>OFGA01000091.1_pt1 | contig 77534 bp, 74 predicted proteins | sample 1521471 | NCBI WGS metagenome assembly OFGA01 (sample SAMEA3504086, study PRJEB24116) | mouse gut metagenome | biome: mouse gut; feature: mouse-associated habitat; material: faeces | place: Denmark | collected 2011 | reverse complement strand
ATAAGATCTCAGGTTTTAAAGGTTCCCATTAATATTATTTGCCTCAAGGAAATAAAACTATGAATAACACATCAAACAGATATAATGATTGCACATCTATTTTAAATGCCATCGCCGATACATGGCACTTAGAAGCCAAACAAGAAAATGAAAATCTTTTCTTCTATATTGACGAAGTTAACTCAATAAAAAGCGGGGAAAAATGTTATGTGATTGGTCGCAAAGGAATGGGAAAAACTGCTATTTCAGAATTTTTATATAATCAAAGTGCTGAAAATATTTTTAGTGAAAGGCTTTCGTTTAAAAACTTTCCATTTAATCTTTTATATTCATTAGAGAATAATATCTATACATCACCTAACCAATATATAACAATTTGGAAATATTTAATATATAACGCAATTTGCAAAATGATGGCTAAAAACAACTCCTTAGACTCCAAACTGTTAGATGCACTCAATAAAGTATATTCTTCTCAACCAATTAAAGCCCTAAATAAATTAGTTCCTAGATGGACTGCTTCTGGATTTGGTGCTGAAATTTTAGGTTGTGGCGCAAATATTGATGGTATTAACAAAAATATTGACAACATTACTTGGGCAGAAAAAGCTGATATTTTTGAGGATGTGATTGAACAATATGCTGATGATTCATATTACTATATTCTTATAGATGAATTAGATGAAGATTATAGAGATTTTGAAGATGAATCCCAAAGAAAAACATATATATATTTGCTCACAAGCCTTTTCAAAGCTGTCCAAAATATAAAAGCATACTTTAAAGACAGTACTATAAAAATCCGGCCTATAGTATTTCTTCGCAGTGACATATATGCATTTTTAAAAGACTCTGACAAAAACAAATGGTCAGAATATATACTAAACCTTACATGGACACCTGAAAAATTATATGAAATGTTATGTTATCGACTTGCGGTCAGCTCCCAAGAGAAATATTCTAAAGAAAATATATGGAAACAAGTGTTTCCCCATAAGTTTGTTTATATGGGAAATCAAGGACACAATAGAATGCTTACTTTCGACTACATTACTAGAAGCACACATTGGAGACCAAGAGATTATATTCATTATATATCCCAATGCTCAAAAATCGCATTGCAAAAAGGTAATACCAACATTACCTCACCTATAGTAAAAGAAGCCGACAAAGAATTTTCTGAATATTTAAAGGGTGAAATTATTGATGAAATTTTTGCTGTTCTTCCAGATATTAACCAAATTTTAGCTACCTTATCTCAAATTAGAAAGCAAACCTTTTCACCAACAACATTTATTGAAACATATTCATCTACATATTCTGTAAATGAAAATGATGCCAAAATGATATTACGGCAATTATTTGAGCATGGAATAATCGGTAATCAGCCTTCCATGAAGGGGCAACAAATTTTCAAACACGAATATCCTAATGCTTTGTTTAATTTTAATGAAAACATAACTATACATCGAGGATTATATAAAGCTCTGCAAATATTCTAATTTAGGTATCAAAAAGGTATCACACCCCACATCAAAAGCCGGAAAGTCCGCTGTTTATGCGGCTTCCCGGCTCTCTGTTTACTATTCGAACTCTATCGTAGCTGGCGGTTTCGGGCTCATATCATAGCAAACCCTATTTACCCCTTCCACCTCACTCAATATCCTCTCCGTAACCTTCTCCAGCACATCCCAATCTACCTTTTCAATGGATGCCGTCATAGCGTCAATGGTATTAATAGCGCGGATGATCACCATATATTCAAATACCCTGGCATTGTTCTTCATGCCAACAGACTTAAATTCCGGTACTACCGTAAAGTACTGCCACACCTTTTTATCCAGCCCTGCCTTCGCAAACTCTTCCCGGAGGATCGCATCGGATTCCCGCACTGCTTCCAGCCGTTCTCTGGTGATTGCCCCAAGGCACCTCACCCCAAGCCCAGGCCCCGGGAAAGGCTGGCGGTATACCATATCGTGAGGGAGGCCTAATTCCACGCCACAGGCACGCACTTCATCCTTGAAAAGCTGCTTTAACGGCTCCACCAGCTGGAATTTCAGATCTTCCGGCAGCCCTCCTACATTGTGATGGGACTTAACCATCTTCGCTGTTTTCGTCCCGCTTTCAATAATGTCAGGATATATAGTCCCCTGCCCCAGAAATTCAATCCCTTCCAGCTTCCCTGCCTCTTCCTCAAAGACACGGATAAACTCTCCGCCAATGATTTTCCGTTTCTGTTCCGGGTCTTGGACATTTTCCAGTTTAGCCAGGAAACGCTCTGATGCGTCCACATAAACCAGATTGGCATGAAGTTCGTCACGGAACACCTTCACAACGCTTTCCGACTCATTCTTACGCATCAGCCCATGGTTCACATGCACGCATACCAACTGCTGCCCCACTGCTTTGACCAGCATGGCAGCCACTACAGAGGAATCCACACCGCCGGACAGTGCCAGCAGTACCTTTTTGTCCCCTACCTGCTGCCGGATAAGCCCCACCTGGTCCTCTATAAAATTTTTCATGTTCCAGTTTGCCTGCGCCCTGCAATCCTCAAACAAAAATTTCTCCAGTGTTTTCCCATCCGGAAGCTGGGGAAGCTGTGTTGCGCACTTAGACATGGGATGGTCAACAGACATCACCGGACAGCCCAGGCCATAAATCTCCGGCCTCACATCCACAGCCTGTCCATCTACCACACGGTTTTCACCGCCGTTTAAAATAATACCTTTCACGTTGCCAAAGGCCTGCAGCTCCTGTGCGGTAATATCATGGGGATGGATTTCACTGTACACGCCAAGCTTACGGATTTCACGGGCAAGAACGGTATTCTGTGTACTGCCCAGGTCCAAAATTACAATTAAGTCCTGTTTCATGGGGAAAGGTCTCCTTATCTTTTATTTTTATTCATCCATTATAGCAAATTGGCCCTGGATTTTTCAATCAGTTTTTTATATACATGTGCCACCATCCAGGGTTCCTCCGGCACAGCCAGTGCCTCCTCAAAGGAAAACCACTTCACTGCCTGGTTTTCCGCCTCATTTACAATGAGTTCTCCACCTTCATCCGCCTCCGCCAGGTAAGTGACATTAAAATGTAAATGGCCCGGCACATATATTCCTTTTCTTATATGCCCATTGACCGTCAGGATCTCCAGGCTGAATATTTCCCCATCCGCCAGCAAGACGCCCTTAACGCCAGTTTCTTCCTGCAGTTCCCGCAAGGCCACCTGGCGTAAATCCTCTTCCCCGTCTGCATGGCCCCCTACCCATGACTAGGAATTATAAATATTGTGATATACCATCAATGTTGCCGTGCGCTCCCTGTTTACTGTCCATAAGGAAGCTGAAAAATGTGCGGTTTGATTCTCCCTCAACAGATAGTTTGTATTTTCTTCCATATACCGGAGCATCAGTTCTTTGTCCGCTTTTTCCTGCTGGTTCACAGGATGGTAATTTTTTATACTTTCATATAAAAAACTCATGGTTTCCTAATCTCCTTCCTGCCTGGCTATCTAAAACAGTAACAGGCTCCCCTAATATAACCAGGCAATGATTTGGGCTGCTGTTGCCATACCTGCCACAAAACCAATAAAAAGGGCATGTCTTTTCCAGGTCAGATGAAGGTATCCCGCAAATTCACGGATCAGGGCGTTTAATGTAAAATACCATTTTGTTTTGGATCCATAGCCTGTGCATTTGATGCCCTGCTTTTTTGCCAGTATCAACGCCCGGAACACATGGTAGGCAGTTGTGACAATAATGATCCTGGGTTTCGGCTTCTCCATCAGTTCCTTTGAAAACAGCAGATTTTCCTGGGTTGATACAGACTTTTCTTCTGTGATTATTTTTTCCCTGCCCACACCCTTGCCAATGGCATAAGCTGCCATGGCCTGGCTTTCCGGAATGTCCTCCCCTGGTCCCTGCCCGCCGGACATAATCAGCACTGCGCCGGGGTTATAGCCCAGCAGCTCAATCCCCCTTTCAATCCGGGCTGCCAGCAAAGGGGTAACCCGCTCTCCAATAATGCCTGAACCCAGCACAACAATATAATCCGCTTTTCTTCTCTTTCTCAGATGGATCAGGTTCAAAATTGCGGACAGGGAATACATTGCCAGCAAGGACAGGAAATATACTGCCGAAAAGCTGATGATCCCATAAACCCTTCTGCTTAAAGTATCCCTCTGCAGGTTCCCAATCCTTGGCCAGAGGACAAGATAAATACTTAACAGGACAGAAAACAGCAACGACAGCAAATTTGCGGGCTTCATCCCCTCATGCCTGATGACCCTGATCCCTTCCACAAAAAATATCAGAACCAAGACCGCTGGAAAAGCCACCACACAACCCATTGCCAGGACTACCAAAAATACCAGGATCCCGATTACCACATTGTGGGACATCAGCCACTGTGAATACTGGGATAAAGTAAAAAAAGCAAAAAGCGCCAGGCATGCCATCATCCAGAAGAACGTAACGCCGCTCCACAAAGTCCGGGGGTCATGCAGCATGATCCCCCCAAATATGGTAAAAGAAATAAAAAATATAAAAAATGAAATCAGGCTCATCTGCTGGACCAATCACCGCCATTTCTGCGCAATCTTGGCCAGCAGCTCCACAATAATTTCCATATGGTCAGCGCAGGCATATTCAAACCGCCCATGGAAATTAGCGCCCCCTGTACAGAGATTGGGGCATGGCAGGCCCATAAAGGATAGCCTGGCTCCGTCTGTGCCTCCCCTGATAGGAACCACTATTGGCGTAATGCCAAGTTCCTCCATAGCCTCCTTTGCATTGTCAATCAGGCCCATATGCCCCTGAATGATTTCCTTCATATTGTAATAGGAATCCTTCAATTCAATTTCAAAGGTTCCCTCCCCGTATTTTCTGTTCAGGAAATCCCCTGCCTGGAGGAAAAGCTCTTTTTTCTTTTGGAATTTTTCCCTGTCATGGTCCCTGATGATATAATCCGCCGTAGCCTCCTCCACGGAGCCGTTTAGCCAGCCCAAATGGTAGAAGCCTTCGTATCCACAGGTATACATGGGGTTTTCCGCCACAGGAAGCAGGGTCTGGAACTCCTGGGCCATCAGAATGGCATTGCGCATTTTATCCTTTGCCTCTCCCGGATGGACGCTCCTGCCATGCACTACCACCTTTGCCCCGGCAGCATTAAAATTCTCATATTCCAGTTCCCCAAGCCTGCCGCCGTCAACGGTATAGGCATAGTCCGCACCAAAAAGCTTGACATCAAAATAATCCGCTCCCGCCCCCACTTCCTCGTCCGGGGTAAAACCAACCCGTATCTTTCCATGGGGGATTTCTGGGTGTGCCAGCAGGTATTCCGCCATTGCCATAATTTCTGCAATTCCCGCTTTGTCATCCGCCCCCAAAAGGGTGGTACCGTCTGTGACGATCAGCCTTTTCCCCTTATAAGACGGCAGCTCCGGAAAATCCGCCACTTTCATCACTATCTGCTTTTCCTCATTGAGCAGGATATCCCCGCCCTGGTAATTTTCTACAATCCTGGGCTTTACCCCATCCCCTGTCACTGCCGGTGAGGTGTCCATATGGGCGATAAAACCAATAACCGGGGCACCCTCACACCCATGGGAAGCGGGAACTGTGGCATATACATAGCAGTGGGCCTCATCATATGTGACCTCCTGTGCCCCCATCTCCTTAAGCTGGCTTACCAGGATCTTTGCCAGGTTATGCTGCTTTGCCGTAGAGGGGGAAGCCTCTGTCCCCTCCGCTGACTGGGTATCTATCTTTACATACTTTAAAAAATTTTCTATCACTTTTTCCATTCTTTATCATTCCTTTCCAGCCGTATTTTCCGGCTTATTGCCTGGCCTGCTGCCTGCCCCATCCCCACTTCCCTGTGGGCCTTTGGAACTTCCTGTAAAACAGTGGCAGGAATTATCCCCCTGCCAAAACTCTTTCTTCCACTACCACCATCATTATACTTAATCTGTGTATGAATGGCAATCATGAAATGATTCCCTTGTAAAATCCAGCGGCCTGCCCTATAATAATAACAATATAAAAAACAGGAGGACCCTACAGATGCTGCCAACAAGAGAACAGGCCGAAATCCTTTTAAAAGAAGCGGAAAGCTGCAACCCAGGCCCCTGGGGCAACCACAGCCGCACCACTGCCCACTGTGCGGAAAAGATTGCTCAGGCATGTAATGGTTTAGACCCGGACAAGGCGTATATTCTTGGCCTGCTGCATGATATTGGAAGAAAATTCGGGGTAAGGCACCTGGGACATGTATCCGACGGTTACACTTACATGATGTCCCTGGGATATGAAGAAGCTGCCCGGATATGCCTCACGCACTCTTTTAATACCCAGTCAGTCCAGGAATATATCGGAAATTTTGATACCACCAAGGAAGAACTGAAACTGATCCAGGAGGCACTGAAAACCGCCGCCATAGACGACTATGACAGGCTGATCCAGTTGTGTGATTCCCTCGCCGGTGCAGAGGGCGTATTGGCTATTGAAGAGCGGATGGCAGATGTAAAGCGCAGGTATGGTTCCTTTCCGGAAAAAAAGTGGAACTGTAACCTAATGCTGAAACAGTATTTTGAGGAAAAAACAGGCAGCGATATTTATATCCTGGTAGAAAAGGATACTTTCAAACCATAAAAGCAAAATATCCCCTTGCCTGTAACTACGCCCCTGGCAAGCTATTTCCCACACAAAGGCGCCCATACCCTCCCCCTTAACTCAGATAAAGAGGAAATCCTGCCCGGGTCCCCAATGTTATCACGAATAATATTCGCCCCATAGTCATGGGCCAAAAGCCCATACAGCAGCTCTTCCGTTAAAGCTGTCCTGTCATAGTCCCCCAAAAACCCCCTCAAATAGTCCCGCCCAAACCGGAACCCGCCACAAATCACTGCAGCCATTTCCAGTTCTATGGGGGCTGCCATTGCATCTGCAAAATCAATCAGGTATATTTCCTTCCCCCCATGAATGATGATATTGTCCGGGTTTAAATCCCCATGGACAAAAACTTCCCCTTTGCCCTGGCGGGTTTTTAGATACGCCTCCCTTTCCCTCCGGAACCCTTCCGGAAAAGCCTTCCACCTCTCTTCTGCCATCCTGCCGAACAAAACATGGCTATTGAACCTTTCACAGGGAGTATCCATCTGCCCCACAATCTCCCGCAGCCTTCTCCCGATGTCAAACTGCTCCGCAGCCGATAATTTCCCACTTAAATCCGCCAGGGATTCCCCCTCAATATAGGTAAGGATAAGATATCTGAAAATATACCTGTCATATACCCGGCCGCTGGCAATCAGCTTGGGAGCCGCTATCTGTAAACGGTTTGCCCGTTCTAAGCCAAACTTTTCTGTCTGGAAATCCTCCTCCCCGCCGATTTCCGATTCTTCCGGGGCAAATATTTTCATTATATAGTCCCCCACCCGGAACACCCCATTAGAGCCGGGGGTACATTTGCCTATACCAGGATAAGCAATGCCGTGTTTTCCGGCAATATATGACACCAGGGGCGCAAAGGCGTCCCTGTCCTGGTATATCCTGCCCCAATCCTCCAGATTATTGATCCTGTGTCCAAATAACATTTCCCTCTCTCCCCTGAAAGCGTATTTAGGGCACGCCCTAACCAAAAGGGTACCCGGCAGGCGCCCGATACCCTCTCATTGACATTTTTAAATTTCCACTACCCAGCCTTCGGGTGCTTTGATGGTTCCCATCTGGATACCTGTGAGGGTATCGTACAGTTTCTTTGTAACTGGCCCCATCTGTTCCATCCCACTGGGGAAAATGATTTCTTTCCCGTGGTCTACAATTTTTCCCACCGGGGAAATTACCGCCGCTGTGCCGCACAGCCCGCATTCCGCAAATTCCCCCAGCTCCTTTGCATATACTTCCCTCTCCTGGGCCTCCAGGCCCAGGTACTCCCTGGCTACCTGGACCAGGGAACGCCTTGTGATTGAAGGCAGGATGCTGTCGGACTTGGGCGTTACCACCTTTCCGTCCCTGGTCACAAACAAAAAGTTTGCCCCTCCGGTTTCTTCCACTTTGGTCCTTGTGGCAGCATCCAGGTACATATTTTCATCATAGCCCTGCTGATGGGCGTCCATTATGGCATGCAGGCTCATGGCATAATTCAGGCCTGCTTTAATATGCCCTGTCCCTCTTGGGGCCGCCCGGTCAAAATCACACACCCGGATGGTAAGGGGCCTTACGCCGCCTTTAAAGTATGGGCCCACAGGGGTGGTAAACACACGGAACTGGTATTCCTCCGAGGGCTTTACACCAATCACGGAATCGCTCCCAAACATAAAGGGGCGGACATAGAGCGTTGCACCGCTTCCATAAGGCGGCACGTAAGCTCCGTTCGCCTTCACTGTCTTAAGCACTGCCTCCACAAATTTATCCCTGGGGTATACCGGCATTTCCAACCGGGCGGCGCTTTGCTCCATGCGCTCTGCGTTTAAGTCCGGGCGGAAAGTCACTATGCGCCCGTCAGTGGTGGTATAGGCTTTCATCCCCTCAAAAACCGTCTGCGCATACTGCAGGACACCGGCGCATTCATTCATTACCACGTTGGCCTCCTGTGTAAGGATGCCCTCATCCCAAGCGCCATTTTTATAATTAGATACAAAGCGGTAATCTGTTTTGATATAGCCAAAGCCCAGACCCGCCCAGTCAATATTTTTCTTTTCCATAACTGCCTGCTCCCTCTTAAGTTTTTATTTATTATTATACTTTTCATCGGAAAAGTCAATAGCGGAGCCTTGATTTCACCGTACCTGCCGGGCAGGAAAGTTCCCGCCCTCCTTTTCTTTCATCCTGTAAAAGGGTTATAAAACCTGCTCCCGTCCGCAAAGGTAATCCCAAGGGCAAGGGCTGCAAACACCACTGTAAAGGCAATCACAAAATAGTCGTTGCGCCCCAGCTTTTTAGCCATATACCAGGTTCTCTTTTTATGTTTTCCATAGCCCCGCAGCTCCATGGCGTTGCTCACCGTATCTATCCTGTCCATGCTGGAAAAAATCAGCGGGAAGATAATGGCGGAGGTGTTTTTAATCCTGGCAAGGAAAGAGGCTTTCCCCGACATTTCAATCCCCCTTGCCTCCTGGGCGTGCTTAATCTTGGTAAACTCCCCCTGGACGTCAGGAATATATCTTAAAGCAATGGAAATGGCATAGCCTATGTTATAACTGATCCCTACTTTGTTCATAGAGGCGGCAAACTCACTGGGATTGGTGGTCACCAGGAACATAAATACCGCCGGGATCACAGTAAAGTATTTAATCACCACATTCAGCTCATAAAAGAGCTGCTCTTTGGTCACATCATAGCGCCCTGCGATATGGAACAGGACGGTCCTTGTGCCGTAAACATGGGTTCCCTGGTCCGGGGAAAAGATGAAAATCGCCACCACATTAAAGGCAAGGAACAGCATCACCATCTTAAACACCGCCCCCACCTGCTTCCACCGGGTCTGGGAAATTTTAAAGACCAGCAGGCTGAAGGCCACCATCACCGCCAGCACCCTGGTATCGTAAGTGACCATGCTGGTAAAGCACCAGACCAGGAAAAAAACCAGCTTGGTCACGCCGCTTAGCCTGTGGATCCAGGTATCTTTTTCTTCATATGCCAAAACCTTAGCCATGGGCGCCCTCCTTTCCCCTCCTGTTTTCCCTCTCGTAAGCGATAAACCTCTCCACAAACCGGGAAGGATCCCCAATCTGGCAGTTTACCGCCAGGCTGTACAGGGAGGTTTTCTTCAGGTAAGCTTTTTCTGCAATTTCCCCGTTGGTGAGCACATTGGCAGGAGTATCGTCCGCGATCAGATGCCCATCCGCGATTACCACCGCCCGGTCCGTGTATTCCAGCATCAGGTGCATATCGTGGGTGATCATAATAATGGTGATCCCATAGTTTTCGTTGATGCCCTTTAAAAACTCCATGATTTCCGTATAATGGCGGTAATCCTGCCCGGCAGTAGGCTCGTCCAGTATCATCACCTCCGGGCCCATCACCAGAATAGAGGCTATGGAAACCCGCTTTTTCTGCCCGAAGCTTAAGGCGGATACAGGCCAGTTCCTGAAAGGGTAAAGCCCGCAGATTTTCAGGGTATCAAATACCCGCTCTTTGATTTCCCCCTCCGGCACCCCCCGCACCATAAGCCCCAGCGCCACCTCGTCGAAAATCATAGGCTTGGAGATCATCTGGTTGGGGCTTTGCATCACCAGCCCTATTTTTTCACCTCTTTCCTTGATGGACCAAGAGGCCATATCCTCCCCGTTTAAAAGGATCCGTCCCCTGGTAGGCTTGTAAAAGCCGCAGATCAAATTAGAAAGAGTGGATTTGCCTGCCCCGTTTTTCCCTACAATGCTCACCATCTCCCCTTTTTTAATATCAAAGTGGATATGCTGCAAAATAGGGCTGCCCGGCACATAGGAAAAATACACGTCCTCCACCTTCAGGGCGGAAGGCGCCTGCTGCCTTTTTTTCTCCCCCTCCGTCCTTTCAAACCAGTCCTTCAGGGGCTTTTTGTACTTTTCCAGCTTCATGGTTTCTATGTGCCTTGGCATATCCGAGGCAAAGATTTGGCAGCCCGCATGTTTCAGGGCCGTGATGTAAAGGGGTTCCCGTATGCCCTGCCGGGCCAGGATATCCGTAGCCAGCAGCTCATCCGGTGGGCAGTCCGCCACCAGGCGCCCATCCCCTACCACCACGATCCTGTCCACATCCCGGTACAGGGCATCCTCCAGGCGGTGTTCTATGATGATAATGGTGGTTTTCTTTTTTTTCTGTATCTGGTCAATCATGGCAATGGCACGCTTTCCGGTAGCCGGGTCCAGATTGGCCAAAGGCTCGTCGAAAAGCAGGATCTCCACATCATCCACCATCACCCCCGCCATGGAAACCCGCTGTTTCTGCCCGCCGGAAAGCTCTCCCGGGGCATGGCCAAGGAGGGCTTTTACATCCACCATATCCGCCGCTTCATCCACCCTGGCAAAGATTTCCTCCTGGGGAACCATATCATTTTCCAGCGCAAAAGCGATGTCTTCCGCCACAGTCAGCCCGATAAACTGCCCGTCCGTATCCTGGAGCACTGTCCCTACAATTTTGGACAGGCCAAAAAGCCCCAGGTCCTTTGGGGCTTTCCCTGCAATTTTAAGTTCCCCGGAAGCTTCCCCTGCATAGGAAAAGGGCGCAAGGCCGTTGATACAGTGGGCAAGGGTGGACTTGCCGGAACCGGAAGGCCCCAGGATCAGGACCTTCTCCCCGGGCATGATGGAAAGATTGATATTCCGGAGAGTAGGTTCCGCCTGGGCACGGTATTTAAAAGAAAAATCTTTAAACTGGATAATCGGCTCCATTTACTACTCCTCTTTGGTAAGGCTGGAAGATTTGGCCCCCACGGCAGAATAGCCCACACACAGCAGGGTGCCTAAAATGCCGATAATAATGATGTTCCCTGTGCATGCCCCCAATCCCTGGATAAATACCTTATTGGCAGGCTCCGCATAGATGATAATATCCAGAAAAGGCGCAACCAAAATCCAGGCAACAGCATTGGCAGCCGCCTGCACCAGGTTAAAGAAAGCGATCATCTTCCCTGTGCCAAAGCCCCCTTCTTTTATGGCATACTTGGCGGCAAACCAGCCAATGGCAAAGCCTACCACCCCGTCCGGGAATACCCAGCTCCACCAGATGCTGCCGTAAAACATGGCGTCTCCCAGGGCATGGCCAAGAATGCCCACCACGCCCCCTACCAAAGGCCCGAACACAGCCGCCAGAAAAGCCATCACCGCCATACGGGGCTGTAAATAGGTGTTGGGGATTGGCGTGGGGAGCTGAATTTCCGTCAGCGCCACAAACAGCGCCGTCCCAATGCCAATGGCCACCACTTCCTTGATGCCAAATTTCAGTTTCATCCTCATTTCCTCCTCATATGTTTTCACTTCCTGCCAAACAGCCTTAGCTGCAGGCATTTGGGTTTCTCCTCACATTAGTATACCACAACCTCTCTGCCCAATGCAAAAGAATATATCACTTTCTCTGCCACCTGCTTTCCCGTCAGCCGCCCCAGGGCTTCCCCATAATAGTCCAGCTGGGCCTGGTACCGCCTGGCCAGTTCCTCCGGCTCCCTTACCCTGTCGGTTTTGTAGTCCGCCACGACGATCTTCCCCTCTTCCTCAAAAAATACGTCCACAATTCCCTGAACCAGCACCTGCTCGCTGTCCGGGAATTCCTCCCCCAGGCGGCTGGCGTCAATGCCCAGCACAAAGGGCTGCTCCCGGAACAGTTTCCCGTTTTCTTCCGCCCGTGCCATCCGCCGGGCAAGGGGGCTTTGGAGAAACGCTGTAATTTTCGGAAGGGACACCCTCTCCCGCCACTGGCGGCTGAGCAGTTCTTTTTGTTCAAACAAATCAAGCTGGCGGGCTATTTCCTCCTTAAGCCTCCCCTGGCCTAAGGCCTTTATGGCCGCCGGAAGGTCTAAAAGCTCCATGGCCTTATGGTAGGCGCTCCCTGTATCCGTTCCCGACATGCCCTCCTTCTGTTCTATAAAGGAAGGAATATAAGGCACTATCTCCGGTTCCTCAAAGAGAACCCTGGTGAACGCCTGCTCCTGGTTGGCCTCCAGGCCAGGGGCCTTGTCCCCCAAAGCCTCCCCCCCTTGCCCCATTGACTGGGAGGGTAAATTATGGATTGCCTTCATTTTCAGTTCCGACACAGAAGTTTTAATAAAAAGATTGGATAAATACTGGTAAGGATAGGCTCTCCCGAACCTTTCTGACAACTGTGCCATAATTTTATTGTCCTCTTCGGTCACCCCCTCTTTCTCCAGAAAAAGGGCGTGCTTCCTTTTCATCTGCCGGACAGCGTCCCTGACGTCCCTGCACAAAATGTCTCCCGGCATTTCCAGCCTAACCTTCTCCAGGCAGGGGAAAAGGAAATCCAGGTAACACCCTGCCCCCGCCAGGCGGGAAAAGGGCACCCTCCCCTCTGCCTCCTGTGCTGCAAATTCCTTTTTCTGTTCCAGGGTCTCCCTGAATTTCTCAATATCCGGGACCATGGCGGTTAAAATCAGTTTTTCCTTTGCCCTGGTCATGGCCACATAGAGCACACGCATCTCTTCCCCCAGGACATCAATTTTCATTTTCAGCGCCACTGCATTTTTTTTCAGGGTACGGCTTAAAATCCGCCTGTGGCTGTCCACATAGTCCACGCCGATGCCCAGGTCCGAGTCTGCGATCAGCCGGCCGTTTACATCCTGCATATTAAACTTCTTGGAAAGCCCCGCCAGGAAACACACCGGAAATTCCAGCCCCTTGCTTTTGTGGATGCTCATAATCCGCACCACATCTGCATTTTCGTCCAGCACATCTGCCTCCCCGTAGTCCACCTCATATTTTTCCAACTGCTCTATGTAACGCAGGAAATGGAACAGCCCATAATAACTGGTATTTTCAAAAGCGGCCGCCCGGGTGAGCAGCATTTCCACATTTGCCCTGCGCTGCCCGCCCCCGGGACGGGCAGTTACATAATCCAGGTAGCCTGTATCCGTTAAAATTTCCTGGATCAGTTTATGGATCGGGGTATAGGCGGTCTTCTGCCGGTAAAGGGCCAGGCGGTTTAAAAACTCCCTGATTTTCCCCTCCAGGGGGCCTTGGTAGGATTCCAAAAGCTCATAGAGGAAAAGCTTTTTGTTTTCTGCCCTCACCGCCGCAATCTCCTCCTGGGAAAAGCCCCCGAAAAAGGACTTCAATGTCCCATAAAAGGGAATATCCTGCAGGGGATTATCAATCACATGGAGAAACTGCAGCAGGGTTTTAATTTCCACCGCCTGGAAATATCCTGTGCGGGAGGTTACATAGGCGGGAATCCCTTCCCGCTCCAGCACCCCCTTAAATTCCTCCGCCCAGCCTGCTGTGGCCCGCAGGAGGATCACCATATCGCCATACCTTACCGGGCGCAGCTTTCCCGTTTCCTTATCCGTCACCTGGAAATCCCGGTGCAGTTCCTGTATCCTGCGGGCGATGGCTGCCGCCTCCTGCTCCCGCACCGTAAAAGGGGATGCCCCGTCCTTTCCTATCACATAGTACTCTGTACCATAGTATTCCGTATCATAGTACTCCCCTTCCTGGCCCGGCACAGGGCTTATGGGAGCCTTTGGGTAAACCGCCCCCGGATACAGGGCGGCTTCCTCATTGTACGCCACGCCCCCCAGTTCCTTTCCCATAATCCGGTAAAAAAGGCTGTTCACACTCTCCAGCACCTGGGGACGGCTTCTGAAATTTTTATGCAGGTCAATCCTCTGGCACAGGGAATCCTCCTTGGAATAAGAATTATATTTTTCCATAAAAAGCTCCGGCCGCGCCAGGCGGAACTTGTAGATGCTCTGCTTCACATCCCCCACCATGAAACGGTTGAAGTTCCCCTCCTCCTCGCCGGAAATGCTTTTAAGCAAAAGCTCCTGCACCAGGTTACTGTCCTGGTATTCGTCAATGAGGATCTCCTGGAAAAACTCCCGGTACTCCAAAGCGGCCGGGGATGGATGGATGGCCCCGCCCTCTTCCTTTTTCAGTAAAATATCCAGGGCGAAATGCTCCATATCATGGAAATCAATGATATTTTCCCTGCGCTTTTTCCCGTCCAGCTTCTCCTTATAGGAAACCACCAGCCCCAGCAGCTCCTCCACCTGTGGTGCCGCCTGTCCCATCCGCTCCACCACCTGCCCCGGCGGGAAGGAAAGGTACAAAACCCGTATCTCCTCCACCTGCGTTTTGATTTCCTTCCGGAGCTGCTGGACTTTCTCCCTGCACAGGGGATTCACAGACTCATCCTTTTTGGAAGGCAGCCTGCCGAAGGAAATCTTCCCAAAGGCCTCATAAAACTCCTGCAGGCTCCCGGGCACCAAAAGGCGGCTTATCATTTCCCGTTCCTTTTCCAGCAGTTCCCCGTACATGTAAGGCCCGTCCGGCCTCTGGGCTATGCCTATGGCCATATCCAGGCTGTTGGCCCATTCCTGGGCGGCCACCCTGATATACGACACCAGATACCTGCACCAGCTAGTCCCCTCCAACTCCTCCACGCCGGACAGACGGTAATCCCGGGCACACTGGCCCAGCCATTCCTCCGGCCAGGGATAGCTCATGGAAAATTCATACAGCTTACCGATATACTCTTCCAGGAGCTTATCGTTGCCTCCCCCTGTAAAATATTCCACACATTCAATAAAAGAAGGGTTCTTCTCCCTGTACCGCTCTTCCAAAAGCTCCGCCATTACATCCTGCTTTAGCAGCCGCAGCTCCCCCTCGTCTGCTACCCGGAAGCCCGGGTCCAGGCCGATATCGTTAAAATTATTCCTTATCACAAACAGGCAGAAACTGTCTATGGTGGTAATCTGCGCATTGTGGAGCAAAGATTCCTGCTTTTGGAGATGCACGTTCTCCGGCTCTTCCAAAAGCCGCCTGCCCAGTGCCTGCCCGATCCGCTCCCGCATTTCCGCCGCCGCCGCATTGGTGAAAGTGACCACCAAAAGGCGGTCAATATCCATGGGCGTATCGCCCCCTGTTACCATCTGTATGATTCTTTCCACTAAAACCGCTGTTTTTCCCGAGCCTGCCGCCGCCGAAACCAGGATATTCCGGTCCCGCAGTTGGATCACCTGCTGCTGCTCGGGGGTAAACGCTATCGCCATATTCTTCCTCATCTCCGCGCCCTATGCGGCGCATCTGTTGTTTTGGTCCCGCCCTGCCAGGGATCCCCCAGGGGCTTGCTACCAGTATAACCACTTCCTGCCCTAAAATCAATGCTCCCTGGATATCAGCTATAGATAATATGCCCCGCTTATGGTAGAATAAAGATAACTTACAAACAACAGATATGGAACGGAAATTAGGAGAACAAACATTATGGACATCCGGATCATTACCGACTCAGCATCAGACATCGCAGGCCCCATGCGCCCCGGCCTGACAATTCTTCCCATGACCATTACCTTCGGCGGCACGGAATATCTTGACGGTGTAAATCTGGCCCACAGGGATTTTTATGAAAAGCTCATAGAAAGCGATACCCTTCCCACCACCAGCCAGATTTCCCCCTTCGCCTTCACAGAAGCCATCAGCGAAGCGGTAAAGGCCGGGGATACCGCCATTGTCATTACCATGTCCGGCAAGCTCTCCGGCACCTGCCAGAGCGCCCACATTGCAGCGGAAGAATTTCCAGGCAAGGCCTATGTGGTAGACAGCGAAAACGTTACTGTAGGGGAACGGGCATTGGTTGAATATGCCCTGCGTCTTAGGGATGCCGGCATGGAAGCGGAAGCAATCGTAAAAGAACTGGAAAAAGAAAAAAAGAACATCCACCTGATCGCCCTTTTGGACACACTGGAATACCTGAAAAAAGGCGGGCGCATTTCCAAAACAGCGGCCCTGGCAGGCAATGTGCTTTCCATCAAGCCTGTTGTAGGCGTTGTGGACGGGGAAGTTATTGTACTTGGCAAAGCCAGGGGTTCCCGCCAGGGGAACAACCTTCTGGCGGAAAAGATCAAAAGCTCCGGAGGCATTGATTTCCAAAAGCCTTATTTCCTTGGCTACACCGGGCTTACCGACGCCCTGATCCAAAAATATATCACAGACAACGAAGCCCTGTGGAAAGAGCATGTAAAAGACCTTTCCGTCACCACCGTAGGCGGCACCATCGGGACCCATGTAGGGCCCGGCGGCATTGCAGTGGCCTACTTTGCGCCCTCCCCGCGGGCCGGCTTATTGTAACAAACACCGTCACGCTCCGCGGGCCGGCTTATTGTAATGCATGGAAGGGAAGAAGGTTTACTCCTTCCCTTCTTCCAGTTCCTGCCGCATCCGCAGAAACACCTCCTCATCCGCCAGCGCCGGGAGGATGCGCCTATCGTACCCCGGGGTCTTTTCTTCAAAATCACACACGCCCTTGTAAATGCAATAAGCACAGGGGGACACCCCGCCCTGCTCACAGGGGCTGACCTCCATATTCCCCTTTAGGATCTCCCTGCCAAACTGCCTGATCTTATAATTCACAAACTGTGAGATGGTTTCGTAATCCTCCCTGGCAATGGTGCTAGAGCGTGCCGAAAAGCTCCCGTCCTTTTTGCGTTCTATGGGAACCACCACAGACTTATCCCCGAAGTTTCGGTCCAGGAGGCTTACCACCTTTTCATCCTGGCTGACAATCCCATTAGGGCGCAGCTCCCTTAAAATTTCCCGGTTAATCTCCTCCGGGGTTTTCTCTTCCTCCGTCCTCACCAACGGGTCACTTACATGGTAATACAAAAGCGCTGCCGGGACCACCTCCTTGTCCGGATGGTTCTTTGCGGTTATCTCCGCGGCCACATTCATATAAACCACAAGCTGTAACTGGAGCCCATAATAAAGGGCAGCCAGGTTAAACTTCTTACTGCCGGATTTGTAATCCACCACCTTTACATACACATGCCCTTCATCCTCACAGATATCAATCCTGTCGATCCGTCCCCGGAGCTTCATCTTTTCCTCCTCAGACAGGGCAATGTTCACCGTCTCCAGCTTTTCCACCCGGGAGAAAGACATCTCAAAGGAAACCGGCGCAAATTCCCCTTCCTTTAGCTGGGCTTTCAGCGTCCGTATGGTCCTTTTCAATATCCGGAATATCCGCTCCACCATATATTCATAGCGGGCGCTGCTGTAAAGGATGGTTTCCCCATATGCCATGGTACACTCCTCCAGGGCCTCCCGCAGAAGCCTGTCCCCTTCTTCCTCCCCAAAGTCAAACCAGGTAAGGTTGTTTTCTGCAAGTTTTCCTGCAAAGGCTTCCAGGGCTTCATGGAAAACATTTCCCAAATCTGCCTGGGCAAAGCTGTATTCGTCCCGTTCTTTCAGCATCAGCCCATATTGCAGGAAATGTGAATAAGCACAGGCGGCAAACTTCTCCAGGCGGCTCACACTGTTTTCCAGCATCGCCCCATAGAGCGCCTTTGCCAGTGCCCCGGCAAGGGGTTTGTGCTCATAACGGGCAAAGGCCGCCTCTTCCAGCGCCCGGGCGTACTCCCTGTACTCCCCATCCTTCTCAAAAAGGCGGTAAAGGCCCCTAAGCTCCTGCTCTCCCAGGATCCCTTCCCTTCCCTCCGCGTAATCCCGCAGCCCCCGGGCAAGCAGCGGCAGGGCATCCCTTTTCCCTACAATCTGCCCAAAAGCGCCGGAAGTATCCCCTGGCTTTGTAACCGTAAGGCCTGGAAAAAGCTTTCCCATGGTGTCCACCAAATAGGAAGGGCGGATGGCCTTTCCCTGGCTGTTAACCCTTGCATAAGACAGATAAAGCTTTTGGGAGGGCTTGGTCATATTCATATAAAGGTAAAGGCGCTGAATATACATCTGCTGCCGGGGGGTAGGGGCAAGCTCAAACTCCGACTGCTGGAGAAACTCCCTGTCAATATCGGAGATTATCCCTCCCCTGGCACCGCTTCTGGGAATGTTCCCATCGTTTACCCCCAGGAAAAACAGCGCCTTCACCTGCTTTAAGCGGCTCCGCTCCATATCCCCTACCAGGATCCGGTCCACGCTCCCGGGGATAATGCCCACCTGGATTTCCCCGAAGCCTGCGTCCAGGATCTCCCCGAACTCCCTAAGGCCCATTGGCTCTTCTTCCAAAAGCCCCACTACCTGCTCCAAAACCTCCATTACCAGGCGGTAAATCTGGGCATACTCCCTGGCACGTTCAGGGGCGTTATTTTCTTCGAAATACCGTTGGTATCCCGCCAGCTTTTCCTGGCTTTTGCCTGCCACGATAAACTGATACAAGGTCCTAACCATCTCCCCTGCGGTTTTCTTTTTTTCCAGCAAAGGGGCAATCTGTCCCATAAAACACTCCCTGGTGGCATTGAGTTTTTCTAGGTAAAGAAGCTCTTCCTTCTCCTTTTCCTCTTCCTGGGCAAACTCCCGCCTAAGGCCCGCCCGCCGTACAAAGGGCTGGCCCCACTTTTTCTTTCCCTTAATCCCCAGGGCAAGGACGTAATTCTCCAGCCGGTCAATTTCTTCCGGCGCAAAACCCGTCAGCCCGCAGCGGAGATAATGGAATACCGTCTCATAGGAAAAGTCGGAGAGCACAATCTTCAGTGCGCTCCGGATATATTCAATAAAAGGGTTTAACCGCAGCCCCCGGGTCCTGTCCATAAACACAGGAAGCTGGTAGGCCAGCGCTTCCCGCTCAAAATAATCGGCGTAGGTTTCCAGGTCCCCCGCCACTACCGCGATGTCCCGGTAGCAGTATCCCTCCTCCAGGACCAGCTTTTTAATCTGGATACACACCTGTGCCACCTCCTGGGCAGGGTTTAGGGCTTCCGCCAGATAAATGCTGTGGGGAGCCTGCTGCCCATATGGCTTTATGGGGTAGCGGAAAAGCTGCCCTTCCAGGTGGGCAAGCTCTTTGTTATCCCCAAACCGGGGCGGCGGGCTGGTTTTTAAATAAACATCCTCCTCCCTCCCGGCATCCACCTCTTTTGCCAGGCGGCACAGGTCCCTTGCAGTTTTTTTGCCCAGGTAGAAAAGCTCCTGCTCCCCCTTCACCACAAACGCATCTTCCCTGGCGTCTATGGTAAGGGCCACAATGACCCTGTGGGCCAACTTTAGGAGCTCCTGGACCAGCCGGTACTGGATGGGCGTAAAGCCTGTAAAGCCGTCAAATATGACCACGCTGTCCTTTACAATGGCAGACCTGCCTACCGCCCGGGCCAGCAGCCCCAGGGTCTCCTCTGTGGTGATAAACTTCTCCCTTATATAATCGGTAAAGCCCTGGTAGACCACCTCCAGGTCCCTAAGCTTACTGCAAAGCGCCCCCCGGCCCTTGGCAAACTCCGCCAGCTCCCCCACCTGGCCCGCGCTGATACCATACTGCATAAATTCGGATATGGCAGACTTCACCTCATGGATATAGCCTATTTTATTTAAGTTTTTGCCGATAACCGGCATCTGCTCCTGCAAAGTGGCAGCCACCTTCCGCAATACCAGGCTTTTTCCCGTATCATCCAGGACCGGGCAGTTTCCCATCCCTGTTTCTTCAAAAATCCGGTGGGCCAGGCGGCCGAAGCTGAGCACGTCAATATTCATAATGCCGCCATAGCGGCTCGCCTTCACCAGGTCCACCTGGGTCTGCATGGTAAACTGCTCCGGCGCAAGATAAAGGAAATTCCGCCCCGGCTCCCGCTCCGCCCACGCTGCGATATTCTCATGGAGCCTCCTGCTCTTCCCGGCCCCTGAACCGCCAAAATAAAACTGTAATCCCATATGCAGCCCCCTGTCAGCTATTTGCTTCTGCCAAATGTATCCTTCCCTATTCTTCCCGGTGCCTTATGGCTACACAAAGGGAATCATCTCTTTCACAGAAGTGAAAATCAGATGGGGGACTACCTGCGACTTTTCCACCTCCCCCATCCCCGCCTCCCCGCTGAGAACCAGGATGCCGGTATACCCATTGTTGACGCCTGCCGCCACATCGGTGTACAGCCGGTCCCCCACCATAGCAATCTCTTCCTTTTTGGCCCCTGCCTGCCGGGCCAGATAATCCATGATTTCCCCGTTGGGCTTGCCTATGACCATATCCGGCCAGCGGAAAGCGGAGGCATGGATAAACGCGCAGATTGCCCCGATGTCGGGAATAAATCCCGTTTCCGTAGGGCAGTTATAATCCGGGTGGGTGGCAATGTAAGGCAGGCCCTCCCTTACCAGGCCGCAAACCCTGCACATTTTCTCATAAGTAAGGGTGGTATCAAACCCTACTGCCACCACCTCCGGGTCCTTTTCGTCCAGGAGGATCCCTTCCTCCTGAAATTCCGATTTCAGCAGCTCATTCCCCAGAAGATAAACCCGCCTGCCGGGAAAATTCTTTTTCAGGAAGGCAATGGACGCCATGCCGGAGGTGACAATCTGCCCCTTGTGGGCTTCCAGCCCCATGCCCCTTAACTTTTCCACATATGCCTGGGGATTTTTGGATGAGTTATTGGTGAGGAATACATATTTTTTGCCGGCTTTTGTGACTGCTTTTAAGAAATCCTTCGCCCCGTCAATCCATTCCTCCCCCAGATAAATGGTCCCGTCCATATCCAGCGCAAAGCAGGTAATCTTCTTTAATATGCCCTTTTCATCCCTGTCAATCTCTGGTATCATATCGGCCTGGTTGCCTCTCCCAGCCAGGCAAGCTCTTCCCCTTCAAAATAGGGCGCCAGCTTTTCATAGACCTGCTGATGGTAATCGTTAAGCCTTTTTCTGTCAATCTCCTGCATCAGGGAAACCTCCACCCCGTCCAGGTCAATGGGAGCCAGGGTAAGGTCTTCAAAGTACATAAACTGCCCATACTGGTTTTCCTCCCCCTTCCTGCAAAGAAGCTCGTTTTCCAGCCGGATGCCATGGCTTCCTTCTATATATATACCCGGCTCATCAGTTGTCACCATTCCCTCTTCCAGGATTGCGCTGTCTTCCCTGCCAGGCGTCTTCTTCCACCAAAAACCGTTGGGGTCTTCGTGGACGTTCAGAAGATAACCCACCCCATGTCCAGTGCCGTGCTTGTAATCAAGCCCCTGTTCCCAGAAAATCTCCCTGGCACGGATATCCAGGTTCATGCCCCTTGCCTCATAGAGGAACTTGGTGCACTTTAAATTCAGCATTGCCCGGACCACCAGGGTGAAATGGGCTTTCATCTGGGGGGTAAGCTCCCCTAGGGCAAAGGTCCTGGTAATGTCCGTGCTGCCCTCCAGGTAATGCCCGCCGCTGTCCACCATCAAAAGCCCCTCCGGGCGGATTTGTGCACAGCTTCCCGGCTCCGCGCTGTAATGGATGATTGCCCCGTTAGGGCCATAGGCGCAGATGGTGTCAAAGCTGGGCTCTATGTAATTTTCCCCCTCCCGGCGCAGCCCTTCCAGGTATTGTGCCGCGCTAACCTCATCCATGGAAATCTTCCCCACATTCTTTTTCAGCCAGTACATAAAGCGGGCCACAGCCACCCCGTCCTTTACATGGGCTTTCCGGATGTTCTCCCTTTCCACCGGGTTTTTCACCGCTTTCATCAGTGCCGTGGGATTGGGCCTGTCTATTATCTCCACATCCTGGGCAAGGCTTTTTTTCAGCATACAGCTTACCCGCCCGGCACTAAGCAGGATCTTTTTCCCATGGATTCCCGGCAAATAGGGGTAGAAATCCTCATAGGGAAGCAGTGTTACCCCATTTTCCTCCAAATATGCCCTGACATTCCCAGGCCAGGCTTCCTCCCCGCCCTTTTCCTCTTGGGCAAAAAGCAGCGCCTTATCCATTGTGATCACCCCATAGGCCAGGAAAACAGGAGAATTCTGCACATCGTTTCCCCGGAGATTGAGCAGCCATGCAATATCGTCCAGAGTAGTCAAAATATGGATCTGCGCCCCTTCCTCCTTCATCTTTTCCCGCACCCGGGCGATCTTGGAGGAAGCGCCCTCCCCGCTGTAACGCTCATCCAGCAGAAACACCGGCTGATGCAAAAGGGCAGGGCGGCCCGGCCATGCCTCTCCCCCAAGATCCTTATCCCAGACAAGCCTCCCCTTCTTCCTGCCCAGGATTTCCTCATAGTCCTTTGCGTCATTGGCCTTCACCACTCTCCCGTCAAAGCCAAGGCTCTGGCCTTCCTTCAGGACCTGCTCCAGGTACTCCTTTATGGTAGGGACCTTCGCCTCCCCCACTTTCATCAGCTTGATGCCAGTGCCTTCCAGTTCCTTCGCAGCCTGGATAAAATACCTCCCGTCAGTAAAAAGGGCTGCCCCCTCCATGGTTACCACAAGGGTTCCCGCCGAGCCGGTAAATCCGCTGAAATACTTTCTTACCATAAAAAAGCTGCTGACATATTCACTGTCATGATAATCCGACGTGGGTATCAGGTAACAGTCTATCCCCGCAGCTTTCATATGCTCCCGCAACTTGCTTAATCTTTCCTTTATCATTTTTCACTTTCCTTCCACAAATTTCTGTGATATTACCACACCACAATTATATCTGTAAAAAGTGAAAAGAACAACTGATTTATTTTTTCATCTTGGGGTTAAAAACAAGGCTTGCCAGATAGCCAAAGACCAGCGCCGCCGAGGTCCCCACTGCCCCCGCCTTAAACCCCCCGGAAAACAGCCCCATAAAGCCTTCCTTGTCCACCGCTTCCTTTACCCCTTTCATCAGCACATTGCCAAAGCCCAATAGCGGCACCGAAGCGCCTGCCCCGGCAAACTCCACAAAAGGCTGATACCAGCCAAATACTCCGATGGCCGCCCCCAGGCATACAAGGAGCACCATAATCCGCCCAGGCATCATTTTGGTCTTTTCCATTAAAATCTGGACCAGCGCACAAATCAGCCCGCCCACCCAGAATGCATTAAAATAATCCATGATAACCTCCTTTATGGCTGTTTGAAAGCGTGACTGCCGCTTTCAGCGCCGGATTAAATCATGGATTATTATGCACCTAATTCCTTTTTTTATCCTTTCAGCAATGCCTAAAACCAACTGGTAATAAAAATTTCAAAACCTATAAATGTAAGGATCACGCCCCCAAAGACACTGGCCTTGCCTGCAACCATTGTCCCTGCTTTTTTCCCTAAAAGAATACCTAAATAGCAGATAAAAAATGTCACAATGCCAATCAGCAGGCAAGCGGCCGCTGCCTGGGCCGCACCGTAACCGGAAATGGTAAATCCCACAGACAACGCATCAATAGAAGTGGCAACCCCCTGCACCAAAAGGGCGCCAACGCCTGCCGCCGCCCCTTCTTCACCGCTGCCCTTCTTTTTGGTCCCTTCATAGATCATCTTGCCGCCGATATAGGCCAAAAGCCCCAGGGCGATCCATGGGATAAATTTCTGAAAAACTTTAAAATATTGGGCAATGGCAGAGACGCAGAACCAGCCAATCATCGGCATGGCAAACTGGAATGCCGCAAATGTCCCGGCAACGCCGCACATTTTTCCCTTCTGCATATGGGGTTCACCCAACCCGTTGGCAAGGGACACGGAAAAAGCGTCCATGGAAAGCCCCACCCCAAGCAGGATACTGTTAAAAAAGAAAGTAAAACCAAGCTCCATCTTCTGTCCTCCTGTAAAAACCCTGCCCCGCCGGAAACCGCAAACAGCTATACAATAAATTCCCGGTTTTCCTCCGAAACCTCCGCGATTTTCCCGGCGAAACGTTTTCCTATTTCCGTCTGCCCATACCGTTTGGCTGCCCCATAGTCTTCCCACATATGCATAGGAAAAACCATCCCCACATCCACTTTCTGCAAAAAATAATCCATGCCATAGCCATAACCTGCCCCCAGCCTGGGGTCTAAGGGGAGGAAGGCAACATCTACAAACTGCCCTGCAATTTTGTCAATCTGGGCTTTATAGTCCCGCTCCATCCTGTCATTCCACTCTTTGGGTTCTCCCTCCCAGTACCAGAAGTTCAAATCTCCCCCATGGTAAATGCACCTGCCCTCTACCCTCACAAGAAAGGCCACCCCCTGGTCATTGGAACGCAAAGCTTCCACCTTCAGGCCTTCCTTTGGGTTTTCATATACCGCGCCCCCTGCCATCCGGTGAAAGCGCCTTAAAAGCCCTGTGGGGATCCCTTTCCGCTCCAGATACTTTTCGTTCAGTTTAATGTCATTCCCCACAAAAAAGACCGTATCCTCCCTCTGGGAATATGCCCACCCAAGGGAAGATATCTGAAAGTGGTCGGGATGCCTGTGGCTGGCAAAAAACACCAGCCGCCGGTTTTCCAGAAGCCTGGAAGGGAAGCTGCCGCTTCCCTTCCCCTGATCCCCCACATAATCAAACACAAGCAAAAAATCATGCAGCGCCACCGCAAATCCGCTGTGATAGAGATAAATTACTTCCATTATGCCCTTGTCCTTATTTCTATCTTCCCATAGGCCCGGTAGCCTTCATGGAGTTTTTCCACCTCCACTGCCCCCCTATGGTTTACCAGCTTATATTCATTGTAACTTCCCTGGCGGTAAGCGAAGTCTTCCCCGTTGTCCTGATAGTGGGTATAGGTTCCTTCCCCGGGATAAGCCTCCAGGACCAGCAGGCTGTCTTTCTCTTCCCCTACCCACAGCCTCGCCGGGAATTTGGGAATGACCGCCCCTGCCTTAACGTAAATAGGGCATACATCCAAAGGCGCCTTGCGCACAAAAAAGCATCCCCCCTCTTTTTTCTCTCCAGTCCAGTAGTCATACCAGGTCCCTTCCGGCAGGTACACCATCCTTTCCCTGGCTCCCTGCTCTACCACAGGCGCCACCAGCATCCGGTCTCCCAGCATAAACTCGTCGTTCCGGTTCCTGACATTTTCATCCTGCTCATATTCCAGCACAAGAGGGCGGGACATGGGAATGCCCGTCTGCTCTGTCTCCCGCATCAGGTCATACAGATAGGGCAGCAGCTCATAGCGCAGATTTATGTATTTCCTGCTGATGGCAAGCACTTCTTCCCCAAATTGCCAGGGCTCCTGCACCCGGCAGCCTATGGCGCAGTGATTCCGGAACAGGGGGAAGAAGCAGCCCACCTGGATCCATCTTGCAAACAGCTCCGGCGTACAGTCGCTTCCGAACCCGCCCACATCTGTTCCCACAAAGTTCATCCCCGACATCCCAAGATTGCACAACTGGGGAATTGCCATGCGCAGGTGGGACCAGATACTGTGGTTGTCCCCTGTCCATCCGGTGGTATATTTCTGGGAACCTGCATAGCAGGCCCTGGTGATCACAAAGGGACGTTTGCCTGTGAGCCCCTTCCACCCCTCATAGGTGGCCTTGGCCATATTATGCCCATAAATATTGTGCATCTGCCCATGGTCAGAGGGGGCATCCTCGTCTGTAAAGGCCACATCCTCCGGCAGCGGCCCCCGGAAGCTTGCAGGCTCGTTCATATCGTTCCAGACCCCCGAAACGCCCAGCTCTGTAAGGAATTTATGCTTTCCCCCCCACCATGTACGCACCTGGGGATTTCCAAAATCAGGGTATACCGCATCCCCGGGCCATACCTGGTTTACATAAATTTCACCCTCCGGCGTCTTGGCAAAGTACCCCTTTTCCACCCCTTCTTCATAAACGTAATAATCCTTCTCCACCTTTACCCCTGGGTCAATGATGGTCACGGCCTTTATCCCCATCTCCCGTAGATCGGAAATTACCTTCGCCGCGTCCTGGTAAGTCTCCTGGTTCCAGGTAAAGACCTTATAGTGGTCCATATAGTCAATGTCAAAATGAATGCAGTCGCAGGGCAGCCCACATTCCCGGAGCTTTCCCGCCACCTGGCGGATCTGTTCTTCGGACTCATACCCCCATCTGGACTGATGGTATCCCAAGGCCCAAAGCTGCTGCATGGGGGCACGACCGGTAAGGGAGGTGTACCCAGAAACCACATCCTTAAGGCCTGCGCCCCCCACAAAATAATAATCCAGGTTCCCCTGGTCCGCGCCAAACACATAATAATCCCTGGACTCTTTCCCAAGATTAAAGTAGGTCTTATTATGGTTATCAAAAAAGATGCCGTATGCGCCTTTTTCCTTTAAAACCATCATAAAAGGGATGCTTTTGTAAAGAGCCCGGAAATTGTCCTCATGGGGGTCAGGTATATCCGAATTCCACATTTCATATTCATAGGCCCTCTTGTTCAGGAATCCCGTCTTATCCCCCAGCCCGTAAATGCAGTCCGCATCCCCCAGGGACCTTACCTCCTGCACCCGGTAGTCATTCTCCGTCCCGGCAGAGGCTTCATGCCCCTCCTTGGCCAGCAGCTCCAGCACCTGGCCGCTGACTGCCCCATACTTTGTCCTTCTTCCCCTGTGGGCAAGGCTTAAAGGCGTCCCCTGCCTGTAGTAGAAATCAACCAGGAAACCATCGCCGACTACCACAGTCAGTTCCCTGGTATTTATTTCCACCCCATTTTCCTTTTGTGACACGCTTTCCACATTTTCGGCATTCCCGCTAACGCCGCTGTTGAGCCGCTCTCCCAGCTCACCTTCAATGGCCCGCGTCCTGTGCCCTGTACCAGTGTAGTCAACGAACACATTGACAATCCAGTCTGAAACCACCTCCACACAGGGCTGTACCCCCTCTTGGGCACCCTCAAAAGTAAACAGGATTTTGGATCCGTTTACACAATAATCTTTCAGTTTTCCAAACATTTGAAACCTCCTTCCTTCTGCCCTTTCCTATCTATACCACTGCCTATCCCATTGCTTTCTTCTTTCTCTCCGGGAGCTGGACCAATATCACTGCCCCAAATACCAGCGCACAGCCTGAAAGCTCCCTTTTGTTAAGTGCCTGCCCCAGGATCACCCATCCCGCCAGCATGGAAACCACCGACTCCAGGGACAGGACCAGGGATGCCACCGTTGGGTCTAATTCCTTCTGCCCCACAATCTGCAGGGTATAGGCCACGCCGCAGGACATGATCCCTGCATAGGCCAGCGGCACGATCCCTTCCACCAAGCCAGAAAGCCCCGGGTTTTCAAAAACCAGCGCCAAAAGGCTGCTGGTTAGCCCGGCAAAGAAAAACTGCACACAGGAAAGCTCCACGCCGTCCGCTTTCGGGGAAAAATAATCAATCACCAGGATATGGACGGAAAAGATCACGGCACAGAAAAATACATAAATATCCCCCCTGCTTAAGGTAAACTGTTCGCTCACACACAAACGGTACATGCCGAAAGCAGCAATCACAGCCCCGGCCCACACCCTGCCCGGCACCTTTTTTTTCAGGAATATTCCCATTACAGGCACAATAATGATATAAAGTGTTGTGATAAAGCCTGCTTTTCCCACAGTGGTCCCGATGATCCCAAACTGTTGCAGCAAAGCCGCCGAGCAAAGCGCCAGCCCGCAACAGACGCCCCCTGTAAGGGTAATTTTCAGCCCTGCCCTGGGAATCCCCGCCTCTTTATCCTTTTTTCTCCGGAAATATACCAGCGGGAGCAATACCATGCCGCCCATCAGAAACCTGGCGCCATTAAAGGTAAAAGGCCCCATGTAATCCATGCCCACGCTCTGGGCCACAAAAGCCACTCCCCAAATAAATGCCGCCATAAAAAGTAAGAAACTGTTTTTAAATGATTTCTTTTTCATTTTTCCTCTGTGCCTTCCAAAACCTCACAGGCAATCTCCTCCACCACGCTTCTGATATCCCTGCCGGAGCAATGGACCACCATATCCGCATATTGGCCGTAAAGGACTGTCCGCTCTCTGTACAGATCCAGCAGGGTACTCCCTTCCCTGATCACTACTCCCCGTTCATGGAGATCCCCAAGCCGCTCTTCCAGTTCCTCATAGGGAAGCTGCAAATACACTACTTTGCCAATCTCCTTAAAATGCGCCATGGCTTCCTTTCCGTAAACTGCGCTTCCCCCTGTGGCGATCACCGCCCTGTCTGCCTGCAAAGAGGCATTGATTTGGTTTTCAAGCATAAGAAAACCTGCTTCGCCTTTTTCTTCAATCAATTGGTAAAGCAGCTTTTTGCATTTCTCCTGGATCACCAGGTCACAATCCAGAAACTGATATCCCAGCTTCTTGGCAAGCACCACGCCTACAGTGCTTTTCCCTGCCCCCGGCATCCCGATCAATATGATATTCTCCATAATCTCCTCATTTGGGCCCCTTCCGCCCTGCCCGGCATGGTGCATGGGTATTTGCAGCCAGCGCCCAAACCGGAAGGTGGGGCGGAAGGGGGTTTTTCATTTTTATACTGCCGCTATAATCTCCACCTCACAGAGCACGCTCTTGGGCAGTTCCTTCACCGCCACACAGCTCCTGGCAGGCTTTCCTGTAAAATACTTCTCATAAACACTGTTAAAGGCTGCAAAATCAGACATATCCGCAAGAAAACAGGTGGTCTTTACCACATGCCCGAAATCCGTCCCCGCTTCCTTTAAAATTTCCCCTACATTCTCCATGGCCTGCTTTGCCTGCACACAGATATCGCCCTTGGCAATCTCCCCTGTCTCCGGGACAATGGGAATCTGCCCGGAAGCAAACAGAAAACCGTTTGCTATGATTCCCTGGGAATATGGGCCTATTGCCGCAGGGGCCTTGGTGGTCTCTATCTTCTTTAACATAATTTAAAATCCTCCTATTCCAGTTCCGAAACACCCTTCTTACGCACCTTGCCCTACAGAAAAAATCCTGCCTGCTTCGCCGTCATGATTTTCTCTGGGTGCTTCATTCGGGTGTTTCTGTTCCGGTTTCCTGGCTGTCCTCTTCAAATTCTGCGGTGACATAAAAGCCCCGCTCATTTTCTACAATGCTGACTACCCTGCCCGCCCTGGCCAGCATCCGCTCCCGGAAAGGGAAGTTCCCGGACATGGCCAGGGAGGGGTCAATGGTATAGTAATAATTGCTGGGAAGCACTCCCTCTGTTACTGTAACCGGATCCCCTTCTTTTAAAAGGCCGGGGCGCTCCATTTTAAATTCCATCCGCCTCATGGCCAGGCCTCCGGGGCTCCCTGATAAGCCATCCCTCCGGTAACTTTGCCAAAGGCTCTGGCAGGGAAACCAATTTCCCGATCCGGGCAAATTCCTGCACCAGGTTCTCCTCCAGCCGCCCGGAAGGGTTAGGGGACAGGTTCAGCATAAAATTGATATTCATGGGAAAATACTGCCCCATCTTCGAAACAGCCCAGGCAGCCGGGGACGGCGGCGTCTCCCTGTCCTCTTTTCTCCAGAACCAGGTTTTGGTAAGCTTGTTGCAGCTTACCCCCGGCCCGTGAAAATCTCCCTCTACCTCCTGCCCGGCGGCATTTTCGTAGAAAACCACATCCGTACCGCTTAGCCCTGTATCGCACCCGATATTCATAAAAAGGCAGTCCGGCTGCAGGGATTTTACCAGCCCGTCCAGCTCCTCAAAGGGAAGCATCTCATAGGACGGGCCTCCCCAGGGGGCATTCCAGCCGTCCACGATCAAAAAGGGAATCTCCCCGTAATTGCTAAGCAGCTCCGTGATCTGGCCCCTGACCAGCTTCTTCTGTTCCTGCGTACAGGATCCCTTGCCAATTCCGGCGGTTAAATCCATAATGGAAAAGTACAGCCCGGCCGCAATCCCCTCTTCCCGGAAAGCTTCCAGGTATCCCGCCACCACATCCCTTTTCCCCGTGGCATATTTCACCGAATGGGTCCCATAGGCTGAAGGCCAGAGGGCAAAACCCTCATGGTGTTTGGTTGTGAGGGCAGCAAACCGGCATCCGGCGCTTTTGGCCGCAAGGGCCCACTGGCGGCAGTCAAGGCCTGCCGGGTTCCAGTCCTTCTCCGAAAAGGGGAACTGCCGGGGCGCGCCATGGTTTTCATGGTCAAACTCCCAGTCAATGATTTCCCCGGAAGAAAACTGTACTGCAGCACTGTTGAAATGGATAAAGGTCCCAAGACGCATATTAATAAAATTCAGTTGATTTTCCTCTAAACGATTCATCTTATTTCCTTTCCTGCCCTGCCCCTTACCTGAAAAAATCCTCTTCCATCAGGTTTACCAAAAGCTCCGCAAACAGAGTGTTCGCCCAGGCAAACCAGGATCTTGTGTATTCTTCCGGGGCGTCGGGGTTAAAGCCCTCATGCATGAAATTGGTTCCCCCATGGGTGCTTGAAAGCATGGCAAGGCAGTCTAAAATCTCCTGCCTGTCAGTGGAGGTAAGAGCCTGCATCACGATCCCGATATGCCATACATAGCCTGCCGGGGTGTGTGGGCTTCCCATGCCCCTGGCTATTTTCCCCTCATAATAATAGGGATTGTCGGCAGAGAGCAGGAACCGCCTGGTATTCTGGTACAATGCATCCTCCCGTTTACAGAAATTCAGATAGGGCATCGCCAGAAGGCTGGGGGAATTGGCATCGTCCATCAGGTTATAATTCCCAAAGCCGTCCGTCTCATAGGCAAAAATCTTTCCATATTTCGGATGCTCCACAATACCGTAATCCATGATCCCATCCAGGATCTCCTCCGCCAGCGCCTGGCAGCGCCCGGCCAGCTCCAGGTCCTGGTAACACTCCCTGCAAATCTCCTCCCCGTACCTAAGGGCGGTGACAGCCATCATATTAGAAGGGATCAGATAACCGAATTTACAGCAATCATCAGAAGGCCGGAAGCCTGACCAGGTCATGCCCGTTACATTTACCGGACGTCCCTTCCCCTTGGCTGGCAGGGTATCCGACTTCACACAGTCATAACGGCGGAAAAAGTACTCCGACTTTCCATGGTCTTGCTCTGTGGTAAAAGTTTCCACCACATGTACCAGCATCCTGTGCCAGGTTTCCGTAAAGATTCTGCCAATCCCGGTGGTTTTCCAGTATGTATATGCCAGGTATACAGGGGCGCACAGGGAGTCTACTTCATACTTGCGCTCCCAGACATGGTCGTTGAGCCTGGTCTCATCCTGGTGCCCGACACCGCTGGCGCTCTCATTAAAAGCATTGGCGTAAGGGTCAATACATACCAGCTCCGCCTGCTTTTCAATCACCCCTTCCAGGATTTCCTGGAGTTCCTTATCTTCCTTTGCAAACCGCACATAGGGACGCACCTGGGCCGCAGAATCCCGCAGCCACATGGCAGGGATGTCCCCGGTGATCACAAAATAACTGCCGTCCTCCAGCTTTTTCACCGTGGTTTCCATGGTGTTTAAAAAGCACTGGCGCGCAAGAGGCGCCAGCGGCTTGTAGTTGGCGCTGTAATACTCCTCCAAAAGCGCCGCTTTTTTTTCAAGAATTTCAGGTATCTTCATATTTTATATGCTCCTTTCCGCCAGCCGCTTCCGCGGCCGCCTTTCCTTCCCCCCATCTGCCTGCCCTTTGTGGCATTTATGCCAAAAAGCTACAAAACCTTAGAAAGAAAATCCTTAAGCCTTTCACACTGGGGATTGCCAAAGAATGGCCCCGGCTCGTTTTCTTCCATAATAATGCCTTCATCCATAAACAAGACCTTTGTCCCTACTTCCCTGGCAAAGCCCATCTCATGGGTCACTACCACCATGGTCATGCCGGAAGCCGCAAGCTCTTTCATTACGTCCAGTACCTCCCCTACCATCTCCGGGTCCAGGGCAGAGGTGGGCTCGTCAAAGAGCATTACCCTTGGATTCATGGCAAGGGAACGCACAATGGCAATCCTCTGTTTCTGGCCGCCGGATAGCTGGCTGGGGAAAGCGTCCGCCTTTTCCTTAAGCCCTACCCGGGCAAGGAGTTTTAAGGCGTTCTCACTGGCTTCTTCTTTACTCATCAGCTTCAGCTTCACAGGTGCCAGGGTAATGTTATCCATAATGGAAAGGTTATTAAACAGGTTAAAGTTCTGGAACACCATCCCCATATGCTCCCTGACCTTGTCAATGTTTGCCTTGGGGCTGGTAATCAACTGCCCGTCAAACCAGATTTCACCGCTGGTGGGTGTTTCCAGGAGATTCAGGCACCGCAGGAAAGTACTTTTTCCGGAGCCGGAAGGGCCTATGATCACAATTTTTTCTCCCTGGTGTACATGGTAATTCACTCCCCGCAGCACACGGTTGTTCTCAAACGTCTTGTGCAACTCCTTAACGATTATCACTTTTGCGAAGCCTCCTCTCCAATAAATCCATCAATACGGTCAGTATCTTAATAATCACAAAGTAAATCACCGCTGCCCCGATCAGCGGCATAAAGGCATCGTAGGTCCTGGAGGAAATCTGGCTGGCAGCCCTGGTCAGGTCTGTGAGGCTCACATAGCCCACAATGGCCGTCTCCTTCAAAAGGACAATAAATTCATTCCCAATAGGAGGCAGCACATTTTTAATGGCCTGGGGAATGACAATGTAAACCATGGTCTGGGACTTGGACAGCCCCAGGGAACGCCCTGCTTCCGTCTGTCCCTTATCCACTGCCAAAATTCCCGCCCGCACAATCTCCGCCACATAAGCGCCGCTGTTAATGCCAAAAGACAAGATTGCCACCAGCACGCCGTTTTTACAGCTTTTCATTATTATAAACCACATAATCAAAAGCTGCAACACAGAAGGCGTCCCCCTGATAACATCTATATAGGCGTTGGCAATCACCGCCAGAAGGGTCTTCTTCCCGTCCCGTCTGGTGGACAGCTTCATCAGCGCCACCACCGTACCTATCAAAAGCCCTAATACCGCCGCAAAAAACGCAACCTCCAAAGTAACTCCCAGACCGTTAAAATAAAGCTTCCACCGTTCGCCGGTGATAAATGCAACCTCAAACCTTTCGCTTACCTTTAAAAGCCATGCCTGCATATCATATGTTCCTTTCTTTTCCACCCAGCGGGTAACACCCTGCCTTTTACTCCTGCTTGTGGACCCACCCTGCTATTTAGCCAGGCGCCCATCCCCAAAGAATTTCCGTGCTGCAGGAAGGCCTGCCCCTTTCCCCAAAACGGCAGGCTTTCCTGCGGCACAGAGAAAACCGCCCCCCGGTTCAGGCTGTACGCCCGGCCGGGAGACGGTTATGCCTTAACGTATCTTCTCTATCCCGCCAGTCAGGAGCTGCCTTTGCAGCTCCCTGAAAGCTAATTTTCTATATAGGTTTTTACCAATTCATCAAAGGTCCCATCCCCCTTGATTTCCTCCAGGGCGCTGTTGATCTGTTCTGCCAAAGCAGCATCCCCCTTGGGAAGGGCAATGGCATACTGCTCCACGCCAAAATCAAACTGCGCGCCGTCAAGAGCCTTTACCTGTCCTTCAAACTTGCTTTCAAACACAAGGGCCGGGTTCTTGTCAATGATCACACAGTCAACCCTGCCGTTGATCAGGTCGTTTACCGCATCCACAGCCTTGCTGTACTGGGAAACAGTAGTCCCTTCAATATCGTCTGTAGCAATAAAATCACCTGTAGTGCCTAACTGGACGCCGATGGTCTTTCCTACCAGATCCTCTGCTGTGGCAATTTCAGAACCTTCGGCAACCACCACATACTGTAACGCATCATAATAAGAATCGGAAAAGTCTACCGATGCCGCCCTCTCCTCTGTAACAGTCATACCAGCAATGGCAACGTCAACTTTGCTTCCGATAGAAGCTACCAGGGAATCAAATTCCATATTCTCCACCTGTACTTCCACGCCCAGCTTCTCGCCGATGGCCTTAATCAGGGCAATGTCGAAGCCGTCTGGCTGGCCGTTGTCGTCCACATATTCAAAAGGCGGGAACTCCGCGTTGGTGCCTACTGTAAGCACCCCATCTGCCAAAACTTCCGATACAGCCCCGTCCTGGCCTTCTTGTGCCGGGCCGTTTTCTGTCCCTGCATCCTCTGCCTGGCCTTCCTTTGTGGATGCTTCCGCCTCCCCCTGGGTATCCCCTGCGTCAGACGCTTCCTCGGTTTGGGGGGCTTTTGTAGGCTCTGTGGCAGCCCCTCCTGTTGTTTCCTTGCTTCCGCAGCCGGCAAGGAGCCCTGCCGCCATTACTGCCGCCAGGGCAAGTACCATTGATTTTTTCATAATTTTTCCTCCTTTTGCATAAATATGCATATGTTCTCCACAAACACTAACGAGTCTATCACGTTCATTATGCAAAATCAAGGCTTTTTACAGAAATCATCCCTCCTAAATTTTCCCCTTTTGACAGTGCTCCCCTTTACTTCCAGGGATTGCACGCCCAGGCCGGTTTTTCCGTTTACCGCGCTTCCTGCGCTGTTTTTTACTGCATGTTTTCTCACAGAAGTTCTTTCAAAAGCCGGTTCACCATCCCTGGGTCCGCCTTCCCCTTCATGGCTTTCATGGTCTGCCCTACCAGGAAACCGATTGCCTTTTCCTTGCCGTTTTTGTAATCCTGTACGGACTGGGGATTATCCCCGATGACCTTCTCCACAGCCTGCCGCAGGGCGCCTTCGTCATTTACGGTCTTAAGCCCCTTCTCCTCCACGTACTTCACCGGGTCCATATCTGAGGCAAACATGGCTTCAAACACTTCCTTTGCCACAGAACTGTTAATCGCCTTTGCCTCCGTAAGGGCAATGAGCTTTGCCAGGTTTTCCGGTGAAAAACTGATATCCTCAGGATCCATCTCCTTTTCCTTCAGAAGCCGCAGGGTCTCTACCATAAGCCAGTTAGATACCTTTTTGGGCTGGCTCCCCAGGGCCACGGTAGCCTCAAAAATATCTGCCATATGCTTGCTCCCGGTAATGATCTCTATGTCATAATCAGGAATATCAAACTCTTCCCGGTAACGGCGCATTTTTTCCTCCCGGAACTCCGGCTGCCTGCTTTGTATCTCCTCCAGGAAAGCATCGTCAATCACAATAGGGACCAGGTCCGGGTCCGGGAAGTAACGGTAATCCTGGGCGTCCTCCTTGCTCCTCATGGCGTAGGACTCCCCCTTTGCATCGTCCCATCTTCTGGTTTCCTGCACCACGCATTCCCCGCTCTCTAACAAATCGATCTGCCGCTCCCGCTCCCCTTCAATAGCCCTTGCAATGGCCTTAAAGGAGTTCAGGTTCTTCATCTCTGTGCGCACGCCAAAGGCTTCGGTCCCTGCTTCCCGCACTGAAAGGTTTACGTCCGCGCGCATAGAGCCTTCCTGCAGCTTGCAGTCGGAAGCCCCCAGGTACTGGATAATCATACGCAGCTTTTCCAGGTAGGCAATCACCTCCTGGGCATTTCTCATATCCGGCTCCGAGACGATCTCAATCAGGGGAACACCGGAACGGTTAAAGTCCACCAGGGAGCAGTCCTCCCACTCATCGTGGACCAGCTTACCTGCATCCTCCTCCATATGGATCTCATGGATGCGGACGGGCTTTTTCCCTGCCTCCGTCTCTATCTCTACCTTCCCGTTCCTGCAGATAGGCAGATAAAGCTGGGAAATCTGGTAGTTCTGGGGATTGTCAGGATAAAAATAGTTTTTCCGGTCAAATTTACAGTACCGGGTAATGTCACAGCCTGCCGCCAGCCCCACCGCTACCGCATATTCCAGTACCTTCTTATTTAAAACCGGGAGGGAGCCGGGCATGCCGGTACATACCGGGCAGGTATGGGTATTGGGTTCCCCGCCAAAAGCCGTGGAACAGCCACAGAAAATTTTGGTTTTGGTTGCCAGCTCCACATGAACCTCCAGTCCGATAACCGTTTCATATTGCTTTGCCATACTACCTGTCCTCCCCTCTCCCAAAGGCGCCCCTTGCCTTTTCATAGGTATACGCCGCCTGTATCAGCTTCTTTTCCTGGAAGCAGTCCCCAATAAGCTGCAGCCCGATGGGCAGCCCCTTCCCGTCCACGCCGCAGGGCATACTCAGCCCCGGCAGCCCTGCCAGGTTCACGGAAATGGTATAAATATCCCCCAGGTACATTTTAATGGGGTCGGCCAGGCTTTCCCCCAGCCTGGGCGCCGTAGTAGGCGCTACCGGCCCTAAGATCAGGTCATACTTGGCAAAAGCTTCGTCAAAGGCTTTTTTGATCAGGGCCTTTACACGGAGGGCTTTTAAATAGTAGGCATCGTAATAACCGGAGCTTAACACAAAGCTCCCCAGCATGATCCTGCGCTTAACCTCCGCACCAAAGCCCTCTGAACGGGACTTTTTGTACATTGGGTGGAGCCCCTGGTATCCCTCCGCCCGATAGCCGTATTTTACGCCGTCGAAGCGCTCCAGGTTTGAGCTTGCCTCCGCCGCCGCAATGGTATAGTAGGCAGGGATGGCATATTCCACTAGGCTTAAATCAAACTCCTCCACCACAGCCCCCCGGCCTTTGAGCGTCTCCGCCGCCTGAAGGACCGCCTTTTTTACCTCCGGGTCAAGGCCTTCCCCCAAATAATCCCTGGGAACGCCGATCTTCATCCCCTTCACATCCTCCACCAGGGCGGAGGTAAAGTCCGTGCCGCTCCTTTTCACGGAAGTGGAATCCTTGGGGTCATGGGTAGCAATGGCTTCCATAACCGCCGCACAGTCCCCCACATCCTGGCAAAGGGGGCCAATCTGGTCCAGGGAAGAACCATAGGCTACCAGCCCGTACCGGGATACCGTACCATAAGTGGGCTTTAAACCCACCACCCCACAGTAAGAGGCAGGCTGCCTTATGGACCCACCGGTGTCAGAGCCCAGGGCATAAAAGCACTCCCCTGCCGCCACTGCCGCCGCACTGCCGCCGGAAGAACCTCCCGGCACATGGGCAGGGTTCCAAGGGTTTTTCGTCACCCCAAAAGCGGAAGTCTCTGTGGTAGAGCCCATGGCAAACTCGTCCATATTGGTCTTGCCCAGGATCACCGCCCCGCTCCTTTGCAGGTTCACCACCGCCTCCGCTGAAAAGGTAGGTACAAAATTGTATAAGATCCGGGAAGAACAGGTGGTGAGCAAGCCCTTTGTACACAGATTGTCCTTAATTGCCGCCGGGACTCCAGCAAGAGGGCCTGTAAGCTCCCCCCTATCAATCCTGCCCTGTACCTCCCTGGCCTGTAAAAGCGCCCCCTCCTGGTCCACTGTCACATAGCAGTGATACTCCTTTTCCTTTTCCTCAATCCTGGAAAGGACAGCCTCCACTGCTTCCATCACTGTCACTTCTTTGTTTTTAATCGCCGCACCAAGACCTGCGGCAGTCATACCAAGTATCTGCATTTGTGTCTCCATTCCAGTCCCGCATCCGCCCTACCAAGTACCTCAATCTCCAGAGGAAATCAGGCCTGCTTTACAGTCCTTATTTCCTCTGTGTACTTGTCCGGGCTCCTGCTGTTTTATTCCAGTTCCGCATCCGCCCTACCAAGTACCTCAATCTCCAGAGGAAATCAGGCCTGCAAGGCTTTTGCTGTTTTTATTCAAAGGTCCGCGGCACAGTGAACATGCCGTCTTTTTCGCCGGGGGCATTTTTTAAAATGTCTTCCCGCATATCACCATTTGTCACTATGTCCTCCCGGAACACATTCTTCACGGGAAATACATGGGACATAGGCTCCACCGCCGAAGTGTCAAGCTCCCCCAGCTTGTCAATATAATCCAGCATACTGCCCATGTCCTTCTTCGCCTGCTCCTTTTCCTCCTGGGAAAGCGCAAGCTTTGACAGAATCCCTACATATTCAATGGTTTCATCAGAAATGATATTCGCCATACAGTTTTCCTTTCTATTTTGGGAAAGGCGCTTTTGCCCGCCAAAAAAATTTATTACCAATAATTTACTACTTTTCCTCCCCCCTGTCCATTGTTTTCTAATGAAATCCATTATATATGCTTGTGTGTGCCGGCAGGGCCAGGCAGCAGCCCAAGGGGGGATGCATAACTTTTATCACACAACACTTTCTACTCAAAACCGATTTCCTGTACTAATTTTTCTTTTCCTATTGCCTTTTTCCGCTCCGGCTGATATGCTCCATATAGAGAAGTTATTACTTTTAGGAGGTAAGCAATGAAAATTATTAAAGCCAAAGACTACGCACAAATGAGCCGCATGGCGGCAAACATCATCTCAGCCCAGGTGATCCTGAAACCGGACTGCATCCTGGGGCTTGCCACCGGCTCCACCCCGATCGGGACCTACGACCAGCTAATCGAATGGTACAAAAAGGGAGACGTGGATTTCAGCCAGGTGACTACCATCAACCTGGATGAATACAAAGGCCTCTCACCGGAAAACGACCAGAGTTACCGTTATTTTATGAATACCCATCTTTTTGACCATGTAAACATTGACAAGGCGAAAACTTTCGTTCCCAACGGCCTGGAAGGGGATTCCGAAAAGGCCTGCTCCGATTATGACAAGATCATCGCAGGCTTCGGCGGGATTGACCTGCAGCTCTTAGGCCTTGGCAATAACGGCCATATCGGTTTTAATGAGCCCGATGAGGCTTTTGCAAAGGGAACCCACTGTGTATCCCTTACCCAGAGCACCATTGACGCCAACGCCAGGTTTTTTGCTTCCCTTGATGATGTGCCCAAGGAAGCTTATACCATGGGCATCAGGACCATCATGCAGGCGAAAAAGGTATTGGTGGTAGTCAATGGCCGCCAGAAAGCGGGCATTGTCAAAGAAGCTTTCTTTGGCCCTGTTACACCCAGGGTACCCGCTTCCATCCTTCAGCTCCACAGTGATGTGACAGTGGTTGGGGATGAGGAAGCTTTATCCGCCCTTTAATCCTCCCTGGCTGGCAGGGAATTGACGTTCCCAAAAACTCCTAAGCGCCCCGGGGCTGCATGGTTATATGCCGCCCGGAGGCGCTGTTTTGGTTTTCCAAAAACAGGATATCATGAAATTCATTTCTGATTTAGTTGTAATTCTAAAAAAAAACTGTTATAATTTATGATAAATTATAACTGGCTTTTTTTTAATCCCAGTTTTATCTATAATTCTGCAAAACCCGGACCTTGACATAAAAATATCGTGTTGTATTTAAGCTGTTCACAGATGAAAAAGTATGATTGACAAAAACAGTATTATATTTTTTCTAAAGGGAGAGTAGGGAGATTTTATGATAAATAAAATTAAAAATATGAAAGTGGCAAAGAAATTACAATACTGCTTTGCCATGGTAGTGATTATCGCCAGCATCTCGAGCGTTCTTGGCCTGATTTTCCTGTTCACGAACAACGTCAGATTCAGCAACGCTCTTGTAACCAATGGTTTTTCCCAAGGGGAAATCGGTATTTTCAGTACCTACCTGAATAAAGAGCCATCGATTGTCAGGGAAATGATCCTCACACATGACGCGGCAGAACTGCAGACAGCCGTCAAGGAATTAGACCAAACCCAGGCTCTTACAGACGCCGCCCTTGAAACCATGCTGGAAAACTGCAAATCTGCAGAGGAAGCCCCTTACATAAATACCATCGTTGATACCCTCCCTAAATACCGGGAGGTCTTTGAACGTGTAGAAGACCTTGCAATGGCTAATATTGATGAAGATGCCTACAACCTGCTGATGGAAGAGGGAAAGCCTACCCTGAAAAAACTTACAGACGCAGTGGAGGGGTTAATTGAACTGAATGTCAAAGTGGGAAACGAAGTGTCCTACAGCCTGCAGCTGCAGACCTATCTTATTATTGGCGTTATGGCGGTGGTGGTCATTGCTTCCATCATCATATCAATGAAGATTGCCGGATTTGTGGCAAAACTGTTCTCCGACCCTATTATCAAAATAAAGGACGCTTCCATACAGCTTTCCCACGGGGATCTGAAAAACATCCATATTGAAAAGATGTACCCTGATGAAATCGGTGAAATGACAGACGCTTTCAAGGAAGCCATAGAACTGCTGGCGCTGTATATCAAAGACCTTGAACGGGTACTTAGCAGTGTTGCTGCCGGAAACTTTAACGTATCTGCAGAAGCGGATTTCCGCGGCGACTTCCTTGCATTGACCAGCGCCATTTCAGATTTTACCACTTCCTTAAGCGATACTATGGGCCAAATCAACGAGGCATCCGAACAGGTTGCCCTGGGAGCCGGCCAGATGGCGGAAAGCGCACAGGCCCTGGCGGAAGGCGCTACCGACCAGGCAGGCTCTGTGGAAGAATTAACTGCCACTATCCAGAATATTACGGAAAACGTGGTAAGCAGCTCCGAAAAAGCCAACCAGTCCTATTTAAATGCCCAGCAGTTTGAACAAGCCGCAGAAAAGAGCAATGAAGACATTAAGCACCTGAATTCGGCCATGGAACGTATCAACGATACTTCCAAACAGATTGCAAATATTATTGCAGAGATTGAAGACATTGCTTCCCAGACGAACCTGCTGTCCCTGAACGCTTCCATTGAAGCGGCAAGGGCCGGAGAAGCAGGAAGAGGCTTCGCCGTTGTCGCAGACCAGATCGGCAAGCTGGCATCAGACAGTGCAAATTCAGCTGTAAATACGAAAAAATTAATCGAAAATTCCATCTCTGAAATAGAGAACGGCAATGAAATTACATTAAAGGCAACCACTGCTATCGAATCCGTCATCGACGGCATTAAGATGCTGGCATCCTCCACAAAAGAAATCAGCGAATTGTCTGTTTCCCAGGCTGAAGCCATGAAACAGTTAGAGCAGGGTGTTGAACAGATTTCCGAGGTTATACAGAGTAACTCGGCAGCGGCAGAAGAAACTTCCGCCACAAGTGAGGAATTATCCGCACAGTCTGATAACCTGGAACAGTTAGTAAGGCAGTTCCAGTTAAAAGCTTAAATTTTTCGTTATGCACATAACTTATGTACAATACGCAGCCAGGGAACCCGAAAGATTCCCTGGCAAATAAAGGGTCAATATTTTTTATGTTATTCCGACATTTATTTTATGAGGTAAACGGGTGGTTAAAATCAGACTTTAAAGGTATCCCATGGCAGGCAGGAAAGCCGCCAGGGATACCTTTTTCTTTTGCTGCCAGCAAATGCCTGTTATTTGCCGGAAAGATTCTTCAGGGCAGCAAGGGATTCTGTAAAAGGTGCCCTGGCAATCCCATTTTCTGTCACAATAGCAGTAACCAGCCCATTATCCGTCACATCAAAGGCCGGGTTAAATACCTTGATCCCCTCCGGCGCCATCCGCTCCCTGTACCACATTTCCGTCACTTCCTCTGCCGGGCGCTGCTCAATCTGAATTTCCGCCCCTGTAGGTGTGGCAAGGTCTATGGTAGAAGTAGGGGCACACACATAGAAGGGAACCCCATAGTGTTTTGCCACCGCCGCTACCACAGAGGTCCCGATTTTATTGGCAGTATCCCCGTTGGCGGCAACCCGGTCACAGCCCACAAACACAGCCTGGACCCATCCCTTTTCCATCACCATGGCGGACATATTATCGCAGATCAAGGTCACATCCACCCCGGCACTGTAAAGCTCATAGGCGGTGAGCCTGGCTCCCTGCAAAAGAGGCCTTGTCTCGTCTGCAAACACACGGAAGTGGTACCCTCTCTCCTGCCCCAGGTAAATGGGCGCTGTAGCCGTGCCATACCTGCAAGTGGCAAGCTGCCCTGCATTGCAGTGGGTGAGGATGCCGTCCCCGGGCTTTACAAGGGCCAATCCCTGTTCGCCGATAGCCCTGCAGACCTGGATATCCTCCTCCTTAATCTTCCTGGCTTCCCTGCCAAGGCTTTCCACAATTTCAGGGACGCTGCCGCCTGCCTCATGGCCCTGGCGGCATACCCCGTCCATCCGCTCTAAGGCCCAGGAGAGGTTCACCGCGGTAGGCCTTGCGGAATTCAGGTACTCCTTTTGCTCCCTGAACTTCCGGTAAAAGGACTCAAACGCCTCTTCCCCTTCCCCCTGCCCCATCCCCTGGGCAATCTGCCCTGCCAGCACATATATCCCAAAGGCTGCCGCCACGCCGATTGCCGGTGCCCCGCGCACCTTCAGAAGATAAATAGCCTCCCATATCTCCTGGGCAGTGTGGAGCCTGATGATTTCCGCCCTTCCAGGAAGCTTTGTCTGGTCAAGGACCAGCACACTGCCCCCCTGCTCATCCAGCGCCACTGTTTCATACTCCAAAATACTTTTCTCCATGCTTTTTCCTTCCTTTCTCCTGTGTACCGCCTTCTGAAAGCCTCAGGCCCCAGGCAGCGTATCCCTGATTTCCAGCAATGTAAAAATGATATATACCGAAACCAAAAGAAACGCCGCCGTCCTGTCCAGTTTCGCATTCAAACGCTTCCGGCGCTTTTCCTGCTGCTTTTTCTTCTTCTTTTCCAGCTTTCTCTGCCTGGAAGGGCTTAGCTGCTCCTGCATTCTCCCGTCAACTCCTTTTTGTCCCTTATTTCCCTAAAGCCAGTTGTACCATGCCTTCAAAGGGGAAGGGCTTTCCCATGGGGGGAAAGGCTTTCCCATGGGACAAAGCCTACTTCGCCAGGACTTTCAGGCTTTTCAGGTAAGCTTTCTGTCCTGGCGTAATACGGCGGCTTTCCACTGACTTTTGAATGGCTTTATTATGGGTCCATACATCTAACCGTCTCTCTTCTATAAAAGGCAGGGTCTTTTCATACTGCTTGGCCAGCGCTGTTGCAAAATACCATGCCGTCATCATATTAATATAGTATTCCCCAGACCGGACCCCGGAGGCCATCTCCAGATAAGCGGTGTCAAAGTCCTCTTCCAGGAAATGCTCCATCAGCATTTTAATGGAAAACCGTACCGTATAGGTTTGGCCACAGGCAATCCATCTCCTGATGTCATCCAGCAAAGAAGGGCGGTTCTTTTTAAAAACCTTAGGGGACATCTGATCGCAGGTTGCCCAATTGTCCACATAAGGCAGGAAGCGGCATGTCTCCTCCCTGCACCTGTTATAATCCCCAATCCCTGAAACCAGGAACCCATGAAGCTGGTTCTCCTCAAAATATTCATGGGGAAGAATTTCCAGGAATTCCCCCAGGTCTTCCCTCCGGGCCATTTCCTTTGCCATCTTCCGTAATTCAGGGGTACGCACGCCAATTATGGTATTTTTGTCAATGGTGGGGATCAGCCTGCTTTGAAAGCTACAATACTTTTCATCCCTCCGCCTAAACAGTTCCCTTTTTATCTCATCAGTAATCATATGGAACCCTCCCCGTTATTTTAACGCCCGCTGAACAGGATCCCCTTAAGCAGCCCTGCCTGTCTGGACTTTCCCTCTGCTGTAAATATATCGGCCCTGAGTATATCGCTGCCCCTGTCCTTAAATGCCGGAAAAAGGAACCCGCACTCCGGTGCCCCCGGCTCATAGTCCCCGCTTACCGGGCAGACCGCACAGACCAGGAACCGGTACACCTCCTCTGATTCCCACAGGCTTTCCTTATCCCCGGCTTTCAAGGGCACATCATAGCTTCCGTGAAAAAAGTAAACCGCATAACTGCCATCTGTCCGGTATCTTTGCCCAAATTCCTCATAAAATACATCCAGCATAGCATCATTTTTCAGCTCACATTCATTTAGTGCCATAAGAAGCTGCCATGTGCTCCCCGGCTTCCTGTCCTTCTCCCCGAAATCATGTTCCTTTAACTGCACATTGGTATCAGAAAAAGGGACCGCCTTTGCAATCTTCAAATTTGCCTGCTGGTCTTTGGGCGGCAGCTTCAGAAAATGCTTGTTAAAGGTTCCGTCCACAAATCCTTCTTCATCAAAATAAGCCCCTGCAATCCTGTCAAAACAGTTACGCTTCAGGGTCATCCTTCTGGTCAGTTCCAGCATATCCTCCCGGCTGATTTTTCCCATATATGCTACGCTCCCTGTAAAATGCCGCCCCATATCCCCTGGAGGGCATGTGTGTTTTCCTGCCACTTTATTTCTTAAAAAAGGCGGCCAGCCTGTTTTTCATCTTATCCTGTGATTCAAAATTATAGCGTACTTCCCTCTGGTGGGCAATGCCTTCTTAACAAAATTGTAAACAATCCCCAGGCCAGGGCATCCGTCCCTGGAAAACTCCAGTCTTCCTGCATTATTTCCGGCGGCAGGCCCCCAATACATAAGGATATGCTTCCTCCTGCCCATACACAATATCCACCTCAAACACCTGGCCCACGGCCAGCTTCTGCGTGGAAAGGATGGGGGCATAAATTTCTATCTGTTCCCCTTCCCCAAAAAACTCCCCTTCGTCCTCCTGGACCACTACTGTGTACAGGGTGCCTGTGGGTGTCTCTCCCTCATAGGCATCCTCTGCCTGCTTCACCTCCACAAGGATGTGAAAGGCCATGCCGCCATCTTGCTCTTTGGCCTTTTCCTCAGATTTCTCCTGCTGCTGTGCACCCTGGGTTTGTGCCGCCGCTTTGTCCTCTGCCATGGCACTCTCTAAACCAACTTCTTCTTCCCCGGCATCCAAAGCCTCTTGGCCTGCGCCCGCCCCGGCATCCGGTGCCGCTGCGCTTTCCCCCCCGGCTTCCTCTGTTGCCGCCGCGCTTTCCACTCCGGCTTCCCCTGCTGCCGCTGCGCCGGCTCCTGCCATTGCCGCCGGGTTCTCTGGTGCCCCGGAATCACAGATATTCTCCTGGATCTCTTCCATTGCCCCTCCCTCTGTAGAGCCAAGTTTCAGAAACGCCGGAAGGATAATCACAGCGCATACCACTGCCGCCGCAACTCCCCCATAAGTTTTCCAAACTGGCAGCCTGCCACTTTTCCGTTCCGGCTCTTTGCGTTTTATCCCTGCTGACCTATCTCCCTCTTCTGCCTGTTTCTTTTCTTCCTGGCAAATATCCTTTTGCACCAGTACCTGAAGGCTCCCTTCCTCTCCCCCCTTTTCCGGCGCGGATTTTTCAATAAGCCCGGCTTCGATCCTGTCCCACAAATCCGGGCATTCCCTTTGAGCCAGTTCCCTGTACGCTTTTTCAAAGTCCCTGCTCATATCCACACCTCCTTAGCTTTTTCATGGCATTCTGGTACTTCCAGGAAACGGTGCCCATGGGGATTTCCATACAAGCCGCAATCTCCTTAAAGGTAAGGCCGCCTAATACTTTCAAACTCACAATCTGCCGCTCTGCAGGCTTTAGCGTCCCCAGAGCCTGGCTCACCGTCATATCTCCAATCACTTCCTGTTCCACCCTGCTCTGGGTATCTTCATGGAAAAGGGAAACGGTCCCATTTTCCTCCTCCGGCCCCGCGCCCAAATCCTGCAACAGGGCAGTAAGTTCTTCCTTTTTGTGTTTTCGTAAAAAATCAACCGCCATGTGCCTGGCCATAGCTGCCAGATAACCCCTGTGGCCGTTTCCTGGCCGGAACTGCCCTGCCCGTTCCCACAGCCGGATAAAAAACTCGCTGGTCACATCTTCTGCATTCTCCCTGCTTTGCAGCACCTCATAAACCATCCGGTAAATATAGGCCGCATAATTTTCGTAAATTTCCTTCAGCCCGGTTTTATCCCCCTGCACAATCCTTGCCATGGCTTCCTCAAATTGATGTTCCTTCACCTCTGCCTCCCCGTTCCTTATCCCTGATACGTATTTGGCTGGGTCTTTTTGTGGAAAAAGCTTCTGCCAAAAATAAGGAGTCCCCGGAGCCTGCCTGAAAATTCCCTTCCGCCATCCGCGTTGCCCAGACATTCCCCAAAGAACTCCTTCTTTATTTATAATCCCTTTATCCGGTTTACTGCCTCCAGGGTATTTTCATAGCTGCCAAAAGCCGTCAGCCGGAAGTAAGTCTCCCCGCTGGGGCCGAAGCCAGAGCCTGGGGTACCTACCACATTTGCCTTTTCCAGGAGGAAATCAAAGAATTCCCAGCTTGTCATGCCTCCCGGCGCTTTCAGCCAGATATAAGGGGCATTCACCCCTCCTGAAACGGTATAGCCCGCCTCCTTTAGCCCCTCCAGAATATACTTCGCATTGTTCATGTAATAGGCAACCTGCTGTTTAAGCTGGGCTTTTCCCTCGGGGGAATAGACTGCCTCCCCGGCCCGCTGGACAATATAGGGCGCGCCGTTATACTTTGTCCCATGCCTTCTGGCCCAAAGGGAATGGAGGGAGACATCCCCGCACTTTAACTCCTTGGGGATCACCGTAAAGCCCAGGCGTACCCCGGTAAAGCCCGCATTTTTGGAAAAAGAATGCAGCTCAATGGCACATGCCCTGGCCCCCTGGCACTCATAGATGGAATGAGGCACTTCCTCCTCCGAAATATAAGCCTCATAAGCAGCGTCATAAATAATCACAGCCCCCACCTTGTTGGCATAATCCACCCATTCCTGGAGCTGCGCTTTTTTTATGGCGGAGCCGGTAGGGTTATTGGGGAAGCACAGATAAATGATATCCGGCGTCTTTCCGGGAAGCTCCGGTGCAAAATCATTTTCCGCCACACAGGGCATATAGATCACGTCGCTCCAGGTTTCCGAAGCGCTGTCGTAAACCCCTGTCCTGCCCGCCATCACATTGGTATCCACATATACCGGGTATACCGGGTCGCAGACTGCAATCTTATTGTCCGGGCCAAAAATCTCCTGAATATTCCCTGAATCGCACTTAGCGCCATCGGATATGAAAATTTCATCCGCCCCGATCTGGCATCCCCTTGCCCTGTAGTCATTTTCCGCAATGGCCTCCCTTAAAAACTCATAGCCCAAATCCGGCGCATAGCCCTTAAAGGTTTCCGCTTTCCCCATTTCATCCACCGCCCCGTGAAGTGCCGTGATGATTGCCGGTGCCAGGGGCTGGGTAACGTCACCGATTCCCAGACGGATGATCTTTTTCTCCGGGTGCGCTGCCGCATAGGCGTTTACCTTTTTCCCAATAGTAGAAAATAAATAACTTCCGGGTAGCTTCAAATAATTATCGTTAATCTTAAACATTGTTCCTCCTATTCCAGTTCCGCTGTTTTTCCAGTTCTTATGGAAGGGCGATCTCGCCCTCGAATACGGTGACGGCCGGCCCGGCCATGTATACCAGGTTTTCCTTCCTGTCCCAGTTTACCTGCAGGTTTCCGCCTGCCAGCTTTACTGTGGCCTGCTCTTTGGCCAGGCCATTTAGTACACTGGCTACTACCGCGGCGCAGGCCCCTGTGCCGCAGGCCAGGGTTTCCCCGGTCCCACGCTCCCATACCCGCATCTGTATGGTTTCCTCGTCTATCACTTTCACAAATTCTGTATTGACCCGTTTGGGAAACCGCTGGTGGTTTTCAAAGCAGGGGCCGATTTCTTCCAGTGCCAGGCTGTCAATATCCTCCAGGAAGACTACCCCATGGGGATTCCCCATTGACACACATGTCATAGAATAAGTTTGGCCATTCACCTCTATTTCATCGCCAATGACTTCCTCTTTGCTTGAAATGACAGGAATATCAGCCGCTTTTAGTATGGGAGAGCCCATGTTGACCTTTACAGTCGATACTTCTCCCTCTTCCACTACCAGCTCCAGGTATTTGACTTTGCCGCAGCTGGCCACGCTGATAGAAGTTTTGTCCGTAAGGTGTTTGTCATACACAAACTTTGCCACACAGCGGATGCCGTTTCCGCACATTTCTGCCCGCGACCCGTCCATATTGTACATTTCCATTTCAAAATCTGCTTCCCTGGACGGATGGATAAAAATTACGCCGTCCCCGCCAATCCCAAAATGCCTGTCACTTAAACGCCTTACAATTTCCGGCTTCTGCTCCTGTGGGACATGTTCCCGGGAAGCGTCCACATAAATATAATCGTTGCCGCAGCCGTGCATTTTTGTAAACTTCATAAAACCCTCTTTTCTGCCCTGCTTCTGTGCAATAGTTACAGGAAATTTTATAATACACTTACCTATAACAAAGATAACACAAATTTTTCTATGGCAATATCACATTCCTTGCGGCTGTCCATGCAAAAAATGCGGTATCACACTGTCTTCCTCCTGCTGATGGGCAGCAGGTGCCTGCTACTGAATGTCCACCGAATGGATTACCAGGTATCTGCCGCCCTGTAGTTCCTCAAAATCAAGGCTCATTTCGCAGGCAGTAGCCCCCACCGCCGTCATGGCATCCTGGGCATAGCCCTGCTTGTAGCCATTTCCCTGGTAAGTCTCTTTCCACTCTTCCAAAAGCGCTTCCCCTTCAATCACATTGTAAAATTCATAGGTTCCCCGCCCGGCCTCTGTAATTTGCCTGTAGCAGTCATCGTAATATTCTGAAATGCTATAAAGGACGCTCTCCGGGGGCATCCCAAGTTCTTCCAGGCTCCTTAGGCCCTCTTCCCCGGGCTGCTCCAGGCCCCGGTACTGCTGCCCGTTGCAGGAAGGCAGATATACAGACAGCTCCTGCCGTACATGGGTGTCTGCATAGTCCTGGTCCGTCCTGTTAAAGTAGTCATAGTTGCCGCCCTCGGTGTCGTCCCAGGTAGTGTCCACATTATAAAACCCGTCCTCCAGCATTACAATGTTCCAGGCATGGTTTTCCCCTGCATATCCGGTGCAGTAGTAACAGGGAATCCCCGCCTGCTGCATCAGATACTGGTAAGCCCTGGTATACCCGGCGCACACCGACCTGCCGTTTACCAGGGCGCTGTAAGCACTCTGGTTCATTTCCGCCCCCAAATCATAGGAAACCTTGTCGATCAGCAAGTTATGGATCAGCTTCTCCTTCTCATACTGATTGCCCAGTGCATTTACCTGGGCTAAAATCCCGTTGGCATTTTCGTTAAAAAGCGCCTTCTCCCCTTCCAGGTCCTGGGCGGTACGGTTAAAACGCAGGTCAATCTCCACACACCGGCCGCTTTTGGTATACTTGCAAAAATATGCCGTTTCCAGCCAGAAAAGCTCCGGATGGTCATTAAATACCGCGTAAAAAACATTTTTAAGCTGGGCGGCGGAAATCTCCTCCACCGGGGAAAAAGCCCCAATCAGTGCATTGGCATTGGCATAAATCTGGCGGTACAGGCGCTTGCCCGTATCGTCCATCATAGAGTAATACGGGTAATAAACCACATCAAAGTTAAGCCCCTCCCCGGTTTCTCCAGGCCCGATCTGGTTCTGCAGAAGCTTCGCGGCATCCTCCCCGACCTGCTCCCCTCCCCCCTGCCCCTGTCGGTAGCCGTTCCTGCCGGAAACCTTCTCCGGCACATGGATATCAGACTGGCTTGGGGGGACATACTCCGGGCTGATGTTTTCAGACAGCCCCGCATCCCCGGCCTTGGCAGCAACCCCTCCGGATTCCCCCGCCAGGCCTCCAGCCCCTGCCGTTTCCGCATCCGGCAGGGAATAGCTGCCCTCCCCTTCCGGGCCAGGGCGCTCCCCCGTCCCTAAAAGGATGTTATCTGTCATGGAACCGGCAGCCCCCGCAGCCAGATTTGGCTCCGGCAGTTCCCTGCCCGCTGCCTGCTCCGGGTATAAAAACTGCGCGATCGCTTCCGTTACCTCCGGCTTTGCCGCACACAAAATAATCAGGCCGCAGGAGCACACCAATAACGCCATCAACAAGTAACATAACCGTTTTAAAACCTTCATCTACCTATCCTTCCCGCACACATTGTAAAAATCTTTCCCCGTATTTTTCAAACTTATATTCCCCCACTCCCGATACCTTTAGCATCTCAGCCTTGGTTTTCGGTTTCACACTGCACATATGGGTGAGGGTTTTGTCTGAAAAAACAATATAAGGGGGCACCTTTTCCACCCTGGCAATTTCCAGCCTGAGCTGGCGGAGCTTTTCAAATAATACCCCATCCCCTTCCGAAAGCATCCCCTGCAGCCCTGGGCCGCTTTCTCTTTTCCTTCCCCCGCCGGTTTTGGCCGGGCGTTCCTGCTCTTTCGCCATTTTCATGGTAATCTGCACTTCCTGGCCGGAAACCAGGGCAGACTTTTCCGTCAGCCTTACCACTGCATATTCATCATTTGTCACCATAAGATATTCGTTGAGCAGCAGAAAATTTACAATCTGGCGCAGTTTATGTACCGGGACTTTGGCAAGGGTCCCATAAAAGGGGTTTTCATTCATCCGGTAATTCCGTATCTTCGCCGTGTCCGCCCCATGGAGGGTATCTATAACCACATTGGTCCCATACCGCTGATGGCTGCTTTCCACACACCCAATAATGGCTTTTGCGCTCTCGGTCACATCCACATTTTCAAACTGGCTTAAACAGTTGGAACAGTTCCCACAATAATTTCCCCCGTACTCCCCAAAGTACCGGAGAATATAATCCCGCAGGCATTCGTTGGTAAAGCAGTAAAAGGCCATTTTCCGCAGCCGCTCCCTGTCCCTCTCCATGACGGTTTTCCTGGCCATAGGGTCAAGCTCTAGGTTTTCCTGGTTATTTTCAATGAAAAACTGATTGGTAACAACATCCTGCCCGCTGTAGAGCAAAATGCACTCCCCGGGCTGGCCGTCCCGCCCTGCCCTTCCTGCCTCCTGATAGTAGGCCTCAAGATTTTTGGGCATACCATAATGGAGTACAAACCTCACGTTGGATTTGTCGATTCCCATGCCGAAAGCATTGGTTGCCACCATCAAAGGCTTTTTGTCGTAAATAAAATCCTCCTGGTTGCTTTTCCGCTCTTCATCCCCAAGCCCTGCATGGTATCTGGCCACGGGAAACCCCTCCCCTTTCAGCTTTTCCCAGACCTCCTCCACTGTTTTTCTGGTAAGGCAGTAAATGATCCCGCTGTCCCCCGGATGGCATTCCAGATAATTCTTTATAGCCCCATACCTGTCCTTAGGGGCCATCACGCCAAAGTAAAGGTTTTTCCGGTCAAAGCCCGTGGTAACCAGGGCTGGGTCCTGAAGCAGGAGAATATCAATGATATCCTCCTTTACCTCTTTCGTGGCCGTGGCGGTAAAGGCCGCCACCACCGGGCGGCACGCCAGCCTTTGTATAAAATCCACAATCTTTAAATAGCTGGGGCGGAAGTCCTGCCCCCACTGGGAAACACAGTGGGCTTCGTCCACCGCCACCATGGAAATTGTGGCATTTAAGGCAAAATCCAGGAAATCCGGCGTCACCAGCCGCTCAGGGGCTACATATATAATCGGGTAGCGCCCTTCCCTGGCATAGGATAATGCCTTTCTGTACTGCCCGGGCGTCAGGGAACTGTTTAAATAAGCCGCATGGACGCCTGCCTGGTTGAGCCCCTCCACCTGATCCTTCATAAGGGAGATTAACGGCGAAACCACCAGCGTAATCCCCTCCATCATCAGCGCCGGGACCTGGTAGCAGATGGATTTGCCCGCCCCGGTGGGCATAATGCCGAGCACATCCCTGCCCTTTAAAATACTGTCAATTAAATACTCCTGCCCCTCACGGAAAGCATCATATCCGAAATATTGTTTTAATATCTGTTGTCTGTCCAATTTTTTATCCTTATTCCACAGTTCAGAATTCGTAGTCAATACAGGCCCTGCCAACTCTCACAGAGCTTACGTACTCCCCAAAGGCAACGTGCTGGGGTGATTTCTGGTATACCTCCAGGGTCTTTACAGAATCAAAATCAAAGATCAGCGCAACATGGTAATTGGACGCCGGGGTCTCTTCCGCATTTCTCACAACGTCAAATTTTTTTATTTCAGGTATTTCTCTTAACATTTCTGCTTTCTCAAAAAATTCTTTAATATTTCCCTCTTTGTTTTCTTCTTTTAATGTAAACATACATATATGCCTTACCATTTCCTCTTCTCCTTCAATTTTGCTTTGTTGTATCTGCCGTTTTCTCAATAATTATAATCTGTTTTCAACAGAAACACAATTCTGAAAAGAGAAATCCCCATCCAAATTTGTGTTTTATTAACCCCCATCCTATAATCATTTAATAACTCTTCACTTGTTTTATTTGATTTCTTTGATATTGTCTTTGCATCGAATCTATTGCCATCAGATCCTTCGCTAGATTGCTTACTTTTTCTTCCCAACATTTTTTTGATGTATATCCCTTTTCCCGTGAAAGCTTGTATATATAATAAATCAGATTATCTTTTACCAAGTTATATGCCACTATTTCGACATAGCTCTTCAAAGTATCTTTAATACTTTTTTCAATTTCAGACTCACTTATCTCTTCTATCTCTAAATGATTTAGCAACCCCTACAGCCTATCTTATATTTAACACATAAAATTCTATCACTTTCTCATTAAACGAACTTACTGCCTGCGCTATATGGAGTGCTATCACATTCCATGCCATATTCTCGCCGTCCATGGTCTTGGCCACCAATGCATTCCGGTAAACATTCCATAGATCATTAAATGCCTGGATCATTTCCTCGCATCCTGCATAATCGGCATCATCCCTTTCCTGCCATATTACTCATAGGTAATATAAAAATACCCAACTGTCCACCAGCTAGGTATTTCTAAAAATGTATCGGGGAGAAGCATTCCTTCTTTCAGCCTATACTATACCACAGAATAAGTGTGTACTTCTATGTACTCTTTAAAATCTTTCTATTTTAGTTCTTGAATGAAACCTCCGGATGTGCTATATTATAAACATAAAAGGAAGCAGCCGCCCACAAAGTGGTTGGCCTCCCAGATTGCTTATGCTATAAGCCTACCTGTACCGGCCAAGTAACAAGGTAGGCTTATTTATTTTCGCTTGTTGTTCCTATCTATGTAGGCAAGCAGTGTAATTAAAAATGTTGCAAACAGAATTAAATCCTGAAAGGTAAACATCTCCATCCACACCACCTCCCTTCCCTTTCAAGCCAGGGAGGCTTACCACCTTGTAACACGTTGCCTCCATGGCTATCATAAATCAGTCTATTTGAAAATTCTTTAATGCCCTTGCATGAATTTTATGTATCCACTTCCAGCTAAACTCCATTTTTACACAAATATCCTCCCATTTCATCAGCTTTATGTACCTATACATCAGGACATCTTTTTCATCTTCATCAGAAAGCTGCTCAATCCGGCCTGTGATTTCCCTGCACTTGTTAATCCTCAAATACCGGCACCGCATATACCGCTTCTCTTCTTGGTCTAACAGGGCTGCATAACCAGATAAATCTGTACGGTTTGAAGCGTGGGGCATTCCATCACTGAATACAGCAGGAAGTATCCTGTTCAAACGCATTTCCTGGATCTTAAGCTCACTGCGCTCCATTTGACGGACTGCTTTTTCATAACCCCTTAAATATTCTTTTTTCTGTTCGTTTTCTGTAAATTCCAATTGGACACCTCCTGCCCTTCCATTAATCATTTTATGCCTGCTGCCTCATGCTGCTATTTCACGTCCTGCCCAGCCTCCATGCAATCTGTCTCCCTTAATAATTCCTTAAGCGTGATGGCGGTACGGTTACTTTGGCCGGTGATGTACCGCCTGTCTATTTGTCCCACACCTGCTGCCAATAGCAGCTATTTTTCTTCAGGCCCTTCAATGCTATTGAAAATATAACAGCTGACTGGAATTATAATGCCCTGCAAAAGGCAAAAGATTACCAAACTACAATGAATATGTCGCCAGATGCAATACATGACCAGCTTGTATCAGAGTATGGGGAACGTTTTTCACTGGAAGAAGCCAATTATGCGGTTGACAACATTACAACTAACAATAATACAGGAAACGAATCCGTACTATACACCGTGCCAGTTGAACAGGGCAATTCAAGCAGTAACTATATAGCAAGTAATCCGGTTCAGGATACGGTTGCGCAAATCACTTCCGAAAATGACTTTAATACCTATGACGAACCATGCAGCAAGTGCATCAGATATTGATTTCCCTGCCCCACGTACCATGACAGCATAATATATTTAACCGGGCAGCCGGAGGACGTGCTCATCTGTGCAAGATTGTACATATGAGGAATAAGCTTAAAGTATAATGGAGAAAATAAGAAATTTAATACATACCATTTTAATTTATTTTGTAAATATTATGGTATAAAAGAAAATCCCAAACTATGTTACCAATATTAATTGACGCATACATATGGCTACAGCAAAGAAACTGCCGTCAGGTTCGTGGAGATGTCAGGTGTATGATTATACTGATGCAAACGGAAAACGGCATTACAAATCATTTACGTCTTACAATCCTACAGCAAAAGGGAAGCGTGAAGCAAAACGAATGGCGGCGGATTATGCTTATGAGAAGGAAAACCGCTCCCACTGCTCTATGACTTTTGGTGAAGCAATTGAAGAAATTACCCAGGAGCGCATACAGGAGCTGATAAATGCAAAGCCAAAAGACAGATCCCCAAAAACTGTAAGGAATATCCATGGGATCATATCGTCGGTGTTAAAAATATATCGCCCAGAAATGGCGCTTTAATACCACTTTGCCGCAAAAAGTACCGCCAAAGCTTTACATCCCCACTGATGAAGACATACAGACGCTTTTAGGATATGTAGATAATGATTATATGATGATTGCCGTTTTACTTGCGGCATTCGGCCCATTACGTCGGTCTGAAATATGTGGGCTGGAAGCTTCAGACTTTAATGGAAACATTGCACATGCAACGCGGAGGATGGGGGGCTGACACAGTATTAAAACAGGTGTATAGGCACGCATTATCTGATAAAGCAGAAGAAATGAACAGCGTTGCGGATGAATATTTTTCCAAGCTATGCAACACGAAATGCAACACAAAATAAAAAGAACGCCTATTTAAAGCGTTCTTTTTATGCGGATAACAGGACTCGAACCTGCACGGTCTCCCAATGGCACCTAAAACCATCGCGTCTGCCAATTCCGCCATATCCGCCTGTCTTCACATAAAATGGCAGAAACCAATCCCTTCCCCACCTTATGCCAAAAACATTTCTGACTGAATTATCTTAACATCCGCCAACACCCCTGTCAACTGAAATTTACCAGCAGGTGCTAAAAACACGCTAAAGGTTACTGCTCCATCACGCTCCACTGCAGTTTTGCCCTTATAATACGCCTTACAGACTGGTCAATCCGCTCCTGGCTTATTTTCCCTTCTAAAACAGCCCCCAGGACACCTTCTGCCGCCTGGTGGAAATCCTGAGGCATCAAAAGCAGGTCCGCCCCTGCCTCCAGCGCCCCCACAGCCGCCTCCGCAGAGGTATAGTTTTTCGTGATTGCCCCCATGTTTAAAGCATCCGTCACAATAAGCCCCTCATACCCCAGATCTCCCCTGAGCACCTCCGTAAGCATCTGCCGTGACATAGTGCATGGGGTGTTATCCCCTGTCACTCCCGGCAGGGAAATATGCGCCGCCATCACAGCATCCACGCCCCTTTCCCCTGCCGCCATGAAGGGCTTTAATTCCCGCTCCAGTAATTCCCCATAACTTTTGTCCGTATAGGCAAAACCCTCATGGGTATCCCCGCTGGCCGCACCGTGTCCAGGAAAATGCTTAAAGGTACTGAGCACTCCCTGGCTGTGAAGCCCCTCCGATACCGCCGCTGCCATCTGGGTAACCCTTTCCGGATCATCCCCAAAAGACCTGTCACCAATAACCTGGCCCTTCCCATTGTCCAGTACATCCGCATCCGGCGCAAAGTCCAGGTTAAAGCCTAGCCGCGCCAAATAGCTTCCTATGGTTTTTCCTGCTTCAAAGGCCTCTTCCACGCTCTTTATGTCCCTCATGCTCCCAACAGCGTCCACGCCAAAAGCTTTGTTGCCCCCAATCCTTGCCACCCTTCCCCCTTCCTCGTCAATACAGGTAAACAAAGGAAGCCCTTCTATCTGCCAGGAATACGCCATTACGCCCTGGAGCATTTCTGCGGCCTGGCTGGGATTTACCAGGTTTTTGGAAAAATAAACCAGGCCTCCCACCGGATATTGTTCCAGGCTTTTCCTGGTGCCCTCATCCGCTGTTGTAACAAAGGGGCTTCCGGTTAATGCTTCCGGGGTGATAATAAAAAGCTGGTACACCTTTTCCTCCAGGGCCATCCCCTCCAGAATCCTCTCCGTCTCCTGGGCCAGGCCTGCTTCCGTATATATATTGTGCGGCCTTCCCCCCGGACCTGCATCTGTATCCAGCCCTGCCGCCAGGCAAAAACGGGGGGCAAAGCTCCCTGAACACCATACTGCCGCCAGCAAAACTGCCAGCCACAAAATACGCAGGAACCGGATCCACCCCACCCCTGTTTTTTCTTCTTTCTGAAACATACGCCTGCCCTCCCGGTATCCTTAAACCTTCCCTGCAAATACCTCTAGTGAATGGTAATCTCATCTGCCTTTTCCTATACAATGAGTTTATCATATCTCCCTGCCCTTTACAATCCTGCGGTAAATGTATTTGCCCGGGCATACCCTGTATGGAATATGGCAGCCCAAATTGACATATGCTAATTGCAATCTAAATTTGCATATGCTAATTGCAATCTAAATTTGCATATGCTATAATGCCAACAGGCAGTAAGTTGCCGGTGAATCCATATGTTCACAAGCAGACCCCCAGGACCGCATTCCGAGGGGTTTCTTTGGGTTTATTCACATCTGCCCCAGCAACCACCTAACCAGCATACAGCGAGGTACTTTATTATGGCACTAATTAAATGCAGGGGATGCGGGAGGGACATTTCAGATAAAGAAGAGAAATGCCCCAACTGCGGACGCCCGATAACAAACACCAAAAGATACCAGCAGTTTTATAAACCGGCAGAATTACATCCTGCGGATGATACTCCCCAGGAGCCCAAACACAACTATCAAGTATCCTATTACCAGGAACCTCCCAAAAGGCAAAAGCCAAAAAGAGGTTCCGCCCTGGCAGTGGTTTCCCTCATGGTCTCTATCATAAGCTGTACCTTTTCCGTCATGGCAATCATTGCTGTGGGAAATATGTCCAACAGTATAAAAAGAGAAATGGCAAGCGTAATTGCCTCCTCCCAAAAAGCCGCCCAGGAGGCGGAAGAAACAGAAAACGTGCCAAAGGAAGCTCCCACGCCAGCCCCATATGAGCCGGAAGACAGGGTTTCTGCCAACAAACAGTACTCCTTGGGCGATACATGGACGGTAGACGGCCAGTGGGCTTTGACTGTAAATTCCATATCAGCCACCAGCCAGCGTAACGAACATGAAGTAAAAAATCCCGCACAGGTATTTGTAATTGATTATACCTATGAAAATTTAGGATATGAAGATGAAGACGGCCTTATGGACGGGCTGTATTTTGATTTATCATCCGGGCAAATTGTTGACCACAATAGTTCCATGGGATATAGCTACGCCTTGAATGTGGACGATTTTCCCCAGGAAACCCCAGTTGGGGCAAGCTGCCAGGCGCAGGCATGTATCGGTGTTGACCATGAAAGTACCGAAATAAAAATAATTGTATCCAAATATGACGGAAACCATAACCACCAAAAAGCCACTTTTCTCCTATCCGTCCCGGAAGATACCGCTTCCCAGGAAAACGGGGAAAAAGGCGTTCTGGGAATAGAAGCCAAAAAGGGGGATGAAGCTGACATACTTGCAGACTTCTCATATAAAATAACGGGAGATAAAATTATACTGGAGACTTACACCGGAGAGAGTCAAACGCTGGAAATACTTTCAGCATACCGCATTGACGGGGAAGATTATGAGACCGATCTTTCTAAATTCCAGGCAGGAAACAGGGACAGTTCTGTAAAAACCCTTATAATAGAAGAGGGGATCACAGAAGTACATACATCCATTTTTCATTCATGCAGCATCCAAAAAGTGTTTTTCCCTAAAAGCATAAATAACATTTATGACCGTACCCTATCCTATCTACAGCCCAAGGGCAATGATACCATTAAAATTTATTACGGGGGAACACAGGAAGAATGGTCAGATATTTTCACAGAATATCAAAAAACAGAAGAAGAAGATCCGGAAACAGTATCGGCAAACGAAATCGGCGAATTGCCCGAAAACGAATATGACAGCTCAATGTTTGAATATTTTTTCTCTGCCAGCCCTGACAGCCTGAAATAAAAGGAAACGCTTTAGACATATGGAGTGGGGATCTGGATAAATCCCACTCCATCCTTAAACAGTTGCTGCCCCCTATGTGCTTTTTCTGTTGGTTAACCATCTATTGAAAAATACTGTAATTCACTAAATTCATCATCCAAAAATTCAAATGTAATGATATGCATATCATCAAATGAATGTTCAAAGTAATTCACTTGTCCATTATCATAGTTAATAACAGGCTTACCCAATTTTTCTTTCATTTCGTCAGGACTGAACTGGCCAAAAACTTCAGTAATATTGGGCCTCATAAATTCTACAATTAAATTTAGATGTGCGTTGTATTTTTCAGATATTGTCCTGGCCTGTTCCATGTACTCTTCCCCTGGCTCTTCATCCCAAGCAAAAATCAGTCCATTATATTCAAATATATATTGCCCTAAATCCTCATTGAATTCCACCACATCTTCCTCCACTTTTCCAGTTTTTATCACAAATGAATTTTTTCCATTACTCACATGTCTCTAAATATTCAGACAGCAAAGCAGAAGATGGATTTAACCGTAATGCCCTGTTGTATTCCGACCCATCTTCGTCAGGTGGTGCCTGCTCTACATTAATAACTACACGCTCACGTTCTTTTCCAGTTCCAAAAAGACCCGAACCATCAAGCCGTTTCATTGCCTCCTCCATGGAACTGATCCGCACACCCCACTCAATCCCATAAACTTCATCTTCTGATAATCCATCAGCCCTTTTATCCAGAAATTCACTTACTTCGCCAAAAAATTCGTCATATCCATAAACAGCATAGGGAGAATCTGCGCTGTCCCATTTCCACCACCACTTATCTTCATCCGATATTTGCTGTTCGATAATTGATTTTTCGAAAGCTTCGTAAGACCATGCTGAAATATATGGATGCAAGCCTTCATCAAATATAAGCGCATAGAAATAAAAATGTTCTTTGGTTGTTTCTTTCAAAGACAGAAACGCTGCTCCGGCAGCTTTTACAGTAGGCGAACAGCAACCTGAACTTTACTGCGCAAAGTCTTGCGCCATACATACAAGTTTGCTATACTAGATAATCATGAAGCCGGTCAGCAAGGAATAAACCAAGCCAAAAGTATCAAAATATAAGCTTCGGAATCCAGGCCGGCATCACGACAATCCAAAATGAAAGAGGTGGTAAAATGGTAGAACTAGATCAGTTTAAGTACACCTTAAACAACTATCAGGGACCATTAGTAGAATTGAGGGATTCACTTTGACCTGGCTGACAAGGCAAAGCGAATCGAAGAATTAGAACGTGAAATGGAAGCCCCCGGCTACTGGGACAACACCGAAAAATCCCAGGAAGGCATGCGGGAGCTTAAAAATCTGAAAGACGAGTCCGAAGACTACGAAAACCTGCGTCAGCAATACGAGGACATCGAAACCCTCATTGAAATGGGCTACGAAGAAAGCGACGCATCCCTCATCCCGGAGATACAGGGCGAACTGGACGCCTTCGTAAACAAACTGGAGTCCATGAAAATCAAAACCCTCCTGTCCGGAGAATACGACAGCAACAACGCCATCCTGAAGCTAAACGCAGGAGCCGGCGGAACCGAAAGCTGCGACTGGGCCGGCATGCTCTACCGCATGTACACCCGATGGGCCGAGCGCAAAGGCTTCACCATAGAAGTCCTGGACTATCTGGACGGCGACGAAGCAGGCATCAAATCCGTAACCTTCCAGGTCAACGGCGAAAACGCCTACGGCTACCTGAAATCCGAAAAAGGCGTGCACCGCCTGGTACGCATTTCACCCTTCAACGCCCAGGGCAAGCGCCAGACCTCCTTCGTATCCCTGGACGTCATGCCCGACATCGAAGACGAGATCGACCTGGACATCAGAGACGAAGACCTGCGCATCGACACCTACCGATCCAGCGGCGCCGGCGGTCAGCACATCAACAAAACCTCCTCCGCCATCCGGATCACCCATCTGCCCACCGGAATCGTAGTCCAGTGCCAAAACGAGCGATCCCAGTTCCAGAACAAAGACAAAGCCATGCAAATGCTAAAAGCCAAGCTCTATCTCCTGGAACAACAAAAAAACGCCGAAAAACTCTCCGGCATCCGCGGCGAGGTCAAAGAAATAGGCTGGGGCAACCAAATCCGATCCTACGTCATGCAGCCCTACACAATGGTCAAGGACCACCGCACCAACGCCGAAATCAGCAACACCGGCAGCGTCCTGGACGGCAACCTGGACCCATTCATCAACGCCTACCTAAAATGGCTGACCACAGGCCCGGAAGAAGAATAACCCAACAACAAAACACCTAACCACCAGAGATTTATTATCAAAGGGTGTTTATACAACCAAACCTTATTTAAAAATCAAAACTAAAGCTCCCACTTCCCAATTTATTCAAAACATTCAAAGTCAGGGAATGGAGCGAATACGGAAACATTCTGTAAAGAAAAATCCGCAATTTTTATTGTTCTTCCGGAGGAAGATAATACAAAGTATTTTATGGTGTCACTGTTTCTGCAGCAGCTGTATCGTGAAATGCTGACCATCGCTGACGAGCATGGTGGGAAGCTGCCGAACCGTGTAATGATGTTTGCGGATGAGATTGGTACGATCCCTAAAATTGAATCAATGGAGATGATGTTCTCTGCAGGACGTTCTAGACAGATCAGTATGATTCCCATTATCCAGGGCTTTGCACAGCTGGAAAAGAACTATGGAAAGGAAGGCTCCAGCATCATCATCGATAACTGTCAGGACATTCTGTTTGGCGGATTTGCACCGAATTCGGAAAGTGCGGAGATTTTATCGAAAGCACTTGGAAACCGGACTGTTCTGTCCGGTTCCATCTCCAGAGGAAAGAACGATCCGAGCCAGAGCCTGCAGATGATGAGCCGTCCTCTGATGTCACCGGACGAATTGAAAACACTTCCAAAAGGACATTTTATCCTTGCAAAAACGGGAAACTGTCCTATGCAGACCCGGCTTCCCCTGTTTCTTAAATGGGGGATTCAGTTTGGCGATGCGTATGAGGTGCCGGAGCAGGCTGCCAGAAGTGTGAAGTATGCAGATCGCTTTGAACTGGAACAGGAGATTGTGCGGCGCAGAGATGCAGAAGATGATGAATGGGAAGAACCGCCAATGTCTGATGCCGGTGAAACACGCAAGGGCGGTCAGCAACAGTCACAAGCGCAGACGGCGAAAGAACACAGCAGCATACCAAGACGTCCTCCGCTGCGAACCGATTAGGAGGTGATCCAGGTATGGGGTATTTTTCTAACATCTACAAAGCAGAACTGCCCCATCGTGCCAAAACCGTGTATATGTATTTGAAAGACCGGAGCAATGCACAGGGACAATGCTATCCAGCGATTGGTACCATCGCAAAGGAACTACATCTGTCCCGGCGCACGGTGGAACGTGCGATTCAGGATTTGATTACAGCCGGACTCTTAAAGAAAGAACAACGTTGGCGGGAGAACGGCGGCAGGAGCAGTCTGCTGTTTACTCTGACAGACTGTAATTAAAAAGTATCGCCACCAAGGGGAGCATCTGTCCTCTTGGTGGCGTATGGATTATGTCACTGCGGCGTATCCAGAAGGGATCACCTGAAGAAATCCTAATAGACAGAGAAAAAGAACCACCTTCCGTGAAAGGTGGCAGTCTCTTATCTGTTGTTCAGCATCTCCTGAATTGCTGCGCGGATAACAGATTTATCACGGTCGTTCAGTCGCATATACTGACGCAAAAGCTGTTGATCCTCGCTGTCTATGTGCTGAATCTGTGGATGAAGGATAGCATCGCCAGGGATGTTTAAGGTGTCAACAAGACGCAAAAGAATATCGATGCTTGGACGCTTTTCCTCGTTCTCTAAAGCCATAAGGAAGCGGGCGGTAGTTCCCACTTTTTCCGCAACCTCTTCCTGTGTTCGATTTGCATCTACACGGTATTTTTTGAAGATAGGCCCCATGTAGGAAATATCCATTTTTTCTGTTTCAGCCACTATCAGTTCACCTCCAATACCATTTTACAGTTCAGGTATCGAGGCGTGAACGTTCTGCGAGTTCGTGAATAACACGAAATATGAAAAAAGGTGCCATATAAAGTAACACCATATTTAACAAATGTAAGAAAATAAAAAGACAACTTTGCTATTCTGATTTTACAGAAGCAAAGTTGTCTTTTTTATTTATGCATGAGTTTAAAAAAAGAATTTCAGATCTTCTTCTACTGTGCTAATTCCCGCAATACCAAAGTTCTCTACCAAAACTTTTGCCACATTGGGGCTGAGGAATGCCGGGAGAGTGGGACCGAGATGGATATTCTTCACGCCAAGATACAGAAGCGCCAGCAGAACGATGACAGCCTTCTGCTCATACCACGCAATGTTGTAGGCGATGGGCAGGTCGTTGATATCGTCCAGACCGAAAACTTCCTTGAGCTTCAAAGCAATGACAGCCAGAGAATACGAATCGTTGCACTGCCCGGCGTCCAGAACACGAGGAATGCCGTTGATGTCGCCCAAAGGCAGTTTGTTGTACTTGTATTTCGCACATCCGGCTGTCAAGATCACAGCATCTTTCGGCAGTGCCTTGGCAAATTCGGTATAGTATTCCCGGCTCTTGGCACGGCCGTCACAGCCCGCCATCACAACGAACTTTTTGATCGCGCCGCTTTTTACCGCATCGACCACCTGATCCGCCAGAGCCAGAACCTGCGCGTGTGCAAATCCGCCGATCAGCTCTCCTGTTTCAATTTCAGTAGGTGCAGCGCATCTTTTTGCGTGTTCAATGATAACGGAAAAATCCTTCTGCTCCCCGATTTCTCCTGGGATATGGGTACATCCCGGATATCCTGCTGCGCCAGTAGTGTAGAGTCTGTCTTTGTAGCTGTCTTTAGGAGGCACGATGCAGTTGGTCGTCATCAGGATAGGACCGTTGAAGGATTCAAATTCCTCCTTCTGCTTCCACCACGCATTGCCGTAGTTGCCGATAAAGTTGGGATACTTTTTGAATGCCGGGTAATAGTGGGCAGGGAGCATCTCGGAATGGGTATAAACATCCACGCCGGTTCCCTGTGTCTGCTCCAGCAGCATTTCCAAATCCCGCAGGTCGTGACCGGAAACCAGAATACCGGGATTTGTCCCAACGCCAATATTTACCTTCGTAATTTCGGGATTTCCATAGGCTTCCGTGTTGGCCTTGTCCAGCAGAGCCATACCGGATACGCCGTGTTTTCCGGTTTCCATTGTCAGAGCAATCAATTCTTCTACGCTGAGATTGTCATCCAGTGTAGCTGCCAGCGCCCGCTGAAGGAAGGCATCGACCTCCTCATCATCCTTCAGTAGAACGTTTGCGTGTTTGGAGTATGCGGACAATCCCTTCAGACCGTAGGTAATCAGTTCTCGCAGAGAACGGATATCCTCGTTTTCAGTAGAAAGAACACCGACAGTTGCGGCTTTTTCTTCCCAATTGCCAGAGCCATTCCATTTTGCCGCTTCGGGCAGACCGGAAGGATCGGCAATCTGCGCCAACAGCACATCTTTTTCAGTCAGTGTGGCACGGATTCTTGCCTCAATGCTCTCTTTGTCAAAATTTGCATTGGTGATGGTGGTGAACAGATTCAGGGTAATCAAGTGATTGATTTCCGCAGATACCTGCTTCCCTTCCTGACGCAGTGCAGTTGTAACAGCTGAAATCCCTTTTGTGACATAGACCAGCAGATCCTGCATAGCTGCCACATCAGGCTTCTTCCCGCATACACCGGACATGGTGCAACCTTTGCACCCGGCGGTTTCCTGACACTGATAGCAAAACATTTTTTGTTCCATAATAGACCTCCTAAAAACTTTTAAAATTTGAAATGATGTAGTTACTTTTCAATCAAAAAAGTATATAGATGCGCTTGAATTAATCTTCCCAAGCGATTGCAGACACAGGACACGAATCAATTGCATCCTGCACGGCGCTTTGATTGTCATCGTTTGCTGGTTGGTATGCTTCCGCCTTCTCGTGCTCATTCATACGAAAAACTTCGTCGCAGATCCCACAGCAAAGCCCGCAGCCAATGCAGAGATTCTGATCTACTTTTATTTTCATAAAATCACCTCCCTCTGTCAATTTTACGTTTGATTAAAATACAACGACCAAAAGCATCTTGAACGCTTCCTGTCCATATACCGCGTGAGGGTGTCCAGCTGGCATGACGATGGATTCTCCTTCATGCAACAGATATTCTGTGCCGTCAATGGTGATTTTTCCAACGCCGTCCAGACAGGTTACGAAAGCGTCGCCGCCCGATTCATGGGTGCTGATTTCCTCGCCCTTTGCGAATGAGAACAGGGTAATACTTACTGCCGGATTTTGCGCCAGCGTCTTGCTGACTACCTGCCCCTCCTGATAGGAGATCTGCTCCTTCAGCGTCAGAACCTCGGCTTGCGCAATGTTTTTCATTTTTTTACTCATAACAGTCACCTCCTGCAATATAATTTGTTTTTGTCTGTCGGATATATTCCAAAAACTGAAGAACCGAATCAGAGGTTATTCCAGAATCTTTCCATCAATCGAGATAGTGACCACCTGCCAGGGAATGAATTTTCCGCTTGCCTGCAATGCTTTTTTAGCAGCTAACTCCAGTCCGCCGCAGCAGGGAACTTCCATCCGCACAATGGTCACGCTCTGGATATTGTTGTTTTGGATAATCTGCGTCAGCTTTTCGCTGTAATCCACGTTGTCCAGCTTGGGGCAGCCAATCAGCGTAACCTTCCCACGCATAAAATCCTCGTGCATTCTGGCATAGGCATATGCGCTGCAATCTGCCGCAATCAGCAACTTGGCTCCTTCAAAATAGGGGGCACCTACTGGGACCAGCTTAATTTGGCAGGGCCACTGCCTCAGCTGTGACTCAGCCTGCATCGGGGCAGAAGGAGCAGATTCCTGCGAATGCTGGATTCGCTGCATTCGGCTGCCCGGGCAACCCGCATGAACACCAACGGAAGGAGAATTCATTCTGTTCTTTTTTCTCATATTTTCCTGCACAGCCTTTTCGTCATAGGCAGCAGCTTCCCGTTCCACAAAGGAAATCGCACCGGTGGGGCAGGTGGGCAGGCAATCGCCCAGACCATCGCAATAATCGTCCCGCAGGAGTTTTGCCTTCCCGTTTACCATGCCGATAGCCCCTTCATGGCAGGCTTCGGCGCAGGCCCCACATCCATTGCACTTTTCTTCGTCTATCTGAATAATTTTCCGAATCATGTTTGCTTCATCCTTTCTCTTGCGTTTCTGGATTTAGTATACTATAATATGAAATGAAAGTCTGTTGTTATAACAACAAGGAGTGAAAAATATGAATTTATCCAATACACAACTGTTTCGAGGACTGGAAGAAGCAGAGATTACATCTCTTTTGGGTTGCCTGAATGCCACAACGCGTAGTTTTCAAAAAGGAGAGGTAATCCTTTCAGAAGGAAACATCACGGAAAATATCGGGATCTTGCTGTCCGGCCTGGCGGTGATCTCCTGCAACGATATCTGGGGCAATACCAGTATTTTGGGTCATGTTGCGCCCGGCTCTGTATTCGCCGAGGTGTATGCCTGCATTCCGGGGGAGCCGATGTTGGTTACGGTGTCCGCTGCGGAGGATACATCCATATTGTTTATGAATGTGGGGCGTGTCCTGGCTACTTGTACCAATGCCTGTCCATTCCACACAAGACTTGTCCGAAATCTGCTGACTGTCTGCGCTCACAGAAACCTTCAGCTTTCTCAAAGAATCCAGCATACCAGTTCCAAATCCATTCGGGGGCGGTTGATGTCCTATTTTTCGGAATGCGCCAAACGCGCCGGGAGCAATTCTTTCCTGATCCCCTACAACCGCCAACAGTTAGCTGATTATCTGAATGTGGACCGCAGTACCATGTGTAACGAGCTTTCAAAAATGCAAAAAGACGGAATTATTGAGTACAGCAAGAATCAATTTTTATTAAAAGATAGCTTGATGTTTCAATAGAGAGTATGAGTGATTCATTGTATGTTTTCTGATGATCTATTTTATCAAAAAAATACTTTTAAGTGTCCTTCAAAAATCTCTCAAGCTGTTATATATCAATATGTTATACCTTTCCAATACATGGGAGTTATAACTTCTGCAATCTCTGGCAGAGTGACATCCCGCAAGGCCCATCGTTTGAACTCCTCAAAACCAGTACGGTCTACAATGTAGCCAATATGCTCTTTTCCGCCGGGAGCATTGAGGTCGATGTACTCCTTCACATAGTCGTAGGTATTGAGAATTATTTTGATAATACTGTCTTCGTCCACCCACTTGATGAAATCTTCACCCAGACGCGGGTTCTTTTTTCCAGTTCTACCCAGCAAAGTAAGTCTATAGTATTTCTTTTCACTACGAGTCCATGCAGCATTCGGACAGGCCAAAACACATTCTCCACAGCCAATGCATCGCCGCTCATCTCGTTGAGGACGGAAGTTGACTGGCTTCAGAGCCTCAACAGATTTCTTTTTGCAGGCTTTTACACAGGCCCCGCAGCTAACACAACGATCAGACTCAAGATGAGGTACTGTCATACCCATGATGCCAAAGTCATGCATACGTACTTTGGCACAATCATTGGGGCAACCAGTCAGAGCAATCTTAAAGTGGAGATCGTTGGGGAAAACAGCTTTTTCAATACGCTGGGCAAGCGCAGTGGTATCATAACAGGCGAATGGACAGACACGGTTGCCCACGCAAGCGGTGATATTTCGGGTTCCAGCAGCAGGATAGCCGCAGCCCACTTCATCCTGATTGATCTCCAAACCGTCAATCAGGCTTTGAAGGGCAGCATTAACCTCTGGCATCTTTTCAAAAGGAATACCAGGAATCTCAAATCCCTGTCGGCTGGTAATATGAACTGTGCCATTTCCGAAAGTTTCTGCAATATGCTGAATTTGGCTCAGATATTTGGCATCCAGATGACCACCGGGAACACGGATTCTGGAAGCAGTCATACCACGTTCTTTAGTGACACGAAACGCATTCTTTTTTAGTATTTTTGTGTTGATATCCATGTTACCCCTCCTTAATCCACTAAAAATTTCCCTTTGGTATAGTTAAATACTGGACCGTCCAGGCAAACATAGGTGTCCCCAATCTTACAGTGACCGCACTTGCCCAGACCGCAGCACATTTTCCGTTCCTGAGAAATCCAGACATTTTCTTCTGGAAGTCCAATATCCAGTAATCCCTGCACGGAAAAGCGCATCATGGCAGGAGGCCCTACTACAACAGCCACTGTGTTCTGCACATTATCCAGTTTGATTTGAGGGATGTACTGAGTAACAAGGCCCACATGACAGGCAACATCCTCTTCTGCACAATCTACCGTAAGGATGATATCCATGTTTTTTTTCCAGAGCTTCAGATCGTTGCGGAAAAGAATGTCATGCGACGTTTTGAAGCCTGCAATCAGAGTCATATGCCCCCGCTGCTCTGGATGATTGAAAAAGTAATCCACCACTCCTCGAACAGGCGATAGACCAGTTCCGCCAGCCATGACGATGATGTCCTTACCTGCATAGTCTGATACATCGAATCCATTCCCATAGGGACCACGCAGCAAAAGAGTATCACCCACATAATGTTCAAAAACTTCATTGGTAACCTTGCCCACTCGACGAATGGTTAGATCTACGAAGTTGTCTCCAATACCACTGACTGATATAGGAGCTTCTCCATATTTAGGAATCGACACTTCAAAAAACTGTCCCGGCTTAACATCTCCTTGAAACTCCATACGGAACGTATACTCAATTTTTGTGTGCCGAATTACTTCCAAAATTTTGGATGGGAAAGGAATATAATCATTTTTCATCATTGTTCAGTCACCTCCGTCATAGCACTCTGCAATTTGTTGATGCAACCTGAAAATGAGATATACTCCGGACAGATATCGTCGCATCGTCCGCAACCCACACACATGTGATAGCCATTGCGTTGTTTGTAGTCCAGTACCTTGTGCAGTACCTTGAACCGCATCCGTTCTCCGTTTTTTTTCCGATAACTGCCGCCACCGGCCACATCGGTAAAGCCATCTACCATACAGGAGGCCCAGATACGACGGCGCTCTCCAACCTTGCCATTCTCACTATAAAAGAGATCCTGCATAGTAAAGCAGGTACAGGTAGGACAGACAAAATTGCAACGTCCACAGTTGATGCAGCGGCTATTGTATTCCTCCCACATAGTACTTTTGGCCACCTCTGCGGTCAGATTTTCAGGGACTTGAACTGTAACTTGGTTTTCAGTGACATGAGCAGGGATGACTTCCTGCTGTTCACATCCAGCTTGTACTAACTGTTTCACCCATGCCTCATCCTTACAGTCCACCAGATAGGTGCCGTCAGGCTGGCGGTCGATGCTCATATCATATTTAGTGCTTACATTGGTTCCCATACTGACGCAGAAGCAATTTTCAAAGGAATGTTCACAGCCCATCAGCACAATCTTAATGTTATCCCGCAGATGCTGATAGTAATAATCTGCTGGACCGTTGTGTAGGTACATATCGTCCAGCCGCTTAAGAGCATATAGGTCGCAGCTACGCAAGAAAATGACTGCGCCTTTTTGGGGAAAATCGGCTTCTTTGGTTTGCCCTTCCGTAAAGAAGAACAGGGTTTGAGAAACGGGTGTCAGCACTTCCTTGAAGGAATAATCAGATTTTTTGTCGAACACGATTTCGTCAGCATGTTCAATTTTTCCATAACGGATACAATCTGTATCAGAAAAGCGTCCGCCGCCAGAAAAGTTGCGGGGAGCATAGATATGGTAATTTGTTTGCCATGTCTGAAATAATACATTCAGTTGCATATCAGTAATATGAAAGCCCATATATTTTCCTCCTTATACTTAAATAACTACATGATGACTATAAGGAGTGTAACACAAACAAAGAAGAATCCATGTTGCGTGTGCAACATGGATTCTTCTTTGTTTGATGCTGTAGATTATTTAATGGGGAGCTTGTAGTATTCAATTATAACAGTTGGAATGTGTTTTTTTCATAAGAAATCAGTCCATCCTTTTGCATATAAGATAGTTCTCGAGTTAACGCGCTGCGGTCGGCACATAGATATTTAGCCAATTCAAGTCGACTTAAGGGGATGGTAAATTGCCTGCTATCTTGATCAAGGGCTTGTTGCTGTAAATATGTAAGAATTTTTTCTCGTAGAGTTTTTTTCGAGATTACTTCAATTTTGTGCATCAGCTGAACATTTTTGTCTCCTATCAGTTGAACCATATTTTCAATCAACCGATGATGAAAGGTACAGCTCATTTTACATGAGTGAATAATTTTATGGAAAGGTAAAAATAGAACTGTACAGGGTGCAGCTACGAAAAAACTAACATGTGCATCTAAATGGCTTCCACAAGAAAAAGATTCCCCAAAAAGCTCACCATCTTTCATTGCTACAAGGAGTGTCTGGTAGCCTTCTGAATCTTCCTTAACCATATGGACGATGCCAGACAATATAATGCCAACACTTCGAACCTCATTACTTTCCAGAAGGATAATTTCATCTTTTTGATAATTTTTTTGGAAGCTTCCCGAACAATTCAACATGGCTGGAAGATCCTCTTCACAAATACCATTGAAGATTGGGAGCGAAGCAAGTTGTTTGAAATTAAGTTGCATATTGTCTCTCCTTTCTTCTGAGATAAAGTATAGCATTTTGTGGTAGGTGTTGCAAGCGCAACACAGAACTGATGAAAAATGCTTTATTCTTATAAAGAGATATAAAAATTTTTCAAGAAAGGATACTTGTCAACGTGATTAATAATGAAACCCATCTTTTATACAGTGTATTGTGCTATGAAGAAGGACATTGTAGACGTACGCAACATATCCTTAAGGTTTATGCATTAGCCAAGCTGTTTGGTGAGCAAGAAAAAATCTCTGTTGAAGATCAGCAAATTTTGCAAGCAGCAGCCATTTTACATGATGTGGCAATTAAATATTGCAAAGAACATTATAACGGGGATGCCAGTCAGAACAATCAGAAACAGGTGGTATCTATCCTTGTGACTCGCTTTTTAGAATCGGCCAATTATCTTCCGTCGTATGTTCCGAAAATCATTGAACTGGTGAATTGCCATCATGATTATGACAAGCCCAAAAATAAACTATTGCAACTTTTGATGGAAGCCGATCTAATTGTAAACTGCTATGAAAACCGGCCAGATTATAAAAAAGCAGAGTATATAAAGAAAATTTTTCAAACAGATGGAGGAAAGGAACTGATGGCACTTTGTTTGAAAAAAGAAATGGAATAGGAGGGTATTATGTATCAGGAAAATATAATTGATATGTTAATGCGGAAGATGATTCATTTTAACCAGAATGATCCACAACGCATTCATCATTTGATAAAAGTTCACAGTTTTGCACAGATGATTGGTCGTATGGAACAGTTGGATGGGCATAGTCAGTTTTTGACCGAATGCGCCGCATTGGTTCATGATATTGGTATTCGGCCGGCAGAAGAAAAGTATGGGATGTCCAGTGGGAGATTACAGGAGCAAGAAGGTCCTTTTTATGCCCGCAAAATGTTGGGAGAGCTGGGATTTGAGGAAGCAGACATCAATCGAATCTGCTATTTAGTAGGACACCATCATACCTACGCAGATATAGATGGTATTGACTATCAGATTCTTGTGGAAGCAGATTTTTTGGTAAATTTTTATGAAGATAATCTGGGAAAAAACATAATAGAAACCACATTACAGAAGATTTTTCAAACAGAGTCAGGAAAAACACTGTGCAGACTTTGTTATTTCGGTCACTGAGGAAATATGGCTATGGCAGATAAAAAGCAAACTCAAATTTTATTGATCAATGATATGGCAGGTTATGGCAAGGTCGCCTTATCTGTCATGATTCCTGTTTTATCTCACTTGAAATTTGAAACTTTCAATTTGCCTACTGCACTTGTTTCAAACACTCTGGATTATGGTCAGTTTGATATTCTGGATACAACAGAATATATGGAAAATACGCTTCTGGTATGGAAGAAACTCATGTTTTCTTTCGACGCAATCTGTACCGGATTTATTGTGTCGGAAAGGCAGTCATCTCTTGTATATGAATACTGTAAGGAACAACAAAAATCAGGTACTTCGATTTTTGTTGATCCAATTATGGGAGATGACGGAAAACGATACAATGGTGTAACAAATCAAGTAGTCGCTTACATGAAACGGTTGTGTTCTATTGCAGATGTGATTGTCCCCAATATTACGGAGGCGTGCTTTTTATCCGAATACACAGTTAAACACACTTACTCTGAACCGGAAATTGAAGTAATCGCAAATCGACTACATACGCTTGGTGCCAAATCCGTTGTGATTACAAGCGCAAATATCAATGGAAGAATGTTTACTGTTGTAAAAAGTTCTCCGAAAAATTCGTGTATCTTGCTTCCTTATGAAGAAATACCGGTGCGTTTTCCAGGTACAGGGGATATTTTTATGGCGATTGTAGTAGGGCATTATTTAAAATCAGGCCAGATTTTAGAGAGCGTACAAAGTGCAATGAGACAACTCGAAAAAATTATTTATGCTAATCTACATGATACTGACAAATACAAGGGAATTCCCATTGAACAATTTTTGGAGGAAATTAACGATGAAAAAGCCTAAAATTAAAATCAGTTTAATAGATCAAAAGGGACATATGGGGTGCCATCGTGGTCATCGAATTGGAGATACCTTTGACTTTGATACCGAAAGAGGCGCTCTCTGCCCAATGGCCATGCACGTGGCTTTCCCTTACATTGACATTCTGCGGTATGGGGGAAAACTCCCCAGCCAACCAGATGGCTCCATTGTATTCTGCTGTCCAGATGTGGATGTAATCAATGTATTTAAAATTGAAGTAGAGGAGGAAAAGAACTGAAATGAATCCTTATATCAAACAAGCAAATCAGCAGTTTGTTCCTGTATATAATCGTTATCCCATTGTATGGGATCATGGCGAAGGTATGTACCTTTATGATACAGAGGGAAAACGGTATTTGGATTTCGGGTCTGGAATCGGTGTGTGTGCTTTGGGATATCACGATCAGAATTACACACGTACACTGCAAGAACAGATGGAGAAGCTGCTACACACCTCTAATCTTTTTTATAATGTTCCTGCGATTGAAGCTGCAAAGCTGTTCAATCAGGCATCTGGCATGGAGCAGGTGTTTTTCACCAATTCTGGAACGGAAGCAATCGAAGGTGCGGTTAAAATTGCTAAGAAATATCATTTTTTGAAGCATAATAATCATAATGGAGAGATCATTGCCATGAAAAAATCCTTTCACGGCAGATCTATGGGGGCGTTATCCATAACAGGGAAAGCAACCTATCAGGAACCTTTTGCTCCTATGCTTGCTCATGTTAAATTTGCCGATTTCAATGATCTGGACAGCGTTAAACGCTTGATTACAAAAAATACCTGTGCAATTTTTATGGAAACAGTACAAGGTGAGAGCGGAATTTATCCTACCACTGAGTACTTTATCAAAGGAGTCCGAAAGCTTTGCGATGAGAACAAAATTTTGATGGTTTTGGATGAGATTCAATGTGGTATGGGCAGAAGCGGAAATATGTTTGCGTATCAGCTGTACGACGTTGCTCCCGACATTGTGGTTTCGGCAAAGGCTTTGGGATGCGGAATTCCGGTAGGTGCAATTGGAACCAGAGGGGCAGCAACCGGTGTATTGTGTGCAGGAGATCATGGCACAACTTACGGCTCCAATCCTCTGGCCGCTGCAGCCGTTACTGCTGTATTCCAGCTTTATCAACAGTATAACATATTGGCGAATGTCAGGGCTATGACGACCTATTTAGATAAGGCATTGTCCGAATTGGCCGCTCAAAAAGTTGTGATCAAAGAGGTGCGCGGACTGGGGCTTATGAAAGGAATTGAACTGTCTGTACTTGCCGCATACTATATAAATGCTTTACAAGAAGCGGGAATTATCGTAATTCCTTCAGGTTCACATGTGATTCGCCTGTTGCCTCCGTTGATTTTAGAGAAAGAGCATATTGATGCGTTACTGTATGTGCTTAAGAAAATATTATAACTAGAGTACATATATGCTGAATCAACGTGAATTCCAATAATGAGCGATATTTTGATAATTCGGCACAAAAGGAGGGATAGCTGTGAAGAAAATTGAAATTATTTCCAGAATTACCGAGGATAGCGGAGCAACAACTGAGAATCCGTTGATGGTTTGGCATGATGATGGTGACCATGAACGTTATCCGTTCCTATCTTCTACACTGACATACCCAGGGTTGGAAATTAGATTACATCAGCGGCGGGTACTACGTAATGGTAAGGATGTGAAACTATCAAGATATGAATACGGAGTTCTGGTATTTCTGGCGCAACGACCTGGTTGGTTATGTAGCAAAGAGCAAATTTTTGAAAATGTATGGCATGAGGATAGTGAAAGCTCTTTGGTAGCAATCGCTAATACGATTAGTAGAATTCGGCAAAAAATTGAACCGGATAAGGAACATCCCATTTATATACAAACGGTTTCCAGCTTAGGGTATATCTTTGCTGTCAAACCATTATAGAAAAACAGTCATGGTGTCTTGACATGACTGTTTTTTGCAAAAAAACTGAAAATTAGTATGTCATTACAGCAGTTTTACAGAGAAATTCGATAGCTACCTGTTATAATGAATAAGAAAAGCTAACGAAGCCCGTCAAAAAAAACGGTATCTTGACGGGCTATAAAGACACGCCCATACCTGTTCCCCTTCAAGCTCCGTTTGTAAACGGTAGATAGGTTCTTTCCAAACTTAGTTGATTTTATTTTTTGAAAGCAATATAATGTAACTAAGATTATAGAAAAGGGCGTGGCTATATGGATGAATTTATCAAACTTCTCAACAAAGACTATGAATTAGTGCATTATCAGATGAAAGACAAGGCAATTATTTTCCATATCCAATCCGGCAGGAAAGAGCTGACATGTCCGTTCTGCGGTTCAAAGTCCATGCGCACCCATTCTGTATATGAAAGGAAAATTCAGGATCTCCCGCTCCAAGAGAAAAAGGTTATTTTATTGGTAACTACACGGAAGATGTTTTGTGACAACCCGGAGTGCAGGCATACGACATTTGCTGAGATACATCCTTTTGCAGCGCCGAAGGCCCAGAAGACAGACCGTCTGGTTAAAAATATCCTCCATACTTCAGCACAATTAAGTTCCCTGAACGCGTCAAAGCTTTTAAAAAGCGGCCATATCACAGTATGTAAAAGCAGTATTTGCAGCCTGCTTAAAAAAAATGCCAGTAATTGTGGATAAGTCTTCTATTACAAAAGTTTGTGTGGATGATTTTGCTCTCAGGAAAAGGTTCTCCTATGGAACGGTCATGGTTGACCTTGAGAGCCATCGGATCATTGACCTGATCCCTTCCAGGGAAACGGCTGATGTCGCCAGCTGGCTTGCGACATTCCCTAATATCCAAGTCATATCAAGGGATGGGGCAGCCACTTATTCTTCAGCAGCAACGGACTCACATCCTGATGCAATCCAAGTTAGCGACCGCTTCCATTTAATAAAAGGGATTTCAGAAGCTATAAATAAATATATCATCCGGGAATTCCCTGCCAGGATAGAAATCCCACTGACGGAGGAGATTTCAGAGGAAAGGAAAGCCCTGTACAATACTGCGAACCGGCCGCTACGGATCCGCTTTGTCCACCAAAAAAAGAAAGAAGGGCTGACCGTATTCGATATTGCACTGTTGATGCATTCGTGCCCTACAACAATCCGGAAATACCTTGCCATACCGGAAAATGAAATCCCGGAAAGCAGGGCAATCTCCCGGGAACGGCAGCACCAGCTGGCAGTGCAGCAGAAGCAGCGCGAGGTCGACGAAGCCAGGAAACTGGCGAAGGCTGGATATCCAATCGAACAGATTGCCACCATGATGCACCATACACGCAAAACAATCCAGAACTACCTGAATCCTGGCTATTCTGTTACAAATGGCCATTATAATGGAAGGATTCCGGGCAAGCTGGCACCCTATGAGAAAGAAGTCATAGAACTAAGGAGCCAAGGGCTTACATATCCAAAGATCCATAACATCCTTTGTGGAAAAGGATATACTGGAAGTGTCGCTTCCCTCCGGATGTTCATGCAAAAAGAGAGGATGCGGATGCAGGAACAGGAAGAACAAAACAAGCCCCAGTCGGAATTTATCCAAAGAAAGTCGTTATGCCAGCTCATTTATAGGAAATTGGAAGATGTTGCAACAATCACAGCAGACCAATATGGGCAGGCTTTAGAAAAATATCCATTATTAAGCCAGCTATATACCCTGGTGAAGGAATTCCATACAGTAATGTTTTCGCAAAAACCCGAAAAGCTGGATATATGGATAAAATCCGCCAAAAAATATGACATACCTGAACTGCAGTCATTTATTGAAGGCGTCTGCAATGATATAGAAGCTGTCAAAAATGGGATCGCCCACTCCTACAATAATGGTTTAGCAGAAGGCAGCGTAAATAAGATCAAGGTTATAAAACGGATCATGTATGGCAGGAACAGTTTTACGTTACTAAAATCAAAAGTATTATTCCATGAACTTTTCGACGCTGAATTCAACTAAGTTTGGAAAGAACCTATCTACCGTTTACCTCCGTTTGAGCAAGGAGGGGTGTTTTTATGTGTTGGGAAACTATGCTGCTGATCCGAAGCAGCACTATTTATTGAAACCGGATATCTGTGTAATGGTGATCGCTTAAAAAAAGCGACTCCCTGCAATTGGGATATTCCGGACAACAAGAGGAACAATTAGAACATGAAAAATACGAATTAAGCGTCTGTGTAGACTTTTATGTCTATGCAGGCGCTTTTTTGCGTTCCGGCAGAACTTTATGCCGCTGCCGGAGTCCGCCGCTTGTCCTTCGTTTTCGCATGAATTCGAAAAGGAGGACAAGCCTATGGCAAAGCCATATAAAATCCCGGACTTCAGAAAATTATATCCGGAAGCCAGCGAAGAAGTAATTGCTGTTTTAAGAACGACAGAACGGAAAATGCAGTATCAGGAGTATGACTTGAAAACAGAAAGAACCATAATCGACCATAAAACGCAGACCGTTCAGCGAAGGGCGGACACCTGATATCGGAAATGGCTGCATCCGCCCTTCGCTCCATTCCCGTCCGCCATAGAAAAAAATAAAAAATCCCCTTCATTCCCACTTGCAATCCCCCCCAATTTATGATAATATGTCCCTTGTTGAATCCATCACAGAAAAACAAATGTTTTCAACACACGCACACGGAGGGCAAAAAGATGTCAGAAAAAACAAAATATTTCGTAGTAAGTCAAAAAGCCGTACCAGAAGTCTTGCTAAAAGTCGTAGAAGCCAAACGCCTCCTGGATTCTTCAAAATCCATCACGATCCAGGAAGCCACCGAGCGCGTAGGCATCAGCCGCAGCTCCTTCTACAAATACAAGGACGACATCTCCCCCTTCCACGACAACTCCAAGGGAAAAAGCATCACCTTCGTTCTCCAGATGGAAGATCAGCCGGGCCTGTTATCCTTAGTCCTGAAAACCATAGCCGACTACAGAGGCAACGTCCTCACCATCCATCAGACCATTCCCATCAACGGAGTAGCCTCCCTCACCCTCACCGTAGATCTGCTGCCCATCACCAAGGACGTATCCGCCATGATAGAGCAGATAGAGAGCCAGGAAGGTATCCACTATCTAAAAATACTGGCAAAGGAGTAAGCGAAAATGGTACAAATAGCAGTTATGGGCTACGGAACCGTAGGGTCCGGAGTCGTAGAAGTATTAAACACCAACCAGGCAAGCATCAACCGCAGAGCCGGCGACGAGATCAACATCAAATACGTACTGGATCTCCGCGAATTTCCCGGCGACCCGGTAGAATCCAAGCTGATACACGACTTCGAAACAATTGTAAACGATCCCGAGATCCGCATCGTCGTCGAAGTCATGGGCGGCGTAGAGCCGGCATACACCTTCACCAAGCGCTGTCTGGAAGCAGGAAAAAGCGTCTGCACCTCCAACAAAGAACTGGTAGCCCGACACGGAGCCGAGCTTCTTGAGATAGCCAGGGAACGGGAGCTTAACTACTTATTCGAGGCCAGTGTAGGCGGCGGAATCCCCATTATCCGCCCGTTAAACTCCTCCCTGACCGCAGACGAGATCATAGAAATAACAGGAATCCTCAACGGAACTACCAACTACATCCTAAGCCAGATGACCCACGAGGGCATCGACTTCGACACCGCTTTAAAGGAAGCCCAGGAAAAAGGCTACGCAGAGCGCAACCCCGAAGCCGA
>OFGA01000080.1_pt1 | contig 82806 bp, 76 predicted proteins | sample 1521471 | NCBI WGS metagenome assembly OFGA01 (sample SAMEA3504086, study PRJEB24116) | mouse gut metagenome | biome: mouse gut; feature: mouse-associated habitat; material: faeces | place: Denmark | collected 2011 | reverse complement strand
GTAACTTATTAACCAATAGACAGAGAATGGATGAACCAGCATGATGGAAGAAGAATCTTCGGAAAGGATGTTTAGAATTATCCTTCTGTCTAATCAAAAAAGAATAAGTCTGTAAGCTGTTTTTCTTGCTTACAAACTTATTATACGAGGAGCGATCTATATTGAGTAAAACGTCTTTCCTTACAAGTTACTTTCAAAGTATCAGGGAGCAGGCCGCGGAAAATTTAAAGGGAAACCGCGCTATGCTGCCCGTTAATGCCGGATACCTGATCTTATTCCTGCATATGCTACATTTTATTTTCAGGTTTCTCGTTTCCCTTTACCGACTCGATTACAGCTTTATCCCTCTGCACCCGGTATACCTTGTATTCTGGATAGTCGCTCCAATACTGCTTTATCTCTATGGCACAAAGTATTCTTTTTATAACTTCCATCAGATAAAGCTGCTCTGCCTGGGAAGCGTACTATCCTCCGCTTTCCTGATTCTGCTCTCACTGATTTACTGCGGATTGTCCCGTATTTTTCTCCCGGCAATCCTGCGCTTTCCCGTGGATGAGGCTTTTACAAAAAATATGGTATTACTGCTTGGACGTATAGTAACGCAGCTGCCCCTTATCCCTATCGGACTCCTCTTATCAAAGGGAGTCTTTTTTGCACTCCGGGATCCCGCGTGCCGCAAACAAGTACTTGCATACAAGATAACACATTCCATAGAGCCGGAATCTCAGAAAAAAAATGAGATTGCCTATAACATGAATATTGTCCGGGACATAAACACCGGGAAAAACATTACTATATATGCAAAAGACCGTTTCCTGCACACGCTGATTGACGGGACCTCCGGTACAGGAAAAACGTCCTCCACAATTCTTCCAGCTATCCGTGACGACTTAAATATGCGGTGCAAAGCAGAGGATATGCAGAAATTCCATGTAAAGCAGCTGGAATCCGCCGGCCTTATCGCATACTCTCCTCCCGCCAATACACGAAGTTTTTCCGTCAACGACTGCATTCCTATTGTAAAACAGCCGGAAAATATATCACCTGCAGACATTGACCACAAACTTAAGGATATACAGGAGAAGCTGGAAAATATCCGCCTTAATTATCCCATATGCGGACTTACCGTTCTTGCTCCGGACGATTCCTTAACGGACGATGTATGCCGCCTGTGCGATGCGCGCGGCATTCCATACAACCGGATAGATGCAGTCCGCGATGCAGACGGAAAGCACAAAAAGAACACTATCGGACTAAACCCGTTTTACATCCCTACCCATATGGAAGATGAGGCAAAAAACCAGATGATCGTAAAGAGAGCCGTCATTTTTTCCGATGTCATGCAGGCAATAACGGACTTAAAGGGAAAAGCAGACTCTTATTTTACCGGCCTGAACCGCCAGATGATTGCCAATCTTGCCATTCTGGTGATGGCAACCGTACCCATATTGCGAAGACGCCAGGCCACGCCTACGGACTTACAAGCAATCATCAACAATTTTAATTTACTTACGGAGTACGTCGATAAACTGGAAGAACTGGACCAGAGTACAAAACAATACGCCTTTATTATCCAATACATACGTGAAGATCTGCTCGGAAAAGGCAGGGACAAAATGGAGGATCAAAGCCGCGGTACCCGGAACATTATCAATGAGTTCCTGCTGATGCCTGCCAACAGGGAGATTTTTTGTTCGCAGAACAGCATTGATTTTGACCGGGCATTAGCTAACGGGGAAGTTACTGTATGCAACTATAATCTTGCCAGCGGCGACACCGATGCCGTTGCATTCGGACTGTTCTTCCTGCTTTCCTTCAATAATGCAGTGTTATCCCGCCCGGGAACGGAATTTACGCGCGTCCCTCACTTTTTCTATGTAGACGAGCTTCCCGTGCTGATCCATCCTTCACTTGAGAAAAACTTCTCATTATTCCGTAAGTTCCGAGTCGCAATGACTGTTGCAATCCAGACATTAGATCAGATGGAAAAGAACGAAATCACCAAATATTTGAAAGGCGTCATTCTTGGGTGCGCCCATATCATTGTATTTGGGCGGTCTTCCCTTTCTGATATGGAAATTTTCTCTGCCCTGGCAGGCGTGCATGATGTGGCAGAAGTACAGCAGTCAACAACGGAAACTGCCATCACTGACAGTTCTCCTCATTATTCATTTTCCAGCCGGGAAATGATAACACAGAAGAATTTCCTTGAGGAAATTGATATCAGAATGAAGGATTTTCAGGAAGTTACCTTCTTTACAACCAGAAACGGGCGCCCTCTTCCCGCTTTACAGGGAATTGTGGAATTCCTAAAACCCACGGACTGGGAGAACATAAAGAGAAACAACATTGTCTTTTATCCGGTTACTGTCAATACGGACAGCCCTATTCCTGATGATTTGGATATTCCTGATGACATCATACCCTCCCAGGAGCAGGAAACAAGCTACAGCTTCCTTCCTGGAACGCCATTAAGCTATTTTCAGAGCGCAGTCAAAAAGCCCATATCGAAAAACTCAGGGAATACAGACCAAACACCCCCAAATTCACTGCCTGACGGCAGCGAAAATATTGATGATATTCTATAAAATATAAGGAGGACTTATGAACTATAAAGAAATAGCAGAAACGGAACCTTTTACTGCAAAAACCCCTTTCCATATGAACCCCGGGTGGGAACTTTTGCTCGAAAACAGCAATAAAAACTGCAGCCACTCTGAGATTGAACTTTTACTGCAAAAGCGGATTATCAATCTTATCGATATTGAAATAATGAAGATTTTGGCACAGTATCCATACACAAACAGCAATAATATAACATTCCTGCTTAACCACACGCTCCATCAGGGCTATCAGAAACCATCCTACCTAAGCAACCTGAATAAACTGAAAAAAGCCGGAATTATTCTTCGATATGCCTTTACAGACACCGCGAAGCAAACAGACGGAGTATTGGCTACTGCCTCTCCGCTCCGTCTGTACTGTTTATCCCAGGCAGCGCATACATATATGGCCTCCATCACCCCGGACTGCCATCAGGCAGCTACTGCATCCATTTCCACTGTCCGCAAGCTGGAGCTTGCATCGTTAAACCAGTTCCTGATACGGTTCCAGCAGCATTACAGCACCCATATCGCCTCATTGCAATACTTAAAAAGCACAAAAATCGGCTCTACTCCTTTTACCATTGATGCTGCCCTTTGCTGTAGTGCAACACATCCCGTTTTCAAGGAGAAAGAGCATATCTGGCTTTTTATGTTCTCCTGCAGGGAGTATGGAAACTGGATAAAAAACAACCTTACCCGGCTTAAAATGCTGCACATCTGGCTCCAAAGGCACTCTGATGAATACCTTGCGCCATTCGTTATCTACCTGACAGAAAACCTGTCAATGGCGTTGACGTTATACTCTCACATACAGAACGTGCCACTATTAGAAAGCTTTCCCGTATATTTTTGTCCGGACAGCCTGCTGGTATCCTCCCCGCCTCTTGATTCAATATATTCGTGCGAACTAGAAGAGGACGGACATTTGACAGCAATACGGCATTCTATTTCTTTTTAATCAAAAGTAAGTGGCAACACATTCATATATCTATTGCCACTTACTTTATGATCCGCCTATATATCTACCTTTTCAATATTATAAATTGTAAGAAAAACTGAAATAATGGATAAAATAAACAATATGATATAGAATGCAAGGTTATCTACCAACGTATACGCCCCTATGTTTCCTTGAGTTAGACATACTAGGATAACCGAGCTAACTATAGTTGCTTTTGAAGACTTCATTTTGACACCAACTAATAAAGCAATAAAACAGATACTAATCATCATTATGGAACTTATGATAATTTGAGAATAGAATGAAAACTCGCTAAAATTGACTCCCCTCATATCTACATCGATAAACCGACTTACAAAACTAAAAATCCCATATGCCAGAAGTTTAGTTATAATTAATGCAGCTATATTAAAAGTCCAAACTGACAGCATTTGAGCCAATAGTATTTTTTGTCTTTTTATTGGATATGAAAACATCAAGTAGATTGTTTTGTTCTTATAGCCGCTAACAATAAACGATGCTAACATTGTACTTGCAAACACAATATAAGACATATTAGCAAACAATTCTATACTTACGCAGAGAATACTTTTATTATACAGTTCCGCCGAGTCCTCCATTTTCATTTCTCCAACCATGAATAAAAGCAATATAAGTAAAATCCCCGTCATAATACAAGCATTGCGCATATATTTTCCGATATGATTCTTCTTCCATTCCAATTTAATCATTTTAATCATTTTTTTCACCTTCTCCCATTAAATGCATGAAATAATCTTCCAGATGTTCTGCCTTTTTGCCAATAGAAATGATTTCATTTCCTTCAAGAAGCAACGCTTTGGTTATCTCTTGAGGTGTGATATTTTCACTATAAATGCGAAGCATGTTTTCACCAACTATTTTATAATCATCATTTAAAAGAAAACCTCCTAATGTCTGCATCGCCTTTCTTACATCCTGCACTTCTACTTCAATATAAGGCGAACGCATTTGAGAGATTTCTTTTGTTGATATTTCTCTTATCATCTGCCCATGATTAATAATTCCAACTGTGTCTGCAATATCTTCTATTTCGGAAAGAATATGTGTTGAAATCATTATTGTTACTCCTAATTCTTCCTTAAGCATACGAAACAGGTCTCTCATTTGCTTCATCCCTATAGGATCCAATCCGTTTGTCGGCTCATCAAGAATCAAAAGTTCCGGCTTAGTTAATACAGCTCTTGCAATTCCTAATCTTTGTTTCATTCCCAACGAATACTGCTTCACCGGTTTTTTAGATGCATCTTTCAATCCCAGTAAATCAAGAGCATTCTCTATTCCCCGTTGGTTATCATATCCGATATACTCGCAATGCAGTTTCAAATTACTTTCTCCGCTAAGGTGTTCATAAAACACCGGAAACTCTATGATACTCCCTATTCTTTTTAAAACTTCATAGGATGTTGATGTCAATTTTTCTCCAAATACTTCAATTGTCCCCCCTGTCGGCTTCCAAAAATTCATTATCATCTTCATTACAGATGTTTTTCCCGCGCCATTGGGTCCCAAAAAGCCGTATATCTCTCCTTTATTAACATGAATATTAAGATTCGAAATAATACTTCTCCCTTTAATATTTTTTTCCAAATTTATAGTCTGCAAAATATATGACATATTGTAAACCTCCTGCATCCTGAAACTAATTTACCAATATTTCACAATAATAAAATAATTATTATACAACATTAACCAATACTTTTCCTTTTTCAAGAGGTGCGCTATCTATGTCCAGCATGCGCACCTCTTAACTTATATTACCAGCAACATGCAATGATACCGAATGCCGGCGTTGTCACTTCCTCCAGCTCTTCAAGCTCTTCAAATCCCTCTACGAACTCTACACGCATCTTGGTTTCCTCCTCTCTGTTTGATTGCTGACTACTATGTTTCCATTGCCTTACCAGCAGCATGCAATGATACCGAATGCCGGTGTTGTCACTTCTTCCAGCTCTTCAAGCTCTTCAAATTCTTCTACGAACTCTACACGCATCTCTTTTTCCTCCTTTTCATTTGATTATTGACACCTTAGGGCTTTCTGCCTAATGGCAGCATGCAATGATACCGAATGCCGGTGTTGTTACCTCTTCCAGCTCTTCAAGCTCTTCAAATCCTTCTATGAACTCTACGCGCATCTCTTTTTCCTCCTTTCCGTTTGATCATTGACACCTTATATCTCGCAACATGCAACGATACCAAATACAGGCGTAACTACTTCTTCTAAAGATTCCAACTCTTCAAACCTTTCAAGAAATTCTGTTTTCATCTCAGGTTCCTCCCTTTCTTATATTTACTATATTTAAAAATATAATAATTTTATTTGATGCTGGCGACATTTTTAATAAACTTAGCCATGTTCAAAACTGTAATAAACCCAAAAAAGAATATAACTAATATAAATATATGTATACTCGAAACATTTAACAGGTTGAAAAAGTGAAGTATCGACTTCAACAATCCTACACAGCCCCAAATACTTATTATATATGCCAGCAATATATATGATATTAAAAACATGTCCTCACGCTTATTTACTATTGTATTCATTTTCTTAGGATTCTTAATAACTTGTCCTATCATAGTCAAAGCTTTCCACCGTGCGCCTTCTATGCCGAGCATAATTGCCAAAACCTGATATCCATCACTTGTTCCTATTGGCAAAATGCAACTTATTATACATCCAATATTAACTAGTGCGCCTATCATAAATACCCATGAATCCGATGACAAACAGAGAATAAGATACATCAAAACCTGTATAAAGTTCATAAAAGTACCCATTAAAAGAACTTTTATTTTTTCCTTACTTTTATGAATACAAAAATTTTTGTACCGCACATAAAATATAGGACTTATTCCCCAAATAAACGAAACATTTATGCTCTTCCATTCTATTCCGAGCTTTTGAGCCATCAGCAGATGACCGCTTTCATGTAAAACAATAGCCAATGCGGATATAAAAGCAATCGCAATCAATGATTTCAAGTCTACGTTTTCTATAGAAAACTTCATATTACTCAGCTCATTAATGATATGTTCACGATACAAAATTAACCCCGCAAGTGACATCATTATAATTAACACTGAAATAATGCAAACAACATTAAAACACGCTTTCCATACATTCCGCTTCCTATTCAATTTTTCTAACGGGATCTCTAGAAACTTCTTGCTATTCAAATCAATGGTAACTTTAGTTTTTATACCCTTATCATCATCAAACAGATTATATCTCTGCAACATTTGACAAATGACATTCAAAGAAATTTTCCCCTCAGATATTTCTCTGCACTTTTGATCTAATTTCAAAGAATCTCTCTCTTTCAAAGCATATGGTATAAATTCAGCAAAGAAGTTATATTGAGCTGCATTAAGCTTAAAATATTGTGATTTTTTATCGCTGGACATAAAATATTTCACTTTACCTCCAAATTCATCCTTTGATACACATATGTCATCAATAATTGGAGGAATATATCCACTAAATAACGAATCCATCTTCCATCAGCCTTTCTGATAAATTTTTGTAATTTTTCAAGAGATTTGTATAACTAATACTTTTTTTGTCGAGTTTTGCCAAAAACTTAATACATTCCTCCATAATGGCTTTCTGATATACACATCGCGGAGGGCAAATTTCATACATATTCCCATTTGATAACAATTGGATCCCTTTACAAAATACCACGCATATGTTTCTTGCAATACATTCCTGACAGGTACTACTATTAAACCGGGAAACATTAGCATAATCCTTTATAATCTCCCCACGCAGACCATTTTCAGAGTCACCTATACAAGCCTTTGCACTATTACAAAACATTTGGCAAGGATAAGCTTTACCATCCGTATCGATTAACAAAGAATGACCAGATGTACAATTCCCTACAATCTTTTTATGCACAATCTGAAATATCGGTGCTACAAGACCCGTAGGTATAATTCCAGGCTCACTGCTTATCAATCTCTCTAAATAAAATTCCGCCAATTCCCTAATAAACGCATCTAATGTTTCCAACTCCTGCGCTACAGACAAATCCTCAGCGTCACTCTCCACAGGTATTGCTAAATAATTAGAACACCCTGTAGCTTCAATGCTTTTCGCCCACTCTATCGCATATCCTGGTTTATATTGCTTTAAATGATTTCGATTAATGGTGGCCTGTAAAACAAATTTTAAATTATGCCGCTGCAAGCATTCGATGCCTTTCATAACTTGATCATAAACACTATCTGATGTATATCCGATTCGAGAAAGATCATTCAGTTTCTTTCCCCCATCAAGGCTGATCGCGACCCTAATATTATATTTCTTAAAAAACTCTGCCATATCATCAGTGAGCATTACCAAATTAGTAATAATAGAAAGCTTTGGTATTTCCAATTTGTTTTGCTCAAAATAGCTGATTAATTCCGGCACAAAAAGAGAAATTTCTTTAAAACCAATTAATGGTTCTCCCCAAAAAATGAAATGCTTTTTATTCCTTCCGAATATTCTCTTAAAACCATTTTTACTGCTTTCATGTACATATCCGCAGATAAAATTTTGGGCTTATCTGAAACATTGCCATATTCGCCTTCACCGGCATAACAATATTTACATCTTAAATTGCAAGTTCTGGCTGACATAAAGGTAATCCCAACTTTTCCCTCGCCTAATCGCAGCTTTCTCTCTTCCTTCTCCATCAATTCACATTCAGGAATCTGCATTTTTTCAACATCTGATCCTTTTTCAATTTTTGCAATCTGAAATGATGACGGTAAATATAAAACATCATAATCTTCTTTTTCACATTTAACAATGAATGCATCTTTACTCATTTTTCTCTCCTTTACAGTTTTTTAGATTTATTAAACACTATAGAAGCTTGCATCTATCTGTTTTTGTTATTCTTTTTGTCAACGCTGTTATCATCTTGGCTTCCACCAGACATCAATTTGGCCGGTACTTCAAAATCATACATTCCTAATGTAATAGATTTACCCAGACCAAACTTTCCAAAGCCACATAGCATATCAATACTTTTTTTCCTTAAACCTTTCATTGTTGAATCTCCTTTTCAAATGATTTATTTGATAATGCTACTTTATCATGCATTACAACAGATCATACGCTTTTTTCTTAAAAGAACTTCTTTACATAGTTAACGTATTTTAGCTGTTTCTTAAATAACGTTTAAGTAATAAAAAATAGCTTAAACGTTTTATTCTCGTCTTATGCGTATACTTTTACAATAAAAAACAACCCGCAGAAAACATATCTAGCGAATTGTCTTTCTTATTATGACATTATACTTAAAAACCATGTAAAAATTCCATCTCACTGGGATGTAGAGAAGTGAATCCTGAAAGAATAAATACAGAAATGGATATTTATATTTGGCTTCTTACATGTCCGAACATTCTATGAGAAATAGGACATTCTGCCTCATTTTTCATAATAATAACTTTATCAGCATATAAAACTTCTTTTACATTATTCTTGTTCACCAAATAAGCTCTATGACAACGAATAAAATCTGTTCCAACTTCATCTTCAATATCTTTCATTTTGCCAAAAAATTCCATTGACTTATTTTTTGTATGTACAACTAATTTATGCTCATTAACAGATGTTTCAAAGAACATAATATCATCGTAAGCCAATGTTAATTTTCTTCCGCCCCTTGTAATAGTAATAGTTTTTCCTCCGCCTCTCGAAATTTTCATATATTTTCTATTTACATTTTCTATGCATTCACATATTCGATGCTGCAGTTGATGTGGGTCATCTTTTAAAATAAAGTCTAAAGCTTCTACTTTATATTGAAATGTTATAAAGGACATTTCTGAATGAGATGTTATAAACACTATAAATCCTCTCGGATCATATTCTCTTATTTCTTTAGCAAGCATTAATCCATTCTTACTTGCTTTTAGATCTATATCAAGAAAATAAAGACCAGTATTTTCCGATTTTTTTAATTGCTCTATCAATTCCTCCGGATTATCTGTGCTTATACGTAATTTCATATCATATTCCTGAATCAATATAGCTGCCTTAACATAATGAGCTATAATATCTCTCTGCTCCTTAATATCTTCACATATATATACATCTATCATATTCGATATCCTCCATTACGCTTAAGCTATTTTTTCCTTACGTTTAAGAAATAAAACACTACTTTCTAAATCAATTCATTATAATTAATATTAAAAAATAAAAGGCGGTTATTATATGAAAAATTTAATCAGTTATGTTGCAAAAAAAATAATCAATATACTTGATAAAGACAATCAGTGTTCAGAAATAGAACTACTGCAAATGTTTTTTGGACTTCAAAATATTTTATATAATGTTGTTATTACTGCATCTATTTTGCTTATATCGTTAATTACAGACAATTTTATTGAAACTCTTCTGATATTTACTTTTTTTGGAATATTGCGTATCATTGCCGGAGGATATCATTGTAACAGCGTTGAAAAATGCATAATAACTACCTCTCTAGTCATGATTGGCGGTGGCAAATTTATACAGTCCATACACATAAGTCAATCTATATGTATTACTATATGTATTTTAGTAAATATCGTATTTTTTTCTTATATACCAAAGGGTACACACAATAATCCTTACTCTCTAGAATATAGTGTTAAGCAACATAAACGCTTAAAAATAGTTGCTATTTTATTATCCATAATCTCTATTTTATCAAATTCTATACTGCGTGGAGCAATTGTTTACTCAATGTCCATTGTTGCAATTTTACTAATTCCTACTATCAAGCATAAATTTCCAATAATTGAGTAAAGTACCCTGCTTCATATTCTGTGTCCATAATCACATTATCGTAATCATTAGTAATAGTTTTAATATTGTACAAACCCGCTCCTCTACGTTCCCCTTTAGAACTGATACCTATACTTCCTAGCTTGCTGTAGTCAATATCATGCTTAATATATGTATTTTTTATAATAAATGTTATATCTCTATTTATTTTCATTATGCTAAAACCAATACTAGGGTTCTCACATTCTTGACAGGCTTCTATTGCATTATCCAATAAAATACCTATGATTCTTACCAAATCAACACCCTTCATATTGATCTCCTCAATTTTTTCAGTTATTTCAAGACTTACTTCTATATTGAGTTCTAAAGCGTGATTTATTTTAACGAAAATTAGGCTTTTCAGTTCTACAATATCCAAATTATGTAATATTGCTATGGCATCATTTGCTTTTATAAGCTGATTACTGATTGGAAATATCTGCTTATCATAATACCTTTTTAAGCCTTCCATATCATTACCCTCAATATAACCCGCCATACTCACCATAATATTTGCATAGTCATGCTTAAAAACCCTGAGATTTTGATAAAGCTCCTCAATCTGAGACATATATTCCTGAAGATTATCATATGAATTTTGTTTCAATATTATTTTAGCATTAGTATCATACTCTTTAACAATTGTTGTCACCATTGAAAATGTTAATAAAAAATACCCTATATATAATATTATGCTACTAAAAAGAACCGATGATGATGATCCCACCTGCTCAGCCACAGTTATATGCATAACAAAAATAATCATACATAATGTCAAATCCATTCCCAAAATTGCTAAAATCTTTGGGGATAATATCAATTCTTCCTTTTTTTTCAATTTTACTATTTTTCTCGACATTAATCGGCATACCACAATAAAAATTGGATAATCCACAATCATATAAATTGGCCAATGTTTACTAACATTCAATCCTATTATATTCCAAACAAAATGAGTCAAATTATCTACAATTACTAATAAAGTATACGAAAATACTATTAGAAATACATTTACTAGCCAATCCTCTTTTTTTAACCACACTATATACAAAATCAATATTAAAAACATTGGTATAACAAATAGACTGCCAATTATATTGCCAATAAATACTATATTGACAGCAAGAGCAACAGTAATAACAATGTTTTGAAAAATATTTAAACGAAAAGTCAAACAGCTGTTGAATAATAATAAATATGTAATAACACTCATTATTACAATCTGTATTTCCATATATCTGATATCCTTTCCACACATCAAACTTTGGAAGCGGCATTCTTCTAGTTTTATTTTATTTTAATTATAATTGAACTTCAACAATCTGTACACGACATACATATTTTTGTCCCAATGTACAATACAGTGATTCAAAGAGACATTCCAACTCCGAAAGCGAGAAGCGTTATTACGACAATGGCAATATTTCCCGCATTTTACAGGCACTGTAATTCCAGTCGATGAGTTACGATACTTGTCACAAAAAACCTCGTAATCGAATCCTGTATATGCTATTGATGTATTGCACTATGATTTCATGCACCTAATTTGAATAATACCCGAACAGAATTAATAACTGTTTCCCAATCAATATTCTTTGCATATGTGAAACTTTTTTGATAATTTATCCAAAGACGTTCCATAACAGGATCTTTTTCCACATCATCAAGGATTGCTAAAACATCCTTGAGCATTTCCTGCGTTCCACGCTTTTTTGAGGTGGCAATCAGAGCATCACGAAAGACATCCGCGTCAATGTTTTCAGCGTGAATCTGCTGAAGGATATGAATGTCATAAAAATCTCTCATACGCGTATTGGCAACATTACGGCTGATAATGGTTTCAAGTTTTTCCGCAAGCACTGTTTCCAGATTGTAGGCATATATCTCAATAGATCGATCTTCAAGCATAAGTTTGAAACTATACCTTATTTCACTTGGAGTAATTACATCGCCAGTAGATATGTCAATCTTGAGAGGCGTTCTTACTCCATCAAAGAAAGCTTCCATACCGACCCGAACACCGGGATATTCTGCCTCATCCATAATCCGTGAAACACTTTTTATCCGAAACTCCACGCCATCTTCTATTTGTTCGGATATAATCGAAGTTACAATTTTCTCCACATCTTCTATAGTAATATTGACACCCTTTACCGTTGCATCAAGATCCATGGTAGAGCGTGAATCAAGCCCCACCATCGCTGCAACTAACATGCCGCCCTTTAATATAAATTTGTCTTTGTAATCAGATACCGAAATACGTTCCAAAAGGCGCTCCATCATATAGTTTCTCATTAAAATCTGGGCATCCGCAGAATTCTTTTTAGAAAGATTACGAATTAAGTCTTTTAACTGCCTTGCTGAATTTATCATTATAAAAGCACCTCCAGATATTGCCGAAGCAATTTTTCTACATGGAAAAAAGCCGCGTACTGCATAAGTTTTCGCAAGTTCTTATCTTTCCGCAAAACATATTGCTTTAATGCGTTTTGGAATACCTGCATTTCAATATTACTCCGACTCCTCAAAAGATCACAAATTGTCCGTTCCATATCATAAATCGGCACCATATTGCCAAAAGGAGTCTCTGCGCCAATTATCCCAACTCCATGCAGCTCTTTTTTAATCGTATAAACCTTAAAGCCATCTCCGCAGAGCCGAGTCGGATTATAACCAGTTTTTACAGTAATGGAATATACTGCGGGCTCCCGATCGGTAAGGTCATGAAAAAATAATGCCGTCTCATGAGAAAAGACAGCCTGACTGCAACGAAGATGAAGCAGATACATGGCGTCTGCCCATGAATCAGGAGAAATATATACGCCATGAGCCACCTGTTCAAGCTTATGTTCCCGTACATAAGCATAGAAAACAGGCTTGCTTATATTAGCCTCTGTCACCTGAGAAGTCTGGATAATGCCTTTGTTTTGTCGAAGCAACTCGTCAATTTGTTCAAACTTATTCATATAAATATTCCTTTCATGCTAATATTGTAAACCAAATTAGCACAAAAGGAAAGATAAATTTTTTAGAAATAGTTCACTCAAATTTTCCACACACCTTTTTCTTCTTTTTCTTAATGAACTCTTTAAGCTGCATAGGATCTCTAGTTATCACAACAATACCTCCATATAACGCAGTATCTTGGGTCCCACCCGTAACTGTTCGGCATACTTCATCAGTTTATGAATATTTTTTTCCTTAGAAGCTGCGTATCGCTTCATTGCTTCATTTACAACTTGAATATCGCTGCCACTTCCACGCACAATATCGCACAACGTCCTTTCAAGATTATATATCCTGATAGGATTTCCGCTTGGTGATTTTATTTCAATAATTCCAAATGAATAATTATCTGGTATAACGCGTCTGATTATGACACTTTCCTGCTTCAGAGAAGGGGCATTATATCCTTTAGGAAACGTCATTGTATATTTCGCTGGCGTCCTGTCTGAATATCCGAGTAAATACAATGACGTATCATGGGAATAAATCCCTCGTCCATATTTACATTGAAGCAGATAAAAGTCATCTTCCCATGTATCACTTCGTATATAGAGCCCTCGCCCATAACGATATAAATCTCCGGCCTCTACAAGCTCTTGCAACACACTTCGATGCACCCCACATTCTGTCACCTGTTTTGCAGTAATTGTTCCGCTTGGGGAATTTTCTAATAATAAATTTATTGTATCCTTAGCCTGCACAGCAATCACTCCTTTGACTTTTCACACATCAAATTACACAAAAATAATGTGTGTTTGTCAATCTCATTAAAACTATAAAACAATATAAGTATGAATACCGTGCACAACTGGCAAATTGCCTATCCCTTCTTTTGACTTTCCTCCAATTTTTGCCTTAATTTCTCTATCTCCTTCTCATATTTTTCCCTAAGAGCCTCCTGTTTTTCATCGAACTGCGCTTTTATATCAGCTTTTTCCTTCTCATGCTTTCTTTCAATATCCAGCAATTCCACCTTATGCTGATATTCTGAATCTTTTATCCGACTTTCAAGTTCCTGCACTTTTATATTAAGCTCCTTAATCTGGACATCTCTCTCCTGCATCTGCTTCGGGTATTCCTGATACTCGCTTATTTTTGCCTGAAGCTCTGATACATTCTGGCTCAAAATATCATTCAGTCTTTCCTTATCAGACAATATAGAGGCATGCTGATCTGCCTTCTGCTGCATTTCCAGTCTTAGTCTTTCCGTTTCCATTTGTTCATTATGCAGGCTGGTCTCAATCACCTTTTTCTCTTTTTCCGCCCCATTATACAATTCTTCGTATGTCTGCTTATGCTTCCTGGCACCCTCTAAGGCTTCCTGCAGCTCGGCGATCATAGTATCCTTGGAGTCCAGAAGTTTCTGCACATCCACCCTTGCTCTGTCATCCGCCGTTGACAGTGCTTTTAACACATCGGCAAATTTTGCCGACAAACACCTTTGATATTTCTCAAATACATTCATATCTTCTGAAAACTGCGGATTTGCTTCCTGTATCTTTTCTCTTTCAAAAGCTGCCAACAATGCATTCAGTGCAGCATCCTGATTTGAAAACGCCTTCGCTGCCTCCCGAAACCTATCCGCAGTTTCCTGCTCTATGCGAAACGGCGTTGGAGCCTTTGCTTTTTTCTCAGTACCTGACATGCCTATATCCTCCCAGACTCTTTTTCTTTTATTATACACCATTCTTGCTCTTTTTCAATATGTAATACATTACATAGTTTTTTATTGAAATATTTTTTTATTTATATCTTAAAAAGGTGTATTACATTACTATGTATTACATTATTTTTCCTTGTAGTTTCACTATTTTTTAATTTTTATGCGTAATACATTATATTGATTTTTTGAAATATTTGTTATATAATCTAATCAAAGAAAAGTATTACAAAGGCGGTGATTATATGGCAGCTCCCCAATTCCTATACGCCGAATATTTAAGGCTATTAGAACGTGTAATTCTCAATAAGTCCGGGTTTTACCACTGCAAACCGGAGACCCTATGTGTACTGCGCCAAATTCTATACACAGAATATCCGTATCAAGAAGATGACATAGAGTACCTAATGGACATGACAAACTACTACATACGCAAATCAGGATACACTGGCAGAAAATCACGTTTCCCAATCAGCAAGTATCTTGACGCAATCAGCAAGGATGAGTTCTATATAAGCTCATTTGCAACGCCCGAACAGTTCCCTATGCCGTTACAAAAAAAGGATGCCGAAGTCTCATAACTCCGGTATCCTTTTACCAATTCTACTAATTTCTTTTATTCTATTTTCCAACCTTTATCAACCACTCTTCAAGCATTCCCCTGAATTCCTCTACACGGTCTGCAGGAATCTCTACAGTCAGCTTCTTAATACCCTGTGCTTCCGCATTAAATACGTTTGCGATAGCATCCCGGTTCATATTCTTTTTTAGTGCATTCACCTTTGCCTCTGTTATCCGATCATTGAAATTGTCATATATCCACTGCTGGGTGTCTCCATCAAAGTATGTAAACTTTAATATCGCTTTTCTCTTCAGTTTCCCATCATAGTACAGTTCCTGTAATGGTGCATAGACGTTCTCACTGATCGACAGGTTTTCATAAATTGCCGTTTTCTTGATCCCCAGCTCCTTTGCAAGCTGATCTATCCTTTCGCCTTTGCTGTACCGCCTTCTTTTGTAAACATCCATTCTCGATTTGATAATTTCTATTTTCACTTTCTGCGGAAGTTTTGAAAAGTCCCTGTAAAGGTTTGTATCATCTATAATTCCTCTAGCCTGTTCCTCACTCAGTTCGTCCGCCGCATATACGATGCAGGCCGGATAGCGATACTTTTCCTCCTCAAACCCCGGTTCCTCACGGCATTCCTGTATGATTTCACAGCTGATATCACGCCTGTTATGTCCGGCCAGTATCATATATTTACCGTCTGATCTTTCCCACAAAATAGGAGGATCCTCGATACCTTTTTCATAAATCGACATCTTTAATTCAAGATATTTCTCTACCTGGTTATCTTTCAATCTCGGATATTTATTCCATTCTTCCGGAGCATCCACCATTTTATAAACGTCAACATGAGTTATCTTCTTTTTTCCTTTTTCCGCAATCTCACCCAGGCCTATTTTTTCCATCGTCTTTGAAACATCCTGCGTGGCGGATTGTGCATTTGCGGATACCTGCCTTAAGAATGCGGCATTATCTACACTGCCTTTTTTGCCAGCCATTTACTTCACCACCTTATCTGATTTTTCCTTAACCTTCTCCAGCAATTCATCTGCAACTTCTATCATCTGTTTGTTTGCTGCACAGCTTCTATTGTAAACCCCTAGCGGATAATGTTCACGCTGCGAATTGTCAATATTGGCATCGTTTTTTATAAAACTCTTGAAGGCAAGTCCCGGTGCTATCTCCTCCACCAGCTCAAGGGATTCGGGTAAAGATCTCTTTTTACGCATATCCACTTTATTGTATAGAAACCCCAAAATTTTCAGTTTGGGATTATTCTTGCGTACTTCCTCCACCTGGGCCAAAACCGGTGGAACGGCTTTCACTGCAAAAATAGCAGGTTCCAGAGGAGACAATACAAAATCAGCCTCTGCCAGCGCTGCAACGTTCATGAGCCCCGCTGTTTTATCCATATCTACAAATATAAAATCATAGTAGTTGTCCTTCCGTATGGTTCTCAGGCATTTTTCCCATATACGGCCTCTTATGTTTTGATCCAGTACACCAAGCTGCCCTTCCAGTCCTTCACACTTAGCCGAACCCGGTATAATATCTAAATTCACATACTCGGTATGCCTTATATACCCCGGTTCCATAAAGTCGTCATGCATGGAGAAAGCCTCATAGAAGCTGACATCGGGCTGTTCAAGATAATTGGGATAAAGGACACTCGACATGTCCGATTGGCTGTCAATGTCGATGCCAAGCACGTTATAACCTCTCCGCGAAAGCTCATATGACATATTCATTGCTGTCGTAGATTTTCCCGTCCCTCCCTTATGTGTCCATACAACAATTATAACCGGCGATTCGAACCTCATCATCTTCTTGTCTAATTTTGCTGCCTTTGTGTCATCATAGATATTCTGAAGGCTTTCCGGATCCAACTGCGTCGTATCCATAGCCATCAGGTTCTCCAGCTGCCACTGATTCAGCCCCAATGCCCTATGCCAGTCTTTCATATCCCACTTCTTCTGTCTTAGCAGAGCCTCCATTTTTTCTTTCCAAGTTTTCTCTGACATAATGTCTCCTTCCTGCTGAGCGCTGTATCATTTTCTCCTATGTCGCTTTTTTCTCCCCATGTCATTTTTTATGATACTAGATTTTTTTTAATTAATCAAGTTTTCTCTAATTATTTTTTCCGCCCGGCGGAAAAATCAATATCCTAATCATAAATTCTCCCCAAAAATTCCGCCGGGCGGAATTTTTCAACTAAAAAAGATATGTTTGTCCCATAGTTCAAAAATCTGCACACTTTCATGAATTATTGTACCAATTTTTCCGCCCGGCGGAATTTTAAAAGAAAACCATTTATTGCACACGATAAAATAATTGTATTATACTTTCACTATTGGCTATTTTATTTTTTTACCAGGGGCATTATCAGGCTTTTGCCTGTTCGTGCCTTTTTCTGCGCACATATGTCGCACGTGAATCACAGGTTGATTCTAATCAGGACAGGCAAATTGCATTGTCCAACGACTGCTTGTCGGCAATCGTGAAAGGAGGATGAAATGTCAAATTTTCGTAACGTCTCCAAAAGAGAACCTTGCCCAATCTGCGGAAAACCCGACTGGTGCTCCATTCAGGAAGCAAGTCCGTCCACACAGCTCTACTACTGCCGAAGAATTCTTTCAGGCATAGACATTATAAGTCCAGTAAACAACAGGGAGTACGTCTATATAAAACAAACAACTGACGGTTCCTGTCTTTACAAAGACCGCGAACAATATGATGCCGACCGTGACGAGTGGCTGCTTCAGAACAGCGGATACAATCAGCGGCGCCCGCGAAAGGAACGTCCGAAGCAGATTCCTTCGGATCAGTCCGAAAACCGCATGGCTGGTGACACTTTATCAGTTCCGGCAAAGCCAAACCATGAACTCGACCTTATATACCGCTCTTTTTTAAAGCATCTGCACTTAAACAGGATGCATGTACGGTATCTGGCAAAGGAAGGCTGGCCAATAGAACTGATACAGCGTTCCATGCTGCGCTCCCTTCCGGTAAACAACAGTTCCCATTACAACGCATATGACAGGGAGCGCATTACACTGGAACTGATCCATGAATTCGGTTCCGTAAAAGGTGTGCCTGGTTTTTATCAAAAGCAAGACGGAAAATGGACTTTTTCAGGTACATCCGGCATTTTAATTCCGCTATACGATCACAACCACTGCCTATACAGACTCAGGATACGCTTGGATCATCCACAGGTTGATGACTCTGGAAAGGAAAAGAACAAGTACAATAACTTTTCTTCTTACTTTGAAACCAAAACGACAACCGGCGCATTGGCAAACGCATACATAAACGGCTGCCGTTCAGGAAGCCATATCGGATTGTACGACAATCCCGCACTTGATGATTACACTGTCTGCTATATTACGGAAGGAGAAAAAAAGGCTATCTATGCCAACCACGTTCTCCGCATTCCTGTGATATCAATCCCCGGGGTAAATTCATTTAGCAAATTGTTGGAGCAATCTGAAAACGGTTTTACTGTACTGGATTACCTAAAATCACGCGGCTGCCGGATACTGATTATTGCATATGATTCTGACAAGTATATTAATCAGTCTGTCCTGATGTATGAAGACAAAATTATAGAATTCCTGTCTTTGCAGGACTTCCATATAGGAGTCGCTTTTTGGAATCCGGGCTTTGGTAAAGGGTTGGACGATATACTTTCAATCAATATCCGTCCGAATTACGAATTGGTCAAGGAAAATACAGGTGTATAGTTTTGCTATATGCCTGTATTATTTTTTCAAAAATTCCGCCGGGCGGAATTTTACATGTGAATCTCTCGATTTTTCCGCCGGGCGGAATTTTACATGTAAACCTCTCAATTTTTCCGCCGGGCGGAATTTTTGACTTTTTTCTTGTCATGCCGCCTTTGATTTGTTATACTGTATAAAATATTTTTTTATTTATGGTTCTGCAGCACGCAGTCCGTTTACTTAATTCCTAGCAATAGGTCTTATTCACAATCATGAGGACATCTTTGATGTCCTTTTTTATTTTGCCGTATATATTTAACGGTTATTTTTAATAAAAGGAGGATTTAAAATGAAGAAAAAACAAAGTCAGCTAATTACCGACGAAATACTTTATCAAATGGGTGTATACTTTCCACCAGGAATACCGGATTCAGAATCATTCTCAAGGAATACCGATTTTCTCGAAGGCAACCGTATAATCAGCCTAAAAAGGGAAAGTACTTATAAAGCTATGCTCCCAAAATTGAATATGCACAGTTTCCTGAACCTGTCTTTTCCTATGGTTGATTATTACTCTGAATCACACTATGGCAACATCATTAAGGTCATAGGGAAATTCATTCAGGCAAAACTATGCAAAATTAAGAACGAGGACTCCCTAGCTACTCAGGGAATCCCCTTTTTATGTGATCTTGCTGGAATATATAAGGATAAACTATCCTTTTCATTTCCCAGTCCTGAAGAACATGGTGGCGCAGAAATTGCAGCGGCAACGCTGAAAACAAGCCATATATTAAGGGTAGAGTTAATAGGACCTGAAAAAATTGAATTCTACGGCGGCATCGGCTCCACTTCAAAGAGAAAAATGGGATTTTATCATATGAGAAGAAATCCGGATTACAACATAGGAATTGCTAATGTCATTGATTTTTTGGCACATATGTCTGTATGTAATTGTCTTTACTCAATTATTTCGGAAGATATCTCCCCATTAATATCAAATATTTTTTCAAAGGAGCTGGATGAACTTAACGTAAACATCAATGATCACGCTCTCTATACCCCGATAATTCGATTTCTTAATGACAAGGAAGCCATACCATTGGAATTTCTTTTCAAAAGATCTAACAGGCAGGACGGACACCTTCCGCCATATTACTACAGCCCTGATTACACACTTTACCCTAAGCTGGTTCACCTGTTTTATCAGGTTGCTGATGTATTTCAGGATGTACAAAATGAATTTCAGCACAGGGAATCCCTTCACAAAAAGATTGCTACAGCATACATCACCAAAAAGAACATACCTTTATCTATTCAGAAGGCAATGGATAGTTCTGGCTTCCATGACTACTTCGGATATGTAGAATATGATGAAGATGTAGACTTAGATGCAGTCGGCAAAATAGAAAAGGAGTACAAGGCAATCAACAAACAGTATTTTTCCGGTTCAAGATTCATGGATGTAACATTGCGTTTCCGGAAACTTGGGAAGCACAAGGCCAGCGGTCTGTATTATCCGAGCATACATAATCTATGCGTAGACATACAGACCCCGTCTTCGTTCATACACGAACATTTCCATATGCTGGATGAGCAGCTTGGCGATTTATCCCTTGAGGTAGATTTTGATACAATTGTAAAGACATATAAGGCAGCTTTCTTAAAGGAAATGGAAAATTTTGACCCTGCAGTAACAAAGAAACTGAACAGTTCCAGCAAGTATAATTTAAAGTATTTTTTCCGCCGGGCGGAAATTTTTGCAAGATGCGGAGAGATATACTTCAACCGGATTCTTAAGGTAAAAAGCTCTTTATTAGAGCCCACCCTTACATATGCCTATCCTGAATCAGAGGAACTGAACAGGCTTATTGAGAAATATTATGAGCAGCTTCTAAACGAGCTGTCGAGCAGCGCTGTCTTAAAACGGGCAGTTTAACAAAAGGAGGAACCTATGTCAAAGAACATCTATATTTCAGGAATATCTGATTTTTTTACCAAGACAATTGAAACATCTTTTTATGTAAGAAATATTGCTGAAAAACAGACAAGTGAGAGTAAAAAAAGATATTTAGAAGTCCTGCTTCAGGATTCTACCGGCACAATTTTTGGCACAATATGGGAAGAATACATGGAAGCGGAATATGAAAGCTATATGGGAAAAGTGGTACAGATTAACGGAATGGTGATTCAGAACCAGGATGCATCTTATCAATTGATAATAACCCATATGGCGCTTTTGGATGAATACCTGTATTCAGATTACGTTAATGGCATATCTGAGAAGGACACAAAAAGCTACTTGGAATTACTCCATAAATACATCGGAGCTGTCAAGTCACAAAATTACCGTAATCTATTACATCATATCTTTACAAGTATTCCTGATTTTGAAACACTCCCTGCAACCTTGAAAGGGCATCACAACTTTAACGGAGGGCTTTTGGTATACAGTGTGAGCGTCACATGTCTTGCAAAATACATGGCTTATTCACTGGAAAAATACAATTTAAACCCATCTTATTCCTTGCCCTACAACAGCGATCTTGTTATTGCCGGAGGGCTGCTTCACGCAATCGGAACCGTCAACATGTTAAAGCCGTTTCCGGAAATGAAACGCATCCCGGAATCAATCCCGTTGAACCTGCATGAACTTACGATGCAGTATCTATGCCGGATGCTCTCGCAAAATGACGGATTCAGCCTGACAGAAGAGGAAGAAAGCCTTTTGATGCATACAATCGGCTGCGTATATGAGAGTACCGACAGGAAACCAATGATACGGGAGGCTATTATTTTAAAAAATGCCATTCAGCTTCAAGGCGATGTTTCCAGGCTTGAATACTTTTTATTCAGCAATCAGGACAAGTGCGGTTCAGTATTTGATCCCGCGCTTAATAATTATATTTACATACAAAAGGAGCATACGGATAATGGATAAAACTTTTATAGGAAATGATGAGGCATTCCTTAACCTTAATTCTTATGCCATGTCCCAGAATCCCGGTCCCCTCATATTACTGGGGAAACGGGGGCTTGGTAAGCGGCAGGCAGCAATGGATGTCATTGCACAGCTTATGGGATGTGGCAGTGATGAACTGTATAAAAACCCCGACTTTTTCCTTCTTGACAGGCAACAGGATACCATAAAGGTAGAGGATGTACTTGCTCTCCTTGATAAGAGTTCCCTTGCCGCGTTAAAAGGAAAAAAGTTTTTTTTGGTGTGCAATGCGGAAAATATGAACGTCCAGGCACAAAATAAGCTGTTGAAATTACTGGAAGACAAGAACCACACAAATGTCCTTATTTTTCTCTGTAACCAGGATGCTTTGCTTGAAACAATAAAAAGCCGCTGCAATATTATTTCATTCGACCCCTTATCCGTAGAAGAGATATCTCCATACTTCTTGGAAAAGGGTATCGCTCGGGAAGAATTACTGTTTGCTGCTTATCTGTGTGACTTTTGCCCCCATGCCATTGAAAATATGGGTGATTGCTATCCCGCATTACTGGAAACTTGCAAAAACCTTATGCTGGCCCGGAAAAAAGAAGAATTTTTTCAAATACTCCATCTAATCCGGGAGAAGGACCCTGAAAATTTCTATGAAGTACATTCGGCACATTATTGGGTGGCGCTGCAGATGTTTTATTACCTGTTTGAACAGCTGTTGCTGCAAAAACTGATGATTGCAAAGGCGGAAAACAGCATGGACTTTAAGAGCCTTAGCAAGCTTTATTCCTTACCGCATATCTATCAGATCTGTTCTGTACTGTCAGCCCATCAGAAGCAATGGCAGAACAGCAGCTATTCCAAAAACGATTTTTTCGATCTGATACGCTGTATGGTAAAAGAGCCATAGCATCCTGTGTCGGATGAACCACAATAAAAGGAGGAACCTAATGCTATATAATTTATACCGCCCGAAAGACTTTACCGAGGTCAAGGGGCAGGAGGACGTGCTTATTACATTAAAAAAGCAGTCTTTCTCCCAGAAATTCGGCCATGCGTATCTGTTCGCCGGTCATAGAGGTACCGGCAAAACAACAATAGCGCGAATTCTTTCAAAAGCTGTAAACTGTGAACACCCGACAGAAGACGGTCCCTGCGGGCAATGCCCTAACTGCCTTGCATACGGCACAAGCCTTGATGTGCTGGAACTGGATGCCGCCTCAAACAACGGAGTTGACAAAATAAAGGAAATGCTGGCACAGACAAAATACCGTCCCGTCCAGCTTAAGAGAAAAGTATTTATCATAGACGAAGTTCACAACCTATCAACAGCAGCCTTCGACACGCTGTTAAAGCCATTGGAGGAACCCCCGTCGTACTGTGTATTTGTCCTCTGCACAACAGAACTGCATAAAATACCGGTTACAATACGGAGCCGGTGCGAAGAATATGTTTTCCATCCAATCGCGCCGGAACCTATGAGGGAACGCTTAAAAGAAGTACTGAAAGAGCAGAGTGCCATTTGTGAAGAAGACGCACTGAACCTTATTATAAGGAATGCCAACGGCGGGTTACGTGATGCCCTGGGCATATTGGAGCAGCTCTTGACAAGCACTGATAACAATATCACGACCGAGGCTGCAAAAAAAAGACTGGGTTCATTGGACAGCGACCGCATTTTAACAGCATTGTCTGCAATATCTGCTTATGACACCCAATCCGCCCTCAACTGTCTGGATGAATTGACAGGGCAGGGTAAATCGCCCGCCTTGATAACAGAATCCATATTGTCCGCTTTAATGGATATCATTACCATTAAAACCACCGGACAGCCAGAGTCCGTGCTGCACAGCAAAGACTATGTACAATCTGCCTTAGAAATCGGCAACGGCATGAGCTTTGAGCGTCTTTACTGGCTGTGTGAACAGTGCTGCGATTTGCGTGGCTCCATAAGGGGCAGTGCAAATCCCACAATGGATATCAAGCTCGCCCTTATAAAAATGAGCAACCGCGAACTTACCGACAACGATCCTGCAGTTATGTCAGCAACCATTCGGAAACTGGAGCAGGAACTGACAGAACTTAAATCTACGGTAAGAAAACTAATGAGCGCCCAGCCTGCCGACAATTCCCGTTCACGGGCAGTATCTCAAGCCGGCGGGCAGTTCCACACGGCGGATCAGTATGACGTACCTTTTGAAACATCTTCCGGAGTCCAGCAGTTTACAGACGAGGAATTATATTCTGTATATGCTGAAAACTACCGGAAAGAAGAGGAGCGGGAAGGAGGGATGCAATCAGACAGACCGGAAGAACCGGACGGAGAGGAGATCGGAAGCTCCGGCTCCACGCCAGCTTCCGATCTGTTTAAAATACGACCCTAAATATCTCCCTGCAATCTATAAGCCAAGTATAATAGAGGAATGGTACCTGAAGCATTGCCTTGAACGGCATCTGAATAGCCCTTTGTTCTCCTCGGCGATAAACTGCTGCAGAAAAACAGGGGCTTTTTCTTACGAAACAACGCTTTATCCGGTATTCCTGATACTAAAAAAATACTTATCTGTATACACGGAACTTTCCATGATACAGGTCATTTACCTTGGCAATTCTGTTACTCTGTATTCCTGACAGAATTGCAAAAACACAAACCAGTACTGCAGGTGCCGTAAATGGCACCTGCCTTTTTAAAAGGAGGAACATATGAATCAAATATCATTTGCACATCTGCATTCCCATACGCCTTACAGTCTGTTGGACGGATCAAACAAAATTTCCGAATACATAAAACGCGTTAAAGAGCTTGGAATGAAAAGTGCAGCCATCACGGATCACGGGGTAATGTATGGAGTTGTGGATTTCTACAAATGCGCAAAGGAAGCCGGGATTCATCCGGTCATCGGGTGCGAAGTATATGTCGCCCAGGATTCCATGTTAAACAAAAACGACCGCGGTTATTATCACCTTGTACTGCTTGCCGAAAATAATGAAGGCTATCAGAACCTTATCAAGCTGGTATCGCTCGGCTTTACAGACGGTTTTTATTACCGCCCCAGAATCGATTTTAAGGCGCTTTCTGCCCATCATAAGGGTTTAATCGCGCTGAGCGGCTGCCTCGCCGGAGAAGTGCCCAAAAAGCTCTCACAGGGCAATTACAAAGGAGCCTGTGAAACCGCAATGCTCTACCAGTCGCTTTTTGGCAGGGATAATTATTTTTTAGAACTGCAGGACCACGGAATTCCCGAACAAAAGAAAGTCAACCAGCTGCTGGTGCGGATGCATGAAGAGCTGGATATTCCTCTTGTCGCCACAAATGATGTACATTATACAAGGAAAGAGGATGCCGAGGCACACGATGTCCTTTTGTGCATACAGACAAAAAAACTGCTGACAGACAAAGACCGTTTGCGTTACGAAGGAGACCAGTTCTATGTAAAGTCACCTGAAGAAATGTACCAGCTATTTCCTGAAATGCCGGAAGCTTTGGAAAACACGGAAAAAATAGCGAACCGTTGTCAGGTTGAATTTACTTTTAACCATTACCACTTGCCGCAGTTTGAACCGCCAAAGGAATATGATTCGTGGGAATATTTAAACAAACTATGCAGAGACGGACTGATGGAGCGCTACCCCGATTGTTATAAAGAACATGAGGACAGACTTTCTTATGAGCTTAACACAATAAAAAAGATGGGATTCGTCGATTATTTCCTGATTACATGGGATTTTATCAATTATGCCAAAGAAAACGGCATACCGGTCGGTCCCGGACGCGGCTCCGCTGCTGGCAGCCTTGTTGCTTACTGTTTGAAAATTACGGAGGTTGATCCCAAGAAATACAACCTGCTTTTTGAACGTTTCCTTAATCCGGAGCGTGTAACGATGCCTGATATTGATATCGACTTCTGCTATGAACGGCGCCACGAAGTTATTGACTATGTTGTGTCAAAATATGGCAAGGATCAGGTTGCACAAATTGTTACTTTCGGTACTCTTGCCGCTAAAGGCGTAATACGGGATGTTGGACGTGTACTCGGGATACCTGCTTCAACGGTTTCCCAGATTAGCCAGCTTATTCCAACGGATGCAAAAACCACGCTTGACAGCGCCCTTACAGATGTGCCGGAACTTAAGAAAAAATATGAAAGCAGCGATGCCATACGGAAGCTGATTGATATCTCAAAATGCCTTGAAGGACTGCCGCGGCACACATCTACACATGCTGCGGGTGTTGTTATCTGCCCGAAAGAAGTTTCATCTTTCGTACCTGTCTGCCTCTCCAGTGAAGGAGCATTGACAACGCAGTTTGTCATGACCACTTTGGAAGAACTCGGTCTGTTAAAAATGGACTTTCTGGGCCTGCGGACATTGACAGTCATACAAAAGGCAAGGGACGCAATAAAACAGAATTATAATGCCGAGGTTACGTTTGATTACCAGGATCCCTCTGTTTTCCAGTATATCAGCACTGGACAGACAGACGGTATTTTTCAGTTGGAAAGCAGTGGCATGAAAAGCTTTATGCGCCAATTAAAGCCACAAAATCTGGAAGACCTGATTGCCGGAATATCGCTTTACCGTCCGGGACCTATGGATTTTATCCCCAAATATATCAGCGGAAAAGCAGATCCGGCAAGCATCACCTACGAGATTCCTCAATTAAAGGAAATTCTCGACCCTACTTACGGGTGCATCATTTATCAGGAACAGGTAATGCAGATTGTAAGGGCGCTGGCCGGCTATAATTACGGCCGGGCCGACCTGGTAAGGCGCGCAATGTCAAAGAAAAAAAGCAAGGTCATGGAGGATGAAAGGAAGGTATTCCTTTCCGGCAATGAGCATGTTAAAGGCTGCATCAGCAACGGTATCCCGGAAGATGCAGCAAACAGAATTTTTGACCAGATGATTGATTTTGCCAAATACGCCTTCAATAAGTCCCATGCAACGACTTATGCCGTAGTTGCATACCAGACGGCTTACCTGAAATATTATTACCCGGCAGAGTTTCTTGCCGCACTCATGAGTTCCGTAAGGAGCGATACAGGAAAGACTGCAGAGTACCTTCTTTTAAGCCGGCAGCTGTCAATTCCCATAACGAAGCCTGATGTCAATTGCGGAAATTTGGATTTTACGGTTCGGCAAAATGCAATTATTTACTCTCTGGCATCTATCCGTGATGTTGGCGATAACTGCGTTTCAGACCTTTGTGGGGAACGATCAAAAAAACCATTCCAGGACATGAAAGATTTTATTTCACGCATGAATTGCTACAGTACCTTCAACAAAAGAACCATAGAGGCATTGATCAAATCCGGGGCTATGGATTGCTTTGGACACACAAGAAAGTATATGATGGAACAATATCCCGAAATTTTAAACAGGATCAGCTATGAAAAAAAGAATGGAATGGCAGGCCAGACCCCGTTATTCAGCCTGTTTGCAGCAAAAAAAACCGTACAGGAAGAAGAGTTTCCACTCTTAACACTGCTTGCGGACGAAAAAGAGGTTCTCGGCATTTACCTGAGCGGGCATCCTTTGGATGAACTTTACCTGCAATGGATGTCCGGTGTAACGGCTAAAAGCACCGATTTTCAACAGACGGAAGAGAGCTGTGTTCTGAAAGACGGGAAAACGGTAACAGTAGGCGGGATAATATCCTCAATAACTGAAAAACAGACTCGTCAGAAAAAGAAAATGGCAATTATTACACTGGAGGATCTGGTTGGCAGTATAGAGGTGGTTGTCTTTCCGCAAAAGTACGATGATTACTGCGAAAAGATGAAAGAAGGGGAAAAAGTTTTTTTTACCGGAACTGTAAAGAATGAGGATGATAAGAATGCAACACTTATCTTTGAAAAAATGACACCAATAAATGCTTCCATTTCCGAAATATGGCTTCAGTTTTCTAATATTCAGGAGTACGAAAAACTTAACCATAAACTGGAGCAGCTTTATCCAAGGTATAGTGGTGATGTTCAGATAAAGATTTACCTGAGAAATACAAGGCAGGTGAAATGTCTGAATACAACCCGTTTTTTGGTTAATGAGGAATCATGGAATTCTTTATGCGATTTATTGGGGCAGGAAAATGTAAGACTTAGATAATTTAATAGTATGTACGGGGGTTGGTTGACAGCTCCCGTATTTTTTTGTTGTATTTAATACAAAACGAATATATAATATAGTTGTCTTTGGTTTTCTTTCATCATATGGATAGATAAAAATGGATGGAAGAGGCTGTCATCTTATTCATTCTTTATCATATATTAGAACAGATATTATACAGATATTAAAACAGTAATTGGTAAAAGGATGTTCCAAAACCCCAGTAAAATCAATGAATACCGGAAATATATAGGGAAACGGTTAGAAAAAAGTGGAAGAAAATCCACAACCAGGGGGTTAAAACATCATATTTGTAGATGAATTATTTTTGAAATGGATGAAAACTTAGTAATAAAGGATGAAAAGAAATGTAATGTGGATGAAAAATTTTTAAGTGTGGAAAACTTTTTTCCGGTTAGACAGATAAAAATATGTAAAAATATGGAAAATAATGATGAAAAAACAGAGAAAATATAGAAAAAAGGAAAAAAGGGCACAACAAAAAAGCCCTCTATGAAGCGAAAATATTAAATACGGACATATTGCGGATATAATGGCGGGTCAGGGCTCCAAAAGATTCCACTGGCCTGCGCTTTGCTATGTAGTCATTATATACACATGAGATTGCCTGTTTTACCATGTTCATGTTATACTGGATGCACATGGATGCCAGATCACGGTAATCATCATTAGTCAGGATCAATGACGGGTACCGGTGGAATGAACCAATGGAGAACATGGTTAAAAGAGCCTGCGTGCGTTCAGGATCAGCGTAAGGCTCTTTATCATTTGCAAGTTCCAGCACATCATTGAGAGAATCAACATGATTTTTAACTTCCTGCTCGCTTTCCAAAAGCATAGCCTTACGCATATTCTTCTTAGCGTATTCCTGCTTCATACTGAAAGTTACAGAACTGTCTGAGAAAGAATACTGGAAAATGGCATTGCCCTGTTCCAATGCTTTGCGGATTACATTGCGTTTACAATATGATGGGAGAAAACCGCGTAATTTGTCAAATGTAGAGGTAACATCTGTTAAATTTGGATTTGCAGCATCATAAGCAGAGGCGTTATCCACTTCAAGGATCCCCTTTATTGTAAGGCGGAGCGTATTTAGATGATCGACAGCCAGCAGTTCGGAGAGCATATTGCTTGACAGACTGAGATATCCCCGTCCACCCTCGCTTGCCGGCTTATGATAATTTTTATATTCCGGTATGTATACATTGATATGGTTATCAGAAATACCGGAATTGCAAAAGTAGCAATATTCATAGGAACTTAGGATTTCGTTACTGGAACGGATCGTAGCAGGAGTGCAGTCGAGAAGCTCAGCAAGTTCCTTTACACTTACGTTCTTTATGAAACCAAGTGTATCAGGCTGTAGGAAATGATATGTAATAAAAAGCTTGATGGCGTTCACCTTAAGTGTCGGCTGGTAGCCATAACGGTTTTTCTCATTGATATACTTGGTATGTGTAGTGTAAGTACTTTCCCACACAGCCTGGGAGCATGTCCTGCACTGCTCATTCAGCGCATCGCAGACCTCTGTAACTCCTAATGCGGAAAACCGGCACTTTAATTTGCATACTTCACAATTATGGCATCCGGACTTTTCTTCGTTCAGTTTATCTTCAGATTTTTCATAGACTTCTTTATAATTTTTCTGAAGTCCGATTGCTTTTGTAATAACCGCTTTACCAATGCGTGCATAGCTGTTCAGTTCCAAAGTAGCGCTCCTTTCCATATCCATATCAAAATAGATATTGTATTTATCCATATCACAAAACACATAATATGGTATCCTCAAGTTGCATTATAGAATGTTTTGGCAGAAATGTAAATCATGGCAAAAAGGCGAAAAAAAGAGTATCAATTTTTGAAAAAGCATGATATTACAGCAGTTTATGAAGGATATTTAATTGGCGAAGAAAAAGGCATCATTTTCCGAAAATATTGAAATCGAGGGGTTTCCCGAAAGAAATATAGGACAAAAAAAATTTTTTGATTTTTTTTGGTCGAATAAAAAGGTATCAAAAGGTTAAATATTCTGAAATTTAAGGTTTTAATATAAAAAAGGCGAACGAAGAGGTATCAAAAATACAATAAAATGAGGTGAAGAATAATTTCTGGCGTAAAAATTTTTTTATTACCATCTTGTTTCTGAAAAAAACGGCGAAATTACTGGTTTCATTTTATTTTCTTATGCGATTTGGCGAAGAAAACAACATAAAAAACGCTATCTGGCGAAAAAAAAAGTATCATATTACGATTTCTAATACAGGAAAATATGTTATAAAGCTATTTGATGAATACAAAAAAATGATGCTTGAGAAAAAGGCGAAAAAAAAGGTATCATTTTCTCCTAAAGAATAGACTTCCACTCATTATTAATAAAAAGGCGAAAAAAAAGGTATCATTTTTGCAAGAATTGGATATAAAGTTATATTGTTAGGACATCAGCCTAAACAATTATTGAAAAAAATAGTAAAAAAAGCGAAGAAAAAGGAATCAAAAATTGCCGAATAGGTACTTGTGTAATGAATAATAAATAAAAGGCGAAAAAAGTGGTATCAAAAAAAGTTCAGTATGATAAATATTGCAGTTGACCGAGTAGGTTAATGCGGTGGAGATAATAAAAAGGGCGAAAAAAAAGGTATCATTTTGTTAAAAAAAGTACAAAAATGGAAAAAGAGGTAAAATCGGCGAAATAATTAGCATCAAAAATATATATTCTGCATTATGCTTTTGCCGAACTCCATATTGACTATAATGGTCGGCATTTTATTGTTAAAAACAGGCGAAGAAAAAGGTATCATTTTGTAGGAAAAGCGCAAAAAACCGAATAAAAAGTAAAAAGGCGAAGAAAAGGGTATCATTTTTAAGAAGTTATGTATAATTGCATAAAATATAATGGTTCAATACCCTTGGAACATCTTTGCCCGGTAGCGAAAATGCTAATGGAATAGACGATGTTTCATGCTATCATACAGCCACAAGTATGTAACTGAATATATAAGCATGTATACAAAGTTCATTAGAAAGAAAAACAATAAGAGAAAAGCGGGACAGAGAAACTCATGGAAACGTTGAGGACGGCGACCTGATGGGGGCTATCCGGATCCGTGTGGGGTACACGGTGCTGCTGTTTCGGCCTCTTCAAGACCGGAAGCCTCTCGAAATTCATATGGAGCCCTCAATAAAATATTGTTGTAAAATATGCTGTTGAATTTAACATCAAATCAGGGTATACTAAGGGCAGGAAAGGAGAATGTGATTATGCCAAATATCAAACCAATCTCTGATTTGAGGAATTACAGTGATGTACTCCGTGATGTATCTGTGGGCGCACCGGTCTTTCTTACCAAAAACGGACGCGGACGTTATGCAATCATTGACATGCAGGACTATGAAAAAACATGGGCAACCTTAAAACTCATGGGTGAGCTTGCAAAAGGGAAAAAATCAGGAGAGGAAAAGGGATGGCTTTCGCCCTCGGATGTGAGAGCACATTTCCGGGCGAAGGCAAATGAAGAATAGCATCCACTACTCTCCGGAAGCCCAGAACGACATGGACGAGATCTGGGAGTATATTGTCTTTGTTTTTAGGGAGATTGTAGAATATTTAATGCTCTATACAAACCTCTCAACTTGTTTATTTCTTTATTCTTCATGTTATCCCATTTTCAAATCTTATGCCTGTGTCAAATAAACTTGAAAATATAATTTAATGCTTTACTGATTTCTCTATACTGTTTAGTTGATTTTGTCATGTTGTTTTACATATTTTCACCTGCTCTGAATTTTCAAAACTTTCAGCTACAATTTATCGCTATCAATATTTATCTACTGCATAGGTTGATGTACACATATTTTTCTATACTGCATCTGAAATGAATTTTCTCACTAAATTTTTTAACCATGTTGATACGTTTATAATGCATTAAATAAAATCCATATATAGTATGGAACGGAATGCCTATCTCTTCATTTTTTAATTGAGAAATATATGTGTTCATGTTACAATAGGAATGTGTAATTGAAAAGGAAGCAGGATGTGATGTTCTGATGATGCCCTCTAGTCTTACGAAAGAGGGTGGTGCCCATGAGCGTGATGGAAGTTTTGACATTATTGCTTGTTATCTTTGCGGCTCTGTCTTACATAGACAATCATAAAAAGAAATAAGCATCCCTAACCCTCGCAAAGTTTGGATGCTTATTTTTTAAATGTATTCATACTGAGGGCAAATCGGAACTCGTGTCCGATAAACTTCTCTGATTAGATTATACACCAGAGCCGCTTGTTTTTCAAGTGGCTCTTTTTACATATTTTTGATGTATTTTACATTTTATACATCAGTTTACAACTTTTGGACACTTTTAAAGCCCGATAAAACATAGCCCTCAATCATTTTGATTAGAGCGCATGATTTTTTACAGTTTCGAGCTTTTCCACGAAACTGTTGTGTCTCTTGTACCTGACAGATGGACAGATACAAGAAAAGAGAGCCTATCAATGATAGCTCCCTTTAATAAATACAGATTTATTCCCAAATATCTTCTAATTCCAGTTGCGTACCACTTCCCATCTCATAATTCTTAGGGATAAGGTCCGATTTCTCATCATCTGTAAGGTTATAAAAATATAGGGTAAAAGCCCCTTTGCTCTGCTGGTATTCATATTTTGCAAGTGCAATTTTTTTCTCTACAAATTCGTCCAGCGTCTGCTTTATCAGTAAAATGTTGTCTGCTTTTTTCCGTTTTTTAAAGAGTATGATCCGTTGAAAATAGGAATAGTCATAACTCTTTACAAGATACCCGTCCTCATTGGGAATGGAAGATGAGGATAAGGTGATACGCTCTTTTTGCAGGTTGTGATATAACAGCCTGCTTAGGTCAAGTTCCAATGAATTATAACTGCTGGCAGTAACCGCAATCATCTGTTTTTTGGTAACAGCATCAAACAGTATATTACCGAATGTGACAATGGCATATTCTTTGCCGTCTTTTTCCGGAGTCATCACATTGTCAAAGAAATTAAAGGTTAACAAAGCTTCTTCAGGGTTATCTTTACTGTATAAACGAAAAGTAGTTCCTGCCATTGTATGGAGCCTTGTTTTAACGTCCTCATAGCAACGTTTGTTCGGGCGGCTGTTCAGTGCCTTTGCAAGTGTGCCAATTTCGATTGTTATAGCCCTGCTTTCATAAAAATCCAGTTTGATGTTGTTGATCAGCGTTAATAGAATTTGGTTATCTTTGGAGTCAAATACCTTTAATTTTTGCCGATCCTCAATATGCTCAGAGTCTCCGCTTACGAGCATTTGGAACACCGTATTTTCTGCATCAAAGCTAATCAAATCTGCAACATAGGAATCAACTGATTTCTGAAGAGGGACTGAATAGCGGTTTGGCGCAAAAAAAGGAGTATCCAATAAAATTTCAGGTTTTTTTGCGAAATAAGCTTCTATATTTCCATCCCAGTAAACAATGATACTGTCAATCAGGTTAATGATCAGATCTATCTGGAACGAGGACATAATCTGATTTCTGGTCTTGTCGGATATAAGAGGATATTCAATCAAAAGCGACTTATCATTTTGAGCCCATTCATTTATAGCAGTATTATATTTTTTTATGGTCGATTCCACATCTTTGGCGTCGTATATTTTCAGAAAACTGTGGCCTGGAAGGATTTCAAAGTTATGCTGGATGGAATAAAACGGATGTTTTTTATTCGTTATCTCATATTTTTCAATATTTTCCTGCTGCGCTTTTAACCAGCGGCTTTTTTTCTGCCGGCGCATTTTTACCTGTACACCGTAGATAGATTTTAATTCTGACTTTCCGGTTTCCTCTTTGACATATTCCCATAACGTATCAGCAATCAGATCATTTAGGTTGCTGTAGATAGGAAATACTTTTAAATGCTCTATTTCAAAGAAATTAACCAGAGCCTCATTAAGGTTGTCTGCAAGAGACGATATCAGCTGTTTAGGGTATGCCATAGGTACCTCCTTAAACCATGTCCAAAGGTTTATATGTTATTATAACGCAGAAAATGAAAAAAGGCAAAAAAAGAGTTGACAAGTTTACAATTTCCGGAACGAATGACTTGCGGAAATAGAATAATAATGATAGAATGATGAAAACTATTTTTATTTTTTAGCTTACTCCATTTGGGAAAGGCATTGATTTAATTCCTGGAAACAGGTTATATTATGAGAAATAAAAGTAGTCAGCCTCTTATGGGGCTTTTTTTTGTGCCAAAAAACAAATCATAAAAGGAGGTAATAATGGAAGAAGTAAAAAAACAGTCAAGATTTACCCGGCTGAAGTATAATGAGGCAAAAATGGGCGCCTATTATACTGATCCGCAGCATTGCAGGTATATAAGCCGTTTCCTGCAGTTTCCGGAGGAAGATGAGGTGTGCTGCCTGGAACCGTCAATCGGGGATGGGAAAGCAATACTTACCGCTACGGGAAAGATCGGGGAGAATGGGAAAAACCTGAAAATCTATGGAGTTGAGCTTAACGATGATACGTATCAGGCAGTAAAGGACACGGAAGGAATCGACCAGTGCCTGAAGGCAGATTTTCTAAATGATACAATCATCAGCCACAACGCGTTTTCCTTTATATTCATGAACCCGCCATACGGGACATCAGAGGAGAAAACACGGTATGAGGTGGATTTTTTAAAGAAAGTAATTCCGTATGCTACAAAAGAGGCAGTTATGGTGTTTGTTCTGCCACAATATGTAGGAATGGAAGAAGAACTTCTAGATCAGTGGTGCAGTCACTTTGAAACCCGCTTCGTATACCGTTTTCAGGACAGTGAATACGAGAAATACAAGCAGATTGTGCTGATAGGGCAAAGGAAATCCTCGAATGAACGGGACAAAGATGAGGAACAAAGGCTCCAGTCTGTTATTTCCCGTAATAGGGAGATGCCTGTTATCCCGGAAGATTATGACGGCGAGCGGCTGGAAGTGCCCAAATCTTCTGAAAAAGGCATCGAGGAGTTTATGACGAGGATATTCCACGCGGATGAAGCGGCGGAAACATTAAAAAGAAGTCCGTTACAAAGAATCCTGATGGACGCCATATGCGTTCCGCCATATCTGATTGACAATCTCGCGAGGCCGCCAATCATGCCGTCTGAAGGTCAGATGTATCTGCTGGCGGTTTCTGGTGCGGGCCAGGGATTGGTCGGGAATGAAGAAAACGGGGATCTGCACTTACAGCGCGGTGTATCAAGAATTGCAAAAAGGAGCGAGTATGTGCAGGATGACAGCGGAAACATGAAAGAAGTGGAGATTACATTTCCCCAAATCAGTTACAACTTAATAGAATCATCCGGAGTAATCCGGACGCTGCAGTAGGAACGTTTCTCATAAAGGGAAGCGTTTTTTTATTCTACATCGCAGAAAATATAATAAAAGGAGGATATGCTTATATGCGGATTTCAGCAAACGGGGCATTTGCCCATGTAGAATATGTCTTTGCTGCAATCAAAGGTTATAAAAAAATAGCTTTGATATATTCCTGTTTTGAGCGAAGCGAAATAGCATTGAGAGGGTTTACCGCCAATATCAGCATCGGGAATGTAAATCTGTATCCGGAACAGGATTCCGGAGGGGATATAATGATATTTCCTAAGACACAGACTACTAATTACCACACAAAGCTGATGAGAGGGAAGGAACCCGTAAACCATGCGCTCTGCATATCGGATACACTAAATGAAACGTATATTGTTACTTCAAAGGAGTCGCAGGACAAGGATATTTACAACTGGCTGATGAATCACTTTGATCTGCCGCTGCTGACGGATTGGATACCTTATTTAAGGGAAGCAGGGAAAGAGTATATGTCCCGGGTTGAGACAAAAGTATATGGAGATATGCCGGAATGGGCAGAAAACGCATTGGTATATGAAATGTCCATGACAGAGGCCGTCCTGCAGGAACTGGTAACAAACGGATTAAGGAATTGCATGATAAAGATATCAGACAAGCCGCAGAAGCCGCTGCAGTTTGACAACATGGATGATTATTTTATGAAATATGGAAGCTCTTTGATAGAGAATCTGGAAAAGAAACTGAATCCATTGGTAGAGCTAAAAGACACGGTGGATGAAATCGCATTTTTGAAAAAGCGTTACTTCCCACAACAGGCGGCTATCGTAAACGGACTTATGGAATGCATGAAGCACAGTTCTTATGCTTTTCTTAACGAAGATATGGGATGCGGCAAGACTTTACAGGGAATGGGAGTTCCGGAAGGATTTTTTGTCAGGAAGATTATGGAAGAGAATAACATTTCTGTAGAATCCGTGTACAAAGACAGTTCATTGGTAAAATACCGGAATATCATTATGTGCCCGTCGCATCTGGTGGAAAAATGGAAAGAGGCGATACAGACAGATATTCCGTACGCCAAAGTGGTAATCATAAAGAGCATTAAGGAACTGTGCCGGCTGCGGAAACAGGGAAAAGCGAGAACCGGAAAGGAATTTTACATACTGAGTAAAGAAACCGGAAAGCTGTCCTATACTTATGTGCCGCTTCCTTCACAAATTAAGAAGAAAAACCCCATTGTTAAACGATGCAAAAACTGTAAGGACCTGCAGCGTATGTCCATGCGGACACAGTGTATTTGTGGATGTAAAGAGTGGGAACTTGAGGAATGCGAGTTTCAGGCTGTGGGTATGGTATGCCCGGAATGCAACCAGCTTCTGTATCCTGCGGATACGGATACATGCTGTCCTTCGGATGAAAACCGGCCGCTTCAGCCGTCTGATTTTGCTACACAGGCAAAAGCAAACCATGTCTGCAGAAATTGCGGAACTTCTCTTTGGCAGCCTGCCTGCGAACCGGTAAACAGGACATTGTCGTTCAAGCCGATAACCATCAGAAAAAAGTCATGGGTTAAAATGACGCATTGGGCGAACAAAGCAAAGAAGAACAAAAAGACCGTCTGGGTGCATGATAAGTGGAAAGAGGAATACATTGCAGAAAATGGTCTTGATGAAGATGAAATTACATATCCCAAGATTACGGGCGTGCGCAAGTATGCACCATCAAGATATATCAAAAAGTACCTGAAAGGTTATTTCGACTTTGCCATTTTTGATGAGGCTCATGAATACAAAGGCGGAGGAAGCGCACAGGGGTTTGCAATGCATGACCTTGTAAAAGCAAGCCGCTGGCAGCTGGCACTTACCGGCACGATTGCAGGAGGATATGCAAGCCATTTCTTTTACCTTCTTTTCCGTCTGGATCCCAGGAAGATGCGCAGCATGGGTTACACCTATGATGCAGCCGGGGAACGGAGGTTTGTCGAGAGGTATGGAACCATTGCAACTGAATATGAGGTGGAAAATGGGAAAAACGGCGATTATAACACGATGTCCAGAGGCAGGATGATAGGATCACCTAAATGCCGTCCCGGAATTTCCCTGAGCATATTTACGGATTTCCTCATGGATAAAGCCGTATTTTTAAATTTATCGGATATGAGCTCGTACCTGCCGCCGTTAAATGAGACGGTTGAATATGTGCCGCTGGAAGATGAGATTTATGATGTATACCGCGATATCAGGGAAAAGATGAAGACAGCAATGATTGAACAGCAGCTTGGCAACTCAATTTTGGGAAGCTTCTTACAGTTTTCGCTTTCCTATACGGATAAGCCGTACGGACGGTCAAATGTCCTGTCGCCGATAGACGGCGGAATCATTACGGAAGTTCCGGATTTGTCCTATCTGACGAAAGACGGGAAACTCTTGAATAAGGAAAGGCGTCTTTGTGAAATTGTCAAGCGGGAGCTGAAGGAAGACAGAAACGTTTTTGTCTACTGCGAGTATACAGGAAAAGGAGAGGCCCGGGTAACAAAGCGCCTGAAAGAAATCATTACCAGGGAATGCGGTCTGCGGGCGAAAGAAGTGGAGATTCTTGAAAGCAGCAATCCGCCGGCGGAAGAAAGGGAGGCATGGATGCACCAGATGGCAGCAAAAGGCGTCAGGGTGTTCATCACAAATCCCCGCTGCGTGAAGACGGGACTGGATTTCCTTTTTGAGTATAGAAATGCGTTGTATAACTATCCGACGATTATCTTTTACCAATACAGCTACGACCTTTTTACCATGTGGCAGGCGAGCAGGCGTCATTACCGTCTGAACCAGATTCTAGAATGCCGGACCATATATCTTTTGTCAGAAAGAACAATCCAGATCGATGCGCTGGAGATGGTGGCGAGCAAACAGGTAGCCACCAGCGCGATACAGGGGCATTTTTCATCAGAAGGTCTGTGTGCCATGGCACAGGGGGTAGACCCTAAAATAAAACTTGCACAGGCAGTCACCGAAAAAACACCGGAGCAGATGAAAGGCTTAAAAAGTATGTTTGATGTACTGAATCAGTGGCACTCCGCTACCGGGGAACGGCAGGAGCATAGGCAGATGAAAACCTTTGAGGAATTGACAGGAATAGATATTACAACAAGGGTGAGCCGATCCGGAGGATTATTGTCCGACACGGGAGAGTCCATAGACCTGTTTGACCTGTTTGGTTTAAAAACGAATAGTGAAGATCGGATAAAGGAAGAGGAGGAGGGGTTCGAAATGCCACAGGAAGAGAAAGCTGTTGAGGAAGAAACAATGGAAGAAGATTTACAGGTGAAGCAGGCTGAAGATGCCGGAATAAATTCAAATGCGCTGTTTACTACGTTTTTATTGGATACAGGTTCCATAGGCGAAATATTCAGTAAAAGCGAAAAAAAGAAAAAGAAAGCCGGCAAAGGGATGCCTACATTATTTAGTATGTAACAGAAGTCATTAATGGCAGAAAATATCTGCCCCAAAAAAGGAGGAAAATATATGAAATTTACAGTGGAAAGTTCAAGATTTGCGGAGTGTATGAGAAAAATTCAGCCCGCAGTGGGAGTCACCAAGGAGAAAAAGGAGGTTACAGAAAATTCCGTACGGCTGACCATGACCAAAAAACAGAAGATCAAAGAAGGCTATATTGGAATGGCAGTCAGTTTCGATGGAAAAAAACAGTTGTTCAGTGCGTTTCTGATTAATGAACTGGAGATGGAAGAAGAGGACTATGATGCATATATCAGCGGTAAAAAGCTGTGTGACATCACAAATGCCCTGAATAACGGCAATGAAGCGCCGTTATCGTTGGAAGTCGGAAAGAGCTGTATCATAAAAAAAGGTGGAAATCAGATCCAGATACCGCTTGGCGAAGAACCAGTTATCATCGCGCCGACAAACGACTGGCTGGTAAGGACGACCATGGATACAAAGAAGTTTCTTGAAATTTTGTTCAGGGCGGGCAGGTTTTATGATTCTGGTGCTGATGGTGTGACAGGTTCCGTTTGTATCCGCTTTGACATGGAGAATGGAAAATTTCAGATGAGCAGCACTGACACTTATAAGCTGGCTTTCTATGGGGACAGTGTAAAATACGAGCTGCCTGATTCTGTAAAGGAGGAAGGCTCAGAGCAGAAAAAGGAGCTTCTTTATCAGGTGGATGGAGACCAGTTAAAAATCCTCACAAAGTTTTTGACAGGGAAAAATACGGAGATCTGCGCTTATGAGAAGTACCTGTATTTTAAGAGCGAGGCAGATATCGCTATGTTCATGATTAAAGATGCCGGAGACAACCCGTATGCATTGAGCGGGGTAATTTCCATGGCAAATGGGCATAGCAGAGCCAGCAAAATCACGGCTCTTCCAAAGGATGTTCTGGAAACCCTTGATGTTTTCGATGTAGCAAACCAGGGAGAGGAACCCTTCGTCTATATTACAAAGAACAAAACCGGAGGTCTCTGCTTCAGTACAAAAGCAAAGACATATAAAGGCATTGTGCCGTGCAAAGTCGAAGGAAAGTTTAAAGATATGATACTTAATTCTAAGTTTTTCCGCATGGCTCTTGATAACTATGACAGGGAAGAAGCCATGAGCATCTTTGTGGGGGACAGCAACGAGGGCATATTGTTTAAAGACGCCGAGGAAACGGAAGATTTTAATATTGTAATCAGAATTACAGAATAGTTGGTTATTTGGGGAAAGATGTGTGAATTACATCTTTCCCCGTTTTTTTGTATTCAGGTATCCAAAAGAAGATTGCCGGCAGAGCCGACGGGTGGGGAAAAATTTTCCGGCTCAACGGTTAACCATAGAATGGAATTAATGGCTATAGGAATGTAAAAATGTAAAAAAATATTTTACAAACGAGTTGATAATGTGGGAAAATACGAGTATACTATAAACATGGAAAGGGAGGGAAAATACGATATGTCATTTGATGCTTTATTTGAACAGAGAATATTAGTGGGTAAAAAATTAAAGGACTGCATCAGGGATTCAGGCTTCACTAAAATATCGTTCTCTAAAAAAGCGGATATCTCAAGACCTACACTGGATCGCCTGTTAAGCGGCACGGTTGATAACAAGAGTACATTTGACAGACATATACAAAAAATCCTCAATGTATTAGACATGACCGTGGATCAACTGCTCTCCTATCGTCCGGTCGGAGAAGTCAAAAAAACAGGTGCGGTGTATTCCTTAAATGCGCCGTCTGATTATTCAATGGATGAAAAGACAAAAAAACAGTATGGTCTGCTTATGGATGTCATAGACCTTTGTGCAATTTATTATTAAGGTGATTGTTATGAGTGAAAAAATAACGGCAGAAAATCTTGATCAGGTAATTCGGAAGAATAAGGAGATAAGCGCGGACATTGAGCAGTGCAGGCAGCTGGTATTCACCCAGTTTAACCGGATGCAGGTAAGTTCACCGCCGCAGCTGGCAATCCAATTACTCAGGACATACGGGCTGATCCAGATGCCAGTCAATAATCCTTATTTTGGCGGTGCTATTTATGTGAAAGAGGGCAGACGGATTCCGTTTATCAATACAGCACTGCCGCGTGCGAATCAGTATTTTGCGGAATGGCACGAATTATATCATCTTTTATTTGATACAGTGTCATTCGACCATCTTATCGAGCCGGAAAACACTATGGAAGAGAGAAAAGCGGAATATTTTGCTTCCAGGATGTTGTTGGGAAATTTAATGTCGTATTTTTCTGAATTGCCAGAGGATATGGATTTCCGTTCCAAAGTTTATAACTGCATGGCAGTATTCCAGACGCCATACAAGGCTGTTTTGATTGCATTATACGAAACTGCCGCCCAGACGGAGAATAATGCCCTTATGGATAAGGTGAAAACATACTTTGATAATGTCCACCCAGACATGTCAGAATGTTTTGCAGAGCTGGGATTGGACAACACACTGGTTCTGCCTTCGTATGTCGTGGATGTAAGTTCGCTCCAATCCAGGATTAAAGAATGCGAGCAGGAAAGACCGGATATAAGTTACCACAAAGATAACGAGCATTTTTTGGAGAGGGTTATGAAAGAAATCAAGCTGGTTGCAGGTGAGTCATATGTGTAATATACTTAATATACCTCATTACGACAAGTATAACGGTGAAAAGAGAATTGCGCTGCTGGATAATTCTGCGGTATCATTTATGCTACAGCTTGATAATAAGGGATATAAACCCGACTTAATGTTACAAGGGTATGATGTAATATTTCTGCCAGAGTGGGTTGTTGAAGAAATTCGGGATTCAGAGTCTAGAGTTCAATATATAGAAAGACTGGAGAATACAGGTGTTCCTATCAAGATTATAAAGGAAGACTTTTATAGCAATTTGATGGACAAGGAAGAAATTTTCCTATATGAAATAGTAAAAGCAGCTGTATCCAGATTAGGGGATTTAAAAAAATATCTCCGTGAGAATGTAGACAAAGAAGATCCGCTGGATATGGAACCATATGAAGACTGGATACGTGAGATGTATACAAACTGGCCACTGGAAGGGGGATTAACGGTCAGCGGACGGGTAAAAAAGAAAAATGCAGGGGAAATTTCGCTGACTATTTTATCTGAAATATTTTCATGGCATTATCCTGATACGGAGATTTTGACAGTATACACACAGGATTCCGATTCCTATGTTTTTCAAACGTGTGCTGAGGAACTTTTAAAGAAGGCAGATCACCTAAAAAATGTAGCCCCGGTAAGTGTTACATACCGCTCAAATGATTCCATACTTTGCCAGATGTACAGGGATAAGCAGCTGGCAATAGAGGAAATCGGGGATATCCGTAAGGACGCAAGAAATGTGATATATACATTGATGCGTGAAGATAATACAGTCGCGCTTGTGACTAAAGTACTGGATAATGAAGAATTTGTTAAGCTGATACAGAACAAATCTGTACAGATTATCTTTTAAAATTAAACGAAAGAAAGCGGATTATGTACGGTTCATTCCGTCAAATCCATAATAATGTTTTTATGATATGATTAGCGCGTCAAGAATACCATTTTTGACGCGCTAATCATGATATAGGTATTATAATAAAACAGATATCAGGTAATCAAAGGTCTGTTGTTCATTTACAAACGAAAGTCTTTTTAATCGGTGCAGTACTTATTAAAAAGTTTTATGTGGTGTGGATGCAGTATTTTTTCGCATAATAAAAAGTATGGCAGAGATTATCTCCGTCATTTTGATATAAAATGAGGTAGATAGTATGAGGTTATTTGAATACAACAAAGAGCTGGAGAATGGAAAGGTATCAAATGTACACATGATTTGCTGGATAGCTTAGTTTATCTTGGTTATAATCTAAAAACGGCTGATAAAAAATCTGAATATCACCATTATCATCTACTTCACCGCCTGCGCTTATGAGATTTTCTTTCCATAAATCATTTGTCAGGCTGGTTACATACAAATCTATTCCTATCTCTCTTGTTGCCACATAGGACATCAAAAAGACTATTCTCGTAGCAATGCCCTGTCTGCGGTAATTGCGGGGGATTAGAATGCTTGAAACATGGACAAAATTGCTGAATCCGGATGCCAGATCTTCACGATCCCTTACACAAAACTGCAATATCAGCAGCTCCTTTTTTTCAGTATCTCCAATATGAATTTCATAGCGGACATATTCGCCCTTCTTTTTTACAGTTCCCTTGGCAAGATATAATTTTTCAAAGCATTCGTTCAGGATGCTAATAAACGCAAGTTCATTCTTTTTAAAACGTCCCCGATATTCTATCATTTGTAATTCCCCTATGTGTTATATAAAATGATAATGTAATTCAATTATTATAACAAAGAAAGTGCCGACAAAAAAACAATAAATACGCGTAAGAAATTTACACAAATATGAGTAAAAATACGCGGCGGTTTTTGTATAATAATACCATTTTTGGGTTTATTTTACCGAAATTGAAAAAGAAAAATAATAAAAAAAGGGAAAATAGTCAATTGTAGGCAGATGTATCGAATCGGAAATCCGGTACTATTGACGGAAAAGAATCTTCTGATAAGATTAAAAGAAGTAAAAGCACATGTGATTTTTATAATTTGATATGAAAAAGGAGGCTTGCACGCATGTATGACCTGGTGTGCAGGGCCGATACCCTTTTTCTTGCTGCGCAGATCAGAATGGAAGGCATTCTGCTGACAGGGAACGAGTGGGATTTTTTGATGGAAGACCCCGAGGACGGCGTATTTGCCACCCTCATTGACAAAGCGGAAGATATCGGTGCCAGCGGATATCAGCTTTTGATGACCATAGGGGTAATCGGTCTGGTATTCTCGATTATTTTTACGGCAATTTCCCTGCTCATGACATCCAACGCGCAGAAGAAGGAGGAGAAAAAATCACATGCGCTGGTTATATGCGTTGCTGGAATTTGTATTTTCAGCGTATTCAGCATAGTCGGTTTTTTCAAATCAATCGGCTCTGGATTATAGTTAGTCACTTGAGGTGGAGGCAAAAAGCTCCACCTTTCTTTTTTTGCGCGAAAATTGGGAAGGAGGAAGAATTTGGCATCAACAGGAGTATTCAGGGTACCAAGGGAGTTTAAGGATGAAGATAAATGGTTCCGCTATTTTACCAAGAAACAGGCACTGGTATTGATACTGGTATTACTGGCGGACTACAAGCTTATTATGGCAGCTGCACCCCACGGCATGGTTATTGCGGCTGTCATTGTATCTATTTTAATTACTCTGGTGGCAGGCGGCATGGTCATGATCGAACTGCCGGTAGATGTGATGTTTCTGACAGGGGGCGGCATTACGCTGGATCAGTGGCTTTTCAGGGTGATGTTAAGGAAATGCCGCCGGGTGTTATATACAAAGCATACACAGGAGGGAAGCTGATGTATGAAAGAAAAAAATAGAGAAAACCGCCATATCGTGAGGAAAAAGATATGCACAGCGGCGCTTTTTTTATGCGCATTGCTGCTGACGGGGTGCGGGGATGACGGGGAGAGCATTTATAATTTCTCAGGCGTTGAACCAAAGGAGATCGACCCGTGGGTATACCTGCAGGATACCGCGCTGTCCTCGAACACACAGATACTTGGTTTCGCCTCATCCGCAAGCCGCCTTGGGATTACCGTGGGGGTTATGGGGATTGTCTTTTCCATTATGTATATGGCCATCCGGATTTTTTTTGCCCGGAACGCGAAAGTCAGGGAGGAAATCAAGGAGGAAGCCATGATAAAGGGAATGGTGGCAATTATGATTTTCAGCGTCCCGTTCTGGCTGGGGATTTTTAAGCTGGCAGGTGAGATGCTGATTTAAAGGAGGAAGCAATGCAGACTATAGATACATTAGTCCGCTCCGTGCAGATAATCGCAGTAATTATCGTGGTTTTACTGGCAATATTCGGCGCGGTTGGATTTTATTTCATGAAGATACACAGGAGCAGGGTACAGGAGAAACATCTGGATTACAGCCAGTTTAGAAGGCTGGACTCCCTGGAATATGTGAGATTCGACGACGTGGGGGAGTACATGGTTGTTGCAGACGGGAAAAAGCGCTTTATCGGGGCGATTGCCTGCAGCGGGTGCGAGTTCCGCGATGCGGAGGACGAGGAACGCCTGCAGATTATACGGGGATACCTTTCCTTCATCAATGTACTTGATAACCAGAATATACAGTTTTGGCAGATGGCAAGGGATGTCAACCTGGATAAGATGGTAACGGATTACAAGGAGCAGCTCACGAGCCTTCAGGAGAGGCAGTATCTGATGACGCTGGATTATGAAGAAATAAAAAAGGAGTCGGAGCAGGTTCCGGAAGGTGAAGAAGAACGGTACGACCTGTATTATCAGAAACTCAGGCAGATGCAGAGGGAAATCATGTCCTTGGGCTACCGCGTGGATCAGCTGAAAATCCAGGTGCAGTATCTGGAATCCGTCAGCGGCGAGAAAGCAGATCCGCATTTGGATCAGCTGTATATTTACGACTGGACTTATAACGCCATTGATTTTACACAGGAACTTACGGAGAGCGAGATTTACTCCAAAGCTGAGAAGCAGCTCGAGAACAGGGCGGCGGCGTATATATCCTCACTCCGCAACGCCGGGGTAAAGGCCCGGATGCTGACAGGAGTGGAAATACTGGAACAGATGCGCCGCTATACACATCCGGTCAGCGCAGCAAAGTACCGCGCTGACGAAATTCTGCAGTCCGCATATGACAGCATTGCGGTGACGAGCAGTTCCTTAAGGGAAATGGAAGAAACGGTCAGCCAGAACGCATTAAGGGAAATGGCGGCAGAGTTTGCATTCATGGAAGAGGAGGAGAATCTGTAGATGAATCGGGAAATTATAGCAATTCTGCTCATAGCGGCATCGGGAATCTTATTTTTTGTAATCATGGCGGTTGTAATAGTAAGACTGCTTAAAAACAGGGAAAAGCCGAAACCGGCAGGAGAGGACGAGAAGCTGTTCAGGCGGGTATCTGCGGCGCGGGAGATAGTGGCGCCGGATGGGGTGGATCCGAATCCCCTGTCTTATTTCATTCTGAATGATGCAGGGCATGACGTGTATGTAAGGTGCTTTACCATTGATGCCCTGCCTAAACGGACTGCTTTCGCAACGACATTTCCAGCCCTGTTCAACAGCGGGCGGATGCGGGTCAGCGTTTTCATAGAGCCGCTGCCGGAGAGCCGTGCGGCACATATGCTGGATACGACAATCGTTGAAATCGAAACGAATATTATCAGTGCGGAAAAGAATTACAACCGGAATATGCTCCGCAAGCTGAACGGGAAGCTTCGGGAGACCGAAGGGTGGGCAGAGCGCATAGAAACAGGCGAAAACAGCCTTTACCATGTTTATTTCCTGTTCGTGCTCATGACATCTTCGCTGGAGGAACTCAATTATGAGTCGGATTCTTTCCGTAATCTTGCAAAAGAGAAACAGATTACGGTCAGCGCCTGTTATGGCGTGCAGCCGGAAGCCTTTTTGTCGGGAATGCCTTTAAACCGCAGGGTAAACGCAGGGATAGGGCCTGTGAAAACTGCCGGATTAAAGAGACATACGATGGACAAACTCAGTATCTCTAGTATCTTTAACCATACCCAGACAGATTTCATCCATGAAAACGGCGTCGTTTTGGGAAGGAACATGTCCAGCTGGAAGCCTGTGGCGTATGACTGCTATGATACCAGCCACAACGGATATAACGTGGTTTTCTGCGGGATGACGGGTACGGGGAAGTCTGCCACGATGAAGATTCTTGCATCCCGGTACATATCCAAAAACGGATACCGCTTTGTTGCAATTGACAGTCAGGCAAGGGGAAACCGCGGGGAGTATGCGATGATGGCGGACGTGCAGTGCGGCATTAATTACCAGATAAAAGTCGGAAGCGACATTATTTTGAATCCCTTTGAGGTCCGGGAAGAAGAGGAATGGTCGGAAATGGACGGCGATTATATGGTGTTAAAGCTGAAAGATAAAGTGGAAGATGCCAGAAGCAGCCTTATGATCATGGTCCAGGGAAATAAGGGAGCTGCGGATTTTGAACTGACAACCTACCTTGAGCGTGTCATTACGGACATAATAGTGGAACTGTATGAGGAACGGGGAATCATTGACGGCCAGGTGGACAGCCTGTTTGAGGAAGGGCTGCAGGAGAAGGAGATTTTGGGAAGCGGGAAAAGGCGGAAAACGCTGCCCACGATGACGGATTTTTATAAAAAGGCTTTAAAAAAGGAGCGCGATAACGAGATCAGGGAACACAAGAAAGCCTACCGCATTCTGCTCGACAGCCTAAAGGAACGTATCCGGGAACTGTATTACTGTCCAAAGTGTCTGCGCTTCTATACAAGAAAAGAGTATGAGACGTTAAAGCATGTCTGCGGATGCGGGGAAAATGGTCATAAGATACAGGCCATACAGGGGGTAAAAAGCTACTTCGACGGACAGAGTAATGTTGTCATAGACAGGAATGTGAAATTTACCAACATAGACCTGTCGCAGCTTCCGGAAGAGGAGAGGGCGGTTGCCCGGCTGGTGGCACTCAGCTTTGTAACGGAACATTTTATAAAGAAAAATGCAATTAACCCAAAGAAAATGGAGTATATGGGTGTGATCTGCGACGAGCTGCATGAAAATTTCAAGTCCCTGCCCGCCGTACAGAAGCTTGATTATGTTTCCAGGACGTCAAGAAAAAGGCTGGTGTCGCTGTGGACGGCAACACAGGCATTGAAGGATTACCAGAGGATGCCGGAAACGGAAGCCCTGTTAAAGCAGGCGGCAACAAAATTTGTGTTCAAGCAGGACTATCAGGACCGGAGCTGGGTGAAAGAAGCGCTCAACCTTACAAATGGACAGGCAGACCGCATCCTGGAACTTGGCGGGGATCCTTCGGACAAGAGCGAGGACCGGAAAGGGGAAGTCTGCATCGTGGATAACGGAAAGGTATGCTTCTGTAAGGTGGACTACTTAAAAGCGGCGGAAGCGGTATTTGTGGAAACGGATGCCAGGACACTGCAGGCTATGTACGGAGGCGAGGCAGGATGAGGGGACTGAAAAAAGCACTGTGCCTTGCATTGTTATGCATTCCGCTTTTGCTCTGCCGGGGAATGGTCGTGTATGCATCCCAGTCTGACAGCATAGAGAATGATGTCGATGAAGGGAACAACAACCGCTTTGATACAACATCACCCTGGCTGAAAGGTACGTCAGACGAGTCTATTTATGGGAATCCCATTGATGCAGGGGAAGAACAGCAGGACATTACCGTGGGCAAGCCCGGACGTGTGGAAAAATACATTGCAGAACTGCTAAGGAATATAGGCAGTTCCGTTATTGCACTCCTGCAGGATAACATCGGCGCATCCCTGGACAGTATCGTATACGGGAGGGTAGGAAGCGGGCAGCCCAACAAGGTTAACATCTATGCCTTTGAACTGCGTAAGGGAAATCCTTACGGCGTGACCGCATCAGTATGTTATGCGCTGCTTAGGGGAATGATGTTCATTTTCCTCGGGATTACTTTTGTGTTCCAGCTGGCGAAATCGGCATGGACCGGACAGACCGCAAAAAGCAGGGATGAAATCAGGAGTATGTTTCCGTCCATGGCATTGAAGTTTGCCGCGCTTATTTTAATGCCGTACCTGCTGGACGTGGCGCTGTATGTGAGGGATGTCCTGCTGTACGGCATTAAGGAAGTAACTTCGCAGATGATAACCGGAGGGGCAACATTATCACTGTCGAAGGCTTTTCTGATTAATGCGGAACGCAGCGGAACTTTTGTTGATGCCGTCATGTACCTGGGAACAGTGGTCTTAACGGTTTATTTTGTGTTTTTATATGTTGCCGTGGCCATAGATATGCTGGTCTGTTTTGTCAGTTTTCCTTTTTTGTGCGTACTTCAGAGCAGGAAGCGGGATCTGCTTGGCGGATGGGTAATGACCATGTTTTCCAATATCATGACGCCCGTGATAGATGCCGTACTGCTCCTGATTCCATTGCTCACAAGCCTGATGTTGTCGGACACGATAAAAGGCGTGGCGGTTATCCAGCTGGTCATGTGCATGCTTCTTATTCCGGCGAGGATCCGGTTTAAGGCGCTGCTGGGAATCCAGAGCAACGAACGGAACGGCTTTTTGGGAGCGATGGCAATGATGACGCTTACAAGGGCAATTGCATCACGTATCAAACAGGGTGTTGGAAAACTCGCAGATGCTTTTTCTGATGCGAGAAAGAGCCGTATGTATGGAGAAATGGCGGATGTTGACAGGGAAGAAGAGGAGTCCTACTTGTCAGCGGCAGAAGGAAAAGGCAGCCCGAATAACAGACTATCAGAAGATGGAAATAATCTGTCAGGGGTAGATGGCGGACAGGAAAAAGGCGTTTCATCTGCGGAAACAGGAAGCGAAAAACCGGAAGATCAGAATAATGCGCCAGTCCTTGACAGGGAACCAGATGATATTGCAGTCCCTCAGACGGCGGATTATGCACAGGAAGGGTTATCGTACGGAAACTTTAAAGAAAGGACGGATTTCCCGTCAGATATCTCAGGTGCGGATGATGCCGGTACCGGGACTCCGCCTCAAAATAAAAACGATTTACTGCGGAGCATAGACGGTGCAATGAATCAATCGCAGGAAAATCTGGATAAATTGAAGGTAGACCGCGCGGAACTGGTACAGCAGGATAAACAATTGAGGCGCCAGATGTTGAACCACAGGCGCGGCTCGGAAGAATACCGGGAGCTGGAAACGGAAAGGGCGGATATAGAAAGCCAGACAGCCCGGCTGGATAAGAGAATCGCAATGGAGAACGGGCGTCTTAACCAGCTTCGCCAGCAGTCAAGGCAGCTTCATACAGCAATGGGCGTACATGGGACACCGACAAGCTTTGATGACAGAAGGGCGGAGATTTTACAGAAAAGGGCGACCATCTCCAATTTTGAACAACCTGAATTTAAGGGTGTTCTTAGCAATGCACAGATGCGGGATTTATACAAGAAACGCGCTGTAGCGAATGTGGTAAAGGTAGCTGCCGGGACAGGCGGCGGCGCTGCATTAGGGGCAGTTGCCGGCGGCTCAGCAGTATTTTTAGGCGCTTCGGCGGCAGCACTTTCTTCCGCAGGAGGTATTCAGGCGGGCGGAGGCGCAGGAGAGGCAGCGGTAGATGTATCTATTGAAGCCGGGCATATTGCGGGAGCGGCTGCCAGGAGTGGGGGAAAAAGAATTTACCAGGCAGCTGATATGGCGGCATCCGCTTATCTCATGAATAAAATCAGACCTGCAGCAATGCAGGCATCCTTTTATATGGATACCGGAACCACGGTGGGCGGTACAGTGGAAGCTCCTACATTAGATAAGGAAGAAACAGAAACAGTAAGCGGCATAAATACCCGGTCCGGTAAGCAGATACAGGCAGATGTTTCCTATGCAGTGCAGGAAATCCTGAGCGTAGAAGGCACGATGAAGAACAGTACGGCGCTGCGGGCGATGCAGCAGGCCAACCTGCGGGCAGAGAAAGAGATAGCAGTCATGCGCGAGGAAGGAAAAGTAGTTCTGACCGAGGAGATAATCCGCACAAAAAGGATAGAAGCCCAGACAGCGGCGATTTCAGAGGCAGTCCTTTTGCAGATGGAAAAGAAAGCCAGATATGACCGCGGATCCGAGGACTATGAAAATGCGGCAAAAATGATTCAGGAACGGGTAAAACAGATTTTAGAGGACAAGAACCGTCCCTTGGTATAACAGGAGGACAGATGAAAAAGGGCAAATTAAAAGTATTGCTGTGCCTGCTTTTATTCTCCCTGCTTCTTTCGGGGTGCGAGGGAGATTATGGGTATTATGGAAAAGCGGACATTCCCCCGCTGGTGGAGCAGTGGAGGGAAGAGGTGGAATTTTATGCGGATATGTACGGGATTGCCGAGTACGTCGATGTGCTGCTTGCAATTATCGCACAGGAGTCCGGCGGTGATGCGGAAAAAACACCGGATATCATGCAGTGTTCGGCAAGTGCGGGACTTCCGGCAAATTCCATAACGGAACCGGTTGAGAGTATCCGGCAGGGGGTGTGGTATTTCAGTTCACTGCTCGCAGCAGGCACGGACAAAGGCGTGGATATGGATTCCGTAATACAGGCCTACAATTTCGGCGGCGGATACATAGATTACATAGAAGCGGAACGGGACGGACACCACTCGGAAGCAGCTGCAAGGGAATTTTCCAGCAGGATGTGCGCACAGCATGGATACTCCGTATACGGAGACGTGCTGTATGTGGAGCATGTACGGTCGTGGCTGAGCGGCTCCGATGGCATGGGAGAAGGTGATTACGATACCATGCTGGCATGTATGCAGGAATATTTAGGAGTACCGTATTTGTATGGCGGAAGTGGGAAATATGGCATTGATTGTTCTGCACTCACGCAAAAAATCTTTAAGTCAGTGGGCATCACCTTGCCAAGAACGGCGCAATCACAATATGATTTTGTGACGCATATTTCGGACGCGGAAGCAGAACCGGGTGATCTGGTTTTCTTTGAGGGAACTTACGAAAGCGGCACATATATAACCCATGTGGGTATATATGTAGGAAACGGCAGGATGTTCCATGCAAGCTCCGGTAAGGGATATTGCTGTTACTCGTCAATAAACACAGCCTATTACCAAAACCATCTTGTCGGTTTTGGGAGGCCGTAAAGAAACAAGGAGGAAGAAACATGAAATATGGTAATTTCAAAAAAGCGCTGTTTTCAACACTGGTTACAATTCTGGTGGTTCTGCTTTTTCTGACGGGCACGTTTTTACTGGTTATGTCAAGAGATGGCACAGGGGAAGACAAATCGCAGACAGAGGACATGGCAGGACAAGAGGAAGTGCCTTTGGAACAGTCGGCCGGACAGAATTCGGAGCAGTTTTTACAGTCATTTGCAGAGGTTTTGTATACCTACGATACCAGGGAACGCAGGTTTTACGAAGGTACGGAAGCATTTATGACACCGCAGGCATATGCGGAACTAGTGCCGTTTTCAGTAGGAGAATCAACGGAAAGCGGAGAGAAAATTCCGGCAGTGATATCTTCACTTCGGGAGGCGAAGTGCTATTATTGCTGCTTTTCAGAGACAGAGGCAGAAGTCATCATGGAGAGCTGTTTTACGCTGAACGGAAGCGGAAACGGGCAGATTATGCAGTATATCAAGCTGAATATCGAAAAGCAGAGCAATGAGTGGAAAATTACAGGTATCAATGTTTTAGATACTCTGGAACAGTGAGGTGGCAAATGAGACAAATAGAGGTGATCTGCGGCATTCCGGAAGACACCACATCAACCGGACTTGTAGAGAGGATTTGCCAGATGGCATTAGAAAGAGAAATAAAGGTTGTTATACATCCATGCTTAAGCAAGCAGGAAGTGGAATATAAGACGTTTTCTATGGATAATCACGAGAATGTGGTTATTCTTCTACAGGAAAATATGGATATGTCGGCATCTTACCAGTCATGGGAAATTGCGGCACTCAGGGACATTAAAAGAATCCCGGTAGTTGTGTCGGTAGATAGGAAGCACTACGGTACGGATTACATGGCGGTCCTGTATGCTGCGGGGATTACGGACGCGGTTTATGAAGAAGATGCCGATGCGGAGGAATTGACGAAAAGAATCCTGTCAAGGCGCTCCAGAAGGGAATCCAGGGAATATTACGGAATCAGGTCTATGGATGAAGTTGTGTCAGTGCTGGATATTTTGGGAAAAGATACGCTTGAACGGTATGTCTATTATATCAGCGCAGGCATTGATGCCCATGATACACAGATCCGCTATCAGGAAGTCCGGGATAAATTAAGTTATGTTGAAAATTGTTGCCTGGCTGAACACCTTCCGGAAAATATCATACAGGAATTACAGTCAGATGAGGGATTTGCCTTATATCAGAATACTATGCAGAAAATGAAAAAAGGAAGGGAAAAGAAAATGGGTACAGGGAATTTAAAAGTGGGTCTCAGAATGGGGCCTTGAGAGAAAAAGGAGGAAATATTTAGTGAACGAAACACAGACAAAGGGGAATGAAGACCGCATTTCATTTATTATGGAAGAAATAGAAAAGCTTTCGACACATATTAAAACGTACAGTGTAGGTTCTTACCCTGTTTTTTACTTACAGCTTCATAGTATTTTGAAAGTACAGGATATCCTTGAGATGCGTCTGTCCGATGTCTATGAATGTGTACATGGCAATGTGTATGTAAAAGATCAGATTATATGTGATGAAAAGGAAGTTGGACTGAGCGGGGAAGACAGAAAAAATCTGGCATGGTATGCGATGCAGCGCATAAAGGTCAGGAATACGGAAGAGGAACAGATGAAAGAAATGTATCTTTGCGTTAATAAACAGGGGAAACCGCTTCAAAAGCAGGTGTATAGAAAAATGCTGGAACGCTCCAGCAGTGAACTGGATCTGAGCAGGGTATACAATTCCGGGTATCTTCGCAGTCTGTACGGTTATCTTGAAATTGCATACGGTAGAAAAACCATAGAGGATGTTGCAACAGAATATCAGGTGGAGCGGTATTATCTGCTCAACCGCATTTTTAAAGGCATGAGCATTGAATATGACAGCCAGCTCTTAAATGAGGTGGCAAATATTGATGAGGCCGATTTATAGGAGGACAGATGCAGATTACATCAATAATAAAAAAACTGAAGGAATTAGCGGAAAAGAGTCCGGCAGGGGAAGAACTGGCAATGGAGGCGGCAGCAATGCTTTCGCTTCTTATGGCAGGTCAGGATGGCAGATGCACGATTCATCTGCTAAGGGGAGATACAACCGTATTCTTCTATTCCTCCCTTCCGGATGATGAGGCAGGATTCTGGAGATGCCCCCTGCCCGCAGTAGAAGAAAGATGCCGGATCAGGAATGACAGCCGGGCATTCGTGCTGTCAGATATGGGAAAGTATGAAGGATTCCTGATATTGGAAGAATCTCAGGGAGGAAGCGGATTGGCATCAGAAGATACGGAAAATCTGTTATGGATATTTCAATTATTTTGGTGTACGTGTCTTTTGGCAGATGAGTCAGAGAAGAACTTCTTTACCGATCCGGTAACGGAGCTGCCGGGAATAGCCGTATTTAAGCAGGCGGCATCCCGGATAATCGCCTCCGGGCAGGAAGGGTATCTTGTCGTTGCCCGGGTTCCGGTGTATTTGGAAAGACCGTATTCTGAAAACAGCATGGATTGCAGGCTTCAGGAGCTTGCAGGGTATTTTAGGGAAAAGGAAGGCATAACGGCTTACCGTATTGCGGCGGATATGATAGCCATTCTGACAGATGGCGAAAAGGGGACAGCATTGGATCATATGCAGAAGATTATGCTGTTGCTGCCAGAAACGTCCCTGTTTCTGACATCGCTGGTGCATATGGAAAAAGAAAAGGTCTTAACGAAGATTCAGGAGGAAATGGGTAAGTTAGGGGAAGGCAGTACCGGGATCGAGACTTCCTGCCCAGGCCCAAGACTGCCAATATTCATAAAGGACAGAAACAAGGGGGATGGGAATGGAAAAAATTGACAAACTGCATTGTCTGCAGATTGCTATTGCAGTGTTCTTTGGATGTATGGCTTTCTTTTTCATTCCTCCGTCCATTGCATATGGGGAAGAGGTATACATTCAGGAGGAAACAGGGGAGAGCGAACAGGAAAACTCCATATATGATGCGTTAAGAGAACGGATACAGGATTCTTGGGAGAGCGGCATGGAAAATTTGGAGGAAGTTAATCCGATAGAAATCAGCGGCAATTTTGCTGAACGGATCCTGCGTACCATAGCGGCGGCTTGTTACAGCAATTTAAAAAGCATAAAAGCAGGGGCACTGCTGATAGGGCTTGTTTCCTTTGTTTTGGGAGCAGCTATTGCACTGTTGGCAACAAAAGACAAGAAAATGCGGAAAACGGCAGTCAGCGTCGGCATGATAGCGGTGCCGGTAATCCTTTTGATTATTGTATTTGGTATTTCCTGGTTTATCAGTATTTTCCGGTAACGGATTGATAACCGGTAAAACATATTATTTTAACGGAGGTGCAATCAATGAAAGACCAGTTGTATGAAATTTCAGGAAAATTTTTAGGCGGAAGAAAAGAGAAAGAACATTCTTATGTGCCGGAAAGGACAGATGGGCATCTGGAGCGTTATAAAAAGCTGATGGATACAGGGGAATATATGCAGATGGCTTTTGAAAAGGCAGGAGCAGACGGCACCCTTTCCAAAGTGGACAAGGACATCATTATCTGCATGGCATCAGATGCAATTACGGGGGATCCGTATGATCTGCGGTACAAGTCACAGAAGCTGGCGGACGTATACTATGTAAAAGTGGTCAGGGTGGACGATGAAAGCCGTACCGTCTGGGTAAGCCACAATGAAGCGCGGAAGGATAAACGTCCGGAAATCGAAGAAGAAATCAATAACCGGCTGAAAAAGGATAACGGGAATGCAAATTTGCGTGTAAAGGGCAAGGTAATCCGTATCCAGTCTAAAACGGTAGATGGAGAGAACATAGATACGGGCGTATGGCTGGACTTATGCGGTGTCGGAATCTTAGGGTTTGTGTATATCGGCGACTGGGCAAATACATTTACGTCCGCGCTGAAGGGAACAGTATCTTACGGTGATGTTGTGGAAGTATGCATACATGAAAAAAAGATAAGAAAGCAGAAGAAACAGGACATTATCTATTATGCCTGCTCCAGAAAGGAGCTGGTAGAGGATCCGTGGGAGCAGAAATCGCTGGAAGAAAAGTATCATGTTGGCGACATTGTGCGCATTAAGTGCCTGTCACTGAAAAAGGGGCACTGGTTTGGCGAAATCAATGGCTTGGAAGATATCCAGGTATTTACCGAGTACCCGTCATCAGCAAGAGATTTTCCAATTATTCCGGGCATGGAGTATATGGGAAAGATTTATTACATGAATACAAAGGAACGTTCCTTAAAAGCAAGGGTGTTCCAGGCGCTTACGCTGGAGGGATACGAAAAGCCGGAAAATAATCAGGAGGGAGAGGAAACGTAATGGCTGATACGGAAAAGACAACAGAGAGGGCTGCCCGCGATATAGTAGGTATGATGGGGTATAAGGCACTTTTTGAGTATATGCCGGAAATGGAGATCAGTGTGCCGGATTCGGATAAAAGAAATTCTCTGGATAAAATTGCCTACTATTACCGGAATGAGGAAATTGTACTGTCCGATCTGTATATCGGGTATGTGATAGCACTGTACAAGTATACAATCCCCAAAGTAGTGGCGGAAACGATTCAGGCATTAGGCAGTTTCTGGCCACAGAAGCGCGTGCCGCGCTATATTGACAGGGATGCGCTGCTCAGCAGGATAAAGAAGATGTGCAGTATGGGGATGTTACGCAGGTTTGTCTACACAAAGGAAGGAAACAATATCGTCTTGTATTCCACAACGCCTGAGTTCTGCAAGGTCATATATCAGGCGCTAAAGCTGAATACGGATGCCAGACACGAAAAAGACATCCTTCCACCCCTTGAAATCGTGGAAAAAGCAGCCTCGTCACTGATTACAAATGAACTGATGAAAAGTCCGCATTTAAAAGAGTTTGATTTTATGCCTTCGTATCAGGATAAGGAAAACGGGAAAATCATCTTTAACAGCAGGATTTTTCACGAAATTGCCGGAAAAAATTATGTGACAATAGTGGAACCGATGTTTACCCGCGTGGACTTGAAAAGGTTTACGGAATCTGAATGGGACAAGCATTTACAGAAAAAAGTATCTGCTTTAAAGGGGTATATGGAGCAGCTCAATAAGGATGGAAATATTGTTCAGGCGGTATTGGTATGTGAGGATTTGGAGGATTTTAAGAAGATTAGCGGTATGGTCTGTACTCTGTTTCCGGAAAGCATGTTGCAGCATATCTACTACAGTTCGGAGGGTGCAATAAAGAGCGCATCGTATGACCTGCATAGCAGTCTTGTACGCATTACCAGTGTAAAAGACGGGGAAGATGGGAAAAAAGTGCTGGGGACTGTTACCTCCCAGCACACATACCCTTTCTTCTAAGGAGCGTATATGGGAAGAAAAGAGAAGATTGCATTAATGGTTGCAGGAGGGATTATCTTCCTTATTGTAATGTGTAAGGGATACGGTATATGGGCAATTGCAGGCGCGGCGGCGCTTGGGTGGTACTGGAAACGTAAATAGAGAGGAGAAGCAAATGAAAAGGAACAAAGAACTTTTTATTGAGATTATAGGACAGATTGCACAGGAGGACTGGCGCAGAAGGCATATTTGTCTGCCGTCTATTGTTATCGCGATTGCTTTGGAGGCAATTGACTGGGAAAAGAATGAGGTTGAAATAAGCCCAAATGAATTATTTTCGCATCAGGAGGGTTTCCATGCAAACTCTCCGGTTTTGCGGCATGTCATAATGGAACATAATGATTACCTTGCCACATGGAAGGATCATTCTCAGGAAGCTCCTAATTGGGAGGAACTTATAGGAGAAAGCAATTACATAAGGGCCGTTCAATCGCTGCAGGATCCTAAGTATCCTTATTGTAAGTCATCAGAATATGAGGGGATTTTGGTTGGAATAATTGAACAAAATAAACTGATAGCATATGACGAATAAAAATTACTGCAGGAAAATATAGTGATTTAAGCATCCGAGAGGGTGCTTTTTCTTTGTATGACGGGCACGCCAATGTTCTGTGGCAAAAGTCCACTTAGACGTTGTTACCAACGAATTTTACGTCGAACTGCTGTACGCCGAATGGTATGTGCTGATTGTGCGAGAAGGGAGATTGTTATAATTGTAAGATTAAAAAAGAGATATACAAGGTTTGATATAAGGATTATATATGGGGGGAGATATGACATTAAATTAGGTATTAAGTAATTGTTTTTGTTTTTGTATTTTTTTCAGAATTACTGGGATTAAAAAGAAAAATAATTACTTGTTGAAAGAAATACTTGGAAAGTAAGTACTAGAAAGTTTATTAAGGTTGATCAATTAATAGACTGCTATATATTTCACATTAAAATGGTGTAAAAATTACGAGGAAACTCTTAAAAATTACGATGCATGTAATACAAGAAATAATAATGGTATGGTAAACAAAAAATATACTAACATGAATACATTATTTTGCTTTGAGTACAAAATAATTATGGAGAAACGAATATGAAAAGTGTAATATGTAGAAATTGCGGATTGCCGGAAGGAAAAATACCGAGTTATGGACATATTAAGCTTAATAATAATGAGAAATGCCATTTTTGTAAATTATTTGAGACACAAAAGGATAAATATGGCAGACTTTATAATTCCAATCGAGAGGATGAATTATATTCCCTTATTAAAAATGTAAAGAGAATAGGAGAATATGATGTTATTGTTATGTATACAGGTGGAAAAGATAGTACATACACACTTTACAAATTGGTTATGGAGTATAACTTAAAGGTTTTGGCAATTACATGGGATAATGGATTTTTTGATGAAGATGTAATAAGTAACATTAAACGTGTAGTTACAAAACTAAATGTAGACCATATTTTTATACATATGGAAGAAAGCGTATTAAAAGACATTTACAGAAATCGTATTCTTAATTTTGGAAGAATATGTTCATGCGGTCCGCTTTCTATATTGTTTATATCACCATATATTGAAAAATATCAGCCTAGCTTTATTTTCTATTCAAGCTCTTTTGGACAACTTGTTGCACAGAATGAATGCGTTTTAGATGAAAACGATGATTTAGAGTTGGAAGCACGGAAATTTAAGATGCTTATGTTAAAATCAGGCAAAGTTTCATTAAATAGAATTGCATCACAATCATATTATTCAGTTTTGCATGATATATTATCGGGTGAATTTTGTTCTGAAACGATAAAAGTCTTAAAAGATAATTTGCGTTCTTTATCGAGCTTACGAAAAAGAAATAATAGTTTTTATATATATCCATCTTATTATATGAATTGGGATAAACAGATAATAATTAGCAATATAACAAAACTAGGATGGAAACTACCGAAAGCAGTCGAAAATACAGTTCACACTAGTTGTAAAATGGAGCAAGTAAAAAGTTATTTGGCATACAAACAGGGAATTATTAATTTTGATATATTGGAAATGTGTGCAGAAAATAGATATGAGAAAAAGGAAAAAAATGCGAGTCAGGAATTAATAGATATGGGATATTGCAATGTTATGCCAGGGCAATATCCAGAGTTGCTCGAATGGTTAGGATTAAGCGAGGATGATGTTAATCCTGCATTGGGTAACGCAGATCAAAAAGAATATATTATTAATACAGAAACGTATCAAAAGCTGGGATTACAAGAATCAAAAGATGAATTGTTACAGCAGTTAATGTATGTTCATAAGAAAGGAATTCTTATATAAATTACTACGGATTATGGAGGATAAAGATGGAGAAAATTAAGCAATTTAAAGCAAATTGTGACAAATTCATAGTAGAGCTCCATAGAATTGTTGATATAACTAAGTTTAATACAGAAAAATGGAATGTATTATCTTTTAATGTGGAGTACGGTGTCATTACAATAAATGTGGATGGAGTTAAGTGCAATATTTTTGGTGAAGGCAACATAATTTTTAAAGGAGCAAAGGATAAAGAAGAGGTTAGCGCGATATTAGAAAAAATCATGCTGGAGATATAATAAGCTTAATTTACGAAAGGGGTGAATGGATGCATTTCATAGGATGCATCAGGTAAAAATGGCAAACAGTAAAAAAGAATTGACAGGGTGGATTGTTACATGTACGGAGAATAGCATGTTATTGAAAACATTTGCGGGAGAAGTAAGACTTCAATTGCAGTCGTCAAAAGGAATAACACAAAATCAGGTAAAGTTAAATTCGTTTGTGAAAGTTATAGTATTACAAAAAGAAAATATTTTCGAGATTGAAAAAATTGAAGTAATAAGTGAATCCAGAGATGAATTTCCTTTGGAACCAGATATTGACTATAGTAAAAACTTAAAAGTCAGACACTTATGGATGCGAAATGAAAAGATGAGAGCTTTGATTATGATACGTAATCAAGTGCTTAAATATGTGTCTGAGTTTTTAGATAGCAATGGCTTTATACAAGTACAAACGCCGGTCATAACAGGAACAGAATGTGTTTGTAGTGGTTCAGTGTTTGGAATGGAATATTACGGCAGAACAGGAGTTTTAAATCAAAGTCCTTGGATGTATGTTGATTGTATTGTAAATTCTGGAGTAGAAAAGGTGTATGCAGTTATGCCATCTTTCCGGCGTGAAGAAAAGCAAACAGCATATCATTTGTCAGAATTATGGCATATTCAATGCGATCAGGCCCTAATAACAAACGAAGAGGCGATGCAACTAGAGGAAAAAATGATATGTTATGTTATATCTCATTTATTAGAGAAGATGGAAAGCGAACTTAACATACTGGGAAGTAATATCAATGCATTAAGGCAGATTGCAGCACCTTTTGAAAGAGTGGACTACGATTCCGCTATTAAAATTTTAAAAAACAGCCAAATAGAAATAGAGTGGGGTAAGGATTTAGATAAAGAAGAACAGACCATTTTATCCACAAAAATAGGAAAACCATTTTTTCTGTATAATCCACCATTTAAAACAACAAATTTCTTTTTTAGAAGGGATGAGAACAGACCAGAAATTGCGTTTACACATGATTTATATATGCCCGGAGTAGGAGAAGTGATTGGCGGTGGGGAACGCATAAGTGATATAGATCAATTGAAAAAGAATATGTTAGAGTTTGGCAGCATGTTTGATGAATATGAATGGTATTTGGAAGGGAAAAAATATGGAGCAATACCACATTCAGGATTTAATATAGGTTTCGATCGATTAATAATGTGGATTATAGGTGCAGACGATATTCGTGAAGCCGTCCTATTCCCTCGCATTCCTGATTGTGATATTAAGCCATAAGCGAAAGATAAAGTATGACAAATAATGAATTAAGAAATAAAGCAAAATATATCCGCATACAGTGCATTGATATCATTACTAAAATAAGATCAGGTCATCCCGGAGCATCGTTATCATTAGTGGATGTCTTGGTAGTCCTATACTATAATCATATGCAAATTGACGTCAAAAATCCGAACTGGACTGATAGGGATCGCTTTGTTCTATCAAAGGGACATGGATGTATACCTTTATACGTCATGTTGGCAGATATGGGTTTTTTTGACAAAAAAGAATTATTTACAATACGTGAAATAAATTCTATTCTTCAAGGTCATCCTGATAGGAATAAGACACCTGGCGTGGATGCTAGTACAGGGTCTTTAGGCATGGGAATCTCAATAGCTGTCGGAATGGCCTTACAGGCAAGAATGGAAAAAAAGGACTACTATATTTATGCTTTATTAGGTGATGGAGAACTTAATGAAGGACAAGTGTGGGAGGCGGCAATGGCTGCGGCACATTATCATTTGGATCATCTGATTTGTGTAATTGATAATAATGGGAGTCAAGTAGATGGGATCAATTCGGAAGTAATGAACACCGAACCAATAGCGCAAAAATGGAGAGCATTTAATTGGGATGTATGCGAAATAAATGGACACGATTACTTTGAAATTAACGAAACATTTAATCGGATAAAAAATGTAAATAATGCTAAACCTCATATGATAATTGCACATACAATCAAAGGAAAGGGTGTTAAAAGTATTGAAGGTGGATTAGAGATTTACGGAGAGAAATTTACAGAAGAAATGGGAAGAAAGTTTAGGAATGAAGTTATTCAAGGAGATTAAAATTAGGAATTTATGCAAAATACAATAGTAGAAGAAATCATTAAGTTAGCTGAACAATATCCGGAAATTAGCATGTTAACCGCAGATTTGGGTACAAATATTGGTATCAGAGCATTTGAGCAAAGATTTCCTCAAAGATATTTCAATATGGGTATTGCCGAACAAAATCTTATGTCTGTGGCTGCTGGCATGGCATTATCAGGCGGAATTCCATTTGTAGCTACATTTGCTTGTTATGCAAGCATGAGGGCATGTGAGCAGGTGAGAACTTCTATTGCTTATCAAAATGTGAAAGTTCGTATTATAGCTTCACATTCAGGTCTCAGCGTAGGAGAAAATGGCGCATCACATCAATGTTTGGAAGATATATCTATTATGCGAGCAATTCCTAATATGGTAATTTTATCACCAGCAGGCATCGATGAAGTTAAAGAAATGATTACACAAACTATGTACATTAATGGACCAATATACATAAGACTGCCAAGAGTACATGAAAGCTTTTCCGTAAACTCAAAAAAAGAGATAGCAATAGGAAAAGCAATTATAGTTAAAGAGGGAAGAGATATAACATTAGTTTCTACAGGATATATGCTTAGCAGAGCCTTAAATGCTGCAAAGATACTAGAAAATGAAGGCGTTAGTGTGCAAGTGATGCATATAGGAACAATAAAACCCTTTGATAAAACAGCCATTAAAATGGCGGCAATTGCAACAAGAATCATGATTACAATAGAGGATCATTCTATTATAGGTGGTCTTTTTAGTGCAGTAGCCGAGGTTATAGCGGAAAATGCTATTAATTGTATTGTAAAGCCGATTGGGGTCAATGATGTATTTGCAGAATCCGGAAATTATTTACAGTTAATAGAAAAGTATGAAATAGGTGCAAAAAGCATAGCAAAAAAGGCAATTGAATTAATTGGAGGTGCTAGAATTGAAAACTAATATAATTTCCCCTTATGATGGAAAAGTGATTGGTGAGGTAAAAGAATTTACAAATGATGAAGTTGAAGAAGCAATTAATAATGCACAATACGAGTTCAATGACGGAGAATGGTCTCGTTATTCTTCTGATGAAAGAGCGCAGATTTTATTTTCTATAGCCAATTCAATTGAAAAGAATAGTCTCGAATTAGCAACAATAGAAAGTAATAACAATGGTAAGGTAATTAAAGAAACAATCGGAGAAATGAAATCTATTGTTGATACTTTCCGATACTACGGCGGAATGTCAAATAAGATAAGTGGGGAAACATTACCATTAGATAATAAGAAGTTTATTTATACACAAAGAAAGCCTTTAGGTGTAATTGCTATGATTACTCCCTGGAATTCACCTTTGCTAATGATGGCATGGAAAATTGCCCCTGCATTAGCTGCTGGTAATACCGTAGTGCTTAAGCCTTCAGAATACACACCGCTTTCGTCTATAAAATTACAACAACTTTGCTTGGAATCAGGATTACCTAATGGAGTTTTAAATATAGTCACTGGTCAAGGCAATACAGTCGGGAATTATTTGGTTAGTAGTGATAAAATTGCAAAGGTATCTTTTACTGGTTCTATTATAGTTGGGAAAAAAATAGCTAGTATTTGTGGTAATAATTTAAAACCAATTAGCATGGAATTAGGAGGAAAGGCGCCTAATATTATATTTGAAGATTGTAATTTGGATAATGCTGTTCGAGCCGCTGTAAAGGCAGCCTTTGGTGGACAGGGACACTCATGTTCTGCAGGATCTAGAATTTTTGTACAAAAGTCTATTGAGAATGAATTTATTGAAAAATTTATAAAATTGACAAAGAAGATAAAGATAGGCGATCCATTAAATATGGAAACAGAATATGGACCTATTAGTAATACTATGCAATTAGAGAAAGTTGTTAAATTGGTAGAAGTTGGATTAAAGGAAGGCGCCACTCTGGCATACGGGGGAAAAAGAATTGAGGATCCAGCATATAGAAACGGTCTTTTCTTTTATCCAACAATATTCACAAATGTGGATTCCAATATGACAATCGCGCAAGAAGAAATCTTTGGACCAGTAGTGTCAATATTAGCATTTGATGATGAGTCACAATTGATTAAAGATGCTAATTCTGTAAAGTACGGACTTAGTGGCGCTATATGGACAAAGGATATTAATAGAGCATTAAGATTAAATGAAAAGTTGGAGATGGGGACTCTGTGGATAAATTGCTATAAGCAAATTTCTTGTAAAGCCCCCTATGGAGGAATGAAATCTAGTGGATATGGTAGAGAAAATGGGAAAATGGCAGTAGATGAGTTTTGCCAAACTAAAACTGTTGTTATTGATTACAGTGACCAGGTATCTATATGGTATGAAGGAGAGAAGGAGGAATAGTTGTTGAAAACGGTCGGTTTACTTTATTCAGATTATGTTTTGGTTGAATATATAAATAGTTTGCTAAAAAAAGAATTTAAGAGTGTTCGCTTTTTAAATTTGGTAGATGACTATCTCTTGCAAATTATAGGAGATAAGAAAGCAGTATACCGAAGGGTTTTACAATATTGCAAAAATATGGAGGAAGCAAAAGTAGACTTGATAATAAATACATGTACTTCTCTTTCTCCTTATGTACCCCAATTAAGAGAAAAAACAAACATCAAAATTGTTTCCCTGGAAGATTTACTGATTGAATGTATTCAAACTTATAAGAAAATTGGCGTTATAGCAACTATCGAAACTGCTTTAAATAGCGTCAAAACAGTTGTTTTGGCCGGAGATAAAGAATTTGTAGGTGAAATATGTCAGGGTGCATTCCAAATGCTAAAAGATAAAAAGGAAACCGAACATGATAAAGTTATTATATCTAAAATCCATCAATTAGAAAACGAGGTAGACGCAATTATCCTTGCTCAAGCATCAATGAATCGAGTAATTTCGGAATATTCAAACAAGTATTCGGTTCCGGTATTTGGTCTGGTAAGTTGTTTAATTGATAAATTGAAAGAATGGGAAAAAAATGATTGATGCATATGAGATAAGAGAAAATTTTTCAATTTTAAGTGAATTAGATGAAAGTGGCAAACCTTATATTTATTTAGATAATGCTGCAACATCATTAACTCCTAATGTAGTAGTAGATAGAATAGCGGATTATTATAAGCATTTGAACGCTAATATACATAGGAGTTTTTACAAACGTGCAATTCAAACAGAAAAGGAAGTCGAATTGGCCAGTATTAAAATTGCCAATCTAATTAACGCAGATCCAAGCGAGATTATATATACTAAAAATGCAAGCACAGCTTCTAATATGCTTGTTCAATTATTAGTGCAAAATGATATTGTTAAGTCAGGCGATACAGTTATTGTATCGTTAGAAGAACATCATTCAAATTTCTTACCTTGGTTATATTTGCAAGAGAAAGGGATAAACGTTAAAACAGTTTCTTTAAATGAAGAGTATCAAATTGACTTAGATCAGTTAGAAAGTATATTAAAAGAAAATAAAACTAAATTCGTTGTGACCGGATACGTTTCAAATGTAACAGGCGCCATTCATTCAGTTACAGATATTATTAGACTAGCACATAGTTTTGAGGCAAAGTGCATAATTGATGTAACACAAGCGATACCACATTTCAAAATAGATGTAAAAAATCTTGATGTCGATTATATATTTTTTTCGGGACATAAGATTTTAGGGCCTACTGGAATTGGTGTTTTATTTGGAAAAAAAGAATATTTGGCTAAGATTAAACCATATATGTTTGGTGGCGGAATGGTAAAGAATGTAAAGCATAATCAAGTAGAAATGGCAGATATACCACATAAATTTGAAGTTGGCACACCAGACATAGCTAACGTTTTAGGATTAGGTGCAGCTGCAGAATTTATTCAGAAAATTGGTTACGAGAATATTTATGAATATGAAGAAGGACTTAAGTCATATTTGCATGATAAAATCAAAAAAGTTTCTCATATTCGAACATATGGGCCAAGGCAGTTAATAAATAAAATAGATAGCTTATCTTTTTCGTGTGATGTGATATCAAATGAAGAAATCTGTTTTATACTTGACAAATATTATAATATAGCAATACGAAGCGGAAAACTATGCGCACAGCCTTTGGTGGATCAATTGAATCCGGAAGGAGTTTGCAGAATAAGTTGTTATTTTTATAATACTTGCGATGAAATAAATACACTGTGTAGTGCATTAGATAAAATAATAAAAAGTTATTTATAGGGAGGAAGAAATAATGGAAAATCATAAACTCTGGAAATCAATTGCTGCAAAATGGAAACATCATTGTCCACCTGGAATACCTTCGGAAGACGATCAAAAACTTTATGAAGAACTTATGTTAGAAGGTTTAGAAGGTAAAGAAAAGAAAAAAGTTTTAGTATTAGGTGCAACTCCAGAAATACGAAATATCATTGCAAAGCATGATGATATCGATGTAACTATTATAGATCAAAACATGGAAATGATTTTGGCTATGACAGAGTTAATGACAAAAGAAAATAAGAACGAAAAATGGATACAGGGTAATTGGTTAACTGTAGATTATTTCAACCATTACTTTGATGTAGTTATGGGAGATTTAGTTATATGCAATATTCTGAAGGATAATCAAGAACAATTTATTAGTCAGATAAAGAGATTTTTGAAACCTGGAGGTTATTGGATATCTCGCATATATTCTATATGTAATTATACGGAATTTAAGAGTGTAAATCAATTACTTAAAGAATATGATCAAAAGGATAAAATCGGAGATTTTGAAATTAGCGAATTTTTGAGACAGGCAGGTATTACGTATTGGAATGATAAAACCCAGCATATTGAGTTGAAATATTTAGGGGAAGAACTTAAGAGTATAATGGAAAATCAGGAAAAATGGAATGAACTGTCATCAAAACAGAAAAAAATTGTACAGGAAGTATACGACTTGTTTGCACCATTTAATATTAACTTTTTTATCACTTACGAAAAGGAAACGGATAAAATTTTGGGAAAAAGCTTTATAATAGAGAAAAAAATTATGAATGAATGGGCAACACAATTTAAAGAAAAGGGTTATTTTATGTATAAATTAAAAAGTCTATAGAATGGAGCACTCCTGTAATTCAGAAATAATGCCAATTGAATAAAAAGAAACCTCGGATGTATGATTAGAGTGTTCAACTTGGCGGTTGAAAACAAACACTTCAATCAACGGAGGTTTCTATCATGAATTTAACACAGAATGATAGGCTAAAGCAAGTAACATCTGATACTTTAATTGTGGGAGTTGATGTCGGATCACAGACACATTTCTGCAGGGCGTTCGATTGGCGGGGATTTGAACTCTCCCGCAGGGTATTCAAGTTCAGTAACACAGGTATGGGATTCCTTACATTCCTTCGATGGACAGAGGAACTCATGAATAAGACCGGAATGAAAAAGGTGATTGTAGGCTGCGAGCCTACCGGCTGCTACTGGCTTACTTTCCAGAAGTTCCTGCAGGAGCATGATGTAGAGCTTGTGACGGTAAATCCATTCACGGTCAACAGGAGCATGGAGCTGGATGATAACAGCCCGGAAAAGAGTGACCTGAAAGACCCCAAGACAATAGCACAGCTTGTGAAAGATGGGAGATATTCAATATCGTATCTGCCAAGCGGTGTATATGCCGAGGTCAGAGAGGCTTTCGTATGCAGGGACCAGATCATGAAACAGCATGTGCGTCTGTCAAACCAGATACAGGGATGGCTGCAGAAGTTCTTTCCGGAGTATTTTGAGTGTTATGCTGACTGGGATTCAGCGAGCGGACTGATGCTGTTAAAAGAAGCACCGCGGCCACAGGACATCCTGCAACTAGGGGAAGGGATCAATCAGATATGGCGTGATGCAAAAGTACGTGCGGCAGGGATAAAGAGGGCGCAGACCCTGATAGAAGCCGCACAGAACAGTGTGGGATTGGAAGGCGGTGAAGCAGCAAGGCTTGAGATATGGGTATTGGTAAATGACTATATACTCAAGGCAGAACAGTTAAAAAGACTTGATGCATATCTGGAAGAAAAAGTAAAGGAAGTACCAAATGTGGAGAAACTGCTCGCCATAAAAGGAGTAGGGCTGAGCACCGTGATAGGCTTTGCTGCGTAGGTAGGTGATATCGGACGTTTCACCGACCCGAAGCAGATACAGAAACTCGCCGGACTGGAGATAGTGAAGAAGAGTTCCGGCAAGAAGAAAGGACAGCCGCGGATCAGCAAGAGGAGCAGACGAAAACTGCGCAGGACGATGTATGAGTCGGCAAGGGCACTGATCAACTGGAACCCGGCATTTCAGGATGTGTTCCTTTATTACCGGAACAGGGAGAGGAACCCACTGGGAGGAATGCAGGCAAAGATAGCCGTTGCATGTAAAGCGATTCGGGTGTTCTATGTAGTATTACAGACAGGCTGTGAGTTTGATGAAGAAAAGTTCCGAAGGGACATCATCAGAGCGGAAGCAGTCTGATCAAAAGCACATACTGTAACAGAAAACGTCCGCCAGGAATTCAATTGGTGCTGGATTACAGGAGTGCTCTCTAGGCAGTGACAAAGCAGAGCGAAGCCGCTAAGACATTTTTAATAGGGCATGACCCTGGAATGGAGCAGAGGCGGCACCCCACTATGGGCAGGCTGGACGAAGGAATTTAGGACGCACTGGAAAACAGATGGATGATCCTGTTAGACATGAGAGGTTAGCAGCCATAGGGAAGAATGGGACACAGATTCGCCTTCATAAAGAGGATGACGTTTTATTTCGTGAACCTTTCTGACTGGAAAACGATGTGCATTGAACCAGAAATGACACAGTTTTCGCTCATTATCAAATGCTTTGGAATTGCTGTAACTATATAAATAATTGTACAAATGGCTAAAATAAAGGCTTTTCTGTGCAAAATATATAAGAAAGTATAGAGAGAATATACATATGGAAGATTTTTTATTTACATATATAGATAACTGGGCAGAAAAAGAACCAGATAGAATAGCTTTACTTGAAACAGATGGCACATCCAAAACATATTATCAAATAAAAGCTTTTTCAGAGGTGGTTATGGACAGTTTACTTAAATGGAAAATAGGCCCAGAAGAAAAAGTATTAGTGTTATGTAAAAAAAGCTTCTATTCTATTGTAGCCATGATTGGGATTATGCGGGGAGGAAGTTGTTTTATTCCTTACAATTTGAATAAAATCAATTCCGATTTTTTACCTTTTTTGAAAAAAAATAAATTTACCCATATTATTATTGATATATATGCGCTGGAGATTTTGTATAAGAATAAATGGTTTGATGAGAATATAAATTACTTTTTTATATGCGATACCCCTGAAAAACATTTACTCAAATATGATATCTCGTCTTTAAACTTAAAATGGATTGAACTGTGCGAAAGAAAAAGTGAAAAAGGAAGTAATCATAGTGTGAACTTATCCACAGATATGCTTGCGTATATTATTTATACATCCGGAAGTACAGATAATCCAAAAGGAGTAATGATTTCTCATGATAGCATTACCCCTGTAATTAAATATAGAGCTGAAAGTTTGGAATGGAATAGCGATTCAATTATTTTAAGTATTGCTCCACAAAATTTTGATATGTTTATCATAGAATTGTTTTGTACTTTTAAAGTTGGCGGGAAAATCCTTTTATTGGACAGATGGAGAATAATTGATGAATTAATGCTTTTAGTAAATAAATATTTTATAACAAATTTTATAACCGTGCCGACATTATTTTCACTAATTATTAAAAGAAAAGACAAATTATCAAAATATGATCTTTCTAGTTTAAAGGGTATTGGATTTGGCGGTGGAAAATGCCCAGTTAGCTTGCTAAAAGAATTGGATAATTTTTTCAAGAATAAAGTTCGATTCTATCATGGATATGGCTTAACAGAAACAGCATGTCATGCTTTGTATTATACTATTGAGGATGTACAGAAAATTCAAACTGCTTTGCTACCTTTGGGTCAAGCGATACCAGGAACAGAGAGCTATGTTCTTAACGAGCAAGGAAAAGAAGTTAATGAGGGAGAAATCGGCGAACTCGTTATTGCCGGTTATAACATCATGGAGGGCTATTATTTAAATAATGCTGAAACTTGCAAAAGAATAAAGTTCATAAAAGATACGTTAGGAAATGAAGTTAAAGCTTTATATACGGGAGATCTTGTACAAAAGAAAGATCAGCAGATATTTTTTGTCTGTCGAAAAGATGATCAAATAAAATCGGCAGGACATAGGGTAGAATTAGACGAAATTGAAATTCGAATACAGACAATTGAAAACATATTGGAATGTTGTGTAATAGCTGTTCCTGATCCAGAGTACGAAAATAAAATTTGGTGTTTTGTAGTATTAAAGGATAATACTATGTCTATCCAAGACTTAAGAAAAGAAATCAATAATTGTCTTGAAATATATATGCGTCCACACAAGTTTTTTATAGTGGACAAACTTCCAAGAAATTTAAACAATAAAATTGATAGACAAAAATTGCTCAAAGAATATTATGAAAATGGAGAGAAAAATGAGAACAAGAGAACTTAACTGTACTACTGGAGATATTCAGATTTATGATAATCCGGCAAATGATGTAAAACATGTACTAGTAATTTGTCATGGCATTACATACTCTTACGAAGCCGTATATGCATACAAGATAGATGGCAAAAGCATTGTAGATATGTTAAATGTTCTTGGAATATCAGTTATCGGTTTTGATTTTGCGGGATTCGGAAAAAGTATGTTAACAAAGGGAATGATGATAAATTCTGAGGTTGCAGTCCTAAATTTGCAAGAAGTAATTTCATTTGTAAAAGAACACTATGATGGTGCTGCAATAACAATTATGGGATGGTCCTGGGGTGCACAGATTGTGGGAAAATACGCTACAAGATATCCAAGGAGTGTTGATAAAATTATTTTGTATGGTTTGCCATGTCATATTAATAAAAATAAACTGCTTAAAGTCAATGGTGATATCAGAGAAAATACAATGGAGCATGCAAAATCTGATTTTAGTTGTAATGAAACAATTGTTTCAACAGATGTAGTAAATGATTTTGCAGAGAATGCAATTCGCATAAACCCTTATAGTTATAATTCACCTATTTACGAGTTGTCAACTGTTGATTATCTGGTTGAACCAGCAAAAATAGTTGATCCTGTTTTGGTTATTCATGGAAACGAAGATGAAAGGATTGATATTATTGACGAAACAAAGTTTTTCATGGAAATAAAATCAAAACACAAGACACATGTATCATATCAAGGAGGTCATAGCCTCCATTTAGAAAAATATCGTGATAAATTCTGCGCTATTTTAGCAATGTTTATTAAAGAATAGAGGGCAAAAATATGGAATGGTGGGAAGAATATTTTGGTGAGGCATTTTGCTTAACTGCTATTGCTATGAATCTACACGCAAAAAGAGAAATAGATTTTATTTTAAACAAAGTTGAAATTCCTGATGATGCAAGAATATTAGACATGTGTTGTGGCTATGGTCGACATTCACTGGAGTTGGCAAAAAGAGGCTATTCTGTGCTAGGAGTTGACTATTCCGAAACATTAATAAATAAGGCGCAAAGTGCGAATGTCTTCGAGGATAAATTGCAATTTATAAAGGGTGATATTCGTAATTATATAGCAACAGAAAAATATGATTTAGTACTGAATTTGTTTGTTTCAATAGGTTACTTCTCATCAGAAACAGAAAACATTAAATCAGTTGAGACCTTATGTAATGCGGTAAAAAAAGGTGGATATTTGGTTCTGGAAATTAATAATTCAGAGAATATCCAGGAAGGTGAAGAAATAACAAAAGCTAGACATGGCACCATAATTAAAACAGAACGTTGGTATGATGCAGATTCAAAAATTTTGCATAGTAAAAGAAAAGTAAATACACAAGATAACCAAAAAGAGTATGATATGAATATTCGTATTTATACAATATATGAAATAATGGAAATGTGCGAAAAATATAATGTTAGATATGTACAACATTATAACGGATATACAGATAGTGAATTAGCAGAAAAATCTACTAAATTGGTCGTCATTTTAAAAAAGGATTAAATAATGGAAAATGTATATAAGCTGATTTGTGTTCCTTTTGCGGGCGGATCGTCAAAAAGTTATTTAAAATGGAGAAGCGTAATTGATCCTAGAATTGAATTAATTTTTTATGAAATGGCGGGACGAGGAACAAGGCAAAATGAGAAAAACATGCATACAATGGAGGAACTAATACACGATCTTGTATATTTTATAGAAAATACAGCAGACAATGAACATCGCATTTCAATTTTTGGGCATAGTATGGGTGCTTATGTATTTTATGAGGCTTATGAATCCTTAAGCAAAGATGTTAAAACAAAAATAGATTATATTTTTTTGTCAGGAGCCGTTTCATTAAAATACATTATTGCGAGCCCGGTTTGGAATCAGATACTGTTACCAAAAGATGAATTTTTAAATGTTGTGGAAATGCATGGATGGGTTCAAAAGGAAATTTTGAGGCGCGATAGTGTAAGAGATTATATATATAGGGTTATGAAACATGATTTTTCGCTAATGAATAATTACATATGGACAATGAAGAAAATAAATATGTATTCACAGGTTTATATTTTATATGGCCAAGAGGATATATATCAGGTAGAACAATACTATTCTTGGAAGGAAAATATAGAGGCACCATTATATTATTGGGGATTTAAGGGTAATCATTTTTTTATTTTGGATCAGTATCAGGAAGTAGTTGAAACAATTAACCGAATATTATTGTGAAGAAAGCAACAAGATAATGAAAAACGAAGAAAAAAAAATCGGAAACGATTGTGTTTATTTATGCTTAGAACAATATTTTCAGGAAATAAATAGTGCTTTTCCTTTATACTCAGCTTTTATAATTGGAGGAGGACTAGATATTGAAGTAGGCGGCGTGGAAAATTCTTTTATTGGATGTAAAAAAAAATTATGTGATATATACATAGATGGACTAAATAAGCTGGGGATTAAAGTTATTAAAAAGGTTTTTCCCGTTTCGGAAAACGTAAATGTGCTAAAAAAAGAGTTACAGCAAGGAAAATACGTTATTTTACAACTAGCTTCTAAAGAAATAGAATATCATTCTATTTTCGCGGAAAATCGAAATGTAGGACATTTTGTAAATATAACTAGAATCAGAGGTTCGGAAATATTTATAAGAGACAATTATATTCCGACAAGAGAAATATCTACATTTGAGGGGTGGTATAGTATAGAAAAATGTAATACAGCTTGGCAGAAATGCGGCTGCATTTGTTTTATATTAGAAAAACAAAATTTACCTGAATTTAACAATATAATTTGTGAATACAATAAAAAATATTTTGGAAGTGTCATAAAACAATATTGTGAAAAATTGGAAGATATAAAAAAATTTTTTTTGTTAGAAATACAAGGATTAACAAAAATAAGTAAAGTGGAAATAAATAAGAAAATATATAATTTGATATATGACATAAAATTATTTGGATTTTTATTTAGCAAAAAGTACTTACATGCATATATGACAAAATTTGATATCATGGACTTTTTCTGGTTAGATGAATACTCAAAGGTCGTCAAGGAATGGAATGGGTTAATATTATTAATTTTAAAGCTAGAATTCTTCATAAATGAAGAAAAAATTGCGTCTTTAAATAATAAAATTGAAAAAATAATACAATATGAAATCTTGGTTTTACAGCATAGGAGGATATAATAATGAAATTGCAGGATTACTTAATTATGCATAAAGAATCAAAAAAAATTGCAATTAGATGTGGAACACAAAGCGTATCATATCATGACCTGTATTTAAAATGTAGAAAACTTGCAGACGAATTAACAAAATACAATGTAGATGTTATTGGTTTGCTAATGGATAATTCAATTGAATTTATAATAGGGTTCTATGGAATACTACTTTCAGAGAAATCCGTTTTACTTCTAAATAGTAATTATGGTCAGCGGGAAGTGCTAGAACTATTAAACATTAGCGCAGTAGAAGTAGTTGTATCGCTATCAAAATTTAAAGCAAAAATACCAGATAATATCCAATTAGTTAAAATTGATAATCCTCAAAGAAGCGACAATAAAACAATATTAAATGCAAATAGAAAGGATGATGATGTTGCAATTATAATTCCTACATCTGGAACAACAGGGATTCCTAAACTAGTAATGTTAACGCATGATAGTTTAGACTATCTGATTCAGAAAATAAAACAAATACATAATGTTAAGACTGGAGAAAGAGAATTGGTGGTGTTACCTTTATCAAGTATCTATGCTGTTACTACTCAATTATTAATTTGTATTTATGCAGAGATGGAATTAATTATTTTAGAAGGAAAGTTCGATATCAAGAATTTGTTTCAAGTATGTGCAAAATATAGGCCGATTTATAGTGAGATGGTTCCGACTATGTTAAAAGCGATTGCACTATACTATAACCCAAGAGATGGGTATTTAAGTTCTCTTAGACGTATTACGCTTGGTGGCGAAAAAATAACTGCTGATGATCTAAGAATAATTCAAGAAAAATTTTCAGATGTAATTCTGTTACAAGGATATGGGATGTCTGAAAGTGGCGCTTTAATCACAGAGAAAATGTACGATGATTATAAAATTAAATTAGATTCAGTAGGAAAACCATTTGGTGATGTGCAGATTAAGATAGTTAGCGATAACGACAAGAAGCTTGGTGAAAATGAAATTGGAGAAATTCTTGTTAAAGGTCCTAATATGATGGCTGGATATTTCCCAGTAAGAGAGAACTTTCAAGATAATTGGTTTGCTACTGGTGATTTAGGGTATATAGATGAGGATGGTTATCTATATATTTGTGGTCGCAAAAAAAACTTAATTATATCTAGTGGCTACAATGTGATGCCAGAAGAAATTGAAGCAATCATTATGAAAAGCGAGAAGGTTAAAGAGGTTAAAGTATATGGCGAAAAAAGCTACACGACCGGAGAAATTATTGTTGCAGATGTAGTTTTTTACGATAACGATACTGCAGATACCATTGAGCTGCAGAAATTTTGCAAAAGAAATCTTGCTGCTTACAAAATTCCTAAGAAGATAAATATTGTAGATAAATTAGAAAGAACAATAACACATAAGGTGAGGAGATAATATGTCAAAAGAAAAGGACGAAATTCGTAATATTATAGCTAAGATATTGGATATTGATGAAAAAAAAATAACAGATAAAACTAATTTGATGGAAGATTTATTCGTAGACTCATTAACATTTATTCACATTATTGCTGAAATTGAGAGGAAGTATGATATTGAATTTTCAAGCGATATGTTGAATGTAACAGACAAATTGAATGTGGACACTATATATAATAAAATACAAGAATTAAGAGAGGGAACAAATAATGAAAAGTGAAGATGTAACCCAAAAAAATTACCGAGCACCGCATAGAGCATTATTTAAAGCAATGGGAATAACCGATAAACAATTGGAAAAACCATTGATTGGGGTAGCTGCAATATCTAATGAAGTAATACCAGGACACTATCATATTGAACAAATTGTGAAGGCTGTAAGAGATGGAATATTATTAAATGGAGGAACCCCTATTTCATTTTCGACAATTGGTGTTTGTGATGGAATTGCCATGAACCATGAAGGAATGAAATATTCCCTTCCTAGTAGAGAGCTTATCGCTGATTCTATTGAAGTTATGGCTGCTGCGCATGCTTTAGATGCTCTTGTATTAATTCCAAATTGTGATAAAAGTATTCCAGGAATGATTATGGGAGCAGCCAGATTGGATATTCCTTTTATGGTTTTGACTGGTGGACCAATGTTAGCGGGGAGATTGAACGGAAAAAGAATTGATTTGGGAAGTGTATTTGAAGGTGTAGCAGCATATAAATCTGGTAGTATAACAGAGGAAGAGCTATCTGGATTAGAAAATTATTCATGCCCTGGAGCAGGGTGTTGTTCAGGAATGTATACAGCAAATTCCCTTGGTTGTGTTTGTGAAGCATTAGGGCTATCTCTTCCATTTTCTGGGACTGCTATGGCAACATCCGGCGAGCGCTTAAGAATTGCTAAGGAAACCGGTTGTCAAATAGTCGAGATGGTAAAAAGTGATGTAAAAATGAGCAATTTAATCACAATAAAATCTTTCTATAATGCAATTACAGTAGATGTAGCGTTAGGTTGTTCTACTAATAGCTTATTACATATCCCTGCAGTTGCAAATTCGTTTGGATATAAAATTGATTTTAACGATTTTAATCGTATCAGTGATAAAACACCACAAATAGGATCATTTAGACCAGGTGGAACAAATTATGTGGAAGATTTACATTATGCGGGAGGAATCCCAGCTGTTATGGGAGAATTAAAGAAAAAGGGATTACTATGCGACGATCAGCGATTGGGGAACGGAAAAAGAATTAAAGATATAGATTTTTCAGGCTGCAATAAAAATACTGATATTATCCGCGATATTAACAATCCATATCAAGAATTCGGTGGATTAGCAGTATTGTATGGGAATTTATCACCAAATGGTTCGGTTATTAAGCGTAGTGCAGTAGATAAGACTATGTATAAGTTTTCAGGTAGAGCAAGAGTTTTTGAATGTGAGGAAGATGCGTACGAGGCAATTGTTAACCGTAGAATTTTAAAAGGAGAAGTTATTGTTATCAGAAATGAGGGGCCAAAAGGTGGACCAGGGATGAGGGAGATGTTAGCTCCTACACAAGCATTGGTCGGAACAAAGATGGACAAAGATGTTTACATTATAACAGACGGTAGATTCTCTGGCGCAAGTTCCGGTCCAGCAATAGGCTATGTTTCACCAGAGGCGTACGATGGTGGTTTAATAGGAATTCTTCAAAATGGAGATATAATTTCAATTGACTTGAATAAAAAAATGCTTAACGTGGAATTAACAGAATTAGAGATTAAGCAAAGATTTAAAGAAAAAAAAGAGTTCGTAAAAAAAGTTAATTCTCCATTTTTACAGAGATATCGTGAAAATGTGACCTCTGCGGAACGAGGAGCAGTTTTTTTAGAGGAGGAGTAAGAAAAATGAGCATCGAAGATAGGTTGCTTAACATACTAAGAGAGTGCATAAATGATGACTCATATACATTAGAAAAAGATGAGACATTAGACAATATTATTGATTCTTTAACTATGATTAATTTTATAGTAAAAATCGAGTCAGAATTCAACATCGAAATAGATGATGAAGATTTGATTGGAGAGTCATTTACTACATATGAGAACATCGTGAGGTATATTGAAAGTAGAATATAATTTGAGTTAAAGTAAGTAAAGAGAGTATTTAATCTCTCAGGGTCTAATTCCCCGCAGCTCTGCTGCGTAACAAACAAAGCGAAGCTCGGGCTGATACTCCGCAGCTCTGCTGCGGGGAGTTTCATTTTTTTGCTACTTATAAGATGCTTCACCTGCTCATGAAGTCCGACAATGCTACAAAAATCCTATGTCTATGGGAAAATAATCTCTTTTATGATAATAGTATTGCCAATTCTTTAAGTCTTATACATATTTATTAATTTTTGACATGCTGTTCTAGCATCAGCAGTAGAAACTGTCCGTTATCCCTATCCACACCCAGCCTTTGGAATAAGGCTGGGAATTTAAGACAATACTGCTAATGCCGATGAAATAGGGCGCGGCTGGAACGTCTCAAAGTATGACGTTTCAGCTTTATTCTTTTACAGGTACGGGTGGCGAACTTCTCCCCATATAGGACGGTAAGTTGGTCAGTGCCTGATCCCAGTTCCAGTTGCGCTGTATCCATTTTTTATTACATTTCCACTGGCTCTTTTCCAGTGAACTGTCACGCAGGAATACGATTTTAATCTTTGTCACTTTCTTGGATTGGCGGTTCAATTTTTCCAAAATGTTTGTTGTATACATGATACACCTTTGTATTTGGGCATCCGGATAGACTGTACCTATAGCTTCTTTAATATGTATAGATAATTCCTTCATGAATATTCGTAAAGCAAAATGCTTGCATTATAATCTAGCAAATATTAAGTGAGTAATGTACTAAAATTTTCTAAGTATTATTATGAATGGAAGAGTATCAATTTACTATGATTATTTCACGCCAAGGGATCCGGAGCGGAACCACGTTCCGCTCCACTAGTTTTTCTTTGCGAACCATCGGTTCGCTTTTGGGTCCACCCTTATGTGTTACTTATTAACCTCGCGCAGTATTCCTGCATGTTCATACTGCCGGTTTCGATCCAATAAGCGGTGTGGGCATACCGGTCAACGATGGCTTCGGCCTGTACGCCATTGCCAAGACGCTTGATCCAATCTTCCTTCCTGTACTGGGTGCAAAAGATGGTTGATGTGGTGTCGGAGCGACGTTCCATAAGTTCGAAAAGAAAGTACAGCTCGCTCTCTGATATATCTGTTACCAGCCATTCATCAATGATAAGCAGGGGAATGTTCCCATACTTTGTAAGCAGTCTTTAATCACTACCCTCACCTCCATAGCAGCCACTTCCACGTAAATAACCCATAGGGCTTTCATTCTTTGTAGAGGTATTTTTCTGTTCAAGATAGATTTCATCTTGATTAGATGACAGGATCGAATTAAGATGATGGTAACGGGGCTTCTTAATCCCTTGCGTTATGGCGAATTCACAGGCAGCTTCCAGGCGTGCTTCTGAATATTTGTTGCTTAACCGCAGCACTGCTAGGGCAGGATTATAGCCCTGTTCTTTTATGCTTACGCTTTCAAAGATACGGTCAATAGTTTCCCCAGTGTATCTGCCGATAGTTCTTGCCCAGTTTTTGATACGGGTATCATCCCATGGGGAGAACCGGAACTTATCCGGCATATCTTCTGCATGGGTAGAATACTGTTTTTTTCTCCCAGCCGGGAAACGGTTATGGGCAGCCAGCCGGACAGAGCCGCTGTAAATCTCCACGGTACTGTCAGTCACCTTCAGGTCTACACTTTTCCTAGCGTACTGATAAGGGCAGGAATACCGGTTGTACTCAAAAACAACGTGGTAATCAATGTTTACTTTTCGCCCGTACACCCATGCGGCGATCTCATATGGGGACGCCGGAGCGCATGGAGGCTTTCTTTTTCATCCAGATATGCCTCATAACGTGTGCCATCCCTTTTCTGGAATCGTTCGTGGTTGAATTCATAAAGTTTCCGGACAACAGCGCTTTTCAGGTCTTCAAAGGAGTAAAATACTTCGTTACGGAGCTTTGCAATAATCGCAGTAGCGATCTTTCCGACAGTCCCTTCCACAGATGCTTTCTGCTTCGGCTTGCGGATCCCCGCCGGCATGATTGCGGTCTTGTAGTACTCGCCAAGAGCTTCATAATCCGTTGTGAGGACAATCTCCCCTTCCCTTGGATGTGAAACTACCCCTGTTTTGAGATTGTCACAGACCAGCCGGGTAGTAACACCCCCCAAAGTACCCATACATCCTGACATGACAGCGTATAAAGGAATCCATCTTCATATCGAGGCAAGGCTCCACATAGGAATACTGGCTGTAAGGAAGCGTACCCACAAACAGGTAAACGGTTCTGACTTCACCAGTAGAGGTATCCACATAGTTCATCGCAGGACCCGACCAGTCAACTTCGGCAACAGCGCCGGGCTTATGCTTCAGATGGTTGGTCAGTTTGTTTACGACGGTAAAACTGCTGTAACCATTACAGAACTTTGTGTATCCCATTGGGAGTTTTCCTTCAGCTTTGCATTTTTCCTGATACTCCTGCCAAAGGAGCTTCAACGTCACGCCAACACGCTTTAATTTTTTGTGGACGTATTCATAATCCGGTTGGCGATATATGTTTTCCGTGGCATGTTTATCAGGGAAAAACATACGATAAACCGCATCCTCGTCAAGGCTGATCACATCATCATAAGTGATGCCGCGTTCGTCGGAGATATGGATCACATCACCGACAGAGTTTTTGGACATGTGCCGTGTCGCTGCAATTATATTTCGCGACAGTCCGGCTTTCCGAAGTTCAAGGATGAACTTCACATTGATTTTTCTGGCCATATATTTGGCCTCCCTTCTGTAAAATTTGAGGCAACCCTCAGCCTTTTATTTTACAGAAAAGTGGATCTATTGCGTAAATTGAACTTTTAGCGGATCTATTACATGAACTGGTGGATCTCAAAAGTGTGCCGGTGGAACCCCAAGCGTGAAATATTCATACTATTCGCTGTTTTGTTTTACAGAGTGTAGAAAATAAAATCTTCCTAATATATTCTTATCTATAGCTGTACAAATATCCATATATTTGCTATACTCTTTTATAATTATGGAGGATATGATATGGAACAACAAGCATTGGCATTCAATCCAAAAGAATATGATGAAAAAATATTAAAAACATTACCCTATTACAAAGATATGATTCAGCAAACAATAGAAGTTGTTAAATTTGGAATGGACGAAAGGGAGCTCAGCTGGTTAGATATTGGTTGCGGAACAGGGTCTTTAATAGAAATGGCTTTGGATCAGTTGCCGATAAAGAAAATTGTTATGAGCGATATTAGTAGTGAGATGTTAGAATTGTCTCGAAAGCGATTAATGAGGTTTAAAACTTATATTGATTTCATAAATATTGCATCTCAAGAGATTTGCTACATAGACGAATTTGATGTTGTCACCTCTATTCAAGTTCATCATTATTTGCACGAGGAAGAGCGAGAAAAGGCGATAACTAATTGTTATAATGCTCTTAGAAAAAATGGAATCTATATTACCTTTGAAAATTACAGTCCATTTAGTAATGAGGGCATAAAAAATGCGTTAGAGCGTTGGGAAAGATATCAATTAAATCAGGGTAGAACACTTAGCGAAGTGGAAAGGCACTTGAGTAGATTTGGAGAAGCATTTTACCCAATAAACATAGAAAAGCAATTAACTCTTTTAAAACATATAGGATTTAGAAATGTTGAAATTTTTTGGGTTACTTATATGCAAGCAGGATTTTGGGCGAAAAAATAAAAAAATCAAAGTGAATAAAAATTTCTTTGGTGGTTTAAAAAAATATATATTTATCCGCTATCAGACAAGACGTAAAAGAGCATTGATTTATACATATAATTAGCTTTTAATAGCATTTTTCAGAATTAAAGAAGTAGTATTTAAGATGGAGCAATGCATTATGTTTTCACTTTTCATTTTTGCTATTTCTTTTAAATATAGGAATATACAAGGGAAAATAGTAACTTGATGAAAGATGATATTGGAAAGATACTGCGTGAAAGTTCAAATATCTATATTAGCAGCTTTCAATACTGCAAATATTAAATTGTATTACAGCCGAGTATTGATTCATTATGAATCGAAAAGCCATCTAATATATACTAAAAACCTTAATTAAGAATAATAGCTAGTTATTGAAATAAAGTTAATAACTTGATGTAATTGCGATATACAACCGTTCGGCATACAGTTCGGAAAATGCTTTTCCGCTTCTGTAACGTCAAACCGTTGTCGCTAGAGATACAAAGATATTTTTGACGTTCAGTTTCCGAACTCTCTTTCTTCTATCAACAATCTTTTCAAGAGAGGATTCGATTTAGCGAATCTGTTTGTTAAGATATTCATAGTAACAGAGAGGGATACAAACTGGATGAATATTCTGTCTCGCAGCATGTCCATTCATCATTTGCATGTTGTTTTCCTGTTTCAAAGAACGACTTTATTGTTTCGTGTCGGGGATATTTTCTATGACCCTCGAAACAATCTTTCTCTCTGTTTAAATCAAGCACGGAATATCCATGATACTTATGGGTTTGCAGGCAGACCCATCATTAAACAAGACTAATGTTTTATTTCTCCGGATATGAATAGATATACACCTCATGAATTTTCCTTGCGATAGTTCTGGAACCCCTTCAACATCTATGCCATCCTCAAAAAACTTCAATTCCATCAGATTTGTTTCAAATGCAGTTCGGTCCTCTGTCTGGCGTGTCGCGCTGATATATATGTGCAAATATATATCGACAGAATTTTTTATAGACCAATTTTATAACATTGTTCTTGTGACTGTCATATTTGTATATCTTTTCAAAGTCGTGCATGTGCAGAACAGTGATATCGCGGGTATATGCGTCAAACGGACAAGTACTGGATATAATATAGAAGTCGTCCATATGCCTGTCTATTCCGGATCCACTCTGCTTGATATCGGATTTGGCCAATGTAATCGAATTAACGCTTTTTCGTAACACCCCTAAAGTCATACAATATAAACTCAAATAAGTAAAAACGATTTCAAAGCTTGCATTTATAAGGAAATTGTTTAAGTATATACTATAATATATTCTCAAAACTTATCCCCCGTAAATACCAGATTTCAAGCATAAAAGTGATTATTTTGAGTGCATATTATATAATTTCCAAGATAATATATGTCAATGACATCAAGAAACAGAGGTCAATTTATATAGCGTTGCTTCTTTTTATTACGACTATCCAATCATTTATTCCTTTTATTAAGTACATATTTCTATTATATGTGTAAATGAAATACACATAATGGTTGTAATCATTCGGCTAAAATTTGTGTAAAATAGAAGTCAGAAAGGATGATACACACTATGGAAACCAAAAACCG
>OFGA01000079.1_pt1 | contig 82893 bp, 82 predicted proteins | sample 1521471 | NCBI WGS metagenome assembly OFGA01 (sample SAMEA3504086, study PRJEB24116) | mouse gut metagenome | biome: mouse gut; feature: mouse-associated habitat; material: faeces | place: Denmark | collected 2011 | reverse complement strand
TAGGTACAATAAGTAAAGGGAAGCAACGCCGCCTAAAGTGTGCTTCCCTTTTTTTCTTTTTTGCCAGATAAAGGGTTATTCTCCGGCTGTAATTGCGTCAATTTCTTCTTTTGCCAGTCCCGCGGATGTGCCGGACTTCCTTTCCCCTGGCTCCCCATGCAACAGTTCCGCAAGAAAGCTGTTCTGTTTCTTCTCATTTTCAAGCAGGCTGCCAAAAAAGGCATTGTTTTCGTACTGTTCCGCCGCATGTTCTATAACTGCCTTATTTTTTGTTTTGCGGATATTCTGCAATGCTTTTTGTGCCTCCCGGTACTCTTGTGCTTTTCCGTTCTTGAAATCCGCTATTTCGTCCATATGCCCGGAAAATTCAGCCGCCATGCTGGAAATGCCGTTATCCTCTGCCAGCCTGCAAAGTATCATGTTCTTTACCTCCCCTTTTGCATTCCGCAGCACATTTGCAATCGCGATACCCTGTTGTATATCCGTATGCTGTGTGCGCACTGTAAAATATGCCTTGTCTGCTTTCTGGCTGTCGCTCAATTTTCCAACTTTGCCGCCATACATCTGCTTTGCCCTTTCAAGAATGGTGTCTGACAGATACAGGTAATTTACATTTGCCCTTTCGTCCGGGTCATTTGTCCCATAGTATTTTAAAATTTTGTTTAGTTGGTCTGTTAACTGGTCTAAAATTGACATTTTTGTATCAAGCGTACTTTCTATGCCGACCTCTGTGGCTTCTATTCCGTTGCGCTCTGCAATGTCGGCCAGCATCCTGCCCGCCCAGTAATCGCCCTTTGCGCCGATTTTATCCGCAAACGCCTTTAACTCTAATGTGGTCATGGGGATATTTGCGACTGCCCGGATTTTCGCAAGCAGCGGCTCATTAATATACTGCACCCTTTGCAGTTCCTGCTTTCGCAGTTCTTCAATATCCGTTAACGCACTGTCGGCAGCACGCACCTTTAACCTTGTCATGGAAGAATTGAAACTTTCTTCTGCCTGCTTTTTCTTCTCTGCCAGCAGCTTTGAGCCTGGCTTATAATTGTCTCTTAATTCTTTCAGTTCACGCTCCTTTGCACTCACAAGCCCGTCATACAGCATTTTGTATTCCTCCGCTTCATGCTTTAGTGACTCTGCCACAATTACAATATTTGTTGCCATAATCTTTTTACCTCTCTTTCTTATTTGTGAATAAATTCATATTACGGGCAATGGCTTCATGCCGCTTTTTTTCTGTCCTGAATGTTCATTATCTCTTGCCGCATTTTTTCTTTTTCTCTTTCTGTCAATACTGTATTTTGTCTTTGCTCCATAACTTCTAACCTCGTCTTTCTGCCGATAGGCTTTTTTATTATTTTTTAATTTTTCAGAACAACCGCTTTTCTTTACAAAAATTTGCTCTGGTAACTAAGAGAGTGTCGAACGCGTGTTCTATATAACCCCTCCCCTATGCTTTATTTCAGCATTTCTCTAGCGTAATATTGGAATGTTGCCATGATGTAATAACCGCTGTACTGCTTATCTATGAATTGCACATTGCAGTTAAAACGTGCTTCCCATGCTTTCAATGAAGCCATGAACGCAACCGGGGTAAACTGTGTATTGTATCTATGCCCGATAATAGAGGAATAGCCGCCCATATCCTCAATCATTAAATATAGCTTTGCCCTGTCGTTCCCGGCTCTTAGAAATTCCCTCTCGAATCGCTCTCTTTCCTGTGCCAGATTGCCGGACAATTCTTCAAAGCTTGCTTTCCTCTCAATGACAATATCCCTATGGAAATATATATCTTCTCCTGCTACATTTGCCGGAATATAAAAGGAATAATCCCCATAACTTAATGCGGTAGGCTCATAGGCTATATTGTTCTTATCAAAGTAATCTGTTATATGGCGGTTCTGCTTCTCTCTGGTATCTACCAATACAACAATACTGCCTATCAGCTTCTTAATATCCTTGTCAGCATATTTATATTGCTTGATATATAACACCCTCTTTCTATTCCTCTATTCGCTCCATATAGCGTTTATAAATTACTTTAAATGCACATATATTATTCAATTTTCAAGGTACAATTCTATGGCAAACATCCCTCTAAATAATTCATTATTCGATATTCAACCATATAAAGCATGATGAAAATCTGTTACACTCTTTATCTGAATATTCGATAAAAATGATATGTACTTAGCATAAGTTAGTGCTTATATCAATCACATTTCATTGATTTTCAAGGCGTTTGGCACATCTGGTTTTATGATTTGACATACTTATTGACATACAATAATCATTTTCTTAATAAGGCTTTAATACAAATAGCTTTGTATCAGCGCAACCCATCAGGGAAATAATAGACTGCCGCCCTCTGTGGTTCTACAGGCTTGAAATACTCGTCCGGGTTTTCTCCGGCTTCTATCAATTCCTGTCCGCATTGCGCTATCCTCTGTAAAAGTTCTTTCCGGCTCTCCCCGGTTATCGCCATCACATCATCTAAAGAGAAATACTCATGTTCATTAAACGCAGATGCAAGGCTTATTCTCAAACCGCTGTAGATAGCTTCTAATGACAAATCATAGTTCTGTATGCCATCATCTATAATCGGTTCTAATTCTGCTCTGGCAACGCCATATTTGCCGTAATTCGCAAGCAGATTGTTTATAAGTGTGTCCTTATCCATAATGTGATCTACCTCCATTTTCCGCTTGCATAGTCGCTAATAATTTCACGCCTTGCCCGCTCGTTCCCTGTTCTTTTTGCCGATTTTACAGCCATTTCTTCCGCTGTCAGTGTTTGGCGGTCTTTATGTTCCTGCTGCCTTTGCGCTGTACCATTCTTATTATCCATAATCCTCCCCCTATACTGCTATTGCTCGCCCATCTACAGGAATAAACTTTTGCGGTGTCCGTCCAATCAACGTTACTTGATATGACGTTCTACTTGTCCGTATCACTTGTAAATCAATAAATTCTCCTATCCGGTATTCTTCCGGCATTGATACCATCAGCCGCCCCTGCTCGTCACTATTTAGCCATAATTGAAAAATTAAGTGTTTATCTTCAATATCTAAAATCCGATGCGCCTTAATTCCGTTCTGATTGCGTAAAGCCGTTGTTGTCTGAATATGTTTGTATTCCATAATATTTTACCTCCTTATCTAATTGAAAATGGCTTGTTTTTGAATGTGTTTTCAGTTAATCGCCTATTGTGTAGCCTTGTCTGCTCGTCCTGCTCCCGGTGGTATCTCTCCCGGTACTGCTGATATAATTCCGGGGATTCTTTAGCAAATTTTGATAATTCTCTCAATGTTCCCTTTTCGCCACTTTCTGATTTCTTCACAAACTGTTCATAGGTCATGGTTCGATTTTCTTTTTGTGCCATTTCTGCAATCTCCTTTCTTGTGATACGCCCAAGCATATAATCCCTTTCAAGATTGAATACCGCCGTCCTGTCTGCTTCACTCAATGCAGATATGGCGCGTGCTCTCTCCCTGCTGCCCTGCTGCCAGTTCATCTGCAATCGCTCTAATTTGAGATTTCTTTTCTTCTAAAATTTCATATCGAAGCATACGGCTGAATGAACTATCGGTAATTCCCAAACGCTCTGCAACTCTCCACATAGGAACTTTTCTTGATTTGATGTATTCTTTTATTTCCTTATTACGCATCTTTTCTTGCCTCCAATAATTTTTATATTTTTGTTGACATTTAAGTTATAGTATTTTATTATGTCTACATAAACATAACAAATTTCTATATGAAAGTCCATTGTCACTTGATTTTGCCATATTTGGGGATAGTCAAGTGTCAACATAAATGAGGTAATATATGAGTGATGATATAAAAAATACATTCCGTAATATTAGTTTTTTACTTAAAGAAAATGATTGCTTAATAAAAGAAATGGATATGATTTGCAATATGCTTGAACAATTGGGAATTAAAGAGTATTATAATGTTTTTCATTCCGTATCCCCATTCTTTTCAATAAATAATGATAAATATATCTTTTACCTTGATAATGAAAATATATTTTTTAAAGGACAGCATATTATTGAATATAATTTAGGAGATATTTTTGTAAAAACTGCAAATATCTTACGCAAAAATTATTCAATACATCTATCCTCTAAAAAGAATATCTCTACTCATATTGTAATTCCGGCACTTAAAGATATTCATGAGAAATATAGAGATTATATCGCACGTTACCCAAAACCATCTATTGATTTCTTTTTAGAATTTTATAGGGATTTAACAAACATGGGATTCATAGAAATTATCGCAATACTGATAATAAGAGATTTTTTAAAGTGGCAATCTCATCCTGATATATTGGAAAAATATGAACCTACAAAAGCAACCTCTATTTCTCATGGATTGCTTCATTGTATGGATGGTATTACTGGACAAGATTTCTTTTTATATAATGAAAATTTTTTTGACACTACTACACCCTATATATCTTCATTTACAACCACTATTAGACCATTAGGAGGAATACCCACTATTTTGTATCTGAATACCTCCTTAGATAATCTGTTTACATTTGATAGATATAATATGTTTTCAAAAGGATATAACATAAAAATATGTGATTTATGCAAAAGATTTTTCATTCAATATAAGGATTATGACACTAAATATTGTTCAGAATGCAAAAATATTAGTTATGATAAAAAAGTTACTGACCCATTTTCAAAATTGTACCGTAAAAAATATAAAACAATGAAAATGCGTGCAGATAGAGCGGATAACTCACTTGAATATGAACAGTTATATACCAGTCCGTGGATTTCTGATGTAGAAATCAAAATTAAAGAATATAGAAAAAGTGATGATTATTCAGGCTTTGTCAAATATATCGAAAAGTCTATGAATAAATATAAACCTAAAAAATGAAATGATAAAAGCGAAACTACCTAATGGATATAAGCCTGTCTATAGAAAGGAAATGATCTAATGGCGTTACTAAAGTGTCCAGAGTGCCAGCATGATGTATCAGATAAAGCCGCCGCTTGCCCTCATTGTGGTTATCCTATAAATAGCCCTACCAGTACAAAACCACGTATCAGAAATGGCAAACCCACAAAACTGCCTAATGGGTACGGAACCATCTACAAACTGCCTGGAAAGCGTTCAAAACCGTTTAGGGCTGTCAAAACTGATAAATGGGTAACTGTATGCCGATACAGGTAAAAGCAAGCAAATACGCTTCACTATCGGCTATTATGCCACTCGTGAAGAAGCTATGATTGCTCTTGCTGAATACAACGAACATCCGTATGAAATTATAGCGGATAGCATTACATTTTCAGAAGTCTATGAAAAATGGAATGAGGGGTATTTCCCTACGCTCTCCAATCCGTCCAGTATCAGAACTATCACAGCGGCATACGCTTATTGTAACGGTCTTTATGATATGCGGATGAAAGATATAAGGGTATCACATTCAGAGGGTACTATCTTAAATGCAGATGTCGGAGACAGTACAAAGAGCAGAATCAAAAGTCTGTTCAATATGATGTATAAATATGCTGTAGCACATGATATTGTAGATAAAGATTATGCTTCTGTCATGTTTGCAAATGACAATCCTATCAAGAGAGAACGCACAAAAGAGCCAATACCGTTTACGGATGAAGAAGTACAGCAGTTATGGGATAGCAAAAACTTGATACCTTTTGTCGATATGGTACTGATAGGGATATACAGCGGATGGCGGCCACAGGAATTGTCTATACTTCAAATTGCAGATATTGACATTGAAGCAGAAATCATGAAAGGCGGCTTGAAAACGGATGCCGGTAAAAATAGAATTGTTCCTATCCATCCAGTAATAAAACCGTTAATTGAAAACCGTATCAAAGAAGCTGACACTCTGCAATCTGAATATCTCTTTAATGATGTAAACGGGCAGCAGGGTACATATATGACCTACGATAAATACCGCAAGAGATTCCAGAAAGTCATGGACAGATTAAAAATGACACACCGCCCACATGAAACCCGACATACATTCATTACAAAGGCAAAATCATGTGACGTTGATGAATATATCTTATAGCTAATTGTCGGACATGCCATAGAGGATATTACCGAAAAGGTATATACCCATAGAACAATGGAACAACTAAAATCCGAGATGGAGAAAATCACAAAAATTGAAGAGGCTATGGACAGACCGTCAATTCCAGTTAATCAGCAACTTTTGAAAGCTATGTCAAACCTGGCAGACAAAGGACATTATAAGTACAAAGAATGGAGTACAGACCAGACATACATACATCTATTTTATGGGTTATCTGTTGGGAAGTGGAAAATTGAAATGGGAGGAACAGTTATGAGCAATACGGAACTGTATTCTAAACACATGAATATAACCGTTATATAAAACCGTATCAAAGGGTGTCTGTCAAATGCAGATGCCCTTTATCCATAAAAAAACCGCTATCCTCCTACTTGGGATAACGGTCTTTTTTATGTTTAATATTTGTGTGCTACGTGGCAAAATTAAAGGCTACCACCGACAATCCATGTCAACGATAGCCCTTGATTCTATACTATAATTTAGAACTTGCCAGCCTTAGCCGCTTCCTCAATCGAAACTGCAACTGCAACAGTAGCCCCTACCATTGGGTTATTGCCCATTCCGATAAGCCCCATCATTTCTACATGAGCTGGAACAGAAGAAGAACCTGCAAACTGCGCATCGGAATGCATACGTCCCATGGTGTCTGTCATGCCATAAGAAGCAGGTCCTGCCGCCATGTTATCTGGATGAAGGGTACGTCCCGTACCGCCGCCGGATGCAACTGAGAAGTATTTCTTGCCTTGCTCGTTACATTCTTTCTTATATGTACCTGCCACGGGATGCTGGAAACGTGTCGGATTGGTGGAATTGCCCGTGATAGACACGCCAACATTCTCATGATGCATAATTGCAACGCCCTCTTGGACATCATCAGCGCCATAACATTTTACCGTTGCACGAAGCCCGTCTGAGTATGCTTTCTCAAATACTACGTTTAATTTTGCCTCTTTGTAGTCATATTTTGTCTCTACAAATGTAAATCCATTGATACGGGAAATAATCTGAGCCGCATCCTTGCCAAGGCCATTGAGGATTACGCGCAGAGGCTTCTGACGTACCTTGTTTGCCTTCTCTGCGATGCCAATTGCGCCTTCTGCCGCTGCGAAAGACTCATGACCAGCCAGGAAGCAGAAACATTCTGTCTCTTCCTCTAATAACATCTTGCCAAGATTTCCATGCCCAAGACCTACTTTTCTATGGTCTGCAACAGAACCTGGAATACAAAATGCCTGCAATCCCTCTCCGATTGCTGCCGCTGCGTCCGCAGCCCTCTTTGCGCCTTTCTTAATTGCAATCGCTGCGCCTATGGTATAAGCCCAGCAAGCGTTCTCAAAACAAATCGGCTGGATCTTCTTTACCTGTTCGTACACGTCAAGCCCAGCGTCTTTTGTAATCTTTTCAGCTTCTTCCACAGAGCTGATCCCATAACTATTTAATACAGCATTGATCTGGTCAATTCTTCTTTCATATGATTCAAATAAAGCCATCGTATTCGTTCTCCTTTCCTTACTCTTCTCTTGGGTCAATGATCTTAGCAGCGTCTGCCACTCTGCCATACTGTCCTTTTGCCTTTTCCCAAGCAGTATTCGGATCATCACCCTTTTTGATAAAGTCAGTCATTTTTCCAAGGCTTACGAATTGGTAACCAATTACTTCGTCATCTTCATCCAACGCAATGCCAGTTACATACCCTTCTGCCATTTCCAGATAACGAACACCCTTTTCTTTCGTGGCATACATAGTTCCAACCTGAGAACGAAGTCCTTTTCCCAAATCTTCCAGACCGGCGCCTACTGGAAGTCCGTCGTCAGAAAATGCACTTTGGGTACGTCCATAAACGATCTGCAAAAACAGCTCTCGCATAGCCGTGTTAATCGCATCGCATACAAGGTCTGTATTTAATGCTTCCAAAATAGTTTTACCCTGTAAAATTTCTGCCGCCATAGCTGCGGAGTGCGTCATTCCAGAACATCCGATAGTCTCTACCAAAGCTTCCTCGATGATGCCGTTTTTTACATTCAGGGAAAGCTTACATGCGCCCTGCTGGGGTGCGCACCAGCCCACGCCGTGCGTAAAACCAGAAATATCTTCAATTTTCTTGGAATGAACCCATTTTCCTTCTTCTGGAATTGGGGCAGGCTCATGTTTTGCGCCCTTAGCTACAGGACACATGTTTTCGACTTCCTTAGTGTAAATCATGTTAAGACTCCTTTCAAATATACAAATTTTCTCATGCTAACCACATTGCCATGCCGTTAACAGATCTAACAATATTTAATCATATTTTGTCAAAATAGTCCAGTGTTTTCCAACTTTATTTTCTAATCCGCGACTTCCATCCGCGTAAAGGAGATCGAGGCAATGGCAGCCCCTGCAAACGTAAGGATCCCCGTCACCAATATCATCATAAAAAACCCTGTTTCCACTCCCAGGATCAGTCCCGCCATCAATGCCACTCCAATAGCCGCACCCATGGCAAATCCCTGAAATAAAAGCTTCACCATCGATTTTCCGAAATTTCCCAGCAGGTTTCCCACCAAAGCATCCGCCAGCATATTGTAGTAGAGACGATTTGCCTGAAGGCAGACATATAAAAGCACTGTCAATATGGCAAGCACAGGATTAAGGCCAAATACTATGGCACCCGGAACAGTTACCAGAATCCCATCCACAATCGAGCGGTAATGTTCGATCTTCGTGGCATACCATACTTTTTTCAAAGGCGTATCCGGTATCAGATATGTATAGGGATTTTCCAGCTCTTTTGACCATTTGGTCGCATAACCAGTAAAAATAAAAGTTACATATGCCACAACGGCAGGTATGATAAATATCTTCGCCTCCCCAAACTCGCTTACTGCGTCATTGAAATAACCTACCGCCGCTATCACAATACCTAGTCCCAGACAAAGCAGCGTATTCCAGCCAAAAATAAACGTCGCATTTTTCTTATATTCCAGCATCTGCCGGAAATAAATGGCTTTGGCATAAACGCCCTTGTATTCTACCGTAGCCTGGCGGAGTTTTGATTTCTTTTTCCAGGGAATGTTAGCGATGCCCTTTCTCTTATTCTGCAGAATCTTCTGATAATCATCTGCAAACTTCATAGCATCCTCATAATATGCCCCAGTACATTTCATCTTCCATGCGGCAATAGATAGAAACACTGTGGAACCCAGATATAACGCCGTGCCAATAAGGTTCACTGTATCTGGTCCCAAAAACATCAGGCGGATGACGGCGATCGTCCATCCAACAATCGGAACAAGCTGAATCACCGGAAGCGCAAAATAATCCTGAATCAGTTGAAACGAAGGTTCCCTGGTCAGCAAAAGAATCACTGCGGCGCCTGCAATCACCGCCATAAAAAGATACATCAAAACAACAAGCCTCTTAAAAAATTTCTCTGTAAAACGCTCATTTCCATAACAGAAAATAATTAGGGACGCCTCCAGAAAGCTCTCACACACCGCAGACAGCAGGAAATATGCAATCGCCTGAAAAATCCCTATGTCAAACCAAAGCCTTCCAAACACCGCAACTGCGATTCCCAACAAAAAATTGATTGCAAAAGATTTTGCCCCTGCAAACATTAGCACCATCTTGGGACTTACCGGAGAGGAAAATACAAAATGAACCTCGCTCGGGCGAAAGAGCAGCCCTCTCCGCTTGGAATAGCTGATAATGTTTCCTGGAATCAGCATCAATATGATTCCCGATAAGATCGTGACCACGTTTTTTGGCGAGCCAAAATCCCCCTCCTGGATCATCATATCAAAGCTGAAAAAAATCATCGCCATATATAACAGGATAAAAGCCCCCATCAGATAGGCTGCTGGACGCTTTAACGCATGTTTTATGCGGTTTATGATAGTCCTCTGATAGAGATAAATCAGTCCTTTCATTTCGCTTCACCGCCTTCTGTAATCTGAAAGAACAGTTCCTCGATATCTGCGTCTTTCTGATCTTCTTTATTAAACATCCCTATAATTTTTCCTTTTTCCATGATGAATATCAAATCCCACAGCTCTTTGACCATTTCCAGCATATGCGTGCTAATCAATACGGTAACTCCCTGCTCTTTCAGTTCCAGCACCACCTCTTTCAACTCCTTAATTGCGGCAGGATCCAGTCCTACCATAGGTTCGTCCAGCAAGATGACCTTGGGCTTGATTGCAAGGGCGCAACAAATGCTTACTTTCTGCATCATTCCTTTGGAAAGCTCCCTGCCCAATTTTTGCTGTTTGTCATCCAATTCAAATCTTGTCAAAAGCTGATTGATTTCTTGATCTGTGATATCAGAATTATAAGCTCTTTTAATATATTCTATATGTTCCCGTACTGTCAGCGCGTCGAACATGGCTGGCACTTCTGGCACATAGGCAAACACTCGCTTGGCTTCCAATGTCCTTGCAGGCATATGCTCGATCCCAACGCCGCCCTGGTAGCGCAAAAGCCCTGCAATACTTTTGATTATTGTAGATTTCCCGGCTCCGTTGGGTCCCAACAGGATGCCTACCTGCCCGGTGGGCACGGTGAAACTCACATGATCCACTGCAAGATATTTTCCATATTTTTTTGTCAATTCCTGAATTTCTAACATAACTACCTCTCTTTCTGACATGTCTAAATGCTGCAAATCGTCTTCTTTCGCTTGCAGAAAACCGAAGCATGTTCCTTTTCCAGCAAAAAACACCACACGCCTACTGTATTACTCATTTAATACAATAGTACATATGATGTCTCTTGTCAATATTTATATTTTGTATTTACTCTTTTTCGACAATCTCATTTTTATTCTTGTATATCGAATGTGCAGGAATCACGCCCCGCACCATGGACAGCGGATATATATTGCTAAGGCTTCCAACCACGGTGCCTGGATTGAGCACGCTGTTGCAGCCTACCTCCACCTCGTCTCCTAGCATAGCGCCAAATTTCTTAAGGCCAGTAGCTATTTCTTCCTTGCCATCCCTTACTACGACAAGCGTCTTATCTGATTTTACATTCGAGGTAATCGAGCCAGCGCCCATATGGGACTTGTAGCCGAGGACAGAATCCCCCACATAATTATAATGCGGCACTTGCACTTTATTAAACAACACTACATTCTTCAATTCCGTAGAATTGCCAACGACCGCCCCTTTGCCCACAATGGCGTTGCCACGGAGAAATGCACAGTGACGGATCTCCGCCTCCTCGTCAATAATTACTGGTCCGTGAATAAACGCCGTAGGCGCAACCTTTGCGCTCTTTGCAACCCACACATTTTCTGCCCGCTGCTCATATTTCTCAGGATCCAATGTTTTTCCCAATTCACAGATAAATGCCCCGATTTTGGGAAGCGCCTCCCAAGGATAGGTCAAATCTGCAAATAAATCTGCCGCAATCGTTTCTGACAAGGTATACATACTGCTGATCTCACATGTTTTCATTCTTTTTCTTTCCTTCTTTCTTTTTTTCTGTCTTATAAAATGACGCCGCCTGTTGAAAATAGCTGCGCAGCATATACTGGTTATTAAGTCCTAGCACCCCGCTGGTACGGCTTGTAATAAAATGCTCTAGCTTCGCCATATATTCTGCCGGGGTAATGATCCCCTCTGCGACATAGGTCAGTCCCTTTTCCCAGCTCGCTGTCAACTCTGGATTCAACAAAGAGCGTATGGAGGCGTTTACCACGTCATAGATCAATTCCCCCAATAACGTCGGCGTAATCACCTGGGTCTTCTTGTTGAGCGCAAGATATTTATTGCTAACTAGCTTTTTCAAGATCTCCGCTCTTGTGGCGCTGGTGCCGATCCCGCTTCCCTTGATTTGAGCGCGCAATTCTTCATCCTCAATTAATTGCCCTGCGTTTTCCATGGCAAGAATCATAGAGCCAGAATTGTAACGTTTGGGCGGCGATGTCTCCCCCTCTTTGACAGTTAATGCAGTTACTGGCAATTCCATTCCTTTCTTAAGCTTGGCAAGTTGTTCCATAAACTCCATGCCTAAGGACTGTCCGCCCTCTCCCTCTTTCGCACCGCTGGAAAGATCTGCTTCCTTTTTCTTTTGAAAAGAATACTCTGTCACTTTCAAAAATCCAGATTCCTCAAGTATTTTAAAAGAGGAAAAGAATTTCTCTTTTCGATCTTTCGAGGGCTGCATGACGGTGACAAGGCTGACCTTTCTGTAGATTGCCGGAGGGAAGAAAATACTTAAGAATCTTCGCACAATGACTTCAAATACATGCACAGCGGTGGAATTGAGGCTGCGGACTGCCGAAATGCCTTGCCCTGTAGGAATAATCGCATAATGGTCCGTAATCTGCTTGTCATTGACATATCTGGTTTTCTCTATCTTTTTAAATGTTTCTTTTGTCAAAATTTCATCTGCGAAGTCTTTGACGGAAGGTATGCCCTTAAGCCCTGCAATATTTTTATGTATCTCCTTTGCCACCGCCGAAGAGAGCACCCTGGCATCTGTCCTCGGATAAGTTACCAACTTTTTTTCATAAAGCTCCTGCGCGATTTGCAGGGTCTGGTCTGGGCTGATTTTAAAGAGTCTAGAACAGTCGTTTTGTAGTTCTGCCAGGTTATACAACAGAGGCGGGTTCTTGGTCTCCTTTTTCTTCTCTATGCTATCCACCACTGCCTTCCATTCTTCTGGCAATTTTTCATTGGTCAAATCTTCAATCAGCTTTTGCGCATCTTTCTTTTCTTTAAACCCATTGTCTTTATAAAGCTTCGGCGATTGGAAATATGCAGAACCCTCCATGGCTCGCCACTCTCCTTCTACCGGATTCTTATGGATGTCTAGCGTACTTAGCACCCTGTAAAACGGCGTCTTTACAAACTCCCGGATCTCACGTTCCCGGCGCACCACCATGCCCTGGACGCAGGTCATCACACGCCCCACGCTAATCACTGTATATTTGGTTCCCAGGAAATTTGAAATCGCATTGCCATATTTCAAAGACAACAGCCTGGAAAAGTTAATGCCCATTAAATAATCTTCTTTTGCTCTCAGATATGCAGATTCACAGAGATTATCATATTCTGACAAATCTTTTGCTTCCCGAATCCCCCGAAGGATTTCCTCTTCTGTCTGCGAATCAATCCATACTCTTCTGCGCTCTTTGCCTTTTACGTTTGCCTGACGTTCCACCAGGCGATAGATATATTCCCCTTCTCGCCCAGAGTCCGTGCACACGTAAATCCGTTCCACGTCCCTGCGGTTTAGCAACCCTGCCACAATCTTATATTGCTTCTTCACTCCAGAAATTACTTCATACTTAAATTTTTCTGGCAAGAAAGGAAGCGTTGCAAGACTCCATTTTTTATACTTTTGATCATAAACCTCTGGATAACTCATGGTCACCAAATGCCCTACGCACCAAGTAACCACGGCTTGCGGCGCTTCCATATAGCCGTCCTGATTTTTAAAATCCATATTTAATGCCTTTGCAAATTCCCTTGCAACGCTTGGTTTTTCCGAAATATATAAAGCTTTCGCCATAAATTATATCCTGCTTTCTTTAAATTGCCTGATTCATATCCACCAACAGGATACGTTTCTCCTCTGATACCATTTTCACCAGCTTCTCCTCAAATCCTCTTGCTGAAAACAGATAATAAAAATTTGCAGAAACTTTTGCCTGCTCCATGCTGGCAAAAAGCTTCTGGCACATTTCAAAGGTCATCTCAGGATGTGACCAGTTACAAAGACAGATCAGATTTTCTCTGACGCTGTTTTGAGCTATGATATCGATATTTCCTTTTTTGCCTACCCATGTGCCCATTTTATGAATCTCCAGCGGGAGCTTTTGGGCGTTATTCAAATCCTCAAGATATTCCATACATACTTTAACAAAATAACGATTGAGATAATCCTGCATTTCCGCCGCAATATATTGGTCATAGAACTGCTCTGGAGAAATCTGATACAAATCAGACAAGTGAGGATAGACAAACTTAAACCAAAAATTAATAAATGTATCTTTTATTTGATATAAGCCTTTCTGTGCGTTTTCCCATCCTCCTGTCTCAAAAGATGACACTTTTTCCACCACGTCAAACGCCATCAGGTTCTTTAAATAGACGCTAATCTTTGCCCTGGAAAATCCCGTCTCCTGATACAGCTCGTTTAGTTTCCGCTTACCGCTTGCCATAGCTTCTAAAATCGTGTCATAGACTGTAAGTTCTCGAAGCTGGCTGCGGATCAATGTTTCTGCCTTATTATGAAAATACCCTTGTGGCGATAATATCTCCATGCAGATATTGTGTCTGCAGTCGCCCCTGGGATCCCAATGGTGAAAATACTCTGGCACGCCGCCCAACACGCCGTATACTTCCACTTTCTGACTCAGGTCATAGTCCGGAAAGCTTACTGCCACATCCCCAAACCGCAGCTCTTCCAACTTTAGAATCCCAGCAATCTTTTTTTCTGCTTTCCCCAAAATCTGGGGCAGTTCTTGTTCGATCCAGGGGATATCGCTGGAACAAAGCAGAATCAACACTGGACCAGGATAGAGCTTTTTGTTCTTTAACTTTATCACGCTATTTAAGAATTCGAGATCCTTTTTTAAAATATGCTGAAATTCTTCCACTACCAAAACCAGTTTGCTGGCGTCTCCACTTTTGACTCGTTTAAAATAAGTATCATAATTCTGGTCTGACAAAGAAATCTTGTAATGTTCTGCGATCTCGCGTCCCATCCTCGCCTTTTGCGCCTTAGCTGAAACTTCTGGCGCATAGTAATAGAAGAATTTCTTATTTTGGCAGAACTCCTGTACTAGCTCTCTGGCTTGGTTGTCTCTGCGCCCATACAGAACCAGAATCTGATTTCCGCTTTGACTATATGACTGCTCAATATACTGCAACTGCGATTTTCTTCCCGTCATAGCCGCATTTCCTTTCTCATCTGATGTAATAATCTTTTATTTCATAGTATCACGATTTAACTTTTTGTTCAATAGTTGTGAAGCTATTTTGAGGAAAAGCTGTATCAAACGATGCACCCGTTTTTTAACTGATATTTGATCCACAAGCCTGCCCTCCCTTTTTTTCTCCATCTTAACATACCCAGGTACAAATATCAATATTTTTGCGTATTTTAGTACGCAAATCGAGTATTCACAATCATCTTTCCTCACTATTCGTGGATCAAGAAATACGGCTACATCATCTCTCTGTAATGATGACAATCATGGTTCTTGCTATCACTGAAAATCATATTTTAAGGCTGTCTCCCAACACTCCATCTGGTTAATCTTTAAATATAACCACATGAAGCGCCAGAGCCAGCCTCATCCATTCTTATCTCTTGTTATTTCTCTATAATATATCCCTGTGCCTTAAGGAGCTCTGCACACAGCACTGCGCCTCCTGCTGCTCCACGGACCGTATTGTGTGAGAGTCCGACAAATTTCCAATCGTATACTGTATCTTCTCTCAGGCGGCCCACGCTGACGCCCATGCCGTTTTCATAATTTACATCTTCTGTCACCTGCGGGCGATTCTCCTCTTCTATATACTGTATAAACTGCTTCGGCGCGCTTGGAAGCTGCAATTGCTGCGGAACGCCGCTGAACTCAACCAGCTTTTGAATTAATTCTTCTTTGGAAGGCTTTTTACGAAACTTCACAAACACTGCCGCTGTATGACCATTTAACACCGGAACCCGAATACACTGGCAAGTTATCAGAGGAGAAACAGCCGGCTCAATTACGCCGTTTTTGACTTCTCCCCAGATGCGCAAAGGCTCTTTCTCAGATTTTTCTTCCTCTCCGCCAATATAGGGAATGATATTCCCGATCATCTCCGGCCAATCCTGAAACGTCTTGCCCGCCCCTGAGATCGCCTGATAAGTGGTTGCCACTACCTCGTAAGGCTCAAATTCCATCCATGCTGTCAAAACGGGGGCATAAGACTGAATCGAGCAATTTGGCTTCACTGCCACAAATCCTCTTTCCGTCCCCAAACGCTTTTTCTGAAACTCTATCACCTTCATATGGTCCGCATTAATTTCCGGCACGACCATTGGTACATCTGGCGTCCAGCGATGCGCGCTATTATTGGAGACCACCGGCGTCTCCGTCCTGGCATATGCCTCCTCGATCGCTTTGATTTCTTCCTTTGACATATCAACGGCACTGAATACGAAATCTACCTGGGAAGCCACTGCCTCCACTTCATTGACATTCATTACCACAAGATCTTTTACTGCTTCTGGCATCGGAGTGTCCATTTTCCACCGGTCTCCCACTGCCTCCTCATATCTCTTACCTGCGGAACGCGGACTTGCCGCAATGGTAGTAACTTCAAACCAAGGATGATTTTCTAACAATGCGATAAACCGCTGTCCTACCATACCAGTTCCACCAAGAATTCCTGCTCTTAATTTCTGACTCATCTTTTTCTCCTTGCCCTCCCTTTTCTTGCATTCGGGAGCTCTAGTCTTTTTGTCCGTTCTGGGCGTACAATTGTTTTTCGTATGATATACTAATATATTTCTCCGTAAAATGCAAGACCCAATATGTTACAAATTTAGCAGGGCATCCACTTTAAATCTGTGTAAGATGTATAAATTATCCCAGCAGCTTATGTTCCCAATCGGGTATTTCAGTCTTCCAATCCTGTGATAGATATTGTTTTTCTAAGGCAATGACCTTTTTCATCGCCTCCTGTCCCGGGGCTCCGACTGTGAGACGCTTCTCCACGCAAGTTTCCATAGAAACCGCTCCAAAAATATCTTCTTCAAACACTGGACTGATCGCTTTTAGCTCTTCAAGGGACATATCATCAATGGCAATCCCTTTCTCAATGCAATGTAATACCATTTGTCCTACGATTCCATGGGCGTCACGGAACGGCACGCCATGATTCACCAGATAATCCGCTGCGTCGGTAGCATTGGTAAAACCGTTTTTGGCACTCGCCTCCATCTTTTCTCTGTTAAACTTCATGGTCGACAACATTCCCTCAAATAAAGCCAGGCATCCTTTTACCGTATCTATGGCGTCAAACGCCAGCTCCTTATCCTCCTGCATGTCCTTGTTATATGCAAGCGGTATTCCTTTCATGGTGGTCAGCAATGACATCAGCGCTCCATACACTCGTCCGGTCTTGCCCCGGACAAGCTCTGCTATGTCAGGATTCTTTTTCTGGGGCATAATGCTGCTCCCCGTACTGTAGGCGTCGTCAATCTCTACAAACTGATATTCATTGCTGTTCCATATAATAATCTCTTCTGAAAAACGGCTTAAATGCATCATCACCGTAGAGAGCGCCGACAAATATTCAATCAGATAATCCCGGTCAGACACTCCGTCCATGCTGTTTAGCGTCGGTCCCTCAAATCCTAGAAGCTGCGCCGTATAATAGCGGTCCAGGTCATACGTCGTACCTGCTAAAGCGCCGGAACCCAAAGGGCAATAATTCATTCTCTTGTAAATATCCTGCATCCGCAGACGGTCACGTTTGAACATTTCAAAATAAGCGCCCATATGGTGCGCCAGCGTGACAGGCTGCGCTTTCTGCAAGTGCGTAAATCCTGGCATGAAAGTATTGACATTATCTTCCATAATTATTAAAATTGTATTTAATAGTTCTTGTAACAGCTCATCTGTCGCTAAGATTTCCTGTCTGGTATACAGACGCATATCTAGCGCCACCTGGTCATTGCGGCTTCTTCCTGTGTGTAGCTTCTTCCCCGCGTCTCCCAACCGATCAATCAGGGTGGCTTCCACAAAGCTGTGAATATCTTCATATTCATGAGAAATCTCTAGGGCGCCAGACTCCACTTCTTGAAGAATCTGGTTCACTGCCGCCACCAGGCTTTCCGTTTCCTGCTCTGTTAAAATCCCCTGCTTTCCCAGCATCTTTACATGAGCGATGCTGCCCTCCATATCCTGCCGATAGAATTTTTTATCAAATGATATGGACGCATTAAAATGATAGACTAACTGATCTGTCTCCTTTGTAAAGCGTCCGCCCCATAACTGTGCCATTTTTTCCTCCTTTGAAACCCTTAAACCATGACTTGTGCCTGTTGCAGACTTTTGCGTTCCCGCTCTTGTTTGGAAAACACGCATCCGCAATAATCTTGACGGTACATCTCGTATTCTTTCGAAAGCTCTACCGAACGTTTATAACCATTCTTCTTTTTAAAATCAGAACAGAGATACGAAATCCCATATTCCTGCGACAGTTTTTCCCCAATCTCATTGAGCTTGTCAGCATTTTTAAGGGGACTGATGGAAAGCGTCGTCGTAAAGTAATCCATTCCCAGTTCCAATGCATATTTCGCCGCCTCTTTCAGGCGCAGCTCATAACATCGAAAACATCTCTCTCCTCCCTCTGACAGGTGCTCTAACCCTTTGGAAATTTCGTAAAAACGCTCTTGTTCAAACCTGCCTTCACAAAAATCAATCGCATGAAACGCCTTTTCCTTGTCCGCAAGACAAGATTGTGAAAAACGCTGGATAAAGCACCTTTGTTCCTTTGCCCGCTTTCCATATTCCTCCGCCGGATAAATATTGGGATTATAGTAAAACACTGTAATTTGATAATGCTGAGACAAATATTCCAATACATAGCTGCTGCAGGGTGCGCAACAACTATGCAGCAGCAGCTTTGGCACTATATGCAGTTGCTGCTGCTTTTCTATGATCTTTTCTAACTCTTTCTGATAATTTCTCTTCATCAAGCTATTCCTCTATCTGCGAAAAGCATACAAGGCTTGCTGGTCTATGGGAAACGGATAATTCTTTAATTTTTCCTGATTTTCCAACATAGACTTCACATCTTCATCCCACAGATGATCTGGAATCTCCAATTTTCCAAGAAGTTCTTGCAAATATTCGGTGAAATCTTCGACTGTCGCAAATCCCATACGCTTCAGCAGCATCTCCACTTCTTCCTTATTTTGATAGCAGGCAAGAAACCCTGGCAGAAAGATTCCCACCGCCTTGCCATGCGGCACATGCATTTCGTAAGTAACCGGATAGCTCAAGCCATGGGGAAGGGAAGTCCCTGTATGGGCAATCGCCATGCCCGCAATAGCCGCTATCTGCATCAGACTGCCAAACACCGTGTCAGAAAGAGACAACACCGGCTCTTTGCCCTGCCGCCTGCACTGCGTCAAATCATCCTTGATTTCTGCAAATAATGACAATCCTTTCTCTGAATACATGCGGTTATATACATTGGCATTGGCATTCAAGTAGCTCTCTATCAAATGAGCCAGCGCATCTACCGCTGTGTCAAGCAGCGTATTCAAGCTCGCCGTTTTTAAATAACGACTGTCGATCAGGGCAAGGCTGGGATATATTTTATGACTGATACTCTGCTTCGTCTTGCGGGCATGGATGGTGAGGATTGCGTAGGGAGTCACCTCTGATCCCGTTCCTGCAGTCGTAGGAATCTCAGCCAATGGAAGCGCAGGCAGCTCCCGTTTTTGATAGAGCAGCTCCTGGATTTCTGTTGGATTTGCGATCATTAGGGCAATGGCTTTTGCCGCATCCATCGGGGAACCGCCGCCAATTCCCACCACGAAATCCACCTGTTCTTGCACGCCTAAGGTCCTCGCTTTGATCACCGTCTCAATCGAAGGATTTTCCTCAATCTCATCAAATACGACATACGATGTCCGCTCCTCCTGCAGGGCTTTTTGAACATCCTCCAATGCCCCGTTGATCCGTGAAGAATGTTTCCCTGTCACAAGCAGCGCCCTGCTTCCCAGAGCCGCCAATTCCTTCCTGTGGTTCATCACGCAGTCTGTTTCACTGTATACATTGGTCGGCAAATAAATCTGCATAAGTCTTCTCCATTTCTATCACTTTTTATTCTGTCGCTTTTATGTCGGAGCTTATTATACCTCTTTTTTTACATCAGCACAACTATTTCAAACTGAATCAATTATGGCATCTCAAAATGCTGGTAATCTTTGACAGAATTCCAGTTCCCGCCCCAGTTAAAGCCATGTTCTGTAAATAGCAGGTAACATAAATCGTGCTCGTCAATCTTATATGCAAATGTCTTGCCACGGTCTGCATATTCCGTTGCATTTGCAGGACTAATCACAATCTCCCCATTTTCAAGGTTCTTGACATAAGGATTAAATTTAGGATTAATATCTATAGCAAGACCCAGGCTATGTTTGGACATTCGGCTGCTGCCTGCAATCTGACGGTAATTAAATGCCGAGGTATTGTTATCACTCATGGACAATTCATCCTCCGCGTCATATTCGTCCACCAGAATCATTTTCTCAATGGGGTATGCATTTTTATATAATTCTGACATAATTTCTAGAATATCCTCAGCAATAGACTGATTTACTAAAAGCTCACCGATATGAGTCTCTCCGTCAAATCCCATATGGAGCACCCGCAGATACCTCAGCTCTTCGAGGGCAATCGTGTCATTTTCCTGATAAGAGATGCCCATGATCCGCTGCTGCAAATGCGAATCTGGCAATTCACTGTAAAAAAGCTTCTCTATCAGTTCCTGACTCAGCTTGGAATTTTCAAGAACGCTTCCCGCCGCCATCTGCAAAACGTCTTCCAACGCCAAAACCTCGTTCACAAGAGCGAGGGCCTCTTCGTCCTCTTTGACGCCATCAAAAACCTGCTCGCTCTTTGCGGAATCAATATTATAGCGCTCCACGTTCCACCTGACAAGGTTTTTGCCAATGATTGCCTTTCCCACGGACTTTCGCAATTCCCCGCTGTTTATCTCGTTGCAAACGATAAGTGAAAGAATCATCAATGCTATGATAAAGCCTGCCTTTTTGATAAATTTCATGTCTTCCTCCATCCTGCCCTTGTCTTGCGGCATATTTGGCACATTCTAACATTTTTATCAAAAAATATCAATAGACAAGCATAACTCTTCCATCGAAATATGGAAAAAGGACTGTCACAAAATGCAGTTTATATACAGATGATTCTTGTGGTATGAATATCATATCCTGTATATAACAGCTATTTTGCGGCAGCCCCTCCGTGATAATTTAAAATTCTATAAAGCAGTTGAAACTCTCACAGCAGAAAGACAAATGATCTATTTTACTGTTTTTGACGCCACGCTGCTCCATAAACCGGGATATATTGTTTTCCCTTTTTTGACATAAGCCCGTACACGCACATAGTATTTCTTATTTCTCTTTAAATTGTTTAACGTAACCGATGATGATGCGACGTTTTTCGTTTTTGCGCCTCTAAAATTTTTATCTGTCGCATATTGTATCTGATAACCATCGGAACCATATTGGGTATTGAAATTGACATATAGTCTCTTACTATAATAACTGGATATAGACAATTTGGGCCTTGGCACTTTTTTTGGTTTTACAATCAGGGTGTATGCCTTAAACTTATTACTGCCATCCATTGCCGTCACAGTGAATTTTACAATGCCGGGACGCCTTGTCATGACGTTTCCCTTGCTATTAATCTCTGCAATAGAAGAATTGCTTGATCTCCATTCACATGTTTTTACTGTCGTGTTGGCGGGATTGAATTTCACAGACAATTTCACCTTGGTTCCAGATACTACGCTGTTTGGCTTATTTGAGGAAATGGAAAGAGACTTTGTCATGATCTTCTCTTTCCATTGCAGCGTATAACGCCCACGGTCATAACCATAAGGATAAATCTGCACATAATAAGTTCCCGGCGCCAGTGTGACCTCGTATAGATATGTTTTCGGCTGAGTCTCACTTGCATTAAATATGTTAGTTTTATGGAGTTCTATATTGTCTTTGTCCCAAATCTGAAAATTGGAATCCTCAATGCGGGCGGTATAAATGATCTGTATCGTTTGCTTCTTCTCCAGATCAATCCTATAAAAATCCACAGTATCATCCTCTGACAAAAAACCTGTGACTTTTTGATTTTTATTTAGTTTCTGTGCTGTTGAAAATTCGTTATTGTTTGAGCTTTCGTTATTTTGAGCAGATATAAAAGATGCCTTAATTTTGTAATTTCCGATATGTTTTCCATAGCCCCATACTTTGACCGTATAGTTTCCTGCTTCTAATGCCAATGTTCGGGCAGAAGTCTTTGGGGAAATGTTTGACGAATTAAATACCTCATTTTTGTGATATTCCCTAGTCATATCCTCATTAGATATGCTGTAATAAGCGTCCTCGATATCCCAGCCCTGATATGTGACTGTAAGCCAGCCGTCCGAAGGAAGTTTTACTTCGTAAAAATTAGCGGCGCCTTCCGTTGCAATTGTACCTGAAGCAAAGATATCGTCTAGGGGCAGCCGAATTGTATCAACTCCAGAATCCGCCTTTACAGTGGTTGCGGACATGGCAATGCCACCAAACGCCATAACAATAGCCAAAATAAATGATAACAACTTTTTGCACTTTTTCATAATAACCTCCAATATTTCGTTGTAGCTTAAAAGCTACCTGTTTTTTGAATCTAATTCTATTTAATTACTGCACAGCAAGCTGGACAGAGCATGCCTTACTTTATGCATTGCCTATCTTACTTCATGAAATCATCCGCCACAAGAATCCAGCCCGGTCTTGAGGCGATGAGGCGCATCGTTGTCAGATATGTGCAAGATTGAGAAAAATAGCCTGCAAACGTTGCGCCATGCCCCGAAAGCATCTGCGACAGCCCTTTTATCTTCTTACGATATCTGTCAAATTAAACCCCCAGTAATCCTTGTAATAATTCATCTCCTGAAAGATGTTCCATAGCATTCAATGCCGTTCGCATCATGTCTGGCAAATACAATGTCCAAATTTTATGATTACGACATTGTTTGCGCCACCATGCATACCGCCATTGGCAATACAAGTTTTTCTCATGGTTCCCTCCTCTCATTTTTTCTGACATTATTCTATTTTTTTAAATTTTTCTAAAAAATGGAAATAACATTATTTTTTATTATATCATGTAAAACATACTGCTTCAAGCAAAAATACAGCCATATGGAATGCTCCTTTTGACACTCTCTTAGTCCAGCAACTCCCTTTCCAGATAAGACCACTTTAAATAATCTGGATTGCTATAATAAATATTTGAATTAAAATCGGAAATTTCATCACTGATAAAGGAAGAAGACACATCCATCAAAGCCTGTTCTATACTTTCCTCCTAATACGTTGGTAAACAAACTTTAATATTTATAACTCTTTATTTTCCAAAATAAGAATATACATTCATGATTCCTTGTCTCGACTTTCTATCTGCCCATCTGTACGCTTTCATATAATCATTTGCGCAATAAAATCCCCATGAAAAATCTTTCGTATAACGAGTTTTTCTTATTTCTGGAAATACTACTTCCTCATCCCTTCCATGGTAAACCAATATCTTGCCCAATTGCGTTTTCTCCCTTCTGATTTTGCAACATTGACGCCGTCCCCTAATTTATCCCTCTATAGAAAACCACTTCTGCAATCCATGCCAATACATCATAGTCGTTCAAATCCAAGCCCCCAATCAACATGTCCCTATGTAACACAGCATGATTTCTTCTAAAAGATTTTTGCAAAAATTTCTCTATATGCCATTCCAATATTACAATTTATCACATTACTCAATATCACCACTTTTTCAATCATTTCTTTCATACAGCTATTTTTCTGTTTCAATATAGCCTCCAATATTTCGTGACACAGATTCATTCCGTTTCTCTTTTTGTAATTCTGCCATCTTGCTCGGCGTTTAAGACACTCTCATCACTTGTTTCTGGTCTTTACCTGTTTTACTTTACTATAAGGACCATAAACATTGTCTCTTTTGGAATCTTTCTCATATGCGCATACTTTCACATAATATGTTTTTCCATTTTTTAACTTTGCAAGGGTCACGCTGGTTTTGCCTATACTGACAGTTTTTATTCCCTTTTTGAATTTTTTATCTGTCGTATACAACAATTTATAGCCTTTTGCCCCTGGCACCTTATTGACGACGACTTTCACGTTCTGTTTGGAATTGCTTACCGCCTTTTTTATGGACGGTTTCTTAACTGTAACTTTATAACATATTGCATATATATTAAAATCTTTTTCCGTTATATGCCTGTTCATCCTCCCAGCTCCTTTTCTATTTTCTGTTTTCATAAGATATAAAAGCAGGACTGGCACATGAAAGAAATGTCATACAAAATATGGTAACTCCCTCTCTCAGAACATACCAAATCCTGTATCTTCATTTCTTAATGCGACAGCCCTTTTTCTTCTAAATTCTATACCGCTTGTGGTCAGAAAAATATTAAAATATCTGAATGCAGAGAAAGCAGCTTCATTCATATCCTCGATCTGCAAGCCACTTGTTCATGATACGGGCACATTATATAAATATATACCAGATGTGTCAACACGCCGCTGCAGCCAAATTGCACCATCCGCCCGTTTTGCACATACAATATAATAAGTGAGAATAAGGAGCACCTTATGGAAAAATTGATGGAAATCAACCATGTGGGCTATTCCTATCATACCATGCAGGGAGAAACCCCAGCGTTGTCCAATATAAATTTTACGGTTCACAAGGGTGACTTTTTAGCGATTGTCGGTCCTAGCGGATGCGGCAAATCCACCCTCCTTTCCCTGTTGGCAGGCTTGATAGAACCGGAACACGGTTCTATTTTGCTTTATGGGCAAAAATTATATCAAAAGGCCAGCGGGACCATTGGCTATATGCTGCAGCACGACCATCTGTTTGAATGGCGCACCATTGAAAAAAATGTCCTGTTGGGACTGGAAATTCAGAAAAAATTAACGCCTGCCGCCAAGGATAAGATATATGACATGCTCAAGACCTATGGCCTTTACAAGTTTAAGAACGCAAGGCCCTCCCAACTTTCCGGAGGAATGAGACAGCGTGCCGCCTTAATCCGCACCCTTGCGCTGGAACCGGAATTACTGCTTTTAGACGAGCCATTTTCTGCCCTGGACTATCAGACAAGGCTAACTGTGGGCGACGATATCGGCTCTATTATAAAAAAAGAACAGAAGACAGCGATCTTAGTCACACATGATTTATCAGAAGCAGTAAGCCTTGGCAGCAAAGTCCTGATTTTGAGCAAACGCCCGGCAACGATCAAATGCGTTATAAATATTGACTTCCCGGAAAATGTCAGTCCCTTGGAACGAAGGAATTTACCGGAATTTAAAGATTATTTTAATAAAATATGGAAGGAGTTGAATCATGATGAGTGAGATTTCTCTTGCGCAGCAGAAGTTTCTGCTTACTCAAAAGAGGCACAGGCGTACCGTGGCCGTCAGCCGTTTTTTCATTTTCCTGTGTTTCTTCGGACTGTGGGAAGGAGCCGCAAGGCTTGGATGGATTGATTCCTTCTTCTTCAGCAGTCCCTCCCGGGTACTCTTATGCGCTTACAATATGGCTTTGGACCATTCCCTGTTCATTCATATCGGCGTTACGCTGTTTGAAACAGTCGCTAGTTTTGCACTAGCTTTAATTCTGGCTGTAACTGTAACAATTATATTATGGTTTAACAAAAAGATTTCAGAAACCATGGAACCTTATCTGGTAATTTTAAACAGCCTGCCCAAATCTGCCTTAGCGCCCCTTTTGATTGTATGGCTGGGCGCCAATTACAACACCATTATCATCACTGGCATGTCCGTGGCAGTTTTTGGGTCAATTTTGAACCTTTACACCAGCTTTCAGTCGGTGGATCCTGAAAAGATCAAGCTCATTCGGACTTTGGGTGGAACAAAATATCATATTCTCGCCAAAGTGGTGCTCCCTGCCAGCATCCCGTCTTTCTTTTCGATTATGAAAGTAAATATCGGCTTATGCTTGGTCGGAGTGATCATCGGAGAATTTATTTCTTCCAGGCAGGGGCTTGGCTACCTGATCATCTATGGAAGCCAAGTGTTTAAACTAGACTGGGTGATTATGTCGATTGTGATTTTATGTCTTGTTGCCTGGGGGCTTTACAGCCTGCTCAGCCGCCTAGAACAGAACTATCAAAAACGCATGTCTTAAAACAGGTAATCATAATGTCTTCATTTAAGGCATACTTCTTATGATTAGGGATGGGACTGTTGCAGAATGCAGCTTAGATAGAATATACGGAAACTCTAATAAAAACGTTTTTTAGTTTCCAAATTTTGCAATTCAAAGCGCCAAAAGGGGGCTTTCGCACGGATGTACTTGCCTGTTTAAAAGTTCTTGCCGCTCATGCGGCAAAGACAGAATGCACAAAATTATTCTGGGAAGCTAGCTTCCCAAGATAATATTTGTGCATATTGTTTTCATTGCTTTGCAATGTAAACCTTTTAAACAGGCAAGTACATCCGTGCGACAGCTCCCTTTTGGCATTATAATATCGGCCATTATAAAAAATTTGGAAACTCAAAAAATGTTCTCTTGACAAATCAGAAAACATAGGTATAATAGGAAACATAAGTTGCGCAACATCAGATTCAAAATGGAGGTAAAGGAATGCCGCCAAAATACAAATTCACAAGAGAACAGATTATCGCTGCTGCTTTAACTTTGACAAAAGAACATGGGATCAGCGGTTTGACCGCTAGAGGCGTGGCCGCAAAACTTGGCTCATCTGCGAAACCTATTTTTGGATTATTTCACAATATGGAGGAATTGCAAAGCGAGGTTATAAATTCAGCGAATATGCTTTATCAGTCTTATATACAAAGAGGCATAGCTGATAAAAAATATCCTCCATATAAAGCAAGTGGCATGGCATATATTCAATTTGCGAAAGAAGAAAAAGAATTGTTTAAAATACTTTTTATGCGTGACCGGACAAAAGAAAATATCGAAGAAAATCGAGATCAGATACGCCCTCTTTTGAAAATGATAATGAAAAATCTTGCGATAAGCGAAGATCAAGCATTCCTCTTTCACTTAGAAATGTGGATTTTTGTTCATGGCATTGCCACTATGATAGCCACTTCCTACTTGAATTGGGATATAGCGTTTATAAGCAGGACATTGACTGACGCCTATGAAGGATTAAAGCACCGCTATACAGGAGGAAATTAAATGAGCAATATGATCCAAATCGATCACCTTAGCAAAAACTTTGGAAAAGTGAAAGCTGTTCAAGATTTAAGTTTTCGAGTCAAAGAGGGAGAGTTATTCGCTTTTCTTGGTATCAATGGCGCAGGAAAATCCACTACTATAAATATAATGTGCGGACAACTGTCAAAAGACAGCGGTCACATTTTAATTGACGGACACGACTTAGATAAGGACATCGATTTTGTGAAGCGTGAACTTGGCGTAGTGTTCCAATCTTCTGTTCTCGATTCCGCACTCTCCGTTTACGATAATTTGGAAAGCCGCGCCGCTTTATACGGCATTACTGGTATGGAATTCAAAAAAAGACTTGCAGAACTCGCAAAAATACTTGATTTTGAGGATTTCGTCAAACGTACCGTCGCTAAATTATCGGGAGGGCAGCGCAGAAGAATCGATATTGCCCGCGCATTGTTTCATATGCCCAAAATCCTTATTCTTGACGAGCCTACAACAGGACTTGACCCACAAACTCGTAAAACGCTTTGGAACGTCATATCCAATTTTCGTAAGGATGAAAAGATGACCGTGTTTCTAACTACACATTATATGGAAGAAGCTGCAGAAGCCGACTATATCGTGATTATCGATGGTGGTGAGATATCCGCAAAAGGCACGCCGCTCGAACTCAAAAATACTTATACGGGAGATTACATCACCCTCTATGGCGTAACGGAAGATATGATCAAGGCTCTTGGCGTAACGTACGAGCAGATCAGAAACGGTTATCGTCTTTTTGTTCCAAACACAAGGGCTGCAACCGATCTTATTGTGAAACATCCCCAATTGTTCCATGATTATGAAATAACGAAAGGGAAAATGGACGATGTATTTCTTGCGGTCACGGGTAAAACGCTGATAGGAGGTGTAGAAAAATGAGTATCTTGTTCATGCTTATAAAAAGAAATGTCAAACTGTTTTTCAAAGATAAGGGAATGTTTCTAACCTCTCTGATCACGCCTATTATTTTACTTGTACTTTATGCGACTTTTCTTGGCAATGTGTACCGTGATAGTTTTACCTCTAACCTGCCTGACGCATTGAAGCTTTCTGAAAGCATCATAGAAGGGCTTGTGGGCGGTCAGCTTATATCTTCGATTCTAGCCGTTTCATGCGTGACAGTTGCTTTTTGTTCCAATTTTTTAATGGTACAAGACAAGGCTAACGGTACTATAAAAGATTTCAAAATATCTCCTGTAAAAGCCTCAACGCTTTCTATGGGTTATTATTTTGCAACTTTGCTTTCAACGCTTATCATTTGCTTCGTTGCAACGGGCATTTGTTTAATTTATGTGGCTATCGTTGGATGGCATATGTCGCTAACAGACATATTCCTTTTATTCTTTGACATTTTACTGCTTGTTTTGTTTGGAACAGCTCTATCTTCAGTGATCAACTTTTTCTTATCAACACAAGGACAGATTTCAGCAGTAGGTACCATTATTAGTTCAGGATACGGTTTTATTTGCGGCGCATATATGCCGATCTCGTCATTTGGAGAAGGACTACAGAAAACAATTTCATTTTTACCAGGAACTTACGGTACTTCGCTTATTCGCAATCACGCTATGCAAGGCGTTCTTGCCAAAATGCAAAATCAAGGCATCCCAACAGAGATCATTGCAGAAATAAGAGATTCTCTTGATTGCAATCTGTATTTTTTTGACAATCAAGTAAGCACGTCAACCATGTATATGATACTTTGCTTTACGGTCCTCCTACTGATTGCTACATACATTCTGTTAAACACTTTCAAAAAAGATAAAAGTTGATTTTTTTAACAGATGCAGCGGGGTGCAGGCAAACACATTTTTCTATTTCTCATAAGAAAGTTACCATGATCTCTGTCTTTCCATCCGCCATAGTTATCCTGAATAGCGCAGTGCGTCAATAGGCTTCTTCTTTGCAGCCTTATTTGCCGGATAAATTCCAAACGCAATGCCGATCACTGCCGAAAACAGCACGGAAAGCAGCGCCACGTTATGATCCATAGATACGCTAAACGCCTGCCCCATAACGGTTGCGATCAATTTCAATGCACACCAGGAACACCCGATTCCAGCCAGACACCCCGCAAGGCTGACAATCAGCGCTTCCAGCAAAAACTGCGCCATAATGCTTCCCTGTCCTGCCCCAATCGCCTTGCGAATGCCGATTTCTTTGGTACGCTCAGTGACAGATACCAGCATAATATTCATGATCCCGATTCCTCCCACCAGGAGGGATATCGCCGCAATTCCTCCCAGCAGAAGCGACATTGTGTGATCTACCTCGGCCATGGCTTCCATTACCTCTGACTGATTTTGGATCGCATATGCATCCTCATCATTCCCAAATCGCTTGAAAAGAATTTCTTCTAATTTCTGTTGTGCCTGCTCCATGGAATCTTCATTTTCAGAGGACACGTAAAATTGATTGATTTCTGGCACATGATCGGCAATCTTGCTCAAGGAAGAATAAGGAATATAGCCCTCTAGCACCACGGTCTCAGAACTCTCTTCGCTGTTTGCGACCTGCATTGCTGAAAAAGGAGAGACGCAGTCCTCAGAAAGCACGCCGACGATCTGAAACTGCCTGCCGTCCAATGTCAGAATTTCCCCCGCCGCATCTGCCCGTCCAAAATATTCCACAGCAGTTTCATAAGAAATCACAAGCACATGCGAATGATTCTCAAGATCCGTCTGTTTCAAGAATCTGCCAGAATATAATTCCATATCCATAATGTCAAAATACCCCCCGCTGGTTCCATATACGTTTATGGAACTGCTAGTATAACCGCTTTTTGCAGTAACGCTAGTGCGGCCGATCGGCGCAAAGGAGAGAAATTCTTCTTGATCGAGCAAGTCTGTAAATTCTGACAGCTTCAGAGGATTCTCTTTATCATCGCTAATGCGCACGCTCAGATAATCGCTTCCCATTTCAGAAATCTGATTAGACACAGAATTGCCCGCCCCGTCGGCTATCGATACTAGGACAATCAAAGACGCTACGCCAATGATAATGCCAAGCATGGTCAGAAATGTCCTCAGCTTATTGCCGCAAACCGCATTCCACGCCATTTTTCCAGTTTGAATGATCACGCTTCCACCTCCCTGACCTTTCCATCCCGAATATGTATCTTGCGCTCTGCTTCCTTTGCCACCTGATCGTCGTGCGTAATCAGGACGATCGTATGTCCTGCCTGGTGAAGAGCATGGAACAATGTCATAATTTCCTGTCCCGTCCTAGAATCCAGATTCCCCGTAGGTTCATCCGCAAGAAACAATGACGGCTCCGTCACCAAAGCGCGCGCAATAGCCACTCTCTGCTGCTGTCCGCCGGAAAGTTCTGCCGGGCGATGCCCCATGCGGTGAGCAAGCTCTACTTGTTCCAGTGCCCTGCGCACTCTGCGCTTTCGTTCCTTTCCAGACAACTTTTGATAAATCAGCGGAAGCTCCACGTTTTCCTCTGCCGTAAGCCGGGGCAACAGATTGAAATTCTGAAAAATAAATCCGATCTTTTGATTGCGAATCTTTGCAAGCTCTTTTTCAGAATAGCGCTCAACAGAGATTCCATCCAAAATATAGGCTCCCTCGTCCGCCGTGTCAAGACAGCCGATAATATTCATCATCGTAGATTTGCCGCTTCCAGAAGGTCCTACAATGCTGACAAATTCCCCTTCTTTAATTTCCATGTCGGCATGGTCCAAGGCATAGACCCTGTCCGTTCCCATCTCATAAATTTTTGAAACTTGCTGTAATTGAATCATATTCCATCTCCTATTCGTTCCTGTCAAAAGCGCCTCTGTTGGGATTCCCTTGTTTGAAATCGCCATCTGGCATTTCTCCCATGGCGCCTCCGGGACCTCCTCCTGGCATCTCGCCCATGCCGTCTCTGAAACCTGCGCCCATGCCTCCAAATCCCTGCTGGGATAAGTTGCCAGTCTTCTGATAATATATCTTGTCTCCCTCGGACAAGCCTTCCGTGATTTCCACGGTATCACCGTCAGATAACCCGGTAGTCACTTCCCGTTCTCCTGAAAGCTTTCCTTCACCATCAGATTCCGTATACACAAAGACACGATTCCCACGTTCCTGAAGGGCGTTTACTGGAATTGTCACTACGTTTTCCTTATTTTCAATGGTCACGACCGCGGAAGCATTCATGCCCTCTCTCATCCTCTGATCTTTCGGAATCGTAATTTTGACCGTATATTTTGCCACGCCTGCGGAACTGCTTGCAGAACTTCCAATCTTAGTCACCGTGCCTGAAAACTCTTCCCCCTCTATGGCGTCCAGTGTGATTTTTGCCTCCTGCCCTAAGTCTACAGAGTTAATATCCAATTCGTCAACATTTACGGCTAAAACCATGGTGTCTGATGCTGCCAGCGTAAAAGCCGCTACTTCGCTGCTGCCAGACGCCTCTTGCTCCTCACTTTCGCCTGACCCGGAACTTCCTGCTGCACTGCCGGAGTCAACGGTAGCTACCGTTCTGCTTTGTATGGCTTTGGAAGCATCCGCAGTCAGATTCGATCCATTCCCTGCTCCTGCATCATTGAAGATGCCTGATGCCGCTCTTTCATCAGTTTCCGTTTTATTTTCAGCTCCATTTGCAGGCTGCTGCTGCGATATTTTGTCATCTGCTCTATTTTCTGTTTCTTCCTGACGATCTAACTCTTCCTCTGCATCCCTGTCATCCTGGGGATTTTGCTCTTTTTTTGTGTCTTCCTCAGGATTATGTTCCTCTTTTTCATCTTCTGCGCCAGTAGCAGGATAGGTGATCTGGAAATCGAGCAGTTTTCCATCCTCCGACACCGTTACGCCTGCAAGGACGCCAGACTGGATCTGTCTGACGCTGTCCTCGGTAAAACAATATCCCTCGCCTGCCAAAAGGCTAATCTTTGCCTGATAAGAAGTCTCTGGTGCAAATGCTTCGTCTTCTGGCTTCCAGGAAATCGTCCCTTGATAGCTCCCATCTTCTGTCTCAATCTGCTTTTGAGGCTTTTTCCCTGTCTCAGGGATTTCGAGCACAAGCATATTTTTGTCAGAAGCGCCAGAAGATGCAAGTTCGAATGCCAAAGCTTTCTCCGCCCGTTCCTCGGAAAGCTCGGGCGCACTTGCCACCACTGAAACAGAATTCTTCGATATCTGCAGATTTCCAGACTGACTTGCGCTTTGACTGTTTTCAGCAGAGATATTTACCGATTGAACAATCCCATCCGTTTGTGCCGTAATAGTCCCGCTCTTAGATAATACAAGCAATTTCTGAAGCGTTTCTGTTAATTCCTGCCGCTCTGCGATTTGTTCCTGATATTCCAGGCTCTGTTCCTCTTCTACAGTAAAAAGCGTGGTTCCACTGTATATTTTCTCATCCTCCGATACGCAGATATCTTCCACAACGCCTGTTGCTTGTGTGACCGCAAGCTGCCTATGTATGTAAGTGCTCCCAGTTCCCAAAACATTGCCCTGGGTGTCTGCAGCAGTCACTTCTTCCCCCATTCCAATGCCGCTGTCTGAGCAAAGCACTGTAACTGTTCCATCTGAGACAGTTTCCACGGTCCCCTCCTTGCTAGTTCCATCTGAACGAATCACATTAACAGCGTCCCCCTTTGCAAGCTCTGTATCTGTGGAAATGTCAATTGCCAGATATCCGTCGAGGGATATCAGCATCAGCGCGCCTTGTTCCACCATGCATTCAGAAATCTCCTCTCCTTGCTGAACATATATTTTCTTGATCCTGCCTTCTACCTTTGATTTTACTGACTGCACCTCCTCCTCGCCGCTACTCTCGTCAATCATTTCATCCAAGTCCTCGATCTCTTTTTGAACATTTTCCATGGCGCAAAGCACGGAAGACTGATCCAGTACGGCGAGAACGTCACCTTTCGAAACTTGGTCTCCTGCCTCCACCTTGACTTCCTCCACGACAAGCCCAGAAGGAATGCCCACGGTCTCGCCTTCTGCCAGCTCTAAATTCCCTGTTCCCACGATCGTATTGGAAATGCTTCCTATCTTTGCCTGCGTTTCCTGAAAGGTGATCTCCTGCCTTTGGCTTCCCTTTGCAGGCGTACCTTTCACGGAATAGATCCCAAAAGAAATCAATCCCGCCCCTGCTGCCAACCCAAAAAGCAGCACTGCTTTTTTCTTCTTCCACAAACGTTTCCAATTGCCTGCTGCACTCTTCAAAATTCAATCCTCCTGTTCTTCCTCAAAACTATATGTTTGCATTTCTCCCTAGTGTGCTGACATGCTGATAAATAGACAAACTTACTTGCCTATTTGCCCATCTGCTGCGCTAGATTTTCTAGCCGTAGCCACCGCTACGCCGTCGAAAATCTGCCTTGCAGAAAGACAAATATCCTGCGTAATTTTGTTAAATACCAACATGTCAGTACACCAGTAGGAAGGAGAAATTCATCTATCATGGACAGAAAAGAATACTTTGCAGATAAAAAAAGAGTCGTAGTAAAAATCGGGTCGTCGTCTTTACAGCATGAGGCTACGGGAAAGCTGAATTTTACAAAATTGGAGAAGCTGGTGCGGGAACTCTGTGACATCCGCAACCAGGGAATAGATGTGTGCCTGGTAAGCTCCGGCGCTATTGCGGTGGGGCGGCAGGTGATGGGATTTCAGGAACGTCCCAAGAATATTTCTACCAAACAGGCTTGTGCGGCGGTAGGGCAGGCAAGGCTAATGATGACATATCAGAAGATGTTTGCCGAGTACCATCAGACAGTAGGGCAGGTTTTAATGACCAAGGGAACCATGTTGGATAATGTTTCTCGGAAAAATGCGCAGAATACCTTTGAGGAATTGTTTCGTCTGGGAGTGATTCCGATTGTCAATGAAAATGACACGGTGTCTACTTATGAGATGCGGATTGGAGACAATGACAGCTTATCTGCGATTGTGGCAGCGCTTACGGGGGCGGATCTGTTAATTCTTCTTTCGGATATTGACGGGTTGTTTACGGATGATCCCAGAGAAAATCCCAAGGCAAAGCTTATTGACGTGGTGGAAGAATTGGACGAGGCGGTGCTTTCCATGGCTAAGGACAGTACCGGGAGCGACGTAGGCACAGGGGGCATGGAGACGAAACTGACTGCGGCACGCATCGCCACATTGTCAGGAGCAGACATGGTAATTGCCAATGGGAAAGATGTGGGGATTTTGCATGAAATTTTCCAGGGGAAGTTTGTAGGCACCTTATTCCGCCAGCATTTTGATGAAGATTTCTATGTGGCGGACTTTATTGAAGAGAGCATGGATTGACCGAATAACAAAATTAAGCAATTTGGAGGTAAAAATGGATCAGACTAAAATCGACAGAATCAATGAGCTTGCCAGAAGGGCAAAGGCAGAAGGACTTACTGAGGAGGAAAAAAGGGAACAGGATTTGCTGCGAAAAGAATATGTTGCAACGATACGGCGGAACCTGCGTGCGCAGCTTGATAATATAGACGTGGTAAATCTAGATGGCACTACGGAAAATTTGGGAGAAAAATATGGAAAGAAAGCAGAAGATCTCTCATAAGCAAAACGGGAATATCAACTGGGGCAGGGGAGGATCAGAATGTCAGAGGCTTACCATGGCGGAGCTCAAAAGCCTGTTTCGAACAGAGGCAAAACACAAGCGTGATGCACTTAGTCAGGCAGAAATTTCTTCACTGTCTGGGAAAATCTGCGAGACGCTTGGGAGCCACCGATGTTTTTTGAATGCGGAAACAGTATATTTTTACTATCCTTTGGGAAGTGAAGCGGATCTTCTTTCTTTGGCAGAGCAGGCATTGTCATTGGGAAAAAGGGCGGCGTTTCCGAGAGTTTGCGGTGATGATATGGATTTTTACCAGATTGATGCGCTGACAGAATTTAAAAAGGGAACCTTTGGCGTCATGGAACCAACGGGAACGAAGCGGATTGAAAAAGCGGATCCACTGGTGCTGGTTCCAGGACTTGTTTTTGATGAGCAAGGGGGGCGCATGGGATATGGAAAGGGCTATTATGACCGCTATTTTGTTAAATATCCTCAATGCCGTAAAATTGGAATCTGTTATGAGGTGCAGATCATTCCTAAGGCGCCCTGCGGCAAGGAGGATATTTTTATGGACATGATAGTTACAGAGCAAAGATTTTATTTTCCTAGGGGCTAGTGTCTTGTCTCATTGATAATTAGCTAAACTCACTTGTCTATTTGCCCATCTGCCGTGTTAGATTTTCTAGCCGTAGCCACCGCTACGCCGTCGAAAATCCGCCTTGCAGATGAACAAATATCCTGCGCAATTTCACTAAATGTCAACGAGACAAGACACTAGTCTAAATACCCTTCTTTTACGATGGGTTTGAGAATTTCCGTTGGAATTTCAAAAGTGACAATTCCCATAAAGCCGGGGGCGACCTGGTATTCGTCAAATACAATGTTTAATTTCCCAGATTGATTGACATAGAAATTGACATCACTGGGAATTGCGGTGAAATCCCATTCTGGCGTATCGCTGTTAAGCCAGTAAATTTTATTTTCATCCTCTGTCATCTGCTGCTTCATCTGCGTTTTGATATTGTCGGAAATGACTGTCTGATAATCTGCATTTTCTTTAAATAGGTCTTTTAAGGAAATCATTTTGCCAGTGTTTTTGTCAATATGGTAGATTTTCTGACTCTGGCTTGCGCCAGCCATGGTAATACATTGTTCAAAACGTAGTGAAAACAATGACGGATTATCTGTAACGACATCATAATCCAATGATATATTTTCGAGGCCTTCGCTTCCGGCAGCTTTGACGTCCGCCTCATAGGCTGCAATGATCTCATCGGTATAGGATTGAATGGCGTCGTTAAGCTCTTTGGAGGAATCCTCTAAAATGATGCCGTCCTTATCTTTGACCTGAATTTCAGGAATTTTTAAATCCGCCTCCATGTTGTTTTCCTTGTGTTGATATTCCCGGAAAGTAACCACCTGCGCTATCACGCCTATGATCGGGATGTCTTTCATGGCGTGTGAGATCGAAGCGCTGGAATTTGCCAGTAAGGCAATGGCAAAGACAGCGGCTGCGGCTGTGCCGGTCCCGCGCAGCGCATAACGACGGAAACGAGGATTAGTGGACGCCTTTTTTTGATGCGTTCCCGGTGTATGATTTTCCTGTTCCATATCAGCTTTGGCCTGTGCAATAGATTGCTTTAACATTGATTCTAATTCTGGTGGCACAGGAATCTTTTGGTAATTTTTTTTGGCTTCTGTAAAGTTATGTTTCATGGCAAACTTCCCCTTTCATTAATTCGGTTTTGAGTTTCTTGAGACTGCGGTATAAGATGCTTTTTACGGTATTTAGATTCTCATCCAGGGCATTGGCAATATCTTGAAGCTTCCATTCCTCAAAAAAGCGAAGAATGATTACGGTTCGTTCTCTTTTGTTCAAAATATCTAAAGCTTCCATGGTATCAAAGTCGGCATACGTGTCTTCTGCTCCCTGTTCTGATGCATGTTCTTCAAATATCTCATGTCTCTGTTTGCGTAGGAGGGAGATCGAGGTATTGATTACAATGCGGAACAGCCATGATTTGACATAGCGCTTGTCCTGAATGGCGGAAGCGTTTTTTATGGCAAGGTAAGCGCTCTCTTGCACGATATCCATGGCGTCTGCTTCATTTTTTACATAGCTGTAGGCAAAACGGTACATGGAAGCGTAGTTGGCAAGCAGCTCCTGTTCTACGAATGACTGCATCGTTGGTATATTCATTACATTACTTGCTCCTTTCATTTTTCTTTTGCCTAGGAAATTGTGAAACTAAAAAATTATCAAAATTTCATATACAATTACTATAATTTCATTAAAATTTTTTCATAGTTTTTGAATTGTATATGAAGTTCATAAAATTAATGAGTTTCGCAAATCCCTATTCTTTTGCCTTTAGGGCTTGTGGCACTAACATAAATTACAAGGCATAGATTTGTTCCATGTGTTAGTGCCACAGCCTGATTATTTTACCATTCAAACGTTAGACGTGGCAAAATTAGAAAAAGTTGCAGTATCTGAAATTTTATATTATCATGATAAGGAATGACAAAGTAAAAAAGAATTGTTATACTAGAATCATAAACTTGGGGGGAGATCCTGCGATAGTATATAGATTTGGAGGGTCAAATGAAAAATCTTACATTAGAAGAAATCGGAAAAAAGGCGAGAAGAGCAAAGGAGGTTCTTCGTACGCTGTCAACCAACGAGAAGAATGAAGTATTACGGGCGTCGGCAGATGCGTTGATAAGCCAAATAGAAATGTTGCTGGCAGAAAATAAACTGGATGTGGAACAAGCACGGAAAAATCAGATGGCTGCTGCTCTGGTGGATCGTCTGCAGCTGACGGAGGCAAGGATTGCCCAGATGGCAGAAGGACTGAGGCAGATTGCGGATTTGGAAGATCCGGTAGGAGAGGTATTGTCTATGAAGCAGCGCCCAAACGGATTGATGATCGGTCAGAAAAGAGTTCCCCTGGGCGTGATTGGAATTATCTATGAGTCCCGTCCCAACGTGACCGCAGATGCTTTCGGTCTTTGTTTTAAAGCTGGGAATGTAGTAATTCTAAGAGGCGGAAAAGATGCCATTCATTCTAATAGTGCGATAACGACGGTATTGCGGGATGCATTGGCAAAATGTTCTCTTCCAGCAGATGCGATCCAGCTTATCACAGATACCAGTCATGAGACGGCAGAAACGTTTATGCGCCTCAATCAGTATGTGGATGTTCTGATTCCCAGGGGCGGAGCAGGGCTGATCCGTACCGTGGTGGAACATGCCACGGTTCCGGTGATTGAGACAGGAACTGGGAATTGTCATATCTATGTGGACCAGAGTGCAGATCTTTCGATGGCGATGGATATTATCGTTAATGCAAAAACCCAACGGATTGGCGTGTGCAATGCCTGTGAATCCTTGGTGGTGCATCAGAACATAAAGGATGCGCTTCTTCCAGCATTGGCGCAGAGATTAAAAGAAAAAAATGTCGAACTCAGAGGGGACGAAGCCAGCAGAAGTGCGTGCGCAGATATTTTGCCTGCGACAGAAGAGGACTGGGGGACGGAATACCTGGATTATATATTATCTGTGAAGACGGTGCCTGGTATCGAGGAGGCAATCTCGCATATCAACCGTTACAATACTGGTCATTCTGAGGCGATCATCACCAATGATTACCATAACTCCCAGAAGTTCTTAGACGAGGTTGATGCTGCCGCCGTATATGTAAATGCATCTACACGCTTTACGGATGGCTTTGAATTTGGGTTTGGAGCAGAAATCGGGATCAGTACCCAAAAACTCCATGCCAGAGGTCCTATGGGCTTAAAAGAATTGACAAGCACAAAGTATATCGTTTATGGAAATGGACAGGTGAGGCCGTAATATGTACGTTTCATATCAAATACTATCAAGAACCCAGATTACGAAAGCGTTATTCCGAAGCTTTGACCGTCATCAGGTGGTTACAAAGTGCTGGATCAAAGAAGAAAGGAGCTGGGTCTTGGAAGATAAATTCTATGTGGAAGAGTGGAGCGACGCACAGTATGAATTTTTGGTGAAATGCCTCAAAAACACAGTAGATACTGGGGGATTCGTGTTCGGCGCATTTGTAAAAGAACGGCTCGTCGGATTTGCCTCTGTGGAGAATCATCATTTCGGAAGCAAGAGTCAGTATGTTCAATTGTCCTGTATTCATGTCTCCTGTGAGAGCAGGGGCTGGGGGCTAGGGCGGGGGCTGTTTAGCTGTGCTGTCAAGGGAGCAAGAAGCCTCGGGGCGCAGAAGCTTTATATCTCGGCGCATCCTGCACAGGAAACCCAGGCATTTTACCATGCTCTGGGTTGTGTGGAGGCAGAAGAATATCATAAGGAGCTTGCTGAGTCGGAGCCAGATGAATGTCAGTTAGAGTATGCCTTATGATACGGCCACATGACCATAATGGGATGCCCCAGAGGGTATAGGATTGGTGATAGGACATGAGCAAAGAAAAGTTGAAAAATTTGATAGAGTTGGTTCTGGAAAAAGATATGGAAGAAAGACTCAAAGAACCATGGTTTTGTTCATTTGGTAGTTTTGCAATTACCTACATGTGATAAGACAGAAAGGAAAAGTTATCAGAGATGTATCATGAAATTGATTTAAAACAGATAGACATCAATCAAGAACCGCCTGTCGAGGAGCCAGAAAGACAATATTATTTTATGGCGAAATGCCGTGAGCATGTGGAGGCTCTTGAAAGAAAGCTGGGACGGCGCCCATGCTTTTTTACTCAGACGTTTGGCTGTCAGATGAATGCCAGAGATTCCGAAAAGCTTACGGGGATTCTCGAACAAATCGGATATCAGGCGGCAGACAGCGAGGAAGCGGATTTTGTGATTTATAATACCTGCACTGTGAGGGAAAATGCCAACAATAAAGTTTGGGGCAGGCTGGGATATTTAAATACGTATAAGAAACAGCATCCGCATATGAAAATTGCACTCTGTGGCTGCATGATGCAGGAACCAGAGGTAATTGAAAAACTCAAAAAGAGTTATCGTTTTGTGGACTTGATATTTGGGACGCATAATATTTATAAATTTGCCGAGCTTATCGCCTTGTCCTTTGCACAAGATCGAATGGTGACGGATATCTGGGAAAGTACCGACCAGATTGTAGAAGATTTGCCGATTGAGCGCAAATATCGATTTAAATCCGGGGTCAATATTATGTTCGGGTGCAATAATTTCTGCAGTTACTGTATCGTGCCTTATGTAAGAGGGCGGGAGCGCAGCAGAAAGCCGGAGGACATTGTAAGAGAAGTGGAAGCGTTGGCGGCTGACGGCGTAGTTGAAGTAATGTTGCTGGGACAGAATGTAAATTCCTATGGCAAGAATTTAGAAACGCCAGTGTCTTTTGCCGAATTGCTCGAGCGGATCACGCAGATCGAAGGGATTCAAAGGATTCGCTTTATGACTTCACATCCCAAAGACCTCTCAGATGAATTGATTGACGTCATGGCGCGTTGCGATAAAATATGCAGGCATCTTCATTTGCCGCTGCAGTCTGGAAGCAGCCGCATCTTAAAGGAGATGAACCGCCGTTATGATAAAGAACAATATCTTGCCCTTGTGAAGAACATTCGCCAGGCAGTTCCAAATATCGCATTAACTACCGATATTATTGTCGGATTTCCGGGAGAGACAGAGGAAGATTTTGACGAAACCATGGATGTGGTAAAACAGGTGGGGTATGACAGCGCATTTACCTTTATCTATTCTAAGCGTACTGGAACTCCGGCGGCAGAGCTTAAACAGCAGGTCCCCGAGGAAGTTGTAAAAGACCGCTTTGACCGTTTGCTAAAGGAAGTGCAGCAAGGAGCCGCAAAGCGGGCGCAAGCTCTGACTGGAAGAGTGGAAGAGGTTCTAGTGGAAGAGGTGAATCAACAAGAGGAAGCGCTTGTTACAGGAAGGTTAAGCAATAATTTTATAGTGCATTTTCCTGGAACGAATGAATTGATCGGCAAGATTGTTGCAGTTAGGTTAAAGGAATGCAAAGGGTTCTATTTTTATGGTGAAATGGCATAACCAGCAAGAAATAACCTTATTGCAGGCAGAGTGTCAGGAAGGAAAAATATGTTTTCATATATGAAAGGTGAGCTGGTTGAGATTTTAGATGATGCCATTGTACTTGAAGTAAACCACATTGGCTATCATATTTACATTCCCGCCAGCATGATCGACAAATTCAGCGGTACAGGACAGACCTTAAAGATTTATACTTACTTTCATGTGAAGGAGGATTCCATGAAGCTGTATGGGTTTCTCAACAGGGACGACTTAAAGATCTTTAAGATGTTGCTTGGCGTTAATGGCATTGGACCGAAAGGAGCGCTTGCCGTATTGACTGTTATGACGCCAGATGATTTAAGGTTTGCCATACTTTCAGATGATGCAAAAACCATAGCGAAAGCCCCTGGAATTGGAACGAAGACGGCACAACGTCTGATTTTGGAACTGAAGGACAAGCTAGACCTTGAGGAGGCATTTGAAGTTAAGCTGGCACACGCTGCAGAAGAGAATGGGCAAGAGTCGTCTGCCTCTGAAATACAAGGCGAAGCAGTGCAGGCATTGACAGCGCTTGGATATTCCGCAACAGAAGCTTTGAAAGCAGTGAGCGCCGTTGCGTTTACGGAAGGGATTACTGTGGAAGAGGTTTTAAAGTCAGCGCTAAAACAGATGGCGTTTTTATAACGGGCTTAGGGAAGAGAGAAAAGGGGCTGTCGCACGAACATAAATTACAAGATGCACAAAATGGAGGAAGATATGATTACGATAAAGAAGATGGAAGAGAAAGATACGCAAGACGTATATGAAATGATGAGGGACTTTTATGATTCGCCTGCCATTTTACATGAAGTGCCAGGAGAGGTGCTAAGACGTGATATCGAAGCTTGCGTTGGTGATAATTCCTATATGGAGGGGTTTGTCTTCCGTGCCCATGGAAGCGTCGCAGGATATGCCATGCTTGCCAAGAGCTTTTCTACAGAATTTGGAGGCCTTTGCGTTTGGATTGAAGATCTTTACATAAAGCCCGAATACCGCAACGGCGGAATTGGCACGCAGTTTTTGCAGTATCTTGAAGAACAATATAAAGGAAAAGCCGTATTGATGAAGCTGGAAGTGGAGCCAGGAAATGGCCGCGCAGTCGAAGTCTATCAAAAGTGCGGTTTTAAAGAGCTTCCTTACTTGGAAATGATTAAGAAATTGTAAAGAGAAGGGTATTTCATCGGTCAGGGGGGACTACAATACTCAGAAAGGACATAGGTTTCCATGGAAAAACGCGTGATTTCGACCCAGATTCAGGAGGAAGACCAGAAAATAGAGACAAGCCTTCGTCCCCAGCATCTGGAAGAATATATTGGACAGGAGAAAGCAAAAAAGACCTTGAAGGTTTATATTGAAGCGGCAAAGCAAAGGGGAGAATCTTTGGATCATGTGCTTTTTTACGGACCTCCAGGGTTGGGTAAAACTACTCTTGCCGGGATTATTGCCAACGAAATGGGCGTACATATGAAAGTGACTTCTGGACCAGCCATCGGCAAGCCTGGAGAGATGGCAGCGATTTTGAGTGGACTTCAGGAGGGCGATCTTCTGTTCGTCGATGAAATTCATCGCCTAAACCGACAGGTAGAGGAGGTGCTTTACCCTGCCATGGAGGATTACGTCATAGACATTATGATTGGGAAAGGTGCGACGGCGCGTTCAATCCGGCTGGATTTGCCGCATTTTACGCTGGTAGGCGCAACCACTCGTGCCGGACTGCTGTCTGCGCCGCTGCGGGACCGCTTTGGCGTGGTGCATCATCTGGAATTTTATAATCCAGAGGAACTTAAGACGATTATTCTTCACTCAGCAACAAAGCTGGAGGTTGAGATTGATGTCAAGGGAGCTTTTGAACTTGCCAGACGTTCCAGAGGGACGCCGCGGCTTGCCAACCGCCTGCTCAAACGAGTCCGAGATTTTGCCCAAGTGAAATACGATGGCAAGATTACCCAGGAAGTTGCCGTGTTTGCATTGGATTTGCTGGAGGTGGACAAATTTGGCCTGGATCAAAATGACCGCAATATTTTGTTGACGATGATTGAAAAGTTTCAGGGAGGTCCTGTGGGGCTTGATACCCTGGCGGCGTCTTTGGGAGAGGATTCTGGCACAATTGAGGATGTTTACGAGCCCTACCTTGTAAAAAACGGCTTTATAAACCGGACGCCAAAGGGCAGGATTGTTACAGATTTCGCATATCAGCATTTTGGAATTGCAAAAGCCATGTCTCAGTGTTAAAATAAGAAAGATATTATAAAAAGCGTTTGATTTCAGGGAGGATTCCTATCTATGTCGATAAAAACCAGCGCCGACGTATTGATTGGCGGTAAAATTTATACGCTAAGCGGTTATGAAGGTGAGGAGTATTTGCAGAAAGTTGCAAATTACATCAATAATAAAATCAATGAATTTGAGGAAATGGAACAGTTCCGGCGTTTTTCAGCAGATATGAAGTTTACCCTGTTGGAGCTGAATATCGCAGACGATTACTTTAAGGCGAAAGAACAGGCGGAAAAACTGGAAAAAACCCTTAGAGAGAAAGAAAAAGAGATCTACGAGCTTCAGCATGACCTGATTTCCGCTAAGATACGGATAGAAAGCGGCGAAAAAGCAGCAGCTGAGCTTGAAAAGGAGAATAAAGCTCTTTTAATGAACAAATCTAAGCTAGAAGCATCTTTGGAGGATGCATTGCTAGGCAAAGTAAAGGGACAGGCTCCTATTATACAGGAACCTGAGAAAAACGATGAAAACGAAAAGGTGACTCAGAATAAATAATTTTGGGTCACTTTTCTAATCAGAAAACAGGAGGAACAGCGGTTTGAACAGAAAAACCGAGCTTTTGGCGCCGGCAGGCTGCTATGAAACTCTAAAAGCAGTAGTAAATGCCGGGGCAGATGCAGTCTATGCAGCGGGGACGAGATTTGGCGCCAGGGCCTATGCGGATAATTTTACAACAGAAGAGTTGCTTGATGCGATTGATGAACTGCACTTGAAGGAGAAAAAGCTTTACCTTACGGTGAATACTGTTCTAAAGGAATTGGAAATTGCATCATTATATGAATATCTTCTTCCCCTGTATCAAGCGGGGCTGGATGCAGTGATCGTGCAGGATATCGGCGTGATGCGGCTTATTCGGGAGCAATTCCCAGGACTTGCGATTCATGCCAGCACCCAGACGACAGTGACCGGGGCTTATGGGGCTAAATTGCTGCTCAATGCAGGATGTAGCCGTATTGTGACTGCAAGAGAGTTGTCATTAGAAGAAATTTCTCACATTTTTCAGACCACAGGAGCTGAAATCGAAAGCTTTGTCCACGGCGCGCTGTGTTATTGCTATTCTGGTCAATGCTTGTTAAGCAGCATCATCGGAGGCAGAAGCGGTAACCGTGGCAGGTGTGCTCAGCCTTGCCGGCTTTCTTATGAAATGTTTGCGAGCAGAAAGGAAGCAGAGACTAGAAAAAAGCACAAGGAACAGTATCCTTTAAGCCCCAAAGATCTGTGCGCCATAGACCTGATACCAGAATTGATTGAGAGCGGCGTCCATTCTTTTAAGATTGAAGGCAGGATGAAACAGGCGGAATATGCGGCTGGCGTTACCAGTGTTTATCGCAAGTATTTAGATCTATACGAATCTGGAGGCTTTTGCAAAGTTACAGAACAGGATCGTCAATTATTACTGGATCTTGGAAACCGCTGTGGTTTTACGAATGGTTACTACCAAAAACAAAATGGAAGGGACATGGTTACTTTTGTGAAGCCTTCTCATCAGAAACAAAACGATTCGCTGCACGAACATGTGAGGAGCAAGTATCTAGATACAGAAAATAAAGAAAAAATAAAAGGAAATTTAAGGCTTTCTGCAGGAAATCCGGCAAGCCTTGTGTTACAATATAAAGAATTCCAAGTACAAGCATCAGGAGATGTTGCGCAGCCTGCGAAGAAACAGCCGCTGTCATTGGAAACAGTTTTAGATAAGATGCATAAAACTGGAAGCACGCCTTTTACATTTCAGGAACTGGAGGTTCAAATGGAGCAAGGGATTTTCCTTCCTGTGCAGGCGTTAAATCAGCTTCGGAGAGTGGCGATTGAGAAGCTTCAAAACGCCATATTAGAGAAATACCGTAGAAGCAAAGCGGCTATTTCAGAATCAGCTAAGAAAAAGGCGTTGTCGCAAAAAGAGAAGACAACTGATAAGACATTTTTGTCGGTGCTGACAGAAACGACAGAGCAGTTTGAGATATCATTAGAACAGCCAGAGCCAGAGCGGATTTATCTGGAAGCTTTTGCCATGGAACGAAAAAACATGCCCAAAGAGCTGCAAAAATACACTGCCATGGCGCAAAAGGCAAGGAAAGAATGTTACCTTGCGCTTCCCTATGTCTTTCGCTGGAAGACGGCAAAATGGTTTGAGCAGAATTGGCAGAAGCTGCAAGAAGCAAAGGCGGACGGTTATCTTGTGCGAAATTTGGAAGAACTTTCTTTTCTACTGGAAATGGGCGTGCAAAGCTCTTGCATTCAGGGAGATTATGGCTTATATGCCGATTCTAATCAGGCTGTGCTTGGATGGAAAGACTTGTCATTGGAGCATTATACTATGCCAATAGAACTGAATCACAAAGAATGGCAGGAGCTTGACGCTAGGAACGCAGAGATTCTTCTATATGGTTATCAGCCGCTGATGATCAGCGCCCAGTGCCTGCGAAAGAATTTGACAGGCTGTGACAAGAAAAAGGAGATCTCTTATCTTAAGGACCGTTATGGAAAGCTGTTTCCCGTAAAAAACCGCTGCGAGGACTGTTACAATGTCATCTACAATATCAGCCCTCTGGCGCTGTTTTCTCATTTGCAACAGATCAAGGCGCTGCATCCGGCGAGCATCCGCCTGTCTTTCACGTTAGAAGAGCGCCGGGAAGTTCTTAAGGTTTTCGAATATTTACGGCAGGCCCAACAAGGAAGCTTGGACAGAGGACATTATTTCAAAGAGTTTACCAATGGGCATTATAAACGAGGAGTCGAATAGCATATGATTCATCTGATTACAGAACTATCGAAATATACTATGATTATCCTGTTCGCACTGTATACATATCAGTGCTTTTCGTCATTGAAGCGCAGCGTGGATAAAGCGGAGCAGGCAGAGAAATTCCGAAGCCAGGTCGTTTATATGTACTTGTTTCATCTAAACGCTTATGCAGTGCTGTATTTGTCCATGGAAAGAAATCTCGATATTTTAAAGTTTTATCTGATGCAGGCGGTATTTTTCTCAGCAGTACAGCTTTGTTACGGCATTTTTTATAAACGGGTGTCCAGGTTAATTGTCAATAATATGTGTATGCTGATGTGTATCGGCTTTGTGATGCTGACGCGCCTATCTTATGATCATGCCATGAAGCAATTTCAGATTGCAGTGATTTCTATGGCTCTTACGATGCTGATTCCTTTCTTTATCAGCCGTTTTCAGTATCTTAGAAGCCTTACCTGGCTCTATGCCCTGGCTGGGATCACCATGCTTGGGGTCGTCGCCGTCTTGGGCGCAGTCTCCCATGGGGCGAAGCTTTCTTTTTCCATTGCCGGGATCACGATCCAGCCTTCGGAATTTATAAAAATAATTTTTGTGTTTTTTGTCGCCTCCATGCTTTATGAATCTACTGAGTTTGTTCAGGTGGTAAAAGCGACGGTAGTTGCCGGGCTTCATGTAATAATTTTAGTATTGTCCAAGGATTTGGGGGCAGGATTGATCTTTTTCATTGCTTATATGGTGATGCTCTATGTGGCGACTAGGAAATTGTACTATTTTGCAGGAGGGCTTTTGTGTGGCGCCTTGGCTTCGGTGGCGGCGTATCATCTGTTTCATCATGTCCGGGTCCGGGTCGTGGCATGGCAGGATCCTTTGGCGGTGTTTGCCAATGAGGGAAACCAGGTGGCAAACTCCTTGTTTGCCATTGGCACAGGCGGATGGTTCGGCATGGGTCTTAATCAGGGGATGCCCAATAAAATACCGGAAGTGAAGCAGGATTTTATTTTCTCGGCGATCGCAGAAGAATTGGGAGGAATTTTTGCAATTTGCCTGATTTTAGTATGTGTCAGTTGTCTTCTGATGTTTTTAAATATTGCTATGCAGATGAAAGATTTCTTCTATAAACTGGTGGCGTTGGGACTGGGAACGATATATGGATTTCAAATTTTGCTCTCCATCGGCGGGGATATCAAGTTCATCCCTTCCACAGGAGTGACGCTGCCGCTGGTAAGCTATGGGGGAAGCTCTTTGCTGAGCACCTTGATTATTTTTGCGATTATTCAGGGACTGTATCTTTTGCGGGAACGTACTGGGCAAGGGAAGATGTCAGGAAGAAATAATAAGAAGAAACTGACAGAACGAAAACAGGAAACGAAGAAGCCGGCAGGGCGGAAAGGAAGGATAAAATCTAATGAAGAAGACATCCACGGAACGAAGGTCCAGGACTTCGACTAAAGCGGCTAAGAACCGGGAGTTCGCAATTATTACCTACTTATTTGTGGGCGCTTTTATGATGATGATGGGGTATTTTGCCTATTTTCAAATTTTTAAGAGCGAGGATTTTATCAACAGTCCCTACAATTCGAGACAGAATACCTTTTCGGAGCATGTGGTACGGGGCGAGATCCGCTCTTTTGATGGGAAAGTGCTCGCACAAACCATCGTGGGAGAAGATGGAAGTGAAACCAGGTATTATCCCTATGGCGCTATGTTTGCCCATGCGGTGGGATATGACAGCAATGGCAAATCGGGAGTGGAGTCCTTTGGCAATTTCAGCTTGCTGCGTTCTCATGCATTTTTCCTGGAACAAGTATTTCACGGCATTCAGGATGTCAAGAATCCTGGAGATAATATTGTCACTACCTTGAATTACGACCTGCAGGAGATTGCTTATCAGGCATTGGGAGAAAACCGGGGCGCCGTGGTGGCCTTAGAACCTGCTACAGGCAAGATCCTTGCCATGGTATCTAAGCCGGACTTTGATCCCAATACGATCGCAGCAGAATGGGAAAACATCATTTCCAATACGGACAGCGAGAATTCGATTTTGGTGAACCGTGTCACGCAGGGGCTATATCCCCCAGGATCTACGTTTAAGATCCTGACTACTTTGGAATATTTGCGGGAACATTCGAATGATCAGGAGTATTCTTATCAATGTACGGGAAGCATCACCATGGAACATACGGAAATACACTGTTATAACAACAGTGTTCATGGGATGGAAGATCTGGAGCTTTCCTTTGCAAAATCTTGCAATACCTCTTTTGCGAATATCGGTCTGACGCTTGATAAGAAAAAATTTGCGTCATTGTGTAACGACATGCTGTTTCATACAGACTTGCCGGTTTCTTATCCATCCAATCAAAGCAGTTTTTCACTTGGACCGTCTTCCAATACAGATCAGGTTACCCAGATGGCGATTGGGCAGGGCGAGACCTTGGTAACGCCTATGCATATGGCTTTGATCACGTCTGCCATTGCAAACAAAGGCACGCTGATGCGTCCTTACATTATGGAACATACAGAGAATGACAAGGGGATTGCCGTAAAGAAATACAAGCCTTCCGTCTATGGGACATTGATCTCAGAGAAAGAAGCCGCAAAGCTCCAGGATTTAATGACAAAGGTGGTCAGCGAAGGCACGGGGTCTAAGTTAAGCGGACAGCCTTACCAGGCAGCCGGAAAGACAGGCTCGGCAGAATTCAGTAATAACAAAGGAGAGAGCCATGCCTGGTTTACTGGATATGCATCCATGGAAGGAAGAGAAAGCATCGTGGTGACGGTGATCGTGGAAAATGGCGGCTCAGGGAGCGCCGTGGCGGTTCCCATAGCAAAGCAGTTGCTTGACAGGTATTTTGCCCCTTAAACAAGTCCCAGGCCGTATGCAAAAGCAGGCGAACCGCCGCTATGCAGCTGTTGTCTGAGACTAAAGCGGCGTTCAGTCCATCGCCAAGATTCGGAGTTCATTGATGCGAGCATATATCGCCTCTGCTTTTTAGGTGGCTGAATTGTTGCTACATATTTTTCCAGATAAAGAAAAATCTTGCAAGATATCAGAAAAAGGGGTATACTATTCCTAAAGTCAACAGACCACATCAGGAGGTATTGCAATGATTGAAGCAACGAGTTGTGGTGGTGTGGTAATATTTCGCGGAAAAATTTTGCTTTTGTATAAGAATTACAAGAACAAATATGAGGGCTGGGTACTTCCTAAGGGAACAGTGGAGCCGGGCGAGGAATACAGGGATACGGCCGCACGGGAGGTGCGGGAGGAAACCGGAGTAGACGCCTTGATTATTAAGTATGTTGGTAAGAGCCAGTATTCTTTTACTGTTCCAGACGATACGGTGGAAAAGGATGTCCATTGGTATCTGATGATGGCAGACAGTTATTACAGCAAACCACAACGAGAAGAATATTTTGTTGATTCGGGATATTACAAATTTCACGAAGCATATCATTTACTGCGTTTTGCAAATGAAAAACAGATACTGGAAAAAGCATATAATGAATATCTTGATTTGAAAAAAAGTAATCTTTGGGGCAACAGAAAATATTTTTAACATGCTGTCTGTAAATGCAGGCAAGCGTTACAAGAAGAAAAGGTGCTCACGGGAAGCGGGCGCCTTTTCCCTTTGCAGGGAAAGTTATCTTTGAATGGAGAATTAGATGATCTGGTACAAGGATTTTTATGCGGGAGAGAGCATTGAAAGGAAAAAGGAAAGAGTGAAATGGAAGATTCTTCATCATGCGGGCCAATTGGACATTTATGTGATAGCGCTGAGCAGTAATCCGGCGAACCTTCTCGATATCATTCCTGCCTGGGAACTGATGCAGAAGCATTATTCCAAACACAACATGATGGTCATAGGAATTGATAAAGGATATGATAATGCGATAGAATTAGCGGGGGAAATTGTAAAAGAAGTGTACCAGAAAACCGGAAATCTGGCGGTCAGGGATTATTTTTTGCAAAAACATGCAGAGAATACTAAGAGAGCAACCATATGGGAGTCCTGATTTTGATTTTTAAAATTATCGGCATCCTGCTGGCTTTCATTTTGCTGTTGCTGCTGTCTATGCTAGCGGTTCCGGTCCGCTACCGCATTGATTTAAAAGCGATGGATGATTGGACAGTCGCAGCGCGTTTTTCATGGCTTTTTCATTTTATTCATTTTCGGGTCATGTATGGAGAGAAGAAAACGGCATTCCGCCTTCGGATTGCAGGAATACCTGTTCGTCTTGGCAGACAGAAAGCTCCGAAAGCAAAAAAGGCAAAACGCCAAAAAATGAAAACAAAGAATTCTAAAATACGAAAAATTGAGAAAGATGAGAAGCATGAGGAAGAAGTTAAGATAGAACAAAAAAGTCATTCTGTTTCCCAAAGTCAGGAAAAAGCAGAGATCGTTCGGCAAAAGAGCCAGAAACAAGAGCAGGAGAACGAGATTCGAATAGAGAAGAAAAAGCGCCATGCCCGCAGGAAAACATGCGGCGTCAGGCAGATTTTGCAGAGGCTTGAGGCGATGCGTGACAATCTGCGCCAGAGGATTTCAGACGTGCATGACAAGACTTCCACGGTGAAAGAACAAATTGAAGACATAAAAAAACAACTTTCAGAAGAAACTAATAAGAACGCCGTCCTTCACATATTTCGGGAACTGAAATGGCTGGCGCGCCATATTTTCCCAAGAAAAGTAGATGGCAGTCTTTCATTTGGCATGGCAGACCCTTCCCAAACAGGGCAGGTACTGGGAATGCTCAGCACGCTTCCGTTTTGGGCAAGATACAGGGTCGGCATCGAGCCAGACTTTGAAACGGATGTTTTTTACTTGAAAGGACAATTAGAGATCAAGGGGCATATCCGGGCATGCCATTTTCTATTATCGGCGTTGCGGTTGCTCCGGGATAAAAATATAAATAAATTGATGATGCGTTTCAGAACATAATAGGAGGTACTATGATGCAGGAGAATAATTTTAACACGACCGTTCAGTCTTTGTTTAAAGGCATGGACAACTTTATCACCACGAAAACAGTGGTCGGCGAGGCAGTGCACATTGGCGACACGATCATCCTTCCATTGATTGAAGTCTCTTTTGGCGTCGGCGCAGGCGCATTTAGCCAGGACAAGAAAAATAATGCGGCCGGCGGCATGGGAGGAAGGATTGCTCCTAGCGCCGTGCTGGTGATCCAAAACGGCTCTACCAAGCTGGTAAATGTCAAAAATCAGGACAGCATTACTAAAATTCTGGACATGGTGCCAGATTTAGTTAATAAATTTACGAACCGCAATGCCGAAAAGGAACAGGCAGAGACGGATGGGGCTGCAAAAGGCGCCGCTGCAAAAGAATTGGCGCAGAAGCTAAATATGGACTCCGAAAGATAATCGATTCATTGGCAACATGCAGCGAAATATCTTGAATGAAAAAAGAGACAGAGCATATATTAGTAGTAATATACGCTCTGTTTTCTGGTGTTGGCATGAAACGTTTGATCGGGTTTATACTTTTTTGGATTGCGGTTGGAATGGCGATTATGATTATGCTTCCCAGTGTGTTACTTGGAATTTTGATCATTTTTATATTGCTGCTTCTTGGATATAACTTGTTTTGCTGTTAGAGTATGCGCTAAGGATTAGGAATGGGCTGTCGCACTAACATAAATTACAAGACATAAATTTGTTCAAAAGGCTTACGTTGCAAAGCAATACAAACAAAATGCACAAAGATTATCTTGGGAAGCCAGCTTCCCAGAGTGATTTTATGCATTCTGTCTTTGCCGCATGAGCGCCAAGACCTTTTGAACAAGTGAATATATTAGTGCGACAGCCCCTCCGCCTGCCGCGGGTCGCTTCGGCGACATTTTACCCATCCGCCGCATCGATTCAAGATGTGATAATACAATTTTGAAAAATTTGCTCTGCAATGAAAATGGACCTTTTGACACCCTAATCTTATAAGATAAAAAAGAGAGCAGTCATCGGCATGCCAATGAACTGCTCTGGGTGGACTAAGCTCTTTCAACTTTGCCGCTCTTTAAGCAAGAAGTACAAACATACATCTTCTTAGCGGCTCCATTTACTTTGCATCTTACAGATTTAATATTAGATTTCCACATTCTGTTGGTTTTTCTATGAGAATGGCTGACATTTTTTCCGAAATGTGCAGCTTTTCCACAAACGCTACATTTTGCCATAATTGCACCTCCTTGCAATTTACTAAGCCTAAATGATACAGGCTCACAACAAAAGTATTTTATCAGAAAGGAGTGCATATTGCAAGACTAAAATGAATTTTTTATAAAAAAGAGAATTATATGTTTCTTTTTTGCCAAAAACAGGGTATAATAATAGCAGCTTCGAAGCTTTTTTGCAGCTTCAATCAGGAAGGTATTGAACCAAAAAATGGAGGTCGCAGTATGAAAGGACAATTGAATACACAGTACGGCAAAGTGTTGATCAATACGGATGTTATTGCAATTTATGCTGGCTCTGTGGCAGTGGAGTGTTTTGGAATTGTGGGAATGGCTGCCGTTAATATGAAAGATGGCCTGGTAAGGCTGTTAAAACGTGATTATCTGAATCATGGGATAAACGTTTCCCTTAAGGATAATAAGATCACCTTGGATTTTCATGTGATCGTATCTTATGGAGTGAGTATTTCTACGGTTTCTGATAACCTGATCAGCACGGTAAAGTATCAGGTGGAAGAATTTACCGGTTTGGAAATCAAAAAAATCAACATCTTCGTAGAAGGTGTCAGAGTGATTGATTAAGGAGGACGCGAAAGTGGCAGTTACTACAATAGATGCGCCAATGCTTGCGAAAATGTTTTTGGCAGGGGCAAAGAATCTGGAAGCAAAAAAAGAGTGGATTAATGAATTGAACGTATTCCCTGTGCCGGACGGAGACACGGGAACGAATATGACGATGACGATTATGTCTGCGGCAGCGGAAGTAAGCAGTCTTGGAGCGGATCTTACGATGGCTTCTCTGGCGAAGGCGGTATCCTCTGGCTCTCTGCGCGGGGCGCGGGGCAATTCGGGCGTTATATTGTCGCAGTTGTTCCGTGGATTTACCAAAGGGATTGGCAAATATGACACGCTTGACGTGGTGATCTTGAGCGATGCGCTGCAAAAGGCGGTGGAGACTGCTTACAAGGCAGTTATGAAGCCAAAAGAAGGAACGATTCTCACCGTTGCCAAAGGCGCCGCGGATAAGGCGCTGGAGCTGATTGGAGAGACGGACGAACTGGATGTGTTTATAGATGAAGTGATTAAGCATGCAGATTATGTGCTGAGCCAGACGCCGGAGATGTTGCCCGTGTTAAAACAGGCAGGCGTGGTAGATTCCGGCGGGCAGGGGCTTATCACTATTTTGAAAGGCGCTTATGATGCGCTCATGGGCAAGGAAATTGATTATGCCATTGAATCCGTTGGTTCTGGCAGCGGCGTGGTAAAGATATCACAACAGACGGAGCAGGATATTAAATTTGGTTATTGTACGGAGTTTATCATTGTGTTGAACCAGCCTCTTGAGGAGAAGCAAGAGCTTGATTTTAAAGCTTTCCTGGAATCAATCGGTGATTCGATCGTGGTAGTTGCAGACGACGAGGTTACAAAAGTCCATGTACATACCAATGATCCTGGACTTGCCATTCAACGTGCCCTGACCTTTGGTTCTTTGAGTAAGATTAAGATTGATAATATGCGTGAAGAGCATCAAGAGAAATTGATCAAAGATGCTGAAAAAGCGGCTGCAAAGCAGAAAGAAGAAGACGCCAAGCGGCGGATGGAACAGGATGCCATGGTGCAGAAAGCCCAAGTTCCCAAAAAAGAGATGGGATTTGTTTCTGTTTCAATCGGAGAAGGCATCAATGAGATTTTCAAAGGCCTGGGCGTGGATTACATTATTGCCGGCGGGCAGACAATGAATCCAAGTACGGAAGACATGCTCAATGCGATTGAAGAAGTAAATGCGGAAAACATATTTATTCTTCCCAATAATAAGAATATCATTTTAGCGGCAAATCAGGCGGCTTCCCTGATGGAGGAGAAGAATATTTTTGTAATTCCCAGTAAGACCGTGCCCCAGGGAATTACGGCGCTCATCAATTATATGCCAGACAGTACGCCTCAGGAGAACGCTTCGCGCATGACGGAAGAGCTTGCCAATGTCAAGAGCGGACAAGTGACTTATGCGGTGCGTGATACCTTGATAGACGATAAGTCTATCAAGCAGGGAGATTATATGGGAATTGGCGACAGCGCCATCTTATCGGTCGGAACGGAGATGGAGACTGTAACCAAAGAGATGGTGGCACAGATGGTCGATGAGGAATCGGCGATTATCAGTATTTATTATGGAGAAGAAGTAGCAGCGGAAGCGGCGCAGAAGCTGGGCGAACAATTGCAGGAGCAGTATTCAGATTGCGAAGTGGAAGTGCATTGTGGCGGACAGCCTATTTACTATTATGTAATTTCCGTAGAATAGCAGCAAGAGATACGCCTATTATTTTTGGATCAATAGGCAATTTAAGCATAAAAGGAGCGGTCCCATGGAACAAACATCTGGTATCGGAGCGTTAAAGGGGATCGGCGCAAAAACAGAACAATTATTTCATAATTTAGGAGTATACACCATAGGTGATATACTCCTTCATTATCCTAAAGATTATGACAGGATGCCGCCGATAACCCCTTTATCAGAGCTTCCATCTTTACTAGAGACACAGAGAAAAGCAGGAAGCCTGATGCAAATCGAAGAAGAGAAAACGACAGTGCAATCTGTGACAGCAGCGGTGGCGGCAAGGGTGGAGAAGGCCCCATATGTGCGCACAGCCAGGAATATGCAGGTTACTTCCCTTTCCCTGCAGCAACAGGGCGTCAAAGGTGACTTGGTCTGGTTTCGGATGCCCTATTTGAAAAGCACTTTAAAGGCGGGGGAGTGGTTTGTATTTTTGGGAAAGGTAACTTTGAAGGGGCAAGCTTATCACATGGAGCAGCCCCAGGTCTATACCCCTGAAAAATACCAGTCAATGCAAAACTGTCTCTGGCCCTGCTATGCGCTGACGGCGGGCCTTGGGAAGAATAAGCTCTCACAAACGATTCGGCAGGCATTGGAGGTTCTGGATTTATCCATAGATTATCTGTCAGAGGACATTAGACAGCGGCATGGGCTTGCAGAGTATAATTATGCCATTCAAAATATACATTTTCCAGAGAGTGAGACAGCGTTAGAGCAAGCCAGGAGGCGGCTTATCTTTGATGAATTTTTCCAATTTATCTTATCGGCGGGAATGCAGAAAGAACAGATGCAAGAGGTGGTCAATGACTTTTCGTTTCCATCACTTGATTTAAAAGAGCTTTGGGCAGACCAGGTCATGACAGAGCTGCCTTATGAGCTAACCGGAGCGCAGAAAAGGACGCTTTTAGAGATTCGCAAAGACCTTCGTGGGAAAAAGGTCATGCAGCGCCTCGTGCAGGGAGATGTTGGCTCCGGCAAGACAATCATAGCGTTTTTGTCGATGCTGGATGCGGCACAGGCAGGCTACCAGTCTGCGCTGATGGCTCCCACGGAAGTCTTGGCGATGCAGCATTACCAGAACTTTACGGAATTGTGTGAAAAACATGGCTTACATATACCAGTGGTGTTGTTGACAGGTTCTTTGACCGCCAAAGAAAAGCGGCGCGCCTATGAACGGATGCAGCTATATCACAATGCGATGATTGTTGGAACCCATGCATTGATACAAGAGCGTGCCGTTTATGATAATCTTGCACTGGTAGTGACGGACGAGCAGCACAGGTTTGGCGTAAAGCAAAGGGAATCCTTGTTTCTTAAGGGAGCGCAGCCTCATGTGCTGGTGATGAGTGCGACGCCGATTCCAAGAACGCTCGCTATTATCTTGTATGGGGATCTCGATATATCTGTGATTGACGAGGTTCCGGCAAAGCGCTTGCCGATAAAAAGCTGCGTCGTGGGGAAAAATTCCAGAAAGACTTCCTATGATTTCTTGAGAAAAGAGATTGCAAAGGGACATCAGGCCTATGTCATATGTCCGCTGGTAGAAGAAAGCGAGGGATTGGAGGCTGAAAATGTCACAGATTATGCAGAACAGATCACACAGCAGCTACCGTCTGGAATCGTGGTGGAAAGCCTGCATGGAAAAATGAAATCTGGGCGTAAAAATTTGATTATGGAGCAGTTTGCCAAAAACGAGATTCAGGTATTAGTGTCCACCACGGTCATTGAGGTAGGCGTCAACGTGCCAAATGCTACAGTGATGATGATCGAGGATGCCCAGCGGTTCGGGCTTGCCCAGCTTCACCAGCTCCGGGGACGAGTCGGAAGAGGCGGCGACCAGTCTTATTGCATTATGATCAATACCACGGATTCAGAAAAGGCGAAAAAGCGTCTGGAAATCCTTAATCAATCCAATGACGGTTTCTTTATTGCCGCGGAAGATCTAAAGCTTCGCGGTCCCGGAGATTTTTTCGGTATCCGGCAAAGCGGCTTGTTAGAATTCCGCTTGGGGGATATTTATCAGAATGCCGATCTCCTAAAACAAGCTTCTGAGGAAGCGAAGCTTTTGCTGGAAGAAGATCGTAAGCTGCAAGCTTTGGAACATCAAAAAATCCGGGCGCATATTTTGAGTTATATGGACAGCCAGGCAGAAATCGTCAATTTATAAAGTTATTGAGTTAGCGTATTTTGTTTTTATAACCTCAAAAGGGGGCTGTCGCACGAATGTATTTACCTATTTAAAAGGTCTTGCCGCTTATGCGGCAAAGACAGAATGCAAAAAATTATTCTGGGAAGCTAGCTTCCCAAGATAATCTTTGTGCATTTTGTTTGCATTGCTTTGTAATGCAAACCTTTTGAATAGGTAAATACATTCGTGCGACAGCCCCCTTTTGAGGTTATAAAAAAACAAAATACGCTAACTTAGTCCAAAGTTCCCTCTCACAGCGAAAGAAGATGCCAGATCACTGACATCTTCTTTCTATTGCAGCTTTCGAAAAGCTGCATCTTCTGATACCGGTTGTTTTCCTGTTAAGGGCTTTGGCTGTTATTTGCCAGCCATCTGTCTCTCCTGGGCCTCGATCATTTTCTTCACCATATAGCCCCCGACAGAACCATTCTGCTTGGAGGTCAAGTCTCCGTTATAGCCATTTTTTAAAGGCACGCCAATCTCGTTTGCAACCTCGAATTTGAACTTATCCAATGCACTCTTTGCTTCCGGTATTACTGCTTTGTTTGATGAATTTGACATATCGTTTCCCTCCTGTTGTCTTTTGTTGCGTTGTCTTTTGTTGTGTCGTCTTTTGTTGGATTTAGCGCCGAAAATTTTCCGGCGTTTTGTAACCATTTGATTACAGTGATAGTATATGCAAAGACATTGGGAATAGACATGCAGTTCTTTCCGATTTTAACAAATAATGTTAACTTTTTAACGAAATATTTTATAACGTCTCATCGGATGCCACGGTTAAGCCGCTGATGTCTGGTGCGGCGACCAGAGAGTAATTGGTGTAGTAAACGACGAAGCCTGGCTTGCCGCCCTTGGGCTTTTTTACATTTTTTCTTTCTAAATAATCAATCTCCACTTTGTCGTTTCCCCTGCCTTTGGAGTAATAAGCGGCAAGGCATCCGGCTTCTTCAAAGGCGCGGTCTGGCAGTTCTTCGCCGTTGGTTTTTACAATTACATGGGAACCTGGCATTCCTTTGGCGTGAAACCACCAATCGTTTCCAGTGGCGAATTTAAAGGTGAGTTCGTCATTTTGAAAATTATTTTTTCCGATATAAATATGGAAGCCATCCGAAGAAATATAATGGAACGGCTTGCTCTTGCTTTTTACTTTTTTTCCAGTATGTTTTTTCTTGATGTAACCATATTGAACCAGCTCTTCTTTGATTTGAGCCAAGTCGTCTTCCGATACGGCAATGTCCAGGGAGGCGGAGATAGACTCTAGGTGCTCGATTTCTTCCTGAGTCTCTTTGGTCAGTTCTGTCAATGCTTCGAACGTGCGCTTTAATTTGTTATATTTGTCAAAATATTTTTGGGCGTTTTCCTGGGGCGTAAGCTGAGGATCTAAGGGAATGACGATAGCTTCGTTTGTATAGTAATTTAAGGCATTGAGAGTCTTTGCGCCTTCTTCCAAGCCATAACCATAGGCATGGATCAGTTCGCCATATACTTTGTACTTTTCCCGCTTGTGGGTATCATTTAGTTGCTTTAGCTGCAGGTCATATTTTTTGCGGTCCCGTTCCAATATAGTGGCGACTACTTTTCTCAAATCTACGGATTTCTGCCGGATGCGGGTGTAGATATTTTTATCTGCATAATAACGTTCCAACACTTGTGAGATGTCGGAATATTCGGTGACTGACAAATCGCTATATTGAGAAAGAGACAGGGAAGCAAATTCTATGGGTTCTTTGCCTTTTTTTATGATATTAGGCGTAAACTTGCCCTCCTTTATGTCCTCCATCATCCAGCAGAAATGGTGGTAAAGGTGCAGCTTTTCTTCTTCGGACAGCGCGCAAGCGGGACGGTCGCCTTCTGCCTGAGCACGGAAGCATAATTCCGAAGCCATGACTGGACTGATTCCGGTATACGTCGTATAAATGCTTTTTTGCAAATTTTGCGGCTTAGAAAAAATGTTAGCGAAAAACTCTTCCTGAGAGGTTTCCAGAGGATTGCATTTCTCCTGTGTCTTTGGGATGAAATAGGTCCTTCCTGGAAGCACTTCCCGGATGGAGCTCACCTGGGCGGATATGTGCTTGATGCTGTCGATAATTTTAAGATTTTGATCACAAAAAATGATATTGCTGTGTTTTCCCATGATTTCTACAATCAACTGTTTGTGGCAGAGATCCCCAAGCTCATTGAGATGTTCGATTTCAAAATGGATGATGCGTTCCATGCCAGGCTGGCAGATCTTAGTTATCCTGCCGTTTGCGATATGCTTTCGCAGCAGCATGCAGAAATTGGGCGCAGTCATAGGGCTTGGCTTATTTTGCTCTGTCAGGTAAATTAAGGGCAGGGAAGCGCTGGCAGACAAAACCAAGCGAATCTGTCCGCAGGTTCCTTTGATGGTCAGCAAGAGTTCATCACGTTCCGGCTGGGCAATCTTACTGATTCTTCCATTTAAAATATTGTCATTTAGTTCTTTTACAAGATTTGCGATCACAATGCCGTCAAATGCCATAAGTCGTTCTCCTTTAGGTAAAAAATAATCAATGTCAAACTATTGTTTAGTATATACCAACTATGGAAATTAGGAAACCATAAATTAAAAAAAAGAAAATTTGACTAATTTCATAAACTGTTCTATAATGTAATCATCTATGTAGAAAAGAAAGAGTTTCCAGAAGACCAGCACACAGGAGGAACTGTATGATAAAGAGCATGACTGGCTTTGGGCGCTGTGAGGCTGCTAACGAGACAAGAAAAGTCACAGCGGAGATCAAGTCGGTGAATCACCGGTATCTGGACATTAGCATTAAGATGCCCAAAAAGCTGAATTTTTTTGAAAATGCAATCCGCACAAGTTTAAAAAGCTATATTCAGCGGGGGAAGGTTGATATTTACATTGCTTATGAAGACTGTAAAGAAAAGCAGCTGGTACTCAATTACAACAAAGGATTAGCAGAAGAATACATGAGATATATACGGCAGATGGCAGACGATTTTCAGATTCCCATGGATTTGACAGCCAATAACTTGTCCAAGTATCCAGAGATCCTCACAATGGAGGGAAAGGATTTGGACGAGGAGGAATGGTGGCGGCTTTTAGATCAGGCGGTTCAGGGTGCGGCGCAGAAGTTTGTGGACGCCCGCATTCGGGAAGGAGAAGAGCTTAGGCAGGATCTTTTTCATAAGCTCGACGTGATTTCCGGCTACCTAGAGCAGATTGAAGAGCGTTCGCCAGAGATCGTCAGAGAATACAGGGCAAAGCTTAAAGAGAAGGTCCAGGAACTTTTAGAAAATACGCAGTTGGACGAGGGCAGATTGTTGACAGAGGTCACCGTTTTTGCAGACAGGATCTGCACAGACGAAGAGATTGTCCGCTTAAAGACCCATATTAGCAGCATGAAAGAGACCTTGACAAAGGATGAGAGCATTGGAAGGAAGCTTGACTTTATTGCTCAGGAAATGAACCGGGAGGCGAATACCATCCTTTCAAAGGCGAATGACATAGAGGTCTCAGAGATTGCTATTGATTTAAAGACAGATATTGAAAAGATTCGCGAACAGATTCAGAATATTGAATGACATTGTGGAAAGGAGGCATACAGATGAATAAAAAAGGCGTCTTGGTGGTGGTTTCCGGCTTCTCAGGAGCCGGCAAGGGCACGATTATGAAACAGCTTTTGAAAGAGCATCCAGATACTTATGGGCTCAGCATTTCCGCTACCACAAGGGTTCCACGGCCGGGAGAGGTTCATGGCAGGGAGTATTTCTTTGTGTCCAGGGAAGAGTTCGAGCAGATGATCGACAAGGATGAATTGATTGAATATGCCCAATATGTGGGCAATTATTATGGAACTCCCCGTAATTATGTCTTTTCACAGCTAGAGCAGGGCAAGGACGTGATTCTTGAAATTGAAATACAGGGCGCTAGGAAGGTCAAAGAGAACATGCCAGACGCCGTTCTGTTATTTGTATCGCCGCCTTCTGCGGCAGAGCTGAAACGCCGCCTGGTAGAACGGGGGACGGAGCGAGAAGCAGTTATTGCGTCCAGGCTTAGCCGTGCTTGGCAGGAAGCCCAGGGCGTGGAGGATTATGATTATTTTGTGATCAATGACGATTTGGAAGAATGTGTGCAAAAAGTACATTCCATTATACAGCATGAACATGCCCGCACGATGCGCAATCATGCCTTGATTGAGAATATAAAAGCAGAGTTAAAGAGTTTTGCGGAAGGAGAATGATTATTATGATGTTACATCCCTCTTACACGGATTTGATGAAAGTGGTAAACAGCGGCGTGGAGATTGGAGAAGAACCGGTGGTAAACAGCCGTTATTCCATCGTGCTTGCGACAGCCAAGAGAGCTAGACAGATTATCGGAGGCGATCAACCTGTCATCGAGAATATGTCCAACCAGAAACCTCTGTCTATCGCCGTCGAAGAAGTTTATAACAGCAAAGTGACGATCGTAGGGGAGGAAGAGGACATAGAAGAGGAGCCGGAAACCATAGAAGAATAGGAGTAACGATCCCACACCATTTTGCAAAGTACAGAGATCCATTCCCTTTTGCAAATGGTGTGTTCTTGTTAGAGAGGAAGATATGAAAATACTATTTGTTTCCCTTGGATGCGACAAAAATCTGGTAGACTCAGAGTATATGATAGGGATATTAGCAGAAGCAGGGCATACGTTTACCAATGAAGAGCAAGAGGCAGAGGCAATTGTCATCAATAGCTGCTGCTTTATCAATGACGCCAAAGAGGAAAGCATCAATACCATATTGGAGATGGCGGAGTATAAGGATCATGGGAGCTGCAAGGCGCTGATTGTCACGGGATGTCTGGCGCAGCGTTACAAGGATGAGATCATCACCGAGATTCCGCAGGTGGACGCCGTGCTAGGAACCAATTCTTATGAAGAAGTGGCAAAGGCCTTAGATGAGGTGCAAAAGGGCGTTCGCTTTGAAAAGTATCTTGCCTTGGAAGGACTGCCTGCCCATGGCATGAGGAGGACTCTTACCACGGGAGGACATTATGCGCACCTGAAAATTGCCGAGGGCTGTGACAAACATTGTACTTACTGCATTATCCCCAAAATTCGCGGAAATTACCGCAGCATTCCGATGGAAGAGCTGGTGGCGCAGGCAGAAAGCCTCGCAGAACAGGGAGTTCGGGAATTGATCCTCGTTGCCCAGGAGACCACCTTGTATGGCATAGATCTCTATGGGGAGAAATCTCTGCATGTTTTGCTGGACAAGCTGAACGATATCCCAGGCATTTTCTGGATTCGGGTGATGTATTGCTATCCAGAAGAGATTTACGAGGGATTGATTTCCTCCATGAAACGAAATAAAAAAGTCTGCCATTATCTGGATATGCCAATTCAGCATGTCAATGACGCTATCTTAAAGCGCATGGGAAGGCGGACCAGCAAAGCGGAATTGACAGAAAAAATTTCCAGACTCAGGAGCGAGATCCCAGATATCACGCTGCGAACGACTTTGATTACAGGATTTCCGGGAGAAACACAGGAAATGCATGAGGAATTGATGTATTTTATAAATGAAGCGGAGTTTGACCGTCTGGGCGCATTTCCTTATTCCCCAGAAGAGGGGACGCCGGCTGCTGAGTTTGAGCTTCAGGTAGAGCAGCGACAGAAAGAAACATGGCGGGATGAGATCATGGAGCTCCAGGAAGAAATTATTTTTGACAAAAATGAGACCATGACAGGCAGGGAATTGTGGGTTATGATCGAGGGCAGCGTCGATGGGGAAAACGCTTATGTGGGACGGACTTACCGGGATGCGCCTGAGATTGACGGCTATATTTTTGTGCATACGAATGAAACATTGATGACTGGCGATTTTGTGAAAGTCCGGGTCACTGGAGCTTATGAATATGACTTGATAGGAGATATGATACCATGAATTTGCCAAATAAGCTCACCATTTTACGGGTGATTTTAATTGTACCTTTTGTGATCTGCATGCTGGTTCCCCGGTTGGGAGCCGCAGGGACGTATGCTGCCGTGGCTATTTTTATCATCGCAAGCTTGACAGATTTCTTAGATGGGAAAATAGCCAGGAAATATAATCTTGTAACTAATTTTGGCAAATTTATGGATCCGCTTGCAGACAAGCTTCTGGTGGCTGCTGCGTTAATTTGTCTTAACGCCAATGGAACGCTTGCGGCCTGGATTTCCATTATCATTATCAGCCGTGAATTTATTATCAGCGGCTTTCGGCTGGTAGCGTCTGACAATGGGGTTGTGATCGCCGCAAGCTATTGGGGGAAGTTTAAGACTACGTTTCAGATTGTGATGATCGTAATGCTGATTTTAAATTTTGACAACGACATTTATCAGATTTGCACCATGGCCATAACCTACATTGCCTTATGTTTAACGATAATTTCTCTGATTGATTATATCATAAAGAATAAAGACGTGCTCAAAGAGCAAAAATAAAAGATGGCGATATGCCGAAATCAGGGAAGGAAGATGATAATATGACGGTAGAATTAATTTGTGTGGGAACGGAGCTGCTGCTTGGAAATATTGTGAACACCAATGCGGCGTTTATCTCTGAGAAATGCGCCATGCTCGGATTGTCCATGTATTATCAGAGCGTGATAGGAGACAATCAGCAACGTCTGCAAGAACTGCTGCATACGGCAATAAAACGTTCCTCTGTGATTATTTTATCAGGCGGCTTAGGTCCTACCCAGGATGATCTCACCAAGGAGACGGCGGCAAAGGTAGTCGGCAGAAAGCTTGTGGAAGACTTAAGGGCAAGAAAAGAAATTGAAGCATTTATGGCGAAAAGGGCATGCACGGTGACGGAAAATAACTGGAAGCAGGCGTTAGTCCCGGAGGGCAGCCGGGTATTATATAATCAGAACGGCACGGCGCCCGGGATTATTATGGAGGAAGGCGAGACGAGGATCATTCTCCTGCCAGGACCGCCCAACGAACTGGTTCCCATGTTTGAAGAACAGGTATTTCCGTACCTTCATCAGCTGCAACCGGAAACAATCTGTTCCAAAATGGTAAAATTATGCGGGATTGGAGAGAGCTCTGCCGAGACAAAAATCATAGACTTAATTGAAACCCAGACCAATCCCACGGTTGCCCCTTATGCCAAGACCGGGGAAGTGCATCTGCGGATTACTGCTAAGGCAGATAACGAGGAGATGGCGTATGACCTAATCCGCCCTGTGGAAGAAAAATTACAGCGTCGTTTTGGAGACTTAATTTACACGAACGACCCAGATGTGACTCTAGAAGACGCAGTATATCAATTGCTGCGCCAATGTCAGCTCACGGTGACTACCGCAGAATCTTGTACGGGAGGGCTAGTGGCAGGCAGGCTGGTCAATGTGCCGGGAATTTCGGAATTTCTGCAGCAAGGATACATTACCTATTCCAATGAGGCAAAGGAAAAGCTTTTGCATGTTCCTGCTGAGACTTTGAAGCAATTTGGGGCAGTCAGTCCCCAGACGGCTGAGGCGATGGCAAAAGGAGGGGCAGAAGCGGCAAAGGCTGATATCTGCATCGCTATTACAGGCATTGCAGGTCCCGGGGGCGGTACAGAGGAAAAACCAGTAGGGCTTGTGTATATGAGCTGTTACTGCAAAGGGAAATTATACACGGAGAGAAACCAATATTCCGGCAGCCGAAGCAAGGTTCGGGAATATGCCGTGGCAAGCGCCCTTACGTTGCTAAGGCGCGCCATCATGGAATATATGAGAGAGGTGGACGCAGACGGATGCGAATCATAGCGGGAACGGCAAGGAGCCTGCCGTTAAAGACTATTTCAGGGATGGAGACAAGGCCTACTTCGGACCGGGTCAAAGAGACGTTGTTTAATATGTTAAACCCATATCTTTGCGATTGCCGGTTTTTGGATTTATTTGCCGGAAGCGGGCAGATGGGGTTAGAGGCTGTAAGCCGCGGGGCGGCGAGAGCCGTTTTTGTGGAAAATAATAAAAAGGCGGCAGATTGCATTGCCAAGAATATCACGTTTACAAAGTTTACAAAACAGTGCAGGCTGCTTGTAAAGGATGCTGTATCCGCTATCCGGCAGATGGAAGGCCAAGAGACATTTGACTTGGTATTTATGGATCCGCCTTATGGCAAGGGATTGGAACTGGAAGCGCTGCGGGCGCTGTCTGATTCATCGCTGTTGCGTGAAAACTGCCTAGTCGTAGCGGAAGCTGCGCTGGGCACGGATTTTTCCGCAGCCAAGGATTGGGGATATCAGATTACAAAGGAAAAAACATATAAGAATAATCAGCATATTTTTTTGAATTATGCCAAAGAAGCGATATGAGGGATGCATATGAAAAGAGCGATTTATCCGGGCAGTTTCGATCCGGTGACATTTGGGCACATTGATATTATTGAGCGTTCGGCAAAGATGGTGGATGAACTGGTGGTTGCAATTTTAAATAATAGTGCAAAAAATCCATTGTTTTCTATAAAAGAACGTGTTAGTATGTTAGAAGAAATGACAAATCATATTCCAAATGTAAAAATAACATTTTTTGATGGTCTTTTGATTGATTGTGCCAGGAAGATGGAAGCTTCCATCATCATACGAGGGCTTCGGGCGGTTACAGATTTTGAATATGAACTGCAGATTGCCCAGACCAACCGGATTGTCAATTCACAGATCGATACCATATTTCTGACCACCAGTCTCGAATATGCTTATTTGAGTTCTACGATTGTGAAAGAAGTTGCCTCCTACGGCGGAGACATTTCTCATTTTGTACCGGAACAGCTTGTCGAGAAGATTTATCATAAATATAACTATAAGAATTAAGGAGTATTGTCAATGGATAGCAAAATCGAACAGGTGATTGGTGAAATCGAAGATTTTATTGAGAACTGTAAATATCAGCCCTTTTCCAATTCAAAAATCGTCGTGGACAAAGATGAATTGGATGAGCTGCTGGCAGATCTTCGCCGCAAGACGCCAGAGGAGATTAAAAAATATCAGAGGATCATCAGGAATCAAGAGCGTATACTGGCAGATGCAAAGACAGAAGCGGAAAAAATTATTGCCCAGGCGCAGGTACATACGACAGAGCTGATCAGCGAGCACCAGATTATGCAACAGGCATACGAGCAGGCCAACGAGGTCGTGGTAATCGCTACCAATCAGGCCCGGGAGATTTTAAGCAAGGCTACTGCAGACGCCAATGAAATTCGATGGGGCGCTATTGAATATACGGACAATATATTGCACGACTTGGAAGAAATTATTGGAAACGCCATGGAGACCACCAGGGCGAGGACGGAAAACCTCTTAGGCTCCCTTCAAAAATGTTACGAAGAGCTGGAGGGAAACCGCAGGTCGATGGTTCCCCCCCAAATGAATACCTCCCAGTTTCAGGATTCTTCCGCCGCTGAGGAAGAAGCTCCTGTTCCTGAGATTCAGATGCCGGATATCAGTTAAGATGAACGAACTGTCCCCTGTTTATGACACCAGCAATAGGGCAAGGATGAAAGAAATCGCAGTTACCAAAAGCTTCATCTGCAGATACGGCGTCATGGAAAAGCCGCAGTCTTTTACCATGGAGGCTGTCTGTGCGAAGCCAGATAATCCGCCAAAGGCAGTGTATGCCATCATCAGAGGATATTTCAAAGAGAACTGCAATCCCAGTTTTGCGGTATAGGCAATTCCGTTGGTGATTTCGGTAAATCCAATGAGCATGCATTTTAATATCGGACTGCGGATCGGAAGCAGGGTGGTCATCTGTGCCAGAATGGCAAACATAATGATATAGCCGCCCAGCTTTGCAAGGGTTTCAAATCCGTTCATAATGCCGGCATCTATGAGTTGAAAGTTCATGGATGCCGTTTTTTTTGATAAATCTGTTCTTTCCATAGGAGCGAGATATTGTTTATGCCGATTCCATATCATATACAGCGCCAGGGGTGGCGCATACAGGATTAAGAGGCTGGCAAGGCGAAGCTGAGGCGTATGTAAGCTTTCGTTGAGTATAAAGCTGCTGATGAATACAGGACTGATGTTATTGCAGACGCAAAACAGCCGCTGTCCTTCTTCCTTGCTCATTTTTTTGGACTGTACCAGATCCGCCGTAATTTTACTTCCCATGGGAAAACCGAACAGCAGCCCGGCAATCAGTGGGTAAATCCCAGCGCTGCTAATAGGGAATACATGTTTTAAAAATTTATGTATCCATCTGGCAGACTGATCGAGAATGCCGGAATGAATTAATATATAAGAGAGAATGGAAAAAGGCAACAGGGTGGGCAGCATGTTTTCATACCAGAGGCTTAAGCCGATAGACGCCGCCTTTACTGATTCTCCTGGAAATGCCAGAATATAAATTAAAAAAGAGATCAAAATAATGATGTATAATATTTTTTTCATAGTTTATTCTATGAGCCAATTACATAAATATACCAATATAGGAGGTTATCATGAGAGTTTGTGAACAATTAAAACCAGAAAGAGTATTTGCTTATTTTGAGGAGATTTGCCAGATTCCTCACGGTTCCCGAAATACCAAGGGCATTAGTGACTACTGTGCAGCATTTGCAGAATCTCATGGACTGAAGTACATTCAGGATGAGAATCATAATGTCATTATTTTTAAGGATGCTTCGAAAGGATATGAGGATTCACAACCAGTGATTATTCAAGGGCATCTTGACATGGTTTGCGAAAAGGAAAGCGGGGTGGAGATTGATTTTGAAAAGGACGGCCTGAAACTGTACCTGGACGGGGATTTTCTGAAAGCGGAAGGAACTACGCTTGGCGGGGATGATGGAATTGCCGTCGCATATGCCCTGGCGATCTTGGAGAATGACGATTTAGAGCATCCTCCTCTGGAAGTCGTTCTCACGGTAGATGAAGAGATCGGCCTTCTTGGGGCAGAATCCGTTGATCTCTCGATGCTAAAAGGAAGGAAGCTTTTAAACATCGATTCGGAAGAAGAAGGAATTTTTCTTACAAGCTGTGCCGGAGGACTTGGCGCTGTCTGCCAGATTCCAGTTTCCAGGATGGAGATGGAAGGAACGGTTTATGAGCTGCGTGTCAATGGGCTTTTGGGAGGCCATTCCGGAGTAGAGATTCAAAAAGAGAGAGCAAATGGGATTTTCCTGCTTGGCAGAGTATTGAATGCTTTGAATCATGAGATTACGTTTGCCATTGAGCATCTAGAAGGAGGATTAAAAGACAACGCCATTCCAAGAGAGGCATTTGCGAGGGTCTTATTGGAATCAGAGCAGCAGGGGCAAAAGCTGATGACGCAGGTCGAGGCTCTGGAAGAAGAATTAAGAAAAGAGTACCAGACATCAGATCCGCAGCTCTCTGTTCGTTGTCAGAAGCTTGAAGCAGCAAAGAAATCTGTGCTGCACAATTCTTCTGCAACCAAGCTCTTATTTTTCCTGCGGATGATGCCAAATGGCGTGCAGCATATGAGCAGTGACATTCAGGGACTGGTGGAAACTTCTCTGAATGCCGGGATTATGAAGCTGACAGAGGACGTGTTCTCTGTGAATTTTTCAGTTCGAAGCAGCGTTACCACAAGAAAATATGAACTGACAGACCGCCTTACATTCCTGACAGAATTTTTAGGTGGAGAAATCAGCGTAAACGGAGACTATCCAGCTTGGGAATATAAGCCAGACTCTCAGATCCGGGATTTAATGGTGGAAACTTATCGCAGATTATTCCAGAAAGAACCAAAGGTTGAGGCAATCCATGCGGGACTGGAATGCGGAATCTTATCAGGGAAAATTCCTGGCCTCGATTGTATTTCCTTTGGACCAGACATGTTTGACATCCATACGCCCAAAGAACGTCTGAGCATTTCCTCAGCGGAAAGAGTATGGAATTTAATTCTCGAATTTTTGAGACAATCGAAATAACATATCAAATAGTAAGGAGCTTATGAAGTATTTAAAAAGGGTTGTGATCCATCTGATAATTCTTACAGCCATAGTCTGCCTCGACAATGCTATGATAGGATATATTCAGCAGACGGCGAAGATCACCCACCTTTTGGCGGATAAAGATACCAAAGAGCTTTTGCGCCAGCAGCAGGTTCCTATGGAAATATATCAAAAGGTGCAGGAATTTGAAGAAAAATCCCAGTTTTCAAGATATGATTACCTGCTTGCCCATATCCTTACAGAGAAAGAAAAGAAATCGGACCTTGACCATTATCTGGAACAGTTGTACCGATATTTTCCACAGAAAGTCCGCGACATAGAAAAAATGGAAGCTGCGGTGTGGCAGGATTTGGAATATTTCCCCGTCCCTGTTTCCAGCGGTGGCAGAGGAATGGACACTTCCTTTGAAAATTCCTGGATGTTTGACCGCAATTTTGGTGGAAACCGGGGGCATGAGGGGACAGACATCATGGCTTCCCTGAATCAGAGGGGGCGTTATCCCGTGGTCAGCATGACCGATGGCGTCGTGGAAAAAATCGGCTGGCTGGAACTGGGAGGATACCGCATCGGCATTCGCTCTCCCAGCGGCGGATATTTCTATTATGCACATCTTTATGATTATGCCAGGGAATTTCAAGAGGGAGAGGAGATTGAAGCAGGCGAATTGCTGGGTTTTATGGGGGACAGCGGTTATGGGCAAGAAGGCACGACGGGGCAGTTCGCCGTCCATCTTCATCTGGGGATTTATGTCAATGATGAGACTGGAAGCGAGATCAGCTTTAATCCTTATTATGTGCTCAAGAGCCTGGAGCCAAAAAAGCTTACATACAGTTATTGAATGGCATTAGGATGCCGTTAGGAAAGCTTTTAGCGAACGGATCGAGTGCGCATCGAGGAAAGGAGGAACATAGGATGCAGCTGCGTCTGGATAAATATCTTGCAGATATGGGTGTCGGAACCCGAAGCGAGGTCAAACAGTACATACGCAAACATCAAGTGACCGTCAATGGAGCAATTGCAAGCGGTCCTGACCAGAAAGTGGAACCTTGCCAGGATCAGATTATGTTCCAGGGAGCTGCCATTTTGTATGAGGAATTTGAGTATTACATGCTCTATAAACCAAAAGGATGTGTCAGTGCGGTAACTGACGCCCGCTATCCCACGGTGCTAGATTGCATTAAAGAGAAGAACCGTAAGGATCTGTTCCCAGTCGGGAGGCTTGACTTGGACACCGAAGGACTGTTGCTGATCACCAATGACGGGCCGCTAGCCCATAATCTGCTTGCCCCGGGCAAGCATGTACCGAAGGCTTACCTTGCAAAAGTGGATGGCGAAGTGACCGAAAAGGATGTAACATTGTTTGCAAAAGGGATTGATATCGGCGAGAAACATCCAGCTCTTCCGGCAAAGTTAAAGATCCTTTCATGTAAAGCGCAGCCTGGACAAAACGACTGGATATCCGAGGTGGAACTGACCATCACAGAGGGGAAGTTCCATCAGGTAAAGCGCATGTTTGAAGCGGTGGGCAGACGTGTGATGTACTTAAAGAGGCTTTCCATGGGGAGCTTGCAGCTTGATAATGCGTTACAGCCCGGGGAATACCGGGCGCTTACAAAAGAAGAAATTGATTCGTTAAAACACAGGCGCTGATCATTACCAAAAGAGAAGGAGTTCATTGCTATGATGTTAGAAAATGTGCAGTCGGTGATCTTTGACCTGGATGGCACCCTGGTGGATTCCATGTGGCTTTGGCACGATATTGATGTGGAATTTCTGGAAGAGCGAGGGCTTACCCTGCCGGAAACTTATCAACATGATATTGAGGGCATGAGCTTCACGGAAACAGCGGTGTATACCAGGGAATTGTTTCACCTTAAAGAAAGCGTAGAAGAATTAAAGGCCATTTGGAATCGGATGGCGGTTGAGAAATATAGCTATGAAGTAAATTTTAAGCCTGGAGCAAAGGAGTTTTTAAAGCATTGCAGACAACAGGATATTTTATTGGGCATCGCTACCAGCAATTCCAGAGAGTTAGTGGAGGCGGTAGCGTCTGCGCTGCATCTTTGGGATTATATTCAGGAAGTGGTGACTGCCTGCGAGGTGCCCAAGGGCAAGCCTGCGCCGGACGTTTATCTGGAAGCCGCCCGAAGGCTTGGCGCAACGCCTGAAAACTGCCTGGTATTTGAGGATGTGCCAATGGGAATCCAGGCAGGAAAGAATGCCGGCATGCGGGTATGCGCCGTAGAAGACCTTTTTTCTGCCGAGCAGATCCAGGAAAAGCGCAAATTGGCAGATTATTATATTTCCGATTATCAACAGGTCTTGGACCATACATATGAGATTTTATAGGAGAATGACATGAAAGGGAAGTTTTTACCCATCTGCAAAAAAGACATGGAAGAGCGAGGGATTACGCAGTTTGATTTTGTTTATATTATCGGGGATGCTTATGTGGATCATCCCTCGTTTGGACATGCTCTGATCAGCCGCCTTTTGGAGGCGCATGGCTATACGGTGGGCATCATTTCCCAGCCGGATTGGAAGCAGAAAGAAAGCATATCCATTTACGGCGAGCCACGGCTTGCGTTCCTGGTCAGCAGTGGAAATATGGATTCCATGGTAAACCATTACAGTGTGTCCAAACGGCGGCGGGATCGGGACTCCTTTACGCCTGGCGGCGTCATGGGAAGACGCCCAGATTACGCAGTCACAGTTTACGGAAACCTGATTCGTCAAACTTATAAGAAAACGCCAATTTTGATTGGCGGCGTGGAAGCAAGCCTGCGAAGGCTGGCACATTACGATTATTGGAGCGACAAGGTAAAGCGCTCTGTCTTATTGGACAGTGGCGCAGATATTTTGATGTATGGCATGGGGGAACACAGCATTCTTGCGTTAGCGGAAGCATTAGACAGCGGATTGGCGGTAAAGGATATTACCTTTGTCCCAGGAACGGTATATAAGACGCAAAACAAGGAGGATATCTATGACGCCCTGTTTTTGCCAGAGTTTGAGAAAATCAGAGAAGATAAGCAGGCTTATGCCAAAAGTTTTTATCTTCAATATTGTAATACAGATCCATTTAGTGGAAAACGGCTGGCGGAACAATATCCAAACCGCATTTATGTGGTGCAGAATCCTCCGTCAAAGCCTTTGACACGTCAGGAAATGGATGATATCTACGATCTTCCCTTTATGCGCGCTTGTCATCCTTCTTACGAAGCCTCTGGGGGCGTGTCTGCGATCTCGGAAGTCAAGTTCAGCCTTGCCAGCAACCGGGGCTGTTTTGGCGGATGTAATTTCTGTGCCTTGACGTTTCATCAGGGGCGAATCATCCAATCCAGAAGCCAGGAGTCCTTGCTCAGGGAGGCGGCGCTTTTTACAGAGGATCCAGAGTTTAAAGGATATATCCATGATGTGGGAGGACCGACGGCTAATTTTCGTTTTCCAGCCTGCCAAAAGCAGCTTGCGAAAGGGGTCTGCACACAGAAGCAGTGCCTGTTTCCAAAGCCTTGCAAGAATTTAAAAGCAGATCATCAGGATTACTTAGAACTTCTAAGAAAGATTCGCAGCCTGCCAGGGGTAAAAAAAGTTTTTATCCGATCTGGCATTCGTTTTGACTATCTGCTAGCAGATGCAGACCGCACGTTTTTGCGTGAATTGTGTCAGCATCACGTCAGCGGCCAGCTTAAAGTAGCGCCGGAACATATTTCTGATAAAGTTTTAGAGAAAATGGGAAAGCCAAAAGCAGAGGTATACCGCCAATTTGTACGGGAATATCAGAAAATCAATCACAAACTGGGGAAAAAGCAGTATCTGGTCCCTTATCTGATGTCCTCCCATCCAGGTTCCACGTTGCATGAGGCAGTGGAATTGGCAGAATTTCTCAGGGATCTTGGCTATATGCCGGAGCAGGTGCAGGATTTTTATCCAACGCCCTCTACGATATCGACCTGCATGTACTATACCGGACTGGATCCTAGGACGATGGAAGCCGTCTATGTGGCGCGCAATCCTCATGAGAAAGCGATGCAGCGTGCTTTGATACAGTACCGGGATCCGAAGAATTACGCACTGGTCAAAGAAGCTTTGGAGCGCACAGGCAGGACGGATTTGATTGGATTTGACAAAAACTGCCTGATTGCCCCAAGACAGATGAACAGGGGAAAGAATCTTTCTGACGGCGGCAAAAATGCTTCTGCAAAGAAAAGAGACCAAAAGCGTAAAACGATTCGCAATGTTCATAAGAATTTTCAAGGAAAGAGATAGAGGAAGAATGGATGCAAAGCTTTCAGATCACCCCAAATGAGTCGGGGCAGCGATTTGACAAATATCTAAAAAAATTGCTGTCCGAGGCTCCGGGAAGTTTTATTTATAAAATGCTGCGAAAGAAAAATATCACATTGAATGGCAAGAAGGCCGACGGTTCGGAAAGGCTCGGCATCGGAGACGAGGTAAAATTATTTCTCGCCGAAGATACATTTCAAAAATTTGCTTCGTCTTTTCGCGCTACGCTGCAAACGCACGGACAGGAAGAAGCGTCTAATACTCAGAAGTATCCTTGCATTTCTCTTGATATTCTCTACGAAGATCAGGATATTCTTGTGATTAATAAACCATCGGGCATGTTGTCTCAAAAGTCAAAGCCGCAAGATATTTCGGCGAATGAATATGTGATCGGGTATCTTTTGGACACGCATGCGATCACCAAAAAAGAGCTGGCGACCTTTCGTCCATCGATCTGCAACCGTCTCGACCGGAACACCTCTGGTCTTTTGATTGCCGGAAAGAGCCTTAAGGGCCTGCAGGAGATGGCAAGGCAGCTTTCAGACCGCTCTATGGAAAAATATTACCGATGCCTGGTCAAGGGGCTGGTCGCAAAACCCAGCCGGGCAGAAGGCTGGCTCAAAAAAGATGCCAAAAGTAATCAGGTGCAGATTTTTGTGTCCGCAATTGACAACGCAAAGTATATTAAAACAGAATATGTCCCTGTTTCCTGGCATGGAGCCACGGATTGCAATAATCGTGCCAAAGGCGCTCTGCAACAGATAGATATTCTTAAGGGACATAAAAATAAAGATATTTATACCTTGCTTGAGGTTCGCCTGGTCACGGGGCGTTCGCATCAAATCCGCGCACATTTGTCCTCCATGGGACATCCGATCGTCGGAGATCCAAAATACGGAGAGAAAGAAACAAACCAATGGTTTTTTGAAAATTTCCAGATCAATGCTCAGATGCTTCACGCCTACCGCATGAAACTGCAAGACGGCAGGGAATGGATAGCGCCTTTGGGAGACGAGTTTCAGAAGGTATTGATTTGTAATTGATTTATCTGCGGATTTTGGTATAATGTTGAAAGAAAAAGAAGTGAGAGGGATGTTCTATGGCCACATGGAATTCAAGGGGCTTGCGAGGCTCGACTCTGGAGGAATTTATCAACCTTAGCAATGAGAAATATCTAGAGCATGGGCTTGCGCTGATCCAGAAGGTGCCAACCCCGATTACCCCGATTAAGATTGACAAAGACAACCATCATATTACCCTTGCTTATTTTGACCAGAAGAGTACCGTGGACTATATCGGGGCAGTGCAAGGAATCCCGGTGTGTTTTGACGCCAAAGAATGCCATACAGATACCTTTCCCCTGCAGAATATCCATGCGCACCAGGTACAGTTCATGGAACGGTTTGAGGCGCAGCAGGGAGTAGCGTTCCTGCTGATTTTTTATTCCCATCGCAATGAGAATTATTATCTTCGCTTTGAAAAACTGATGGAATTTTGGAATCGTGCAAAAGAGGGCGGCAGGAAAAGCTTTCGCTATGATGAATTGGAGCCAGAATATTTTCTGTCTTCCAAAGGAGGAATATTGATTCCTTACCTGGACGCCGTACAGAAAGATCTGGACAGACGGTGATAAAATCTTTGAGTTTCCGCATTTTGCAATTCATAGCGCCAAAAGGTCTTGCTGCCTTTGGCAGCATAGACATCTTGCACAAAAAGTGCTTGAAAAGCTAGCTTTTCAGAGCGCTTTTATGTGCAAAGTGTTTTCATCACTTTGTGATGGAAACCTTTTGGCGCTATGAATTGCAAAATGCGGAAACTCAAGGATAAAATCTGGTTGACAAAGACGCAGTTCTCCGTTATAATGTGGGTAATTTTCTTTGATAATACATTAACGTACTAAAGCGAACATTGGAAAGGATTTACATATATGAGACGAAGATTATTACATACGCCGGAGGGAGTCCGGGATATTTATAATATGGAGTGTGCCAGGAAGAGAATTTTGCAGGAAAATCTGCACAATTTGCTAAAAATGTACGGTTATCATGCAATAGAGACTCCTACTTTTGAATTTTTCGACATTTTTAGTCAGGAAATCGGCACAACTCCTTCGAAAGACTTATACAAATTTTTTGACCGTGAAGGGAATACCCTGGCGTTGCGCCCGGATATGACGCCTTCGATTGCAAGATGTGTCGCAAAATATTATGGGGACGAGGAATTTCCAGTGCGCCTTTGCTATATGGGCAACACTTTTATCAATAACAGCAGCTACCAGGGGCGTTTAAAAGAGAATACCCAGTTAGGAGCAGAGTTGGTGGGCGATAATTCGGTGGCAGCAGATGCGGAGATCTTAGCGCTTGCAGTCCATGCGCTGAAAACTGCCGGTTTGCAGGAGTTTCAGCTTGGGGTAGGGCATGTAGACTTTTTCCGGGGCTTGGTGCAGGCGGCAGAACTCCCAGAGGAGACAAAAGACAGCCTCGTGGAACTGATTTCCAACAAGAACTTTTTCGGGGTGGAGGAATTGATCGATTCACTGCATCTTCCTGAGAACTTGAAGGAGCTGTTTTCCATGCTTGGAAGCCTTTGTATGACGGAGGACATGCTGCAGCGGGCAAAAGAACTGGCACAGGGGTTTCCTGTGATTTTGCAGGCGCTGAATCGTTTGCAAGCGCTTATGGACGTGCTTGCCTGCTATGGCGTGGAAAAGTATATTACCATCGAGCCAGGGATGCTTAGCAGTTATCATTATTATACAGGGATGATCTTTGCAGGGTACACGTTTGGCAGTGGGGAACCGATTGTAAAAGGGGGACGTTATGACCAACTTATGGACTATTTTGGCAAACATGCCCCTGCGATAGGGTTTGCAGTGGTCATTGACCAGCTTCTTGCCGCTCTATCGAGACAGAAGATTGAGATTTTGACAGACAATGATCAAGTATTGATTGTTTATGCGAAAGCAAAGCAAAAGGAAGCGATTGAACATGCTATCGCTTTGCGCCAACAGGGTACAGGCGCTGTCCTTGCTGCTTGGGAGGACGGCAAAGAGGAACACGATTATCGTTCTTACGCAGAACGCATGCAGATGCAGGAAGTGATATTTATCTCATAGGATGAGATCGGGGTCAGTTTGACATGTTCTTTTGGAGACATTTGCGGATTGCACAAGAACGGATGGAGGAATAGGATGAGATATTTGACATTTGCCCTGGGAAAGGGACGTCTGGCAAAGCAGACCTTGGCAATTTTCGAAAAAATTGGGATTACCTGCCAGGAAATGAAAGATAAAGATACCAGGAAGCTGATTTTTGTCAATGAGGAATTAAAGTTAAAGTTCTTCCTTGCAAAGGGACCAGATGTGCCTACCTATGTGGAATATGGCGCAGCCGATATCGGGGTAGTGGGCAAGGACACTATTTTAGAGGAAGCCCGGAATATCTATGAGGTTTTGGATTTGGGATTTGGCAGGTGCAGGATGTGCGTCTGTGGGCCCAAAGAGGCGCAAAAGCTGCTACAGCATCGTGAATTGATCCGGGTCGCCACCAAGTACCCGAGGATTGCCAAAGACTACTTTTATAATAAGAAGCATCAGACGGTTGAGATTATCAAGCTGAATGGCTCGATTGAGCTTGCCCCGATCGTGGGCTTGTCCGAGGTAATTGTAGACATTGTGGAGACAGGCTCCACGCTTAGAGAGAATGGGCTGGGCGTTTTGGAAGAGGTTTGCCCACTTTCTGCCAGAATGGTGGTAAACCAAGTGAGCATGAAGATGGAGTATGACCGCATAAGCAGGTTGATCCGGGATTTAAAAGAAGTGCTTGAGAGGAATTGCAAGGAGGAAGTTTCATGAGAATATTAAATTTGACGGCAGATACCAGAAAAAACCTACTAGAGGATCTTTTGAAACGAAGCCCCAACAGCTATAAAGAGTACGAAGACAGCGTAAATGAGATTATTGAAAAGGTGCGCGCCGAAAAAGATGCGGCGGTTTTTTCTTATACCAGGCAATTTGACGGGGCGCAGGTCAACGGTCAAAATGTCCAGGTGACAAGAGAAGAAATTACAGAAGCATATCAGAAAGTGGATCAAAAGCTGATCACCGTAATGAAGAAATCTCTGGAGAATATCAGGAGTTACCATGAAAAGCAGAAGCAATACAGTTGGTTTGACAGTCGTCCCGACGGCGTTCTTTTGGGACAGAAAGTGACGCCGCTTGCCCGGGCTGGCGTGTACGTGCCAGGAGGAAAGGCGGCTTATCCGTCTTCGGTGTTGATGAACGTGCTGCCTGCGAAAGTGGCGGGCGTGGAAAAAATCGTAATGACGACGCCCTGCAATAAGGAGGGCAAAGTAAATCCAGCCACGCTTGCGGCGGCAGATTTGGCGGGCGTGGATGAGATTTACAAGGTGGGAGGCGCCCAGGCGATCGCTGCGCTTGCCTTTGGCACAGAGAGCATTCCCAAAGTAGATAAAATCGTAGGACCTGGAAATATTTATGTCGCATTGGCGAAGAAGGCGGTATTTGGCCATGTGAGCATCGACTCCATTGCCGGTCCCAGTGAAATTCTCGTTCTTGCGGATGAAACTGCAAATCCTAGATATGTGGCGGCTGACTTGTTGTCTCAGGCAGAGCATGACGAATTGGCAAGCGCTATTTTGATCACCACCAGCCAGGCGCTGGCAACAGAGGTCTCTCAGGAGATTGACCGCTTTAGCGCAGAACTTTCCAGAAGAGAAATCATTGAACAGTCTTTGGAAAATTATGGCTATATCTTAGTGGCGGACACCCTGATGGAGGCGATTGACGCAGCAAACGAGATTGCTTCGGAGCATTTGGAGATTTTGACTGCAAATCCTTTTGAAGTGATGATGAAGATCAAAAATGCAGGGGCGATATTTCTAGGAGAGTATGCCAGCGAGCCTCTCGGGGACTATTTTGCAGGACCGAACCATGTGTTGCCTACCAACGGGACAGCAAAATTCTTCTCCCCGTTGAGCGTCGACGATTTTATTAAGAAATCAAGCATTATTTCCTATTCCAGAGAAGCGCTTAAGCCAATCTATCAGGATATCGTGCAGTTTGCGCAGTCCGAACATCTGACGGCGCATGCGAACTCAATCAAAGTGAGATTTGAAGAATAGGAGGGACATTTATGCCAGGAGACAGAATTGGACGGCAGCGCCGCAAGACAAAAGAGACAGACATCAATCTCACGTTAAATCTCGACGGCAGCGGCGAGACCCAGCTTGACACGGGAATTGGATTTTTTGACCATATGCTGGACGGATTTGCGCGTCATGGATTTTTTGACCTCAAAGTGCAGGTCGAGGGGGACTTGATCGTAGATACGCATCATTCGGTTGAAGATACTGGGATTGTCCTGGGAAATGCAATCCGCTATGCGTTGAAGGATAAAAGGGGAATCAAGCGATATGGGAGCTGCATCCTCCCGATGGACGAGACATTGGTGCTTTGCGCCATTGACTTAAGCGGCAGGCCTTATTTTTGTTTTGAAGGGCAGTTTACCGCAGAGCGGGTAGGATATCTGGAGACGGAGATGGTACGGGAGTTTTTCTATGCCGTTTCTTACGCTGCAGGGATGAATCTACATATGAAGATTTTATCAGGAACGAACAACCATCATATGATCGAAGGGCTTTTTAAAGCTTTTGGGCGTGCGTTGGATGAGGCGACCATAAAGGATCCAAGGATAAAAGATATTATGTCAACGAAAGGTAGTTTATAGGTGAGGCTATGGAATACAAGAACCTGATTGCTACCATGTATCTGAAAAACGGCATGGCAGTAATAAGTCGGGATAATCTAGAAATTGCAGGGGACTGGAAAGAACTGGCTAAGTTTTATAATGAAAGCGGCGTCGACAAATTGTATGTGTTTGATTTGTCTGATTCAGAAATGGAGCATGAGATTAATCTGCATACGATCAAGCAATTATGCCGCATTATAGAAATTCCGATTTATGGAGGAGGAGCGATTACCCAGATAGAGGATATCAAGAAGATCCTCTATGCAGGCTGTAAGGGAGCTATCTTAAGCAGTTCTGCCCGTGACCTGATTCCCCTTGCCCAGGAAGCGGACAAGCGTTTTGGGAGGGAAAAGCTGCTGGTATCTATGGAAACGGTGGATTTGATATTCAAGCATGGCAAAGAAGTAAAGGAACACATACATAAGCTGGTGGTGCTCAATGAGGACATCGTGGAATCTTTGGAGAATATCACAGACATGCCATTTAGCGTGATCATTTCTGGATATGAGAAAAAACGCTGGATTGAGATACTAAAAAAGGACTGCGTTACGGGTATCGGGGGAGATTATGTCAGCAATCGGGATACGGATTTAATGAAAGTGAAAAGATTTTTGTCTACAGAAGGGATCCAGACCCAGAAATTTCAGCCTTCCATGGAATGGGCAGAATTTAAGCTCAATGCGGAGGGATTGATTCCGGTGATTGTCCAGGATTATCAGACTTGCGAAGTTTTGATGCTCGCTTACATGAACGAGGAAGCGTATCATACGACCCTTGCTCTTGGCAAGATGACCTATTATAGCCGCAGCCGCAAAGAGCTTTGGATCAAGGGAGAGACTTCTGGGCATTATCAGTATGTGAAGTCTTTGACGATAGACTGTGATAAGGATACGATCCTTGCCAATGTCTCTCAGGTGGGCGCTGCATGCCACACGGGCAATCCCACTTGCTTTTTCCAGGAGCTTGTGAAGAAAGAATACATTTCCAGAAATCCTTTGAAAATTTTTGAAAATATTTACAATACGATTGCCGCGCGCAAGCATCAGCCAAGAGAAGGATCTTATACCAATGCTTTGTTTGAGGAGGGGCTGGACGAAATCTTGAAGGAAATCGGCAGAGAGGCGACGGAGATTGTCATAGCCGCCAAGAATCCGGAACTGGAGGACGTCAAGTATGAGATTTCTGATTTCCTTTATCATATGATGGTGCTGATGGTGGAGAAAGGCGTCACCTGGGAAGATATTGTGGAGGAATTGTGCCAGAGATAAAAAAGAAATTAGTCATTTTTTTGTGCCGAACCTACTAAAATAGTACAAAGCTGTTTAAGGAGTTTGGTGCATGGTAAAATCTTTGGAAGAAAGCGCAAGGGAACGCAGGAGTTATGTAGAGCAGGCCCGGGCAGCTTTTCATAATTCTGGACAGGAACAGGTTATGGAAGAAAATGGCGACGTTCCTTTCAAAGGAACGTCCACGCTGGGGATCCGCTTTGTGATTGCAGTCCTTTTGTTTGCCTGTTTTGTGTATTGTGATCAGGAAAAGATTGTATTTCATGGGATCGGCACGAAGGAGGTCGTACAGCAGATTTCATGGAAGCCTTTTGCGACGCAAAAACTGGAAGATCTTTTGGGCAATATCAATATTTCCCAGTCGCAAAATAAGTGAGCGCATTTGCGGCTTAGAAGATGGTTAGGAATGGTAAGTAAAGATTTTGCATTGTAGCGTCATGGCTATGGTGTAAAATCTTTATTTTTGCAAGCAATGAGGAAAATAGTCATGCTAAGCGCCCTGCCAGTATGCATGGATATTTGACTTTTGCCGTGATGATGATTTATGTTGAAATTGCCAATGACAGACAGGCTGCGGCACAATAACTTCTATATATAAAAAATGGCATTGACAGTATATCAATCTCATCGATATGATTTCATTTGTTTAGTAAAAATAATAAAAGTTCAGTCCACGTCCCTTAAGCCTGAGACAGAAGTTTCCATGCAGTCTATCCGCTGCTTTGCAGCTTCTCTTCATCCCTAATATTGATGCTGGCGGAACGATTACTAAAAATATGCTAAAAGTTTAGCGTTCCTTGTAAAAAATAAGACATAGGGATAGGATTAATGATGATTACCATGCGTGAACTGCACAAAAAGGGGGAAACATCACAGTTTCATTAGAAGGAGGTAAAGGGTTATGAAGAAATCAGGCAGGAAGTTTCTAGTCATTTTTTTAGCGGTTGCGTTGATATCGGCAACATTGTACCCGGTACAAGGCGTGGCGGCAGAAAATGCAGACGCCAGACAGGAACATGTGGCAACAACAGAGGCGGTGGATCGGGAAATGTGCGCAGCCCTTGGGAATGAGGTCAGCCAGGATGACGGAGAGGAACCGCCGAAAGAGGATCAGGTAACAGGGGATGACGGCAATGTCACGCCGGATGATGGGGAAGAAGATTCTGATCCGTGGGATATTATTTGGCACGATACTACTAATCCAGTAATTGAGAGCTTTGAATTTGCGGAAAACGGACAGATGTTAACGGTAGACGACACCCTGCATTTTACAATTTCAACCTACGATGCAGATAGTGGGATTGACTATACTTATATTTATATACGTGGTAATGGTAATAGTTTAGGACAGACAGTTGATCTTGTAAAAGAAGAGGAGGGGAATTTGTATACAGGCACGTTTCCCTGTAGTAATCTCAAGGGCAATTACGGCAATCAATTCTATGTTTACGAAATTGTGGTAAAGGATAGAGCGAATAATTATGACAATTGGAAGACGCAGGATGAGGAGACTGGAAAATACCTCTATACTTTCACGTTAGATTATGAGCCGAATGTCTCTGTTTCCAATTTTCGTATGGAGACACACTCTTCAAGAGAAGACGGAAAGCTAGCGATCGGAGATACGGTAACTTATAGCGCAGATGTGAAGTGTGACAATGATAAGCTCTCTTATGTTTATTCATCCTTGCATGGGTGGTATCCGGGTCATTTCAATCAAAGTGAAAATCTGAATGTATCTTTTGATGAGGATACTGGGATATTAACTGGGACTTTTACAGTTACAGAAGAAACTTATCCCACAGAATGGTACTGGTCTGACATTTCTATAGGAACAGAGTCTGGAGAACATTATTTCTTGTACCCTGTGTCTCTGGAACCAGAAGCGAAGCTGAGCTTTGAGGTTTATCAGGAGGATTTTGATACAGAGCCGCCAGTCATTGAAGATATTACGATTGACAAAAATGGACAATTTGTGGAACCAGGAGACATCGTCAAGCTCACAGTCAAAGTAAAAGAGGATCATCCAGGATATGCATATGCATATATTTATCCACAGGCGAAATGTGTCTCGGATGGTCACTATGTCAACCTGGAATATGATGCGAAGAGCAGTGCATATGTTGGGGAGGTTCTAATCACAGAGGATACCTACCCCTGTGAATGGGCACTTACACATTTACATGTATATGATGAGAGTAGCAACTATACGTTTTTGTATGATTTCCAGGAAAATTTTGGTGCGGCTCTTCCTTGGTATTATAAAGTGTCAAAAAATAATTATAGGGAAGATGTAAGGGACATAACGTTTGAATTTTACGGATACGCAAGACAGGAAGACGGAAGTTACCAGCCAAATTCCTTGATTATGTCTCAAACAGTTGAAAATGTCGGAAGACGTACGACAGTGGCTGAATTGAAAGAAAAATTCGGACTTACTTTCCCACAGCCCATTGAGGACGTTCCTGCGGAGTGGAAACTTGGATATTCAAGTTGGGGAGTGGAATTGGACGGTCCATCTATAGATGAAAATACCGAGATGTGTTTTTTTGATTCTTCTAACATGACATGTGCCATGACCGCCGTCTATGACAAGGGATGCGCCAACGTTTCCCTTACCTATATCTCGAAAGACGGGGAGATAAAAACGGCGATGATTCCGAGGTTTGTAGAACTGGGGACGACATACCAGGAGGTGCTGGACGCTTTGACACTGCCAGAGGATGCGGACACCGAAGAGTTTGCAGGGCTCATTAAATTGTCTTATGCTGGTGATGAAGATGCGCAGGTCGGGAAATGCAGCTACATTTATGCAGAGGCGCAGTACAAGGATTGCCAGGTGTCATGGAATGCAAGATACATCGGAGAGGACGGCAGGGAAGTTTCCAAGACCATGCGGAAATCGTATCTGATAGGAACCAAGATGAGCGATGCGCTGGCAGAGCTGGATGCGCCGGAAGAGGTTAGCGGGCTGGAATTTGAAGCCTGGACCTTAACGACGTCCGCTGCGGAGGAGATCACTGATACGATGACAAGCTTGGAGGTGGTGGCGGTTTACCGTGGCAAAACCACGATAGACGCCTCGTATTCGTTGCGTGGGGAAAACGGCGAGGTTTCTTCTGACGACGGCATGGTTCTCATGGACGGGGAAGAACTCACGGACGCAGAGTGAGCTGGTATAATAAAGTTGTAACACCAAACAGGAAATAAATGATATATTCAAT
>OFGA01000077.1_pt1 | contig 83705 bp, 76 predicted proteins | sample 1521471 | NCBI WGS metagenome assembly OFGA01 (sample SAMEA3504086, study PRJEB24116) | mouse gut metagenome | biome: mouse gut; feature: mouse-associated habitat; material: faeces | place: Denmark | collected 2011 | reverse complement strand
TAGCAACATCTCTTATTTTTGTTGCCTGATGAAAGCGTTTCTGCGCCGCGGTGAGTCCTGTTCCGTCTTCCACCTGATCCAGAAGGATCGCCACTTCAGCCGGGTCAAGACGAATAATTTCTTTTTCATGCAGCTTTGGCAGCGGAACGAGTACAGCCGGATTTTTTTCGATCAGCTCCGCCTGGAAATAATAGTTATAAAAACTTCTGAGGGAAGCCAGTTTTCTCTTTTTGCCCCGTTCATCATTGCTGTATTCTTGGCCATCTTTTTGATAATAGCTGAGATATTCCATATACTCTTCGATATCTTCTCTGGTGAGCTGTTCCAGCAGGGAGAGGGGAAACTCCCGGATCTCCATGCTCGCCAGGCTCTTGTTATTATCGTGCAGATATTCGAAGAAGACTCTGATATCATAAGCATAGGCCAGCCTTGTTCTGGGCGAGGTATACTCGCTGATACCGCGGAAGAACTGTTTACAGAAGGGCGGAAGCGTCTCCAGCACTTCGCGCATTTTTGCAATATTATCAATGCTTTGTTTGGTATGGTAATTGTTGTTTTTTGCATTCATATATAAAATACCTTTCTGTCTGTTTGTCATTTACCCGATGGAAGCTCCCAGCCATCCAGAGCTTTACTCTGAATCGCAGTAAACATTCTTTCCTTGACGCCTGGGGATTCAAGATTAATCTCACGTACAAGATTCTTGATATATTCCCGTTTTGTATGACCGTCTGCCGGGCAGGGACTTTTTACGACAGGAACCTCATACTTATTGACGAAACCTATCACATCCGCTTCGTTCATATAGATCAGGGGCCTTATTACTGTGATATCAGTGCGGTCCAGATAAGTGACAGGACGGAAAGTATGGAATCTGCCTTCATAGACCAGGGACATCATCATTGTTTCCACTACATCGTCTTTATGGTGGGCATAGGCTACCTTATTACAGCCGCATTTTTTAATGGCCTCATTCAAAGCTCCCTTGCGCATCTTCGCGCACAGGGAACAGGGATTTGTCTCTTTTCGCTCCTTGAAAATAATATGGGCGATATCAGTTTTTACTATGGTATAAGGTATTTCAAGCTGGCTGCACAGCTCCGTGATCCTGTCCAAATTCAAATTGTCAAATCCCAAATCTACCGTAACGGCATGGATGGTAAAGGGCTTGGGATAAAAGCGCATAAGGCCGTGAAGGGCATAAAGTAGGGTAAGGCTGTCTTTTCCCCCGGAAATGCCAACAGCGATACTGTCCCCGTTTTCTATCATTTGATAGTCGTCCACCGCCCGGCGGACAAGGCTTAATACTTTTTGTAATGTCATAGCAACTCTCCATTTTCATATACATACCTGTTAATTTTACCATATTTCATGATTAAGCCATAGTATCTTTTCCAAAAAAATGTTATACTGATTATTATAGGAACTAAATTGTTATAACATAAAGAAGGTAAGCATAATGAAACTCCACATGAATAAGAGATATCTGCATATTGGCATCACAGCGTTTCTTGTGATTGCCGCATCTATTTGTTTCTATTATCTTGTTTTCCACGGAGACCGTTTCTCCGCGCAGCTTAAAAATTTTTTTACTATCATCAGCCCGGTATTATATGGGATTATTTTTGCCTATCTGATGACCCCCATGGTAAATGGAATAGAGCGGCGGCTGTTGATACCCATTTTTGAAAAAAACGGGAAGCCCATTTCCAAAAAGCACAAAAAAATTTTCAGGATTGTTTCCGTTTTCCTTACACTGTTTATTGTGTGCCAGTTGATTTACGGTTTTTTTTCCATACTGATCCCCAATATTGTTAAAAGTATAAAAAGTATTTCCTACCAGTTCCCTTATTATGTGCAGAACCTTACAATCTGGTCTGCCAAGTTTCTGGAGGATAATCCGGATATTGAAAAAATGGTGGTAAATTTTCTTGATACCTATTCCGAGGAATTCAGTAATTACCTTAACGACAGTATCGTTCCCCAGATGGAGACCCTGGTAAAGCAGGTTTCCCTCAGCCTGATCAGCGTTCTGAAGCTTTTATGGAATTTTATTATTGGAATTGTCATTTCTGTATATGTGCTTTTCAGCAAAGAAACCTTTGCAGGGCAGGCGAAGAAAATTGTCTTTGCCCTTATGAGCAAAAAAACGGCAAACCATTTTATCAGGGATGTACGCTTTACCAGTGATACCTTTATCGGGTTTATCAGCGGAAAGATCATTGACTCCATTATTATCGGGTTTATATGCTTTGCAGGGACCAGCATTCTGAAAATGCCTTATGCCCTGTTAATCAGCGTAATTGTAGGGGTAACAAATATCATTCCCTTTTTCGGGCCTTATCTTGGCGCTGTACCAAGCACCATATTGATTTTGATGGTCAACCCTATCCAGAGCTTTTATTTTATTCTTTTCATCCTGGTACTCCAACAGGTGGACGGCAATGTGATTGGCCCAAAGATTTTAGGGCAGTCTACAGGCCTATCCGGGTTTTGGGTGATTTTTTCCATCACGGTTTTTGGCGGCATTATGGGAATCCCTGGCATGATTATCGGCGTCCCCTTCTTTGCTGTCCTTTATGCAATGACCCGCCGGATTACTAATAAAATGCTGTCCAAAAAAGGGCTTCCTTTAGAAACTTACATGTACCTGGATGTGGATTATATTGAAGAAAACGATAATTTCATTCCCAGGGAAGAGAAGATCAATAGTTTTTTTAGGCTGAAATGGAAGAAAAATGAACCAGAAAAGGACAACGAAAAAGGAGAGTAGCAGTTATGAAATTTTTGATACAGAGAGTGGAGAGGGCGAGTGTATCCGCCCTGGGTGCAACAGTAGGGGAAATCGGAAAGGGCTTTTTGGTACTTGTGGGAATCTGTGACACGGATACCCGGGAAATTGCAGACAAAATGATTACCAAGTTACTGCATCTAAGAATCTTTGAGGATGAAAACGGGAAAACCAACCTGGACTTAAGCAGTGTCAACGGCGAACTGTTGATCATCTCCCAATTTACCTTATACGCAGACTGTAAGAGGGGAAACCGCCCTTCCTTTGTAAAAGCCGGAAAGCCGGACTTTGCCAATGAAATGTACGAATATATTCTGAAAAAATGCTCAGAAATAGTTCCCCATGTAGCCCATGGCTTATTTGGTGAGGAAATGAATGTTTCGCTTATCAACAGCGGCCCCTTTACAATCCTTCTGGACTCAGATGAAATATACAAGAGGTAAATTTTTATGATGGTATTTGCAGGCATTTTAATCATTTTAATTCTGTTTTATGTCTACACCTTTATCAAACAGAAGAAGAGAAGCAGGAAACAGTCCAATGCAGTGGAAGAATTTAAAAGAACCTACCGAAAACACAATTTGCAGAAGAAATCAGAGGAATTTGATGGATATACGAAATTTATCACCAAATATAACAGCTCAGTGGATTTCGTGGAAAAAGAAGATTTTATAAAAGAAGCAACAGAGACAGATGAACAGGAAAAGCCAAAGAAAAAACAGTTACAGTTTTAGGCAACAAGTTAACATAATATTTTTATGTAAACCTATAAGGGGAACCTGATATGAAGACGGCAAAATTACCTGTGGGCATTGAAGATTTTAGAAGAATACGCACAGATGAATTTTACTATGTTGATAAGACGGGGCTTATTAAAGATTTGCTGGAGCATATGGCATATGTAAACTTGTTTACACGTCCAAGACGCTTTGGGAAAACGCTGAATATGAGCATGTTAAAATGCTTTTTTGAAGTTGGATGCGACCATAGACTTTTTGAGGGGCTTGGCATTTCACAGGAAAAAGAACTTTGTGATAAATATATGGGAAAATTTCCTGTTATCTCTATCAGTTTAAAGGGCATTAACGGTAAAAATTTTGAGTCAGCCAAAGCAAGAATGTGTTCCATCATCGGGAACGAAGCACTTAGATTTCAATTTCTTGCCCACAGTAAGAAGCTGTCAGAAACTGAACAGCAACAATATAAGAAGATGATTTTTCTGAATGAAAACGGTACCTTTGCCATGCCGGACAGCCTTCTGGAAGACAGCCTGTTTTTGCTGTCACAATTTTTGCAAAAACATTATTGCCAGAACGTAATTATTTTAATTGACGAATATGACGTACCACTGGACAAAGCATATCAGGCAGGATATTACGATGAAATGGCAGAGCTTGCCAGAAATATATTTGGACAGGCGCTTAAAACGAACCACAGCCTGTATTTTGCCGTACTGACAGGATGCCTTCGCATATCAAAGGAAAGTATTTTCACGGGACTGAACAATTTTAAAGTGTACACAGTCAAGGATGTCCGTTATAATGAATACTTTGGCTTTACAGACAGAGAAGTCAGGGATATGCTTGTCTCTTATGGCCTTATGGACCAGTATGATACAGTGAAAGAATGGTATGACGGCTATCAGTTTGGCAATCTGGGAATTTACTGTCCCTGGGATGTGATTAACTATTGTGATGATTTGTGTGACGGAAATGCTGTGGAACCACAAAATTACTGGGTAAATACAAGCAGTAATGATATTATCAGAAAGTTTATAGGAAAGGCTACACCAATTACCAGAAATGAAATTGAGTTGCTGTTAAATGGAAGTGTAGTAAAAAAGAAAATCCGGCAGGAATTAACCTACAGGGACATTGATTCCAAAATCGACAATCTCTGGAGCGTCCTTTTTACAACCGGCTACTTAACGCAATCCGGGGAAAACTGTGGCAGCCTGACAGGGCTTGTTATTCCTAATAAAGAAATAAGCCAGATCTTTACAGAACAGATTAAAGAATGGTTTGAAGAAGAAAATACAAAAGATATTACCAGGCTGGAAAGCTTCTGTAAAGCCTTCCAGGAAAATAATGTGCCTGTTATTGAAAAAGGTTTTACTTCCTATCTGAAAAAAACCATCAGTATCCGTGATACAAATATAAAGAAACATATGAAAGAAAATTTTTATCATGGTATATTGCTTGGGCTCCTGGGAAATATGAGTGGCTGGAAAGTCAGGTCCAACGCTGAATCAGGCGAAGGCTATAGTGACATAATCGCAGAAATTGATGAGGAAGAAATCGGCTTTGTAATAGAATTAAAATATGCTGAAAACGCCTCGTTTGATGCCGGATGCCAAAAGGCTTTGCAACAGATTAAAGATAAGGGCTATGAGGAAATCCTGATAAATGATGGCATGAAAACAATATACAGATATGGTATTGCCTGTTATCAGAAACGCTGCAAAGTAATCTCTGGTTAACCCATGGGAAACCACAGGTTTAACGAAATTAGTTGGATAGCTGCCACGCAAAGCGTAGAGGTTTAATCGCCATACAACTATTCGTTAAACTTGTGTTTTGCGAATAGTTGTCGAAAGGCTTTTTCCACTGTTCCAAGCTGCCTACTGGCTATAGCCAGCAAACCAGGCAAGAGCCTGCCTGTCCCTTATTCACATAAACAAACACAGAGCCTGTTAGAAAAATCATCCCTACAAATAGAATGTATTTTTCAAACAAGCCCTGATAAAAATTACTGATTATTCTTTGCCTCAAAATCCTCTATATATTGGATCAGAAGCTTCACCGTTCCTTCAACTCCCAGAACACTGCTGTTAATGCACAAATCATAGCTGTCAGCGCGTCCCCATTTTTTTGAGGAATAATAGTTATAATAGCTCTGGCGCTGTTTATCTTTCTTATTGCACATATCTCTTGCCTTGGAAGAATCAAGGTCATATTTTTTCATGATACGCTTAATCTTGGTATCTTCACTGCCATAGATAAAAATATGCACGCTGTTCTTGAAGTCGCTGAGGGCATAATCTGCACAGCGCCCAACAATCACGCAAGGCCCCTCTTTTGCGATTTTCTTAATGGTGTCAAACTGTGCTAAAAATACCTTATGGCTGATAGGCATATCTACAAAATGTGATGCATTGTAGCCAAAAGAATAGGTGTCCATCACCAGGTTATATAAAAAGGAACTGGTAGGCCTTTCATCATGGTTCTCTAACATCTCCTCACAGAACCCGCTCTCCTTTGCCGCCCGGCTAAGAAGTTCATTATCATAACATGAAATGCCAAAGTGTTCCGCGACTTTTTCCCCTATTTCCCGGCCTCCTGAACCAAACTGACGTCCAATGGTAATTACTGTGTTCATACAAATGCCTCCTGTCTTTTGATGATATCTATATTATACAAAAAAAAGGTGAAATTTTCAATTAACTTCATAAAATATGCAAAAGTCTTTCAAAGTATTCTGGTAAAGGCGCATCTGTCTCTATATATTTACCGTCTGCCGGATGGTGGAAACCAAGAATTTTTGCATGAAGGGTCTGCCCCTCCAGATGAAAAGGACAATTCTTAGGGCCATAGACCCCATCCCCAAGAATAGGATGCCCCAAATGTGCCATATGGACACGGATCTGGTGGGTACGCCCGGTTTCAAGGGCACATTCTATATAAGTATAATTTTTTAGATGTGCCAGTACCCTGTAGTGGGTGATGGCTTCCTTTCCGCCCCTTGCCAGCACTGTCATTTTCTTCCGGTCTGTGGGATGCCTGCCAATCTGGGTATGCAGCTCGCCCTTTTCCTCCCGGATCCTTCCGCATACAATGGCATGGTATCTCCGCACAATGGTATGTTCCTTTAACTGCCGGGCAATGCTGGCATGCGCCAGGTCATTTTTGCAGGCAATCAATGAACCGGTAGTATCCCTGTCTATCCGGTGGACAATGCCTGGACGAAGGATCCCGTTAATACCGCTTAAATTGCCTCTGCAATGGAACAAAAGGGCGTTTACCAATGTACCGCTGTAATGGCCAGGTGCCGGATGGACCACCATGCCCTTGGGTTTATTGACAACAATCACATCCCCATCTTCATATAGCACAGAAAGGGAAATATTTTCCGGCAGGATGTCCGGCATTATGGCAGGGGGGAGATTAATTTTTAACTGATCCTCCACATTGACCCGGTAACTGGCTTTTACCTGCCTGCCATTTACCGTGACCCTTCCTTCCCCAAGGAGTTTTTGGATATAGGAACGGGACTGGGATTCCATTAATCCGTTCAGGCATTTGTCCACCCTCTCCCCTTCTATTTCTTCAGTTACCACAAAACAAAACTCCCTGTCCTTTTCTGGCATTATTCCTACGCTCCGTCAAGTACTGCTTCCCAGGCTGTTCCCCAATTTATCAACTTTGTTTTTTAGAAAACAAAAAGGCTAAATCCTCATCCTCAAACACAAATAAAATCTGAACAGCTATCAGGGCTGCCGAGAAAGTCACATACATATCTGCTACATTAAAAATGGGAAAGTTGATCAGTTCAATATATACAAAATCCACCACATAACCCAGGCGCACCCGGTCAAGCAAATTCCCGGCAGCGCCAGCCGCCACTGCCACAAGGAGCAGGTGGGAATGATGATATTTGGGGCTATTGGGCATTTTAATGATGACAAATAAAATCAGGCACAAAAACAGTGAAGCTGAAATTATAAAAAATGTTTTCTGGTTTTGCAATAGGCCAAAGGCTGCCCCATAGTTTTCCAGGTACTGCAGTGTCAATACGTTGTCAATAATTGGCACGTCGGGCTGGCCTTTCAGCTTTAATACTGCCAGATATTTGGTAAACTGGTCAACTGCCACAAAGAGAAACAGCAGAAGAAGATCTGCAATATATAATTTTGCTTTTCCCTTGTTCATATTCTTATTCGTAATCCTCTACAAAATGTATTTCAGAGATAGCATTCAGAATGTCTTCATCTGTCACTGACCTGTCAATCACCGCTTTTCCGGCTTTTTTCAGCAGAATAAATTTTATCTGTTCCCCTTCTACCTTTTTGTCAGATTTCGTAAGCCTTAAAACTTCCTGCGGGTCAATATCTTCTATGCTGATCGGCAGGTTAAAGGGTACGAACATATCTCTGATTTCATAGTATTCCTCCATGGACAGCCATTCATGCTTCCAGGAAATAAATGCGGCAGCAATAATGCCCAAAGCCACACATTCCCCATGGGTGAGCGAAAAATTTTTATATTTTTCAATGGCATGGCCAATGGTATGGCCAAAGTTAAGCAGCGCCCGGTCGCCTTTTTCGGTAGGGTCCTTCTCTACCACCAGCTTTTTGACCATACAGCTTCTCTCTACCATCTCCAACAGCGTATCCACTTCCCTGTCACAGATTTCATACATATTTTCCAACAGCCATTCATAAAAGGCCCCGTCTTTAATAAGCCCATGCTTCATTACCTCTGCAAAGCCACTGAAGAACTGGCGGTCGTCTAAGGTTTTCAGGGTGTTGATATTCATGTATACCAGCTTTGGCATATAAAATGCCCCCACCATATTTTTAAACCCGTCAAAGTCAACCCCGGTCTTGCCCCCAATGCTGGAATCTGCCTGTGCAAGCAGGGTCGTTGGGATTTGGATAAAATCAATTCCACGCAGATAGGTGGCTGCCACAAAGCCTGTAATATCCCCTGTTACGCCGCCTCCTAATGCCACCATAAGATCTTTTCTGTCAAATTTTTCCTGGATCAAAAAGGTATATATCTCTTTTACCGTATTCAGTGTTTTATTTTCCTCTCCTGCATGAAAGGAATACAAAACATTTTTTTTGCAGCAATCCTTTATACATGCCATCACTTCGTCCCCATAGAGGGATGCTACATGGGAATCTGTTATCACACATACTTTACGGTTTTCAGTGCCCAGCTTTATAAGCTCATTGGGCAGCTCATGGAAATCTGTGGACAATACAATATCGTAACAAGGTTTTTTTTCAAATAAAATATTTATACGGCTCATTCTCATACCTCTCATACGCTGCCACCGCGGGCCGGTTTATTGTAACAAACGCCGTCACGCTCTGCGATCCGGCTTATTGTAACAAACGCCGTCACGCTCTGCGATCCGGCTTATTGTAATAAAAAACTTCCTGTTCTGGCAGGAAGTTTTAAGATTGGAGCTAAATGCCGTTGTTGATTGGCGGCACATCAAAAGAACCTGATAGAATTTCCTGGAAATCGCCGGAGATGTCTACAATTGCCGGCGTAATTATAAATATGTAATGTGAAATCTTCTGTAAGTTACCGCTGATGGCAAAACAGGATCCTGATGTAAAATCTATAATACGCTGCGCCACCTCAACATCAAGGCCTTCCAGGTTAAGGACTACCGTCCTGTTTGAAAGCAAAGTCTCTGTAATCTCCCTGGCATCTTCAATCGTGGTGGGCTTAATCACACACACTTCCATGCCGGCATTGGTCTTTTTTACCGGACGCATAGGCGTTACTTTGGGTGTCGTCTTTTTGGGTGTTCTGTCGTCATCCGTCGCAGGGTCTTCTTTTGCCATCGGCAGCTTCTTGGGTTTTTCCTCTACAGGGCCATCTTCATAATAGTCATCATCATAAAAATCGTCATCATCTTCATTTAGCTTCATGTAATTGAGAAACTTATCCATTACTCCCATATTAAAGCGCTCCTTATTTAACTGGATATTGCCGTTCTCCAAAGATGCCTGTGCCAACACGTACATAGGTGGCGCCTTCTTCTATGGCAACCAAATAATCGCCTGTCATTCCCATGGACAGAACATTCATATTAACATTATCAATGTTTTTGCAATTTATGTCAACAGATAATTGTTTCAGGCTTGCAAAATACTTCCTGTTATCTTCCGGATTTTCCACATAGGGGGCTATTGCCATAAGCCCTTTGACCCGGATACCCGGCAGGGTGGAAACCGCGCGTACCAGCCCTTCTGTTTCCCTGGGACTTACGCCAAATTTGGTGTCTTCACCGGCAATATTTACTTCTATTAAAATAGAAACCTCCACCTGCTTTTTTACCGCTTCTTTGCTGATTTCTTCTGCAAGCTTTAAAGAATCCACGCTATGGATCAGCGCAGCCTTATCCACAATATATTTTACCTTGTTGCGCTGCAGGTGGCCAATCATATGCCATTTGATATCCTTTGGCATTGCCTCATATTTTTCCACCAGCTCCTGTACCTTATTCTCGCCAAACTCCCGGCAGCCCTCCTCATAGGCCTCCATAAGCAATGGTACTGGCTTGGTCTTGCTAACAGCTATCAATGTCACAGATTCCCTGTTTCTCTGGGATCTTTGGCAGGCACCCTCTATCTTTTCATTAACCTCTTTTAAATTATCCTCTATCATCCAAAACCTCCCCTTGTCATTTGGCCTATTTTGCTGTTTCAGCGCCCCAAAGCCATGGCTTTTTTGGAACCAGCACCCGCGTTACTCGTAAATAAATTCGTCGTCATTTACCGTTGTGGCATCCAGCACAATATAGTCATAAACATTCAGCCCATATTGGGTATTGGATTTTACAATTGAATATTCCTCGTTCTGGTATAGAATATTGATCTGCTTAAAGTCCGCATAGCCTTTATTGATATTGTAAACACCTGTAAGGCTCCCTCTTTTGCTGATGGCATACTTCTCCGTTGACTCCGGCTTAATAATATCGCTTCCTATTCTTAAAACCATATCATCCAGATAGTATTCCGTTTCCGTCTCACCGTAGATGGTGGTTTCAACAAAATCTGTGACAGCAGTCCCCTCTTCCGTATAAGTCTCCAGCATAACCCCATACTTGTCACTGTTACCGCCTAAAGTAACATATTCCTTAGGGACAATAAAAAATTCCTTTTCCACAATAGACGAGTTGGGAATTTTCAGCCCTTTTTCTTCCTCAAGAATCAGTTCAATATCAATAAAGCGGTCAGTACAGAAATTCACCATGGAATTGGTAAATGTCAGTTTTACAAAAATATCGCCCTCTACATTGGTAAAGGTAGACACTTCCCCCCAGGAGGTATCCTGGTTTTTTAAAAATTTTACAAGCACAAATTCTGCTTCTGTTAGCTTGGCTGCCTTTTCATGATCTGTCTGAATGACAATAGACCAGTCTTCGTTGGTGGAAATTTTATATACCGGCTGTCCCGCTTCCACCAGTTCATTACTGATCAACTGGGTTTTTTCATAAGTTTTCTGGTCAAACAGTTGGCTGGTAAACTGTTCCAGCGTTAATTCCTCATAACCGTCAACCGAATAAATCAATATTCCCGTTGCAGGTGCCTGGCAAAAGGAAACCAGCTCTGAAAGCCCTGCGCTGTTAATCCTGTCAACGTTTTCCAAAATGCCTGCGTTTGCCAGCTTTAATACTGTCCCTTTTACATTATACTTAAAGTCATAAACGGTGGAAAAATAATGGGGGTCAAAATTGTTGGCAAAACCAAGGATTTCCGACTTCAGCTCCGAAAGGTCACTGCTGGATAAAGCAGCACCGGCATTTTCAGATGCCATATAGTCCGCCAGCCTGCCGGATTGGTCCAGGGTATATACCAGGTTCCCTACCCCCACCCTCTCCCCCTCACGGGCATAATAATTTACATAGCCTGCCTGGGTAGCCGTAACGATCTGTTCATCCCGTAGGGCAATCCCCCTGTAAATATTATTGGAGGAAAGGGAACCCATTTTTACCTGGTGTCCCTCTATATGCTTCTGGGTGAAATACATAAAAACACAAATAATCGTATATATCAGAATAACCGCAAAAATAACCATTCCGATATTGATGTTTAGCGGTTTTCTGTATTTTACTACCTTGTTATTCCTGTTTCCTTCCACTTTTTAACTCCCATTGGCTGCCCAGCACATTACCATCCTTGCATGTCCCTATGCATCATAAAAACGCCCCGGATTACTACTCCGGGGACGCCTATGTAATTTGCTTTCGTTTTCCAATATACTGCCGCCTGTATCAAATACCAGACAGGGCTGTATTCCATGCCGCTTATACGGCAGCTTTCTTACAAAGAAATAATTACTTTATCCCTGACAGAAGCGGGCAGTTCACCCTCATCCATCGAAATGCTGATAACAAAGGTAATTTTAAAAGCTTCGCTGATCTTTTCCAGCTTTAAAAGGACAGGCTCAATGTGTCCCTCTTCCACACAGGCAATCTTCAAAAAGCTGTCAAAATACATTTGCTCCAAATCGTGGTCCTGTGAAATGATCCCGCTGATAAATCCCACAAACTCATCTGCGTTTGTAACCAAATATGAAGAAACATCAATAAGTCTTATTTTATTATTCAGCTCATACATATGCTTTGTGTTCTTGTCCAGATATACAATATTGCCGGACGCACTCTGTACCTCAGTATTCACCTTATCTAATAAATGTTTAGTTTTGCCTTTTCCCTTTTTTCCAACCACTAATTGAACCATTGGTAATCCCTCCTGAAGTATATTGGTTTTCTGTAAAACTTATGCCTAATTTTATTATAAGTGATAACAGATTAAAAAACAACTGCTATTTATTTATTTCTTCCAACAAATCCGTCATCTGTGAATAAAGGAAATCACTGCTGTCTGCCCGCATGATCACGGAAATATAGGGATTGCCGGAGGAATCCCTGGAAATTAATACCAGGCAGCTTCCGGCGGCGCTGGTAGTGCCTGTCTTTCCCCCCAGCACTGTTATACCGCTGGGAGGCTGGAAATCCCCCTGGATATAACGGTTTGTATTCTTTACGGTGATGTCCTTGGAATTCCCGTTCCTGTCCGTGTAAACAGTGTTATAGGAATCCATATGGATGATTTCATTGAACAGTGCATATTTCACCGCCTCATTCATAATCAGGTACATATCATAAACAGTGGTATAGTGCTCTTCATCCGAAAGCCCGTGGGGATTGGCAAAATGGGTATTGGTGGCCCCAAGGGAAAGGGCTTTCTGGTTCATCATATCCGTAAACCCATCCACTGAACCGGCAATGCCCTCTGCAATCATTACCGCCACATCATTGGCGGAATTGATCAGCAAAAGATGAAGCGCCTGGTCCAGGGTCATCTGGTCCCCCTCTTTGATGCCAGCAAGCTGTGCGCCGGATTCTGTGATCTTTACATTGGCGGAGGCGGTAAGGCGCATGTCGTTGGTGCCGTTTTCCATGGCGACCAACGCAGTCATCACTTTTGTAAGGCTGGCAGGATAAAGCCTCTCGTGGACGTTTTTGGCATAGAGGGTTTTCTGCCTGTTTACGTCAAACAGCCCTGCTCCCACTGCGTTTGACATATCCACGTCCTCAGAGGCAATATCTGAACCCACCACGCATAAGCCTGCCGCAAAAGCCTCTGCCGTCCGTTGTTCCGCCCCCAGGCTGACAATCCGGAAGCTGCTTACCTCCGAATCCGCCGTATAGCGCATGTCATACTGGGGCTGCCCACAGCCTGTTAAAAGAAACGCCAGGGCAGTTACCACCGCCAATAATGTTCTTTTCTTAAGCGCCCCCCTGGGCTGTTTATCTGTACATCTCACGCCACTCTAAATCTCCTCTGTCCAGGGACTTTATCAACAGCTCCGCCGTGGCGATATTGGTCGCCAGCGGAATATTGTACATATCACAAAGCCTTACCACATTGTTTACATCCGGTTCATGGGTTTTGGAAGTGGACGGGTCCCGGAGAAAAATCACCAGGTCCATCTGGTTATGCTCAATCTGGGCACTGATCTGCTGTTCCCCCCCAAGATGCCCTGCCAGGAACTTATGGATATTCAGGTTGGTCACCTCTTCCACCAGCCTGCCTGTGGTGCCTGTTGCATATAACTCGTTTTTGCTCAAAATCCCCCGATAAGCAATACAAAAATTCTGCATCAATTTCTTTTTCGCATCATGTGCGATCAATGCAATATTCATTTTTCACCCTCCTGACAAATACATTATGATACCCTTACATTATGCTGGAATTATTATACATCATTTTGTACGGCATTGTAACCCCACATTTAAAACAAATCCAATCCCAATAAAAGAGCTTACAAGGGAAGTCAGCCCATAGCTCACAAAGGGAAGGGGAAGGCCTGTATTAGGGAGCAGGTAAGTCACCACGCCGATATTGATAAACGCCTGGAAACCAATCATTGCCCCCGTGCCAGCGGCGATAATGGTCCCTGCAATGTCCCTGGCACGCCTGGCAATAAACATACATTCAATACTGATCAAAGACACCAGGACGATCACCGCACAGGCCCCAACAAAACCGAACTCCTCCCCGATTACTGCAAAAATAAAGTCTGTCTCCTGCTCAGCGATAAAATTGGCGTTTTTTACAGAACTGATCTGGTTGTTTTTGTATCCCTTCCCGGTAAGCTGGCCGGAACCGATGGCCATAACGGAATATTCCTGCTGGTAACCCAGGGAATTGGAATATTCCTCCCTGTTAAAAAAGGAAATTACCCTGTTTAACTGATATATATGCTCATCGTTGATAATCTTCTGGTCCGGCTGCATCACCAGATACATAAAGATCAAAAACGCCGGGACAGCCACCGCCAGTACGCCCCCTATCACCTTAAGGCTCAGCCCCCCTGTAAACATGATAACACAGAAAATCAAACAAATCACAATGGTTGTGGACAAATCCGGCTGTTTAAATACCAGCCCCGCCGGAATGGCGAATAAAAGGACGCACAGGGAAATATATTTAAAGGTATTTAGTTCCTCCCTGTGTTTACAGATAAATTGGGCAAAAAACAAAATGATAATGATTTTGGCCACCTCTGAGGGCTGGAACTGAATGCCCGCTATGCGCAGCCATCTCTGGGCGCCGCTGGTCTCCTTGCCCATAAAAATAACCATCACCAGCAATACAATATTGAAAGCATAGGCAAGCCAGTACAAATTCAGGAGCACAGAATAATCAAACAGGGAAATTACCAGCATAAGGAATACGCCGAAAGCAAAGCCCGCAATCTGCCTGTTCTGCAAAGACGGCGCGGCACTGCCAACGGCGATGATTCCTATAACTGCCAGGGTAATCACCATAAGTACCAGTTTAAAATCGTAATAACGTATTTTATAGTGTTTTAGCATATATTTTTTACCTTCCCTGAAGAAAAGCGGTTCTTGGCCGCGGCTTCATCAGTTAACGTTCTTATGTAGATCCAGAATTGGAATGTTGGCATATAAGGTAGGCGTTTTATCCCGTCCTTTGCTGTCTGTTTTACAGATTTGGATTTCCATGCTCTCTGCGTCTATCTTCATGTACTTTGAAATGACCTTGGCGATATCCGTTTTAATCATTTCCATCATTTCCGGCGAACAGTTGACCCGGTCAGAAATAAGCAGTATTTTCAGACGGTCTTTCGCGATTTCCCGTGACTTTCTCCTGTTAAAAAAATTCCTGATTCCCATACGCCCACCTCCTAATTCTTATGGAAAATGCCTGACACCCTGGTCCAGAAAGAAACGCCCTTTTCTAACTCAAGAAAGGGTATCTCCTTTCCGGTCACCCGATAACATATATTCTGATATGCCTTTCCTGCCAGCGTATTGTTCCCTACAAGAGGTTCACCCTGATTGGTGGCAATGACCACATTTTCATCATCCGGCACAATGCCGATGAGGCCAATGGCCAGAATATCCACTACATCTGCGGCGCTCATCATATCTCCCCGCTTTACCATATCATACCGCAGACGGTTGATGATCAGGTCAATTTTGCTGAAATCGCTGGCCTCTAAAAGCCCGATAATACGGTCTGCGTCCCTGATGGCGGATACTTCCGGTGTGGTCACCACAAGGGCCCTGTCAGCCCCGGCAATGGCATTTTTAAAGCCCTGCTCAATACCCGCGGGGCAATCTAAGATAATGTACTCAAACTGCTCCCTTAACTGGTTGATCATCCTTACCATCTGCTCCGGGCTGACAGCCGTTTTATCCTTTGTCTGGGCGGAAGGCATCAGATACAGGCTGGGATGGCGCTTGTCCTTGATCAGCGCCTGTTTGATCCTGCACTTTCCTTCCACAACATCCACAAGATTGTATACGATCCTGTTTTCCAGGCCCATGACAACGTCCAGATTCCGAAGCCCGATATCTGTATCAATCAGCACCACCCGTTTACCCATTGCGGCCAGACCTGTTCCTACGTTTGCGGATGTGGTGGTCTTACCCACACCGCCTTTCCCTGATGTGACGACAATTACTTCACTCATACATACCTCCGTTTCGCCGCACAGGCGGCTATTCCTTAATGAATTAATTTTCGTCCCCTGAGAATTCCTTTTAAATGGGCAAATCACTCAGTAAATCTTTTGTGAGAGGCTCAATTACTATCTTCTCATCCCTTACGTATGCCATTTTCGGCTGTATCTTCGGCTTTATGGGCCATTTTGATTTATCCTTGGGTTTATATTTGAAATCACCAACCTTTATTCTTTCAGGTGACATTTCAAGCGCCGCTACATAATGTCCTTTTCCTCCGTTCCCCCCTGCGTATGCCTCTCCGTATAAGCCACCCAGGATTACAATATCCCTGGCAGAAATAATGGCAGAGCCGGGATAGACATCCCCCAGGATCACAATGCTGGACTCTGTCTCAAGTACCTGCCCGTTTTTCAGTGTCCCCCGGTAAAAATGCCCTTCGTTGTTTAAAGCGTGTTCGCTGGATAAATCCGTCTGCTGTAATGCTTTTACAAAGCCCTGGTTGGTCTCCCCCTCTTCCCCTACCAGGCAGATAATCCGCAGCCTGGAATTGGTGGTGATGGTGTTTAAAACCTGTGCTTCCTCCTGGTCCGTAAGGTCCCTGCCCTTAATGGAAAGGGCCATTTTGGCATCCTTAAAAAACCCGCTGGACTCCCGGAACTTGTCCCCAATGTCCATAAGCAGCTCTTCAAAAGGAATTTCCTTATCCAGATGCAGCACAATGCCGCTTGGAAAGCTTTTAATGATCACTGAATTACTCACAACTCACAACTCCTTTATCCTGGTTAATCCGCAATGGCTGTGCTGCCGGCCATCTGCTCTGCAATGCCGTTTAACAGGTCCTCTTCATCCACCAGGCCAAAATAGTACTGTATGATTTCCTTTGTGGTGCGTGCAGCGTAGCTGGAGGAATAACCAAAGGCGATTCTTGTGGCAATGGCAATTTCCGGCTGGTCATAAGGGGCGTAGCATACAAAAAGAGCATGGTTGGCACGATTTTTGTTTTCTTCCGCCGTACCCGTTTTTCCCGCCACACCAATGGGCAGGTCTTTTAAATAGGTATTGTTTTCCACCATCTGGCGCATCCCCAGATGGATGGCGTCCCAGTTTGCGGAATCCATTTCAATGATATTCCTCACTTTCGCCTGATTATCCTGAAGCAACTGGCCTCTGTGGTCTGTTATTTTATCCACCAAAGTCAGGTCATAGCAAGTGCCGCTGTTGGCTACTGTGGTCACATACCTGGCAAGCCCCACCGTTGAAAAACTGTTATTATCCTGCCCGATGGACGCACGCACCGCATCTCCCGTGGCTGTCTGGGGCATGGATTCTTCAATCTCAACGCCGGAGGTATCCGTAAGGCCATAAAGGCCTGCATAGGTATCCAGGACCTTAAGGCCTGCTATCGGTGAATAAGTATCTCCCACCATCCCCATCCGGTATCCCATTTCATAGAAAAATACATTGCAGGAATGCCTGATGGCGCTGGATACATTTAAAGAGCCATGCCTGCCCCTGGGATAAATCCAGCAGGTAGGCGGCGGTTCAATTTTATCAAAAGGCCCTGCACAGTTATATGTTGTATAAAGATTGATATATCCCTCCATCAGCCCTGCAGTGGCGGACACCATTTTGTAAGTGGACCCGGGTGCGGTAAGCTGGGCAGTGGCATAATTGTTCAGGGGCCTTGACAGGTCATTTAACAGCCGGGCATAATACTGGGCATTTACCCCGTTGGCCATCTTATTGTTATCATAGCCCGGATAAGTCACCAGTGCCAGCACATCGCCGGTATTCACATCGGTGATCACGGCGGAGGCGGAATGGGGGTCAAGGGCAAGCTGGGCCGGGGTAATATCCAGGTTTTTGATCCGCTCCATCATAAATGCATAGGCCGATATGCCCCCTCTCTCCAATACCGCCTGTTCCTCCGCAGAAATCTCCACCAAATCCTGCTCCAGAAGAATACGGCAAATCTGCATGCCGGAAATAATATCCTTCTTTATCATAAACCGATAGATGCTTTTGGTAAAATCCAGGTCTTCTTCCAACTGGCCAAAAATATAATCCACTATCTGGCTGTAAATTTCACTGGAATCAGAATACTGGCTTGCCAGGTTTAACCTTGTAACGTCAATCCAGTTCATGGCAATACAATAATTCAGGTACTCATTTAAGCTGATAACCTCCTGGGTTGTCCAGGCAATATAGGTTTCATCGGCAGTATCCACCCTGCTTCTGTCAATAATGCCATTGCCATATAACATTTCCGCTATATGGCTTTCGTACACCTGGTATTCCATATCCAGTTTTTCATAAGGGGTCAGAAGTTCCTCCAATTCCCGCCGCAGGGTTTCACAGACATAAGCTTTCCTGTCCACAAAGGCTGTATACACCGCCTTTTCATTTTCCCCGGCATCCCCCTCTTTAAAATGCTCTGTATCAATTACATTATTGTTGATCAGCGCATAATATACATCATATATAGGAATTTTAATATTACTGCTGCTTACATCTGCTGTGTTAAACTCCCTGGCATTAATAATATTTGTGTAAAGGATGCTGGCAAGCTTTTCCTCCAGGATCCTGTAGACCGCTATCTGCAGATCCCTGTCAATGGTGAGATAAACGTTGTTCCCCGCCACTGGTTCCACATAGTCTGTGGTATCCGTCACCTTTCCCACATGGTTTACAAAAATGGTTTCGCTGCCTTTGGTTCCCTGAAGCTGGGATTCCATGGACTTTTCAATGCCCAGCTTCCCTACCGTATCGTTGGAGTCATAAGACTCCTCCCCATTTTCTTCCACCAGGGCTGTGAGCTCCTCCTGGGAAATTTTTCCGGTGTATCCCAGTATATGGGAAAAATATACGCTGTCAACATATTTCCGTACAGTATCCTCCACAATGGATACCCCTTCCAGCTCCTGGCTGTTTTCCATTACCACTGCAACCGTGGCCTCACTGACATCAGTGGCCACGGTGGTGGCAATATATTTCTGGAAACTGTTATTGTTCATGTCATAGCGTATGGTAAGGATTTTCAGTACTTCCCCCTTGGTGTATCCGTTTCCGGGTATAAAGGTGGTCTTATCATCCTCCTCTGTGTATTCGCCAATCCGGAAGCGGTTCCACCCACAGAGGTAATCCACCACCTCCGCCGCCGTGGCGGTACGTTCCCTTTCCTCCAGTTCGTCTATGGTAAGATGCCCGTAAACATCCGCCAGGAAACGGTAAAGCTGTGTTCCCTCCACGGTAAAGGAATAACGGTTGTTTTTATCCAGGATAATCTTAAAATCGCTTACAATGTTATCCCCATTGCCCTCAATCATCTGTATCAGCTTGTAAATGGTGGTATTTAAATTTAAATTCTTAAATCTTCCGCTTTCGTATACATCCTCAATGGTGACGGAATGGGCAAGCTCATTGTAAGCCAGCAGATTGCCGTTCCTGTCATAAATGCATCCCCGGCTTCCCTTGATCGTGCGTTCTTTCATGATTTTCATCCGGAAATTATCCAGATATTCCTCTCCGTGCACAATCTGAAGGTCAAAAATCCGGTTTACCATCACACCGCCAATGGCTGCCAGTACCAGAATCAGGACAAATACCCTGGAGGTTATCATATTGATAAAATTTTCTTTCAGTTCCTCAAACAAACTTCCTGGCGCTCCTTCTTTCAGATTCCTCCAGTGCCTTGTTTACCCGCAAAACCAGAGGATATAAAAACAAAGTAATCAGTATGGTATAAACAGTTTCCGGAAAGATAATGTGAATAAAATAATAACCGATGTGGAAACGTCCTCTCATCAAAAACAGGGTGATATAATACAAAAAGCCATATGCCAGATCACTCACAAGAATAAGCCCAATGGGAAGTTTAATATCCTCTGGATAAAAAATCCGGTTGAATTTCCCGTTTGCGTATCCTATGTACATATAGATCATGGCGTTTAGCCCCAGCACATTCCCGAAAAAAATATCTATAATAAGGCCACAGAAAAAGCCAATAGCAAGCCCTGTTTTGTCCCCCCTCATAAAACCGAAGGAAGCTGTCAGTATGATCATTAAGTTTGGTACGATTCCGCCAAAGTCAAGTCCCTGAAATACTGTGGTCTGGAACAAAAAGCACACTATGATCAGTAACAGGGTCATAATAAATCGCTTCACAAGAATATCCCTTTCATGGCTCTCCCGCAGGTTTACGGGCCAACAGACTGTTTTAGCTGCATTACCACCAGGACTTCCTCTAAATGCTCAAAATCAACGGCTGGCGTAATCAGCCCGGATTTTGTCAGGTTGTTGGAGTCCACGTCGATACTGGAAATATAGCCGATCAAAATACCCGGCAGGTATTTGTCACTTACATTGGAGGTTACGATCTTATCTCCTTCCACCACCCGGTCCGCACTGTCAATCAGCTTCTCAAACCGTATCACGCCGTCAGCATAGAGTTCCAGGTCGCCGCTTACAATCAGGCGGTCGGAGGTGGAAAGCACCATTCCGCTGGTATTGGAATTGTCGTCAATGATCGCCATTACCTTTGACCAGTTAGGCCCTACATCCACAATACGCCCCACCAGGCCGCTGCCCGCCATCACATTCATATCAATCATAAGGCCGTCTTCATAGCCTTTATTGATAACGAAAGAATGGAACCAGTTGCCGGAATCCATGGCAATGATCCTTGCCCCGATTTTATCATACTCATCGTACTGGGCATCCAGCCCATACAGTTCCCGCAGATTGGTAAGCTCATACCGGTCCTGCTGGAGGCTGATATTTTCCATGGTAAGCCGGTCTATCTCATCCTGGAGCCGGGCGTTTTCCTGCAGCAGGGAACGGATCTGCACCAGTTCCTCAGAGCGGGAAGAAAGCCAGCTTCCCGCCTTGCTCACCCCGTTTTGCAAAGGAATGATCAGGGAGCCGCCCACAGCGCTTACCGGGGCGCTCAAAAAGTTTGTATTGAACGTAACAACGATTAGTCCTGTACAGATAAGTGTTAAAATAAAAAGGAGATATTTACCGGGCAGCGTAAACTTCTCTCCTTTTTTCTTCACAACCGGACTCATCTGCCCATTCCTTCAATTGCATAAGCGACCGATTTGTAATTTTCGTCCTTAATGATCTTTGAAAGCCCTATGGCCACACTGGTCACCGGATTTTCAGACACATTTACATTAAGGCCCGTTTCCCTTTGTATCAGCTCCGTCAGGTGGTTCACCTGGGATGCGCCCCCTGTAAGGTAGATGCCGTGGCGGTAAATATCCGCCGCAAGCTCTGGCGGCGTGCGTTCAAGGATCACCTTGATATTGTCAATAATGGTGTGGAACAGCTCTATCAGGGAATCGTCAATCAGCTTGGTGGGAAGCTCCCTCTCCACCGGAAGCCCGGTAACAATATCCCTCCCGTAAACCACTGCACCCTTCCCTGCCTTTTCCAGGTCTTTCAGGGACATCTTTACATTTTCCGCTGTCTTGCCGCCAATGATCAGGCTGAATTCCCGTCTCACCGCCCCCCGGATGGCATCGTCAAATTTCTGCCCGCCTACCTTGATCAGGCGGCTTAACACAATGCCTCCCAGGGAAAGGATGGAAATTTCCGTGGTATCAAACCCCACGTTGACAATCAGGACTCCCTGGGCGTTTTTTACATCAATATCCAGCCCCAGCCCGTCCGCCACCGCCTTTTCCACTACCATGACCCTTCTCGCCTTTACCCCGGCATCTTTAATCAGGTCGTAAAAAGCCCGCTTTTCCACTTCCGTTACGTCCGTGGGAACTGCTACAAAGTAATCCCCGGGCTTTATGTTGCTTTTACTCATATCGCTGATAAAATATTTGATGAGCTGTTCCATATTTTTAATATCCGCAATCACGCCATTAGACAAAGGATAGGAAATATGAATATTCCCAGGTGCTTTCTCATACATTTCAAAAGCGGAATCACCATAAGCAAATAAGGTGTTCTTATTTTCGATGGCAATCATATTTTTTTCAACCAGGATGGCGTCCTCTGAACGGTTATAAATTTTTATGTTGCTGGTTCCAAGGTCGATACCAAATGCATTGTTAGACAAGATCAATACTCCTTTCTATAATAAAGCTTTTTCTTTGAAACTGATGTATCGCCCGTCCCCTATCACAATGTGGTCCATCAGGGGAATATCCATCAGTTCTCCCGCTTCTTTTATCTTTTGGGTGATAAGAATATCCTGTTTGCTTGGTGCTGGGTCACCGCTGGGATGGTTATGCAGAAGCATCAGGAAACTTGCCCTGCACTTAAGCGCCTCTATAAAAACTTCCCGGGAGGATAGCAGGGAAGCCCTCACTGTCCCAACAGATATCATATATTCTTCGATTAAGTTCAATTTATTATCCAATAATAACAGCAATATCATTTCTTTTTCCTGATGACGGAGATTTTCCATGTAATACTCCGCCACAGTGGCAGGGTTATTAAAACACAGCCTCGCCGCTGCCCGCTCCCTTGCCATACGCATTGCCAGTTCCCCAAGGCATTTGACCTTCACCGCCTTTACTTCCCCGATCCCTGGAAGCCCCATTAATTCCTCCAGGGATAAGTGGTGAATGCTGTTAAGCCCCTGCCCCTTGCCCCCTGCAAGGGATAAGACCTTCTGGGCCAGGGTAAGCGCCGGGCAGTTTTTAGCCCCTGTCCTTAAAATAATGGCAAGCAGCTCCGCCTCCGTAAGTGCGCCGGGCCCAAGCCGCAAAAATTTTTCGTAAGGCAGTTCAGAATTTTGTGTGGTTTCTTTAGTCATTTTTTCCTTTCCAATCCCTTCTCTCATTTGGAATGTGAAAAAGAAAGCAGCGGGCGACGCCCTTTATGGGCCGTCCTTATGTTAAATAAAACGGTATATGATCAGGGCAATGGCAATGCCGATAATGCTGGCAACGGTAATTTTGATCGTAAGCCCAAAGGTAATGCACATAATGCCGATGTCAAAAACAATGGGTGCGGAAAGCCCGAAAGTCTGTCCATAATTCAGCCATGTGCTGGGAAAAAGATTCCCAATAAAGCCGCCAATAACGATGCCGGCTAAAATAAGCAGGAAACAGGCCCAGTTGTTTTTACGCATTTCGTACCTCCGGTAATTCTTTTGCTATCCGGACGGCGCAGACCTGCCCGCCCACAAACCATAACCAACATAATATTAACACAGTTGGAAATTTATGTATACTAATTTCATGTAATTTTTATAAGTTTCGTCTGCCAAAATCTTTCAGGATAATTTCTTTTTCCACTAATTTCTGTAAGGTTTTCATAATTCCCAGTTTCCCGTGCTGCCAGGTAAGCCCTCCCTGGAAATACACCACATAAGGCGGCTTTATTGGGCCGTCCGCGGATAATTCAATGGATGAGCCGGACACAAAAGCCCCTGCCGCCATGATCACCGGGGCATCATACCCGGGCATATCCCAGGGCTCCGGCGTCACATAGCCGTCCACCGGTGCCGCCTGCTGGATGCCCTCGCAGAAAGCAACCACCCCCTCAGGCTTCCCAAAGGTCACCGCCTGGATAATGTCATGCCTGGGCTCCTTCCCGTCAGGAATCACAGGAAAACCCAGCCCCTCGTAAAGGTTTGCCGCAAAGATGGCTGCTTTCAGGGCATTTGCCGTAACCGAAGGGGCCAGGAACAGCCCCTGGTAAAAAGCCCCGAGAGCCTGCAAGGTGGCCCCCACTTCCCTGCCAAGGCCAGGGGAGGTCAGCCGGAAAGCGGCGTTTTCAATACATTCCCTTTTTCCCGCCAGATACCCTCCAATAGGCGCCAGGCCGCCTCCCGGATTCTTGATCAGCGAGCCTGCCACCAGGTCCGCCCCCACATCGGACGGCTCCCGCCTTTCCGTAAATTCCCCATAACAGTTGTCCACCATACAGATGACATCCGGTTTAAGGCTTTTGATAAATGAAATCAGTTGGCCGATTTCATTGACTGAGAGAGTCGGTCGCGTTTGGTAGCCCTTGGAACGCTGAATCGTTGCCAGTTTGGTCTTCTCATTGACAGCCCTCCGGATCCCTTCATAGTCAAAGCCTCCCCCGGGCAGAAGATCCACCTGCCGGTAGCTGATGCCGTACTCCCTAAGGGAGCCCACGGAAGGACGGATGCCAATCACCTCTTCCAAGGTATCATAAGGTTTCCCCACTGGGGAGAGCAGTTCGTCCCCAGGGCGCAGGTTACTCATCAGCGCCAGCGCCAGGGCATGGGTGCCGCAGGTAATCTGGGGACGCACCAGGGCATCTTCCGTATGAAAAATATCCGCATATACCTTTTCCAGGGTTTCCCTGCCCAGGTCATTGTAGCCATACCCGGTAGTGCCGTGCAGGCAGGCTTCGCTTACCCTGTTCTTTTGCATGGCGTTGATAACTTTCATTTGGTTATATTCGGAGAGTGCATCGATTTCCTCAAAACGTTCTTTCAGGGAATTCCATACCCTCTCACCATATGCAAAAACCTCCGGGCTGATGCCCATAGAGGCATACATGGCCTCTATTGAAGGATTTTCTGTATTTGTACTCATGTTACCCTTTCCTTTCAACCTTGAAATAAATGACCTTAGATGGCGCCTCCCACCATCCCTTTATCTTCAAATCATCCCCATCATAAATTCCAGCATTTTCTCCCCATCATACCCGAACTCCCCCTTATTGATCCAGGCCACGTTCCTCTCCCTCCGGAACCAGGTAAGCTGTCTTTTGGCAAAATGCCGGGTGTCCCTCTTAATCAGGTACACCGCCTCCTCTAAGGTACACTCTCCTTCCAGATAGGAAAGCATTTCCTTATACCCCAGGCCCTGCATGGAAGCCATGGTTTTATCAAAGCCCATTTCCCGCAGCCGGGCCACTTCCCCCACCAGCCCTGCCGCCAGCATCTCATCTACCCGCCTGTCAATACGCTGGTAGAGTTTCTGCCTTTCATCATTTAATACAAAGTACCTGCTGTCATAAAAGGGCTCTTTTTCCCGTTCCCTCCTGTTATGCTCTGAAATAGGCCCGCCGTTAAGCTGGTAAAATTCCAGCGCACGGACCAGGCGTTTGGTATTATTGGGATGTATCAGCTCCGCAGAAACCGGGTCCACTTCCCTTAAACAGTTATGCAGGTAAAGATTGCCCTTCTCCCTGGCCTGTCCCTCCAGCTCCCTGCGCACAGCCGTCTGGTTTTTCTCCTCCGAAAAATCAATATCATATAAAACAGCCTGAATATAAAACCCTGTCCCTCCTGCCAAAATGGGTATATGCCCTCTTCCATAAATCCCCTCTATGGCTTCCTTGGCCATCTCCTGGAAGCGGAACACATGAAATTCTTCCGAAGGCTCTAACACATCAATCAGATGGTGGGGAACCCCTTCCATTTCTTCTTTGGTGATTTTGGCAGAGCCAATATCCATATATTTATATACCTGCATGGAATCGGCAGAAACAATCTCCCCGCCAATTCTTTTGGCAAGCTGAATGGATAACGCCGTTTTCCCCACAGCAGTGGGGCCTGTCAATATGATCAATTTCTGTTTCTGCGCCATATCCCTCTCCTTTTGCCAGGCCTTTATACTATCCGCTTAAACTTCTTTTCAATCTCGTACTTGCTCATAGATATGATGGTTGGCCGCCCGTGGGGACAGTGGTAAGGATTTTCCAGGGTTAAAAGCTCATCTATCAGCGCTTCCATTTCCGGATATTCCATTTTGTGGTTCCCTTTAACGGCTGCCTTACAGGCCATAGAGGCCAGTTTCTGCAATACCACTTCCGGCATTCCCTTTACAGGCACCTGGGCAAGATCATCCAGTATATTCATAAAAAGCTCTTTTTCATTGCATCCATACAAGTCTGTGGGCATACTGCGGAAGGCAATGGACCCGCCCCCAAAGTCCTCCGTTTCAAAGCCCATTTCCCGGAAGAAGCTTTCATATTCCCGGAAAACTTCCTCCTCCCGCCCGGTAAGGGTAATGATTGTGGGGGGATTAAGCATCTGGGATGTGACAGCCTTCTGTGCAAGGGCTTTTACGAAACGCTCATACTTAACCTTTTCATGGGCGGCGTGCTGGTCCACAATAAAAAGCTTGTCCTGGAAAGCAATCAGCCAGTAAGTATCAAAAATCTGCCCCATGATCCGGTACTCTTCCTTTGCCTCCCTGGTGAGGAATTTATCTTCAAATAATTGGAGCTGGGAAGGCCTTTCCACCAAAATATGCTCATTGGATTTAATGATATTTCCATGAATTCCTTCATTATCTTTATCGCTGTCACCGGTTTGTGTGCCAAGGATCCGGTTTCCTGCTATTTTCTGAATGAAATCAGAGACCTTTGGTTCCCTGGGAAGCTCCTTAAAGGCCGCTGCTGTTTTATATTCCGGGCTTTCCTCCTGTACCATTGCTGCCCGCCGGTATTCAAAAGGCTCTGGCGCTTTTGTAATCACAGGGGCTTTTTCCCTCTCTTCTTCCACAAGGCTTACCTGGGGAATCAGTTCAATTTCGTGAAGCCTGTCCTTTACCGCCTGGGACACCTGGCCGTAAAGTTCCTTTCCTTTCATCAGCCTGATTTCCATTTTGGCCGGGTGTACGTTCACATCCAGCATTCCAGGCTCCATGGTAAAATGTAGCACAAAAAAAGGAAATTTATGCTGCATCAGATAAGCGCGGTAGCCTTCCTCCATGGCTTTGGTGAGAATTTCGTTTTTCACATAACGCCCGTTTACAAAGCAGGTTTCAAAATTCCGGTTGGCACGGTTGATTTCCGGTTTCCCAAGAAAGCCCTTCACCCAAAACCCATCCCCCTGCATTTCAAATTCCGCCAGAGCTTCCGTAATATCCTTTCCATAAATACGGTAGATGACTTCTTTCAGATTACCGTTTCCGGAAGTATGGAATTTTATCTGTCCGTTTTGAATAAATTTAATGGAAATATCCGGGCGGGACATTGCCAGATGCTCCATCATATCTGCCACATAGCCGCCCTCAGTCTGGGGCTGCTTTAAAAATTTTTTCCGTACAGGGGTATTGAAAAAAAGATTGCGTACCAGAAAGGTCGTCCCACCAGGCGCGCCGATTTCTTCCGGCTCTTCTTCCTGCCCGCCTGCAATGCAGTAGCGGATACCGGTAAGCTCTTTTTCTGTCTTGGTTATCACCTCCACCTGGGCCACGGCGGCGATGCTGGAAAGGGCTTCCCCACGGAAGCCTAGGCTCTTGATATCATCCAGATCCTCTATGGAGGAAATCTTGCTGGTAGCATGCCGCAGGAAAGCCCTCTTTACCTGCTCCTTTTCGATGCCGCATCCATTGTCGGTTACCCGGATCAGGGATATGCCGCCCTCCTTAATCTCCACCGTGACAGCGCCTGCCCCGGCGTCAATGGCATTTTCTGTCAGTTCCTTTACCACGCTAAGGGGGCGTTCCACCACCTCCCCCGCCGCAATCTGGTCTATGGTACTTTGGCTGAGTAAATTGATTACTGGCATACTACCTTCCTTTCTGCCCTAAGGGAGCCTGCTGTGGGAGCTTCATGCCGTTTTGGTAAACATTTTTTCACACGCCCGGCCAGCCCTGCGCCGCCCCGCCTTCTTGGTGCCATCTGTTTTTCAGTTTATTCTGCAGTTGGTACAGAGTGTTCAGGGCATCCAGGGGTGTCAGGTTCTGGACATCAATCTCCCTTAGCTCCCTGATGATATCCTCATCCCGTACAGTGTCAAAGAGGGACATCTGGCTTAAATCCACTTCGTCATACTTCACAGGCTTATGCCTGCCCTCCTTTTGCTCCACCGCAATGCTCTGCACTTTTTCCAGAATATCATTGTCGCAAAGCTGGGCCACAATTTCCTTTGCCCGGTCGATTACCATGTCCGGCACGCCAGCCAGTTTGGCAACCTGTATGCCATAGCTTTTATCTGCGCCGCCCTTAATAATCTTCCGCAGGAATACAATATCATCCCCTTTTTCCTTCACAGCGATACAATAATTGTTCACATTGCCCATTTTCCCTTCCAGCTCTGTGAGTTCATGGTAATGGGTGGCAAAAAGAGTCTTGGCTCCCAAAAGCTTTTTGTTACTGATATGCTCAATCACCGCCCAGGCAATGCTCAGCCCGTCAAAGGTGGATGTCCCCCTGCCGATCTCATCCAGGACCAGCAAACTCTTCGGGGTGGCATTGCGCAGGATATTGGCCACCTCGTTCATTTCCACCATAAAAGTGCTCTGCCCGCTTGCCAGGTCGTCGGAAGCCCCCACCCTGGTAAAAATCCGGTCCACCATACCGATATTTGCTTTGTCTGCAGGCACAAAAGAGCCAATCTGGGCCAGCAGCACAATCAGCGCCACCTGGCGCATATAGGTAGATTTTCCCGCCATATTGGGGCCTGTGATCACAGAAATACAATGTTTATTGTTATCCAGATAAGTGTCATTGGAAATAAACATATCACCGCTTATCATCTGCTCCACCACCGGATGCCTGCCGCCCTTGATGTTAATGATTCCCTTTTCATTAATGGCAGGGCGGACGAAATTGTTCCGTTCCGCCACCAGGGACAGGGAACACAAAACATCCAGTTTCGCCACAGCCTTTGCAGTTTTCTGGATACGCTCCATTTCCCCTGCAATGGCATCCCTGATCTGGCAGAACATTTCATACTCTAAATTAAACAGCTTATCCTCCGCGTTTAAAATGGTATCCTCCAGCTCCTTCAGACGGGCATTGGTATACCGCTCCGCGTTGGCAAGGGTCTGTTTACGCACATAATCCTCCGGCACAAGGTTCTTGTAGGAATTGGTCACTTCATAATAATAGCCGAAAACCTTGTTGTAACGGATCTTCAGGTTCTTAATCCCTGTGCGCTCCCTGTCTTCTTCTTCCAGCTTTGCCAGCCAGTCCTTTCCCTCTGTTTTGGCATGGCGCAGGTTGTCTATGGTTTCATCGAACCCTTCCCTGATAATGCCCCCTTCCCGGATGGCAATGGGCGGCTCATCCCCAATGGCATTGGCAATCAGCGTACAAATATCCGTTAGGTCGTCCATTTCTTCAAAGATTCCCACCAGCAAAGGCTCTTGGAAATCCTTTAAGATGGTTTTGATATGGGGCATCATCTGAAGGGAATTTCTAAACGCAATCAGATCCCTTGGATTGGCAGTCTTATAGCTGACCTTCCCCAGAAGCCGTTCCAGGTCGTACACCGGATTTAAGTATTCCCGGATTTCATCCCTGGCCATTGCCTGCCCGGACAAAGCCTGGATACTGTCAAGGCGTGCTTCAATCTGTTCCCTGTCAATCAGGGGCTGCTCAATAAACTGCCGCAGGGTCCTGGCTCCCATAGCTGTCCTGGTCTTATCCAGCACCCACAGAAGGGAGCCCCTTTTTTGCTTCTCCCGCAAAGTCTCCGTAAGCTCCAGGTTCCGCCTGGTGGAACTGTCAAGGAGCATATATCTGTTGGTAATATAGGGATATAGATGGGTCAAATGGGCAAGAGAAGTTTTCTGGGTCTCTGTCAGGTACAGCATCAGGCTCCCAGCAGCAATCAGCCCAGCAGGAAAATCTTCTATCCCCATGCCTTTCAGGGAAGCCACACGGAAATGCTTCAGCAGCCCCTTCCGGCAGCTTTCCTCATCAAAATAATGGGGCTCCTGGGGATATATGGCAATGTGCAGCCGTCCTTTTAAATCTTCTATGTCAATGCCGCTTACCAAAAAGGCATCATTACAGATGATTTCTCTGGGGCTGTACTTATTGATTTCGTCCAGGAGCTTTTTGTTTTCGTCCACCTCTGTGAGATAATAATCGCCGGTAGTCACATCTGCAATAGAAACGCCGGATTTTCCCTGAAAATAAGCCACGCTCATAATAAAATTGTTGCGCCCCTCATCCATTCCCTGGACATTTAAGTTAGTGCCCGGGGTAACAATCCTTGTGATGTCCCGCTTAACCAGCCCCTTGGCCTGTTTGGGGTCTTCCACCTGCTCACAGATTGCCACCTTATAGCCCTTGGAAACCAGCTTGTTTAAATATCCGTCCAAAGCATGATAAGGAACGCCGCACATAGGCGCCCGTTCCTCTAAGCCACAGTTTTTTCCTGTAAGGGTGATTTCCAGTTCCCTGGATGCTGTCAGGGCATCCTCAAAAAACATTTCATAAAAGTCTCCCAGCCTGTAAAACAAAATACAGTCAGGATGCTCCTTTTTTGTCTCCAGGTACTGCCGCATCATTGGTGTTAATTCCGCCATTTTTTCACCGTCCGTTTTCCTCTGCCAGAAAGCGCCAAAGGAAGCTGCGAAAGCTTCCCAATTGCGCCCTCCCTGGCAGGATCATTTGTTAAGATGTTTTGCCCGTACCAGGGCATCGTCAATATGTGCGCAGAAATTGTCCCCGCCCACTGCCTTATAAAAGCCGGCTTTCTGCATCACCTTCATAGGCTGTTCGTTCACATGGGATAAAATCAGGCGCACGTTTTTCCTTTCACAAGTATGTAAAAGCTGCTCCAGGTTATGCATTGCCGTAGCGTCAATTGCGCTGACGCTTCTCATGCGGATAATCAGGCAGTTGGTGTTTTCCATAAACTTGATCCGCAGCAGTTTATCCGCAGCAGCAAAAAACATGGGGCCGCTGATTTCATAGACCAATGTATTTTCAGGAACCTCTTTCAGCTCAATGGAATCCGGGTCATCCTCTTTGTACCGCCAGCCCTCTACCTGGGTCACATCACTCATGCGCTTCATAAACAAAATTGCTGCCAGCACAATCCCCACTTCAATAGCCACCACCAGGTCAAAAACCACCGTCAGGCCAAAGGTAACCGCCAGCACAGCAATATCGCTTTTGGGGGAAGTTTTCACCAGATAAACAAACTCCCGCCAGCCGCACATATTATAAGCCACCATAAACAAAATTGCCGCAATGGCAGGCATGGGGATCAGCGCCGCATAAGGCATAAAAATCACCAGCACCAACAGCAGCACCAGGGCATGTACCATACCGGATATGGGAGTCCTGCCGCCATTTTTCACATTCGCCGCCGTTCTGGCAATGGCTCCCGTTGCGGGAATACCGCCAAAAAGGGCGGAACAGATATTCCCCGCTCCCTGGGCCACAAGCTCCATATTAGAATTGTGGCGGGAGTTGATCATACTGTCCGAAACCACACAGGATAAAAGGGATTCCACTGCCGCCAGTATGGCGATGGTCAGGGCATTCCCAAACTGGGACCGGATCAGGGCAAAATTCACATGGGGAAGGGAAAACATGGGTGGCTTATTGGAAATTTCATACAAAGTCCCTATCGTATTTACCTCCATTTTAAGGCCCTTCACCATGAAAATCCCCACAATTACCGCCAGCAGGGAAGCGGGGACAGCCCCCAGAAACTTCCCCGCCCCTCCGGGAATCCGGTTGGCAAGCAAAGGCCACAGGACCAGCACTCCAAGGCAGGCACAGCCCACCGCCACTGCCTTTCCGTTGGCCGTCCCTATGTGGGCAAGAATGGCTTCTGCCTTTTCCATGGTTTCCACCGGGCTTACCCCTACCGGATAGGTCAGCCCCAGAAAATCTTTCACCTGGCCAATGGCAATGGTCACCGCAATGCCTGCGGTAAACCCTGTGGTGATGGTATAGGGAATAAAACGTATCAGGCTACCAAGCCTGAAAAGCCCCATAAGCATCAGCAAAATTCCCGCCATAATGGTAGCCACTGCCAGCCCTTCTAAGCCGCTGGCGGCAGCAATCCCCGCCACAATAGTGGCAAAAGCTGCCGTAGGGCCGGAAATCTGTACCCGGCTTCCTCCCAGGAACGCAATCACAAACCCTGCCACAATAGCGGTATAGAGCCCTCTTTCCGGGCTTACACCAGATGCAAGGGCCAGGGCAATGGAAAGAGGCAGGGCAATAATCGCCACAATCACCCCTGCAACCACATCTTTTACAAGCTGCTCCCCTGTATAGTTTTTCATCACGGAAAACAGCTTTGGCTTTAACTTACTTTTCATTTTTTCTTCCTCATAAGATTTTTATTGCTTCTTTATTCCCTGGCAATTTCCCCAAGATAATAAAAACCATGGCATTCCTTTAAACAGACAGGCACAATCTGTCCGATAAGGCTTTGGTCCCCTTGAAAATGTACAATGGTATTGTTGGAGAGCCGTCCCGTTAGCAAAGAACCGTCCTGCTGGTTTACTTCTTCCACCAGCGCCTCCAGCGTCTGCCCCTCCAGGCGGCTTATCTGTTCCCTGGCTGTTTCCTGGACTACCTTTAAAAGCCGTCCGAATCCCTCCTTTACCGTTTCCTCCGGCGTCTGGTTTTCCATAGCGGCTGCTGGCGTGCCTGTACGTTTGGAATAAATAAAAGTGAACGCATTGTCATATTTTGCTTTTCGCACTACGTCAATAGTCTCATCCACATCCTCCGGCTGCTCCCCGGGAAATCCCACAATAATATCAGTTGTGATAGCAATATCCGGGATCTCCCTTCTGATCTTTTCCACCAAGGCCAGATACTGCTCCTTGGTATAGCGCCTGTTCATGGCACTTAAGATCCGGGTAGAGCCGGACTGCAGGGGCAGATGGAGATGCCTGCAAATTTTTTTGGACTCTTTCATCACCTGTATCAGCCCGTCGGATAAATCCTTGGGATGGGAAGTCATAAAACGGATTCTCTGGAGCCCCTCTATTTTCTCAATTTCCCCAAGGAGCTGGGCAAAAGAAATGGGGTTTTCCAGATTTTTCCCGTAAGAATTTACATTCTGCCCCAGGAGCATGACCTCTATGACACCTTCCGCCACAAGTGCCTTAATTTCGGAAAGGATATCCTCCGGCTTCCGGCTTCTCTCCCGCCCCCTCACATAGGGGACAATACAATAGCTGCAAAAATTGTTGCAGCCAAACATAATGTTAATGCCGGATTTAAAGGGATACTTGCGCTCTACGGGTAAATTCTCCACAATCTGGTCTGTATCCTGCCAGATGTCTACCACCATCCCCTCCGCTTCCAGCATACCATATAAGAGCTCGCCAAACTTATAAATATTATGGGTTCCGAAAATCAAATCCACGAAGGAATAGCTTTTCCTTATTTTCTCAAGGGCAGAAGGCTCCTGCATCATACAGCCGCACAGCGCCACCTTCAGGGATGGATTCCTTTTTTTCAGGCTGTTTAAATGGCCAAGCCGCCCATAAACCTTTTGGTTGGCGTTATCCCTGACAGTACAGGTGTTGTAAATGACAAAATCGGCCTCTTCCTCCCCTTCTGTCAAAATATAACCCGCGCTCTCTAAAATTCCTGCCAGCTTTTCTGAATCTCGGGCGTTCATCTGGCAGCCCATGTTGACCACACAGGCTCTGGGCCGGCGGCAGTTTTTTTCTTCAAAACCCTCTGCCCATTTTTGGCACCTGGCAATAAAGTAATACTGCCTTTCCGGTTCCTGTACCGGCAGTTCTGTACTTAAATTAATGTTTTCCGGGTTGATTTTGTTATACATATTTTTTCCTGGCTTTTCCTCATCTACACATACTTTTTTCCAAGTCATACCCAGCCATTATACTTCAAATATGTGTTTTTATCAACAAATACTGATTATTTCTTTTTCCATTCCTTCTGTTCCTGCCTGATATAGCCCTTCCACTCTTTCCAGGCGCCACATTGCCAAACTGCCATAATTACCTCTTTGCCGGTTTTGTGCCTATCACTGTATTGTATGGCTCTCTCTTGGGCTTCCTTCCCAGTAATGCTGCTGTCAAGAAAATTTCCAGAAGGTTGAATATTAAGCGTTGATTTTGCTGCCGATAAGCACCCGTTTTCCACAAAAAGCAAAACCATATTTCCGTATACGTTCCTGGGGGATTCCTTTTGCTGTAAGGTTTGACTGATAACACTTCTCATCTATCTGCTGCAACGCTTTCTGGACAGTATCAAAGAGCCCTGCTTCTTCTTTTTCCTGCACTTTAAACTCTATAATGATTGCATCGTCTGTAAATGGTTTCCTGGGCTCTAGCATAATGTCATATCTTCCAAATCCACTTTCACGGTTTGAGGTAATTACATATCTATCGGCAAGCTCTACTATCAGCCCCAACACAAAACCATGGTAGAACCGTTCCGCCCCATCCCTGGATGGCTTTTTTCTTCCAGAACTGTTTCCGGTGTCAAAATAACTGAACACTTCTGATGTCACCCTGTTCATATAATTGTTCATAGCCTTTAAATCGCCAAGCAGCAAAGCGTTGACCAAATCACTATAACCCATGCCAGAACCAGAAAACCATTTCCGTACCATATTGCGGAACATAATCGTCACTTCAAAGTTAGTCATCTCTAATTCATACTCCTGCTTCCACTGCAAAAATTCGGTGATATGGGATTTAAAACCTTTCACTTTTAAGTAGCCGCTGGCAAGCAGGAAACTCCATACAGCCTGTTCCTCACCATTTAATTGGTCATAGACAATCTGTTCGTCCAGTTCCATTTGAATGCTTTCCCCCTGCAGCAGCAACTCAAAAGTCTTCTTAATATTGGGATTCCCTTCCCTTATCAGCTTCCCTGCAAGGCTATTGGAGCTGGTATTAGCCCAATAGCTTCCCACTTCTTTTTTGTCCAAAAAATTAATTATGGACCAAGGATTGTAAATCTCCCGGTTTCCCCCAAAAGAAAAGCCATCATACCATTCTTTAATTTGCAGTCTGTATTGGGAAAGGTGATATTCATCCAAAGCTGCCATCACTTCCTTTTCTGTAAAACCAAAACAGTCTGTATATTTTTTAGAAGTTGTTGTGATTACTTCGAGGTTATTCAGATCAGAAAATATGGATTCTTTACTAATCCTGGTAATTCCTGTCATAAGGGCACGTTCTATATAAGGATTGGCCTTAAATGTTGCGTTAAACAAATTTCTGGTAAAAGCAGCCATTTCTTCCCAATATCCATTTATATAGGCCTCCTGCATGGGTGTATCATACTCATCCAGAAGAATAATTACCCTTTTCCCATAATATTTCATCAGAAAATTTGACAGGGCATTCAAAGAATCTGCCGCAATATAATCCTCCATATCCCATGAAACCTTCCGGAAGTATTCTTTTTCCTTTTCATTTAATTTCCACTATTCAGTAAAAAATCAAATTTATTGTATAAATCAGTGATAATCTGGCAAATTCTTTTTTTGGCATTGAGGAAGCCTGTTTCCTTTATCTTTGCAAAGCTAAAGGCAATCACAGGCCATGTTCCCTGAAGCTTTTGGTATTTATTATCTGGAATGGTTTCCCCATCAGAAGATTTTGCCTGCCATATGGAAAGCCCCTCAAATAGTTCCCCCCTGCCTGCATACGCCAGGGAAAAAAATTTCTCCAGCATACTCATATTTAACGTTTTTCCGAACCTTCTTGGCCTTGTAATCAAAGTCACGTCATCATCCGTTTCCCACCACTGCCTGATGAAATCCGTTTTATCCACATAAAAATTATTGTTTAGACGAACTTTTTCAAAATCCTGTTTGCCAATTCCGACTTTTCTTGCCATGGATTCTCTCCCCTTGTGCATGGTAGATGGATGATTTTTGTTTTCTCGTTTATAGTATAGCCGTTTTGGGGGGTAAAATCAATGGGAGAGCTAGTCCTATCCAGGGATTTTATCATAAAGGCGGTTAGCTATTCATAATGCATATATGTATATAAAAATTTTTAATGTTACCTGTTTCATACCAAGTTTCCAGGAGTGTATGATAGCTGTTTCTTTTTTACCTTGCCAAACGTCCATACTCCTTATTCCTTTTTAATTTTTCAATGAACCTAATTTTCTCAGATATGTCACAAACATTATTTTTTAATAAAAAATCAATTTCATAAATATCAATACTATTATGACATTTGTAGATATAGTTCTCTAAATTACAATTTTTATATTGCTCAGTTTTTTTCTCATCAAATAAATTGGGACAATCTGATTTCCAAAAAATATTTCTCTTTATTTCATTTGCGGGAATTCCACCATAAATTGTATTCGACGCTATTTCTTTACCTGTCACAAGAGAATTACTCCCAACAACACTTCCTGAACCGATTATTGTCCCCTTTAAAATTGTGGCAAATTGTCCAATCCATACATGATCCCCGATAAAAACACTTTTGCTATCATTCAATCTATCCCCTGATTGAATATCATAAATCAAATGACCATCAGCAGTCATAATATTAATACCATATGAAAAAGCACCACCTTTTCCAATAACAATATTTTGATGTTCTTGTACAAGGACATTTAATAAACCATTCATATAATTATTCTCATCTATAAAGAAAACCGAATTATTATATATCCTTACATTAAGACAATAATCATAACAGTTACTGCATAGATAAACTAAATTTCCCTGTCCTACAAAAGTTATTTTACAATTCAGTAACCTAACACCCTTTTCGCAATAAATCATATTATTTTCAGCCTGTATATCAATATATGAATTATGAAATTGAGGAATACCCCCCCACACACATTGTGCACCTTTCATAGTCCTCTGCACTCGTTATTCTCATTTTCCTTTCCCCTTAATAAATCCTCTAACACAAACTTATTCAATTTGTCTAATATCTCTTTATAATAAAATTTTTGATAGTGGCTTGGACTTGCACCTCCAGGAATTGGACTTTCTATATCACTTACATAGTTTGTATTTCTCATATCAATTACCCTAATATCCGGTGCTATCTGAAGTAAGATGTTATCTATTTCATCCCATCTTATATTATTTCTTTTTATATATGGTATGCCGTCCCATTGATTTCTTTCTCCTGTTTTTTCATTTATTTTCCAATAGCTAAAACGTCCTTGTAATAGAAAAATATTTCTTTCCGGTATGTATTTTTTTATTTTGTTGATAAATTTTTCTGCATAGATTCTATACAATTTTTTATAATTCTTTGTTCCTGGCTCTAACATATTGCTTAAAGCCAAGACTGGCATTAATTTGGATCTTATAAGGTACTTATTATATGTTATATAACTGCCATCTTCTATTTCAGCTATAGGCCTGGTCGCATCTACATAATTATCTATTATCAAATATTCTGCTCCACTATCTGCAAATTTTTCAAAAAAATCTTTATTAAATTCTGTTGGTAAATATAATCTGGCCTCTTTCCCAAAATCATTTTCATTATAATACTCTTTTTTGCACGGTTTCGATGCAATACTTATCAACGAACTATGGAACTGCGTGTAGACACATTCATAAAATCTCTTATAATCAGGGTTAAAGTATGAATCTGATTTAAATACACTTCTTGAAAAACATGTCCCCAAGACAGCTATTTTTACTTTTATACGATCCTTAAATACTCCTTCATGTGTATAAATTGATAATTTATAATCTGAGTTAAAAAAGAAACATATTTTCACCTGGTCTGATATAGCAAAATATCCCGTTTCTTTCCTTTTACTACAATAAATCGGAAGCAATTCTCCATTTATCAATAAATACACATCCCAAAATTCGCCATGCCCTTTTATCAATTTTCCAATTGTGGAATCATCCCTTATATCAATTTTAATTGTATTAAATTGTAGATTTACTTTATCTCTACAATTTAAGCTATATTCATATTGCCGTCCATATGCTCTTTTTTTAAATACCACTTCAGCCATCATATCTTTTGTAACAATGTTATTTACAAGCGTAATTAATACACACCCTTCATGTAATTGAATCCCTTGTACCTCTATCTTCTTTTCTTCCTCAATTTCTATCTGTAAACTGAGATTTTTTCCATTTGATTGATAAAGACTACTTAAATATCCAGTGTTGTCAATAAAATATCTATCTGCACTATATATCTCACCTAATGTACATTGAAACGCTGGATATAAAAAATATTCAGCTTTCATCCTTCCTTCAGAAACTATTATTTTGAAATCAAAAAATTTAGGTTGTATATATTCTGATATCAATTTCCCATAGGGCAAAAGAGCCTCCATATTACATTCATTAGATATATCACCTATAAGATATTTGTCTTTCTCATATTGCCAAAGTTCTTTTGTGATGCGTTCAGCAATAACCAGTTGAATTTTCCTGTTTTTCTTTTTTAATATATTGGGAACTATTATTGCTGTCCTTAACATATTATTGTTGATATTCATGAACTGTGCCTGAAATAAAAAATAATTCTTTCTTATATAAATACCAATTCCTTTTAAATCAATTTTCATCTCAAGTGAATATATTCCAAAATCATATTTTTTTGCTTCAATATTGCTGCATTCCAGAATAACATTTTTACTGTTAAAGTCATCACTACAAATATATAATACTAAATCTGATTCAATAACCAATTCTCCAAATATAGCTATAGGAACCAACCACCACCGATAATTTTTACCAGTGACGTAGCTAGTCAATTCAATTACAATTGGCATACCTTTATACTCACCTGCCAAATAACACCATTCAATTTGTAACTGAGTAAATATATGCCAACCAAATTCTTCCATTACTATATTCTCTATTACCATGCCACATCATCCTTACAGTATCGTATTTATATACGATTTTAACTTTGTCAATCATATTTTTCAGATATTATTTTTTCATAAAAAGAATTATTCCATAAAATACATAAACTAACTTTTTGTGGTGAATTTATACAAAATGAAACCTCAAATAGTTTTCCTTCATAATCAGCTTTACTGTTTACAGGTACTTCGGAATAATCATGCATGTCAGATGTATACAGTTTTATATAAATTCTTTCCTGGCCATATGCAATTTGAGGAACAAAACCATCCAACTTTATTTGGCAATTATAAGTTGTTTTTTTATCTGCCACATTTACATTGTAAGAAATAACATTTATCTCACATACATTTAGCCGTAGATTACCCGGATACCTTCTAACCATTTCATTTAACATCCCCACCCAGTTCTCCCTATAGTTTCCCGTTTGATAGGCAGTTACTGAAACCCGTGCATTATCAGACATTTGTTTTCGGGAAAAATCGTCCATCTGTAAATATTTTATGATAGCATCTGCCAAAGCCTCTATATTATTTTTTTCACATATAAATCCATTTTTTCCATCTATAATAACATCCCTTGGACCATATTTAAAGTCATAAGTAACTACAGGGCAGCCATTAGCCAAAGATTCGAGCAAGGATAATGAAAAACCCTCAAAATCTGAGCATACAATAGATAAACTTGCTTTTTGATATTCATCACTAACAGAATTGCTAAAAGGCTTAACAACCACCGCCATTAATTTGTCTTCCTTTATCTGTACTTTAATCTGCTGCTCTAATTCCCCTCTTCCATATAAATACAGATATACACCCGGCATAGCCCTTTCAACTATTTTCCATGCTTTTAATAAATGGCTAATTTGTTTTTGCTTTGAGAATCTCCCAATAAAAACTACTCTGTTCTTATCCCGTTTTTCAAATGACGATACCCTCTCTGGTATGCAAACCATATTAGGTATTTGATATATGATATTTCTTCTTCCTAATCTTTTAGTAAAATCATTGACAGCTTCACATGTAAGACAAATAAATGCTTCAATATCTGGCGAAACTTTCTGTTCAATCATATCTCTGATTCTGGGATTTAGTTTGCTGTACCATTGCCTTTCATCACCAAATCCGCAGCCATGATTAATGCCAATTCTGTAAATATGTCTTTGGGGATCAAACATTCTTGCAAATCCGGGATCAAAATCTAAGAAAGGATCATGAAAGACAAATATATCATTACCATAAACAGTATTTACATAACTTGAAAAGAAAAACTGGCTTAATTCATTTAATGTTTTGAATTCCTTTATATTTCCTTCCCTTTCATTGAAAAGAATAATTCTTTCAACATTATATCCATTTTCTGCTTTAAACTCTATAATCCTCAAAAAACAAAATCCTGTTTTTGAAAAAAACCTGGTTATCTTGGACTTAGTATGATCTCTGTATTCTATAATTCTTGATAACCTATTATCCCAATATACCAAATCCATCAGTTTTTCTTCTTCTCTATTTAAAACTGTAATTAACCGTTTTCTTATAATATCTGTTTTATATTCTTTTAAAAATGGTATACCATCTTTAAAATATATTATATTCCCATCTTCCTCTATATGTAAACTTTCCTCAAGAAATACATCAAATTCACATTGATGTGTTTTTAATGGATCCGAACATATTTCTCCAAAATAAGTCTCCATAGCTATAAAGTTATTTTCCCTGATTAACGGAAACCCATTTTCATTATAATGCTCCACACCATCTAATTGTTCCATGCCTCTTGCGCATAGTAAAATCCGTATATCAATGTCCTCAGAAATCATTAACTCTGCCCGTTTCAGCATAGCTCTTGTCATTCCACCAGCATTTTTTACGATTCCTCCCCATAAAAAAATATATGTCCCATTAGGAAATCCCATTGCTCCATCCATAGTATATATTCCTTTATCCTTTCATTAAATATTTATATACTTCTCCCCTGTTATTTCCCATTGGAAGATAAAAATTTTCCATCCGTTCTTTATATAACTTATGAGGCTTAAAATTTTGTTTTGCAATGATTTCAATTTGTTCAATAGCTGAATCTGCATTTTTTACTAATGGGCCAAATGCCTCATCAAATGGTAAATCTAATTCCCTGTATTGGTTCATGCCTGAAATAAATTGCTTCCAATCAGGAATAAAATACATAATTGCCCGATTTAAATATCCAAAATTGAATACATAAGAGGAAAAATCCGTTATATACATTATATATTCATCATCTGTAACCGTTCCATCTGCAAATTTTACATGATTATTTATATGTTCGAAATATTTTAAGTAAGGCATAAATATAGGATGTAGTTTAAAATCCATATAAATATCATTCTGGGCTAAAATTCGTTCAAGTCTTGTATCATTTATAAACGCATTAAAAACTTTAAAATAGTCAGATTTTATAAATTTTTCATCTGTATATGTCCATTCATTCCCAATTTTAGAACCTATCAAATAATTTCTCCATGAGGGGGCAAAAAGAATTCTCTTTACAGGCTGCTTGTCCCTATCTATAAAGTCAAACCGTTCCATTCCTATAGGAATCAAATCCTGCTCTCTGAATTTATATGTTCGGACAAAATTTTTTCGTTCGAACTCTGATGAAATTAAAACTTTGTCTGCCTCTACCCTCCCCGGAGAATATTTCCATGGAAGGTGTGCATGTAAAACACCATGCTGCAAATAGACAACCTGTGCATGGGAAATATCTGATATATATGCCCGTTCTTCCTTTTTAAATGGCACAAAATTTTCTGTCTCTATATATGCTGTTATAATTTTTTCTGCAATAATATATAAGACTTTGTGTTTTAAACTGCCAAACTCTACAATCTGTCCTTCATATTTACTATCAAATACAGCATTTTTATTTGCATTAATAAAATACCTTGATATACCATCATCCATATCAAAGTCATATTGGAACTGATACCATCCATTGTCTTCCTTAACACCTATACAATCATAATAAAGCCATACCTTTTGATCAAATTTATCATCTGATGCATATCTAATTGCATAAATCTCTTTTAGGTTTTTATATTTCTGTGTTATTTCCTCTCTGCAATACTTAATCTCCTCTTCCGATTTAGGAAATACCCAAAATTGGCTCTCTACAAAATCAATAACGAATTTTTTGTATATTGCCCGATATTTTTTATACTTTTCTGAAAAAGGTGAAGTCTGTGCAAACCAATAATATGTCTTATATGTAAAGCCGTTTATTTCGACCTCTATTCTAAAAGAAGAAACATGATATATTGGGTATTCAAATACAAACTGCCAAAAATGATTAGTTAATTCTTTCGTTCTATAATAGCTCTCGCTGGATAATTCTAATTCTAACCGCACTCTCTTTATTGTATTTTCAGATGTTTCTATTACAGCATATACCTCTGGCTTATCCAAATAATTAAAAAGTGCTGACTTCACAAATCCCAACATATAAATGCTCTCACCTATAACCTGAAGTTTACATAAACATATTTCAAATTTGTTTTGTCTTATTAACTGTTTGTTTTTCTTAAATATTGATATTGAATCTGCTTCTGCAATTACACAACATTTATTTATATCCGATTTCCAATTCAAAAAGAAATGACGGTGAAAATTATCCGTAGAAGGGCAGGTCATGATAATTTCATCGTCTATATAATTAACCAGCGCCTTCAGCCTTGCAACAGCTTTACTATAAATCTCACCTTCCAAGTGATAAGGCATTAAAATATTCTCCCTTAATTTCCAACTTAAGTCATTCATAAGCATTGCCTGATAGTATGCAGGTATTTCTTCATATTTACTAAATAATTCTTCATAATAATTTATCGTTGCTTCAAAAATATAAATAGGGAAAAATTTTTCATGCATAACTGATGTCTCATTTGAACGGTTATACATATACTCCCCTTTATCACAATATCCGATTTTCATCTTTTGTGATAAGATTGTATTACAATATTGTAAATCCTCATGCCCATTTTTGTTATCTTCTGGAAACAATATGTTTTCATCCAGCTTATTTTTTACTGCAATGCTAATTCTTGTCTGAGTTATATAGGGAAATCTATTTAAATCATAAACGCCATTATTTTTTAGATAGTTATACCGAAAATGCAAAGGTAATTTTTCTTTATTACGATATCCTTGATCTTTATAGGTTACCATATCAACCTGTTCATAAACAGTATCAAAAAAATCTATAACAGATTTTACCGTATCCGGTTTGAGTCTGTCATCAGAGTCTAAGAACATTAAATATTTACCCTGAGCATGTTTTATTCCATAATTCCGAGTCATGGAGAATCCTTCATTTTCTTTCGAAAAAAGTTTAAATACCGGAAATATATCAGCATATGACTTTGCAATATTATAGCTATTGTCTGTAGACCCATCATTAATAAGCAAAACCTCCATCTCGGTCCATTCTATAGTCTGATTAAGCAATGATTCCAGACAATCCTTTAAATATTTTTCAACATTATAAATAGGAACAATCACCGATACTCTATACTTAAATTTATGCATAATTACTTTACCCCTCTTTTACCTATCTTGTATTTTATCCATCCAATTAATGATGCCAGTATTGTTTTTAATCCAAGAAAACCATTTCGATACAAAGCGACTGTATTCTGTGCGATATCATAACCGCTTACCTGCAATACATTTTCCTGAATTTCCGTATTCTGCTGCAATATAGCGAACCTATTCCTGTAAAACATAAATTCATCAAATGTACATTTCTGTATACATTGATACTGGCTTTTAGTAATATGCATTGTATCTAAAGCAATAGATAATAAATTCTCATTTCCACTAATTTTATTTAAATACTGGCAAATAATCTGATAACAATCTTCTTTATTTTGGCTTACAGCCCTTTCCCACAAAACAGAAAGGTAGTTTTCAGAAAACCAGGCATTTACATCCAAAAGATAACTATATTTGAATGCTAATTTACAGGCTATATCAAGTACTTCATTTTCAGACATAACAAATTTTATCTCCTGTAAATCGTAAATATAAGAATCAGTTTTTCTGATGTTTGTCTCAAAACAATCCATATATTGCAGAGTTAATAACAGATTTAGTTCACTGTCCTTTTTATCCCACAGATCAAAAAGATTCTTAGCACTGAATAATTTTCCATATGGCAACACCTTTATACATCCATCGCTCTCCTCTGCAAAAACATTCCTTTCATTTTTGGCCATATAGCCGGATGATGGTACACATTTCCCTTCATCTACGTTATTGATAAGAGTTTCTAATAAATCTGGTGCCAATACAGAACTTGATTTACAAAAAAGAACCCAATCTGCGTCCATATTATTTATATATTCTCCAATTACCTCCATAGAAATAATTGGAACGTCATTATTTACAGACTGATTTATAATCCTATCTTCATCTAATATTGCACATACCCAATTTGTATATGTTTGCTTTTGAATGCTGTTAAAGCATCTATCCAAGCATTCAAATCCCACGGCATCCACTCGTATAATAATACAAACTTGATTCTTCATTTCCCCTACCCATCTCCTTGCTATAAGTAGATATTTCCCTAAAAGCAAATACCGCGTTATATCCACTTATATACTACATATGTATTACCACAAATAATTAATCTTCCATCAATCGGCTATAAATCAAATCCTTACTTAATTTATTATTTTCATCGAAAAAAAATTTAACTTGATAATTTATTCCCTTGCCTGTTTCAAGAAAACTTCTGATTTTAGAAACAGCATCTTCCGGCTTTTTAGCAATTTCATTCTCATTCACCTTGTTTAAAAAATCAATATCTCTGTATCCATTCATTCCACACTTCAATTCATCAAAATCTGGAATAAAAGAAATAATTGGAACCTTCATATAAATAAAGTCAAACATATATGAAGAGAAATCTGTAATAAAAAGGCTATATTCATCTTCTACTATTTCATTTTTAAAAGATATATGATTACTGCTAATCTTAATCAAATCACTACACTCTGCAAAGATTGGGTGCAATTTTATATCCAATTGATATCCATATTCCTCTAACAGTAAATCTAATTTAGAGGAACAAATAAACTCTTGCATTCCAATAAAGAAATTTGAAGTAATATATTTTTTTATAGGAATCTTCCATTTATTGTCTATATTATCTCCCACAAGATAAGAGCGCCAGGATGGCGCATATACAATCTTTTTTAAATTTCTAGCTTTGAGCGGAAGAACATCAAACCTAGGCATCATTATTTTCCATAAATTTTCTTCTTTAAAACCATTTTTTTTGAATAATTCCACTTCATGCAAAGCTGATATAATAACCTTATCTGCTATTATTCTTTCAGGAGAATACTTCCATGGCATATCAATGTGGAGTAAACCATGTTGTAAATAAATTGTTTCAAAATAAAACTTATTAGCATACTTCTCATACTCAGATGGTTCAAATGGAAATATATTGTTATTTTCTATATAAGCAGTTACTATCTTTTCTGCCCTCGTCACTAATTCCCTATGTAAAGTACTTCCAAATTGTACTCTATTTCCATAGACGGGTATATATTTTTCCTGTCTCTTATCGGACACGACATAATACCGTACGACCCCATCCATTTTATTGCAGTCATGTAAATACTGTTGTAATCCATTATCAATAGCTACGCCTTTGCAATCATAATAAAGCCATATTCTCTTTGTCTGCTCAATATTATTGTGATAAAGAAATTCCCACGAATTATCAATATTTTTTTTAACCTCTATATTATGCTTTTTATAAACGTTATAATTATACTTTGAGCTAAATGGGGTTAATGGCATAAAATAATAACATACTGGAAGTTTAGCAGCACCAAGTACTACATGAAATGCCACCTTATTTACTTTTTGTACATTGCAAACGTATTCCATTCTCCAAAACCGCTGTGTAGGCTCATGAGATAAATAATAGTTGTGTGTACTCGGAACAAGTGATAGTTCTCTCTTTTCCTGTTCATTCTCTGTTGCATATAATTTGGGTTTATCATTATAAAATTGAAAAAAAGCACTTTTTAAAAAACCATGAAAACTTACACTATTATCTCTTATACTAACTTTTGTAATTACAATCTCAAGTCTTTTTTCCTGCAATACCAAGTAACCTTCACTATAAAGTGCGATTTCATCTTTTTTAATAACATTAGTAATATACTCTCTTCCCTTTAACCTCATTAAATAGAATTTTTCATAAAAATCAATAGCTGGATGATCTAAAATTACTGAATTATAACACTTTTGTAATAACCTTTTTACACGCTGCATACTTTTATCAAAGTTTACGTTATCATAATGATAAGGAAAGAATATATTATTCTGAATTTTCCAGTAAATATCATTAACAAATAAGCCCTGAAATGCCATCGGTACATATTCATACTTATCAAACATTTCCTCAAAAAAGGAAAGTGACTGTTCGAAAATATAACAAGCGCCTGCTAACTTTCCAGAACTACTTTCAAGTGATCTGTTATAAATATAACATGCTGTGCTGCAAAATCCCATTTTTAATTTATCTTCCAATACCTCACAACAATATCTTTGATCTTCCGCAAAAGTTTGATTTTCATCAAATAATATATTTTTTAAATATTTATTTTTAACAACAATATTCATAGTAGTCTGTCCAATAAATGCATTTGAACATAAATCAAATACACCAGATTCTCTTAAAAATTGATATCTGAAGTGAGGATTTAATTTTTTACCTTGATAAATTGTTTCGATAGGATAAGTTATTAAATCAACCTCATTTTGGACAGATTCAAAAAAGCAAACACAATCTTCTATAGTATTTGAAGTAATTATATCATCTACATCTAAAAAAAATATATATTTTCCTGATGCATGTTTTAAACCTAAATTCCTCGCAGCAGAAACTCCTTTTTTTCTCTGTTGCAAAAATATAATATTATCAAAACTTTTTTTGTAATATTTGCATAGGGAAGCGGAACTATCTGTTGAACCATCATCTATCAAAATAACCTCCATCAAATTGAAAGCATAGCTTTGCATTATTAATGATTTCAAACAGTTTTTTATACATTCTTCGTGGTTATATATAGGAATTATGATGGAAATATTTATTTTTCGGCTATTTCTTTTAAATTTTAATCTCAATTTTGCCTACTTAAATCCTCCAATTTAAAATTATTTTATAATCTGCAATTTTTGACTGGTTAAATGCTTTATGTATGTCGTTTACTTCATTTATTTCTACCTCCCCAGAAATCAAATTACTTATTCGTCTTCTAATATTCTCATTAGTGTCTAAAATATCTATAGTCTTTATAAAATCACTTCTCTCTGACCTGCTTCTTCCTAACAAAGTGATCCCCTTTTCCAAAACCATTCTTGTATTAACCGGAACCGCCTCCTCACTTACACCTAACAACAACAATAACCCTTCCGGTAAGATGTGGTCAATTATTTGATTAATCGCATTGCCTGACTGTGCACCTCCTACACATTCAAAACAATCATCGAATTCAGCATCATCTGGAAGTTCACTTAAAGAACAAGTATGGTTCACAAAAGAAAACATATCCAGCTTTGCCTTACTTCCCCCTATTACAGTAATCTCAGCAGAAGGAATAAAATATTTCAATACGCAACTAACTGCATATCCCATCGCGCCACTTCCCCAAACTCCTATTTTTCTTTTTATTCCATTCCTCTTTCCAGCACTTCTATCTAAATAAGAACTTACTGCATGAATTGCTACACTAATAAATTCTGTAAATGCTGCAATATTTTGATCCATTTTTTCAAACTTTATCACTTGTGATTGGGGTATGCTCACAAGTTCCTGCATAAATCCATCTGCCCCACTAGAACGAAACAAAGAATCTCGTCTATAATTTTCATGGTATTGCATATTTATTCCAGGAATATTAGGCAACATAACTACTTGATCCCCTGCTTTAAATTTACCAGTTATGTCATATACAACACTTCCACATGCTTCATGAATCAGTGCCAAAGGCAATTTTTCCTTTAAAACTTTAGCATTTCTCATTCCAAAATAATATCTGATATCAGCTTTACAAATAGATAATTTTTCTGGCCTTACTATTATATTATCTGAATGACAATCTATATTTTCATAAAATGACTCTACTATAAGTGGTGCTGTAAGCTTGTACAATGTATTAATCATCAACTAAATCCCCTACCATCAACTGAGCCATTTTTAAATCAAAAGGATATGTAATCTTAAAATTTGCCACATCCCCTTTTACCAGCTTTACTTTATAATTTCTCAAATAAAATAACTTACAGGCATCTGTGACAATATTTAATTCTTCCTCTGTCATCCCATTATACACATCCTCAAATAACTTGATATTAAAAGATTGGGGCGTTTGCCCCTGATACATTTCTCTTCTAACTGGAATATCTGTGATAAATTCCTGATCTCCCGACCTTACAATTGTATCTGTTGCTTCCGCAACCGTATCACATACACCATATTTCATAACAGCCTGCACATTTTCATGAATAATTCTCAAACTTAAAAATGGACGGACAGCATCATGCGTTACCAAAATTGCATCATCCCCGGCCTTACATTTTTCACGTGCTGCTATCGCAATGTTTTTTATCGTTTCATTCCGATTTACACCTCCAGATATAATAAATATTTTATCTGTATCTATAAAATATTTGTAAGCTAAATCATACATTAGGCTTAACCAGTCTGGATGCGTTCCTACAATGATGTAATCAATATCAGGACTAACCATAAATTTTTCAATAGTATGTATAATTATAGGCTTTCCCATTAAATCAATAAACTGTTTCGGCCTAATATTTTGCCCCATGCGCATTCCTACGCCACCAGCTACAATTCCTGCTATTACCATGGCTCCTCACCTCTGAATGTTCTTTAAATATAACTCATAATTTTCTTTTGACATTTTATAAAATCTTATTTTTCCGTAAAAAGTCTTGATACCTAATATATTTTTCTTTGTAATTTAAATTAAATGCAGTATAATCTGCCAGTTCATAATAATATTTTATAGTCTTATTGTCATCAAAATCCTGAATTTTTATAAATGGCAAATTAAAATAACGGACAAGTTCCTCTATTCGGCTATCTATTATATCAGCAGCATTTTCAGGAGAAAACTTATATTCTGTCTGTTCAATAAAATCATATCCCCTATTTGCACTGTATGTAAGAAAATGCTTCTCATCTATTGAAAGTAATCCATAAAAAGTTCGAAAGTTTACGCTCACTTTATTAATTGGATTGGTTGTTTTACTGATTTTAAAATCAGGGTTTCCATTATAATATAATGAAGGACAGCCTATAATTTCAATAATTTTAATACCATTCTTTCCATATTGTATGTGTAGAAAAGTCTAAACTGCAATCTTTTATAAAAAACTCAAAAATCTCTTTTTCTTTTATCTCATCATGCGTACATACAGAATAGTTACTATTATAAATTTATTTACAGCGATTGTCTTGATTTTTTAGTGTTTAAAAGGCAAATATGCATATATTTGGCCAATAACACTTCTTATGCAATTCTCTGCAAGTATCTGCTCTACATTATAGACCAGAATAATAACTGCCACTTTAGGCAGTCTATTTAAATCTTTTCTGCCCCCCTAATTCTTTAAAACAAATATTACTATTTTCTTTCATTTCCTTATTCAATCTTGTATCCTCTCCAATTATGTTTTTAATTTTTTAACAGTCAAACTATATCCCCACTTCCAACCCCCCAGCCTCTCCATTCCTTCCCTGCAGCAATATCTTCATCACCGCATACGCATCACTTCCCGAAACCCTCTTTGCCAATCCCTCCCCCATCCCCATCATTTCCACGAAATCCAAAATCCCCCTTTGAATTTCCGCTACCACATTCCCATCCACATCCGGTTCTTTCAACTGTACCCAGCAGATTTCCCTCCCATCCTTATCCCTCTTTAAATAAAATCCCTTAAGGCTCCCCTGGGCTGAGCTGCACAAAAGCTCCACCCCCAGGTTATGCCCTTTTGCCGCGTCATGCCACTTCCAGATTTCCCTGTTCATATCCTGTGAAAAAAGATAGCTAACCAGCCAGCCTTCTGCCAGTTGGGGTTCACTCATATTCGGTTCCCCATTATGGACTGAGTTTGTCCCGGCTAAAAGCCCTACTACTTCGCAGTCCAGGCACCATATCTTATTTACAATATAATTAAGCGCCACAGCGCCGCTCCCTGCCCATCCTATATCCACTGCCGCCACACGCCTGCAGCCTTTTAAAACCTTTTCATAATAGAGCTTTCCTGCCGCAAGCTGCCCTTTATAGTGTGAAAGCACTTCCTCCCAATGGATGGACAGATATTCCCTTACTGATTCCACATTTTTATCCGTCAGTTCCGTTTGGGGTGATATCCTCTCCCCCCCGATGCCTTTCCCCGGGAAAGCCTGCCCGCTTTGGGCGGCAGGGGTATAATCCTGCATTCTTCCTGCCACATCTGGCAATTCCTGGCACATTCCATCCAGCATGTCTTCAATTTCCATGCTCTGGAATATCTGTGCCAGGGACAGCTTCTGGTTCACCTTATGGTCCAAAAATCTTCTGAAATAGTCATATTTAAAATATTCCGCCGCCATCTTTGTTGCTGCCAGCCTGGACCAGTACACATATTCTGTTTTCCCATCCCCTGCTTCTTCCGGATAAAGCAGGGCATAAGCCCTGCTTAAGATTTCCCCGTCCCTGGACAGGAACAGTAGCTTGTCAATATCATGGTTCTTTACATATTCATGGATAAACTGGCAATACCCTGTTACAAACAGCCCGCCATAAATAAATCCCAGTTCATATTCCCGGCTATATGTTTTCAGCCCATTATGGATATGGGCGTTTACAATGCCTCTGTACAGGGAACCAGTTACCGCCGACATATCTTCCGCCCGGTAAGGCATACCTGCCAGATTGACATTCTGGTAAAATTCCGCATCAAAGCCGCATTTCCTTGCCATTTTTACATCCGCTTCCGGGTGGTCACCTACGTGGACATATTTTTTTTCATGGCCGTAGGTTTCTTTTACTTTTTCAAAAAGCTTCCCATCCCCTTTGGACATCCCCAGTTCACAGGATACAAAGCAGCGGTCAATTCCCTGGTAGCCACATTTTATAAGAAGCTTCTCAATCACTTCGCCGGGAAGGTACATATCGGACACACAGATAATTTTTTTATCCAGTTTTCTCCCTTTCAAATTTTTATGCAGGCAGCGGAAGGTTTCCAGCATATAGGGATTACCGAAGCAAAGCGCCATTTCCGTTTCTATTTCTGTACCCATTCCCTTTTTTACAGGAACTCCCGCACGGATTTCCATCTCTTCATAGATTTCTTTCAGTGTTACTTCATAGCTGCCACACTGCATTTTTGCTTTCTGCCTGGTGCGCCATTCTACTTCCCGGCGGATGCGTTCAAAGTCCAGGTAGCCAAGCTTTTCCCCGACCCTGAAAAACAAATCTGCCGGGCTGGAAAAAGGCCGGAATATTAGTGTGTCAAAGATATCAAACGATATTATGTCATATTGTAAAAGACGCCCTGCAAATTTTTCCGGTCCCTCCCGCATGGAAAGCGCCGACTCACTGCCCTTCTTTGGCATCCCTTTTTTCCCATCCGGGTAAAAAATTTCCCTGTCCCATTTTTTATGCAAAATCCCACAGGAAAGGTTCATGCCAAGAAGTGCGGCCCAGGCGTAGATTCTTCCTGGGACTCCGTTTTTCCTCTGGCGCAGCGCGTGATATCTTCTCCTGATGGCAGGTACACGGTTTACAAGCAGTTGGTATAATTCCATTCTCATTCCTGTCCCCATCCTTCCTGGCCGCTCCATCAGCCTTCCGGCTGCATTCCCTGGTAGGCGCGGCAGACTTCTTTGGGATCGCCTGTCATCCGCAGCCTGCCCTTCTCAATCCATACACACCTGGTACAGTGTTCAAGAATTGTCCCCATACCGTGGGACACTAATAGCACTGTGCTTCCCCCATGAATCATTTCCTTAATTCTTTTCAGGCTTTTTTTTCTGAAAAACTCATCCCCCACAGACAAAACCTCATCCAGAATCAGAATTTCCGCTGCTGCTCCCGCTGTGGCAATAGCGAAACCAAGCCGGGAAACCATACCGCTGGAAAAGTTTTTCACCTTCTCTTCCATAAAATCCTGCAGTTCTGCAAATTTCACAATATCTTCGTAGTGTTCATCCAGAAATTTTTTTGAATAGCCTATGATTGAGCCATTCAGATAAACATTTTCCCTTGCCGTAAGTTCTCCGTCAAACCCGGTTCCCAGGGTAAGAAGCTGGACTTTCCTTCTGTTGACCTCTACCTTTCCTTCTGTGGGCTTGATTGCACCGGACACAATTTTTAAAAGTGTGCTTTTTCCAGAACCATTTGTTCCGATAATCCCCACCACTTCCCCTCTGTACACATTGAAGCTCACATGGTAGAGGGCATAAAGCTTCCGGTAAGTAATCTGCCGCTTGGCCATTTGTATAAAATAGTCCTTCAATCCAGAAGGATTACTGGAAGATAAATGGAATTCCATCGTCACATCATTTACCCTGATAACAGGGCTCCCTAATTCTCTTTCCAGCTTTTCCTCCTGCAGAAGGGAATCCGGCTCATTCTCCAGGTCATAGATTAACAGTTCCCCATCTTCGTTTTCTCCGGAAGGGGATACGGGCAGCGCTTTATCCCCATCCAGTGCCTTCTCTTCTGTATTGTCCTTCGCCAAAAACTTCCGCAGACCGAAAAGCAGCAGCTCTACTACTACCACCAAAGCCAACGCTGCCAGCGCAAGGATCAGATAAGTATTGTAATATACAGGCTTCTTTTGTACGTTTCCTGCCTGGGTGTTTTCTTCCCCCTCCTGTAAGGGATTTTTTTCCTGCTGTCCTGCTTCTTCCTTTGGAGCCAGGTTTTCATCGCCCCAGCCTGCCTCCACATCCCCGGGCACCAGCGGTTCCTGGCTTCTTGCCTCCACTTCTCCTTCCTGCATGGGTGCTTCATTCTCAGGTATGGCTTCCCCGTCTTCCCTGCCATCCTCCACACCTGCATTGAAAGGCTCCTGGGCATCTGCTTCCCCATCGCCCGGCCCTGCCAAATCCTGCCCCTGCTGGCCTTCCCCTTCGTTTTCCTCCGGTAATTGGTTTTCCTCTTCCTGCCCGTCTTCTTCCTGGGAGGATATCCCTATGTAAACAGGGGCAGTGCCCAGCACTGTCAAAGTACATTCCTCTCCCTCTTTGGTACGGACATCTGCTGATGTGATTGCCAGGGAACCTTCCCCCTCCACGATGGGCCGAAATTGAAGCCAGTATTTGATGCCTTCATCTCTTGGGCTTCCTGTAAGGGTCAGTATCCCATTTTCCTCATCCACTCCGTCCGCCCCAGACACATATTCCAAACACTGCCTGTCATATTTCATTGTTACATGATATTCACCAATTTCAGTATCCCCGCTGATATACACGCCTACGGGAAAAGCCACGCCCTCTTCCCCGTTATACCAGTTAGAGCCAAAGGTAACGGATGCCTCTGCTGCCAGTGCATGCAGAGGATTTAAGGCCATCATGCAGGCCATGGCAGCTGCCAGGATTTTCCGTTTCCTGTATCCATTCATTTTTCTCATTCAGACCATCTGCTCTCTTTTCATCCCAACCTATATTTTCTGCATTACCTGGTTTTCCTTTAATTTGAATACGATTATCCCCACCCCAAGGCTTCCAAGGCTCCAGGCGCACAGCTCCAGCCAAAGTGCCGGTTCAGGGAACTGCCCATACATGACGCATTCCCTGGCAAAGGTAATCATCGCATACACTGGATTACATTCTATTACCCCTCTCATGCCTTCCGACAGCCCGCTTACCGGGTAAAAAATTGCCGAAAGGTACATCCACAGGGTCAGTAAAACCGAATACAGATATTTAATATCTGCAAAAAATACATATGCCACAGCCAGTAAATATCCGATTCCCATAGAAAATGCCAACCCAAACAAGATATCCAGGGGAAGCAGCGCCATGGTCCAGCTTGGTTTTATGCGGAACACTGCCAGCATCATTACATATGCAATGCATGTATATCCAAAGTTCACCAGGGAGGTATAGATTCTTGACAGAATAAAGGTCTGCTTGGGCAGCTTCGCCCGTACCAGCAAACCCTTGTTGTCTACCAGCGCAGTCATGGCAGAATTGGTGGCACCGGAAAACAGCGACCAAAATATTTGTCCTGTCAGAAAATAAATAGGGAAATTTTCTATAGATCTTTTAAACATGGTGGAAAAAATCAGCGACATTACCACCATATTCAGCAAGGGGTTCAGTACGCTCCATATGATCCCCAGGGAACTTCTGGCATATTTGCGCTTTATTTCCCTGGCTGTCAGTTCATTTATTACAAATAAATATTGCTTAACCTCTTCTTTTCGTTTCAGGAAGCTTTTCGGCCTCCTGCGTTTACGCTTATGTCCCACTTTTGCATAAAGCCTTTCTGGCATACATGAAATATTTGTACATCCGTTCCTGCCGGAGGTTCCCTCTTACGTCCCCTCCGGCTTTGGCAATGCTCCCCTCCGGCCATCCGCTTTCGTTGAGCTTTTCCTTTTTTCTGTTAAGCTTTATCAGTATCTTACTGACAAACCTCTGATTTTTGATTTCCACAATATCCCAGTCCGCCGCCACCTTCTGCATCTGCAATTCCAGTACATCATCACAAAACTGCAGGCTCCCTAAAAGCTCCGCTTCGGCCTTGGAAGGAGTTCCCATACACAGCTTCAGAAGTTTTGCCACAAGGGCAGCCCCTTCTTGTGGATTCAGGCAAAAGTAGCTCCCAAAGCTCCTGCCACCGCTAAAACTATCAGCATAGGCTTGCAGATATTGCCCCAACAGTTCCCTGTTGCGTTCCATAATCTTCCTGTTTGGGTTTTCCCCATCAGCTTCCCTTGGCAGGTACCGGGTTCCCTGTTTTTCATACCCAAGAGCCATACCGCCGGGAGAGGAACAGACTGTCTCAAATAGACATACAGAAAATTTTACTTTTCTGTGGATCCCTCTTCCTGGTGTAAAATAGTATCCATGATACCTGCCAGGATCCGCCCCCGGGGGCAGCCCATATAACCCAAAATAAAAGCCCTCCATTTTCCGCTCCTGTCCCAGCGCTGCTGACACAAGCTGCTGTAGGCTCATCTGGGTAGTGCCAATCCAGCCGCTGTCCACCAAAGCGTAAGGAATTTCCTCCAGCATTCCCTCCTGGGCCAGATACCCCAGGGTATTGCCAAAGCAATCTTCGGAATGCTTCCTTACATATTCCAAAAAAGGAACTGTTTTTGCCAGAACCTTCTTCAGTCCTTGTATCTGGGTATAATTAAGCGGCGTCAGATATTGTTGGCTGTATCCGGCAAGCTCCGCTACATGGCGTGCCTCCTCTTCTGTCAGCGCCGCCCTTTTCATTATTTTCTGGAAGGAGATATCAATCCCCCCTATGCAGATCAAATCTACGCATTTTTCCCCCATCAGCCTGTATTGGGCCATGCGGAGGGAATAGCGGGATACCTTTAGGTATCTCATTTCAATGTGGTATCCCGCCGTCTTTGCAAGTTTCTCCGCGGCATATTGGAGGAGCCAGCCATCCCTTGCAAGGAAATACAGGCGCTTAATCCCAAGGGAATGCGCCTTACCCAGCACCCATTTTGCAAAGGATGTTACTGACGGTGCAAATATATGTAAAAAGATGTTGTCATAATCAGACAGCCCTTCCTGCTGGGCCATGGATTTTTCCAATGCTTCCAAATGGGGCGGGTTCTGTCCCAGTATGGCTTTGTACTTCCAGAGCCGCTGTTGGATATTCTCCTCCTGCTTTCGCCTGTCCATCCCATATGCCCCTCTTTCTGAATTTTCCTTCTGTCCGTTTTATCCATTCCAGGATCTGTGGCGGTATCATGCACGCCGCCACAGGGCGCAGGGAGTAAATCCATCCTGCCGGGAATAAAATCCCTAGTTCTTTATAACTGCGGTATCTGGTTTTCGCCTCATTGATACGGAAATGTATTTTCCGTTTTCTGTAGGATTCCCTGGTTTCCCTGTACCTGAAAAGCGTTTCCTGGAGGTTATACCCTCTCTGCCCCCGCCCCACAAGGCGCATGAAAATTTCATAATCTTCACAGCGCAGGGTTTCCTGGGTATCAAGGTAGCCCCGTTCCTGGTCAAAAAGCTCCCCGCGGAACATCACGGAAGGATGGACATAGGGAGAATAACGGAAATAATCTGCCATCTGGGGGATCTCTGGCATAGGGCGTAATCCCCAAACACCATTTTCATCAAACAGCTCCGCATTGGTCCCACACCAACCATATTCCGGGTGGTTCTCCAAAAAAATTACCTGCCGTTCCAATCGGCCAGGCAGGGAAAAGTCGTCTGCATCCATTCGGGCAATGTATTTGCCTCTGGCCAGCCGTATGCACTCGTTTAAAGAAAATGCCAGCCCCCTGTTTTCCTCCCGCCCTGCAATGATAATCCGTTGATCCATCCCTCCCAGAGCCTGTACATTGCCCGCCGCTTCCGGGCAGGAGCCGTCATCCCAGATAATAAATTCAAAGTCCCTGAAGGATTGGTTTAATATGGAATTGACCGCATCCCTCAGAATTTTTTCGTCCCACTGGTTGTATACTCCCATGATGACGGAAACCATTGGCTGTTCCATTGGGAAACCCTCTTTTCCGCACATAAATCCCCCTATAGGGAATCCAGTGCCTTTTTATATACTTCTTTCATTGTCTTTCCTGTCTCATTTATTGTAAATTTCCCTGCAGATGCCCTGCACGCATCAGCCATCCGGCCCCTTGCGCCGGCATCCTGATAGAGAAAATAAATCGCTTCCTGAAAATCTTCCACACTGTCCGGCCTGCAGACAACGCTGTTAATATTGTTTATGGCATATTCCCTGGTTCCCCGGTTATCTGCTGCAATCAGCGGCACACCGCACAAAAGTGCTTCTATGGCTGCCACCCCCAGGCCTTCCCGCCGGGATGGGAATGCAAAACAATCCGCGCTTCTTAGCACTTCCTCCATATCCGTCCGGTATCCCCAAAAACGCACCTGCTGTTCCAAATGCCTTTCTGACACTAACCGCCTTAATTCTTTTTCATTATTGCCTTTCCCACAGATGCTGTAATAAATATCTTTCTTTCCCAGCCTGGCAATTGCTTCTATTACCACCTTCTGGTTTTTGTTGGGATTTAGCTCTGCTGCTGTAACAATATGAAAGGCATCCCTGGGAATCCCCAGGCTTTTGCGCATACTTCCTGCCGCCCTGCCATCAGGGCAAAACCTTTCCGGGTTTACGCCAACCCCATGGATCTGGACAATATTCCCTCCCGGGCGCAGCCGGAACCCCTTGGCCCTTATATAGTCCTCTTTGTTTATAGTCACAAGCTGATTGGTAAACCTGGCCAGAAATCTCTCCACTGGATAAAACAACAGCCAGTTAAAAAGCGGCGCTCCCTTATAAAAATGAAAGCCGTGGGCAGTATATATCACATAGGCCCTGCGCTTTCCGGTTCCTGAAGCTACCCTGCCCGCTACCCCTCCCATGGGATTATGGCAATGGATAATATCTATGTCATTTTCTTCTATCACTGTCCTTAACTGTCTGATAGCCACAAAGTTTTCCCTGATTTTAACAGGGCTTTTGGCTATGTCGATGTGGTGCAGGATGATCCCCTGGCTTTTCAGCTCCTTCTCATCAAAGGTATAAACAGGGTTCCTGAAATTGGAAGCATAATGTATCTCACATCCCATTTCCCTTAACAGCTTCACATCATTCTTTTCAAACTGCGGCAAAAAACCGCTGATTGTCGTTACAAAAAGGACTTTTCTCATTCGCGTCTGTTCCACTTATTTCCGGCAAACAGTTCCCCCGGCAGGGCTTTATCCCTGCCAGGTTCCTGTGTTCCTATATCAACCACATGATGTTCGGAATATAAATAAGATCTTATTTTAAATGAATTTTAATTAACCAAAATATTTCTTTCCGCAGAAGATTGCACCTGCCATGCCAAAGATCATGACAACTGCTGCCGCTGCTGCAGTTTCTCCGGTTTTTGGAGCTGTTACAAGGCTTTCTACTTCAAGCTTTACAATACTGATAGGTGAAAGGCTTGCGGTTTCAAATGTTACAGAACCGTTTGCCACGTTTGTAGGGATAATGGTTTCCCATGCGCTGCCTGTGTAATGCAGGATTGCAATGGCATCATTACGTGTGATGCTGGATACATTCATGGTTACTACATAGTTTCCGTTTGCTGCTTTTGTAGCTGACTGTGCGTTTACTTCTACTACGGAAACTACAGAAGCGGTAACTCTCTTTGTGGGGTCGGCCGCTGCTGACGCAATGCTGCTGTAACTGCTGGTTGATAACTGTGTATTTGCGCTTGCTGCTTCCATAAATGAAGCGCCAACGGAAGCCAGGTTATTTAATAACTGGTTCTGTACAGTTACTGCAACAGACTGTACAATAGTCTGGGACACTGTGGTAACAGTAAAGCCCTCTGAAACAGTAGTCACAGAAGTATATTCTGTTGCTGTTTTCATTTCAGTTACAACAGTTGTGGCTACCTGCCCAGGTGCCGGTGCCTCAGTGGTAGGCACTGTAGGGCTGGCTGCAAATGCAGTCATAGATGCCGACACCATAACTGTCAATGCGGACAGTAATGCTAAAACTTTTCTTTTCATGTTAATGGTTCCTCCTTTCCTACATCTCATGTGGTCTATATCAAATCCGGATTGTGGTATCCGGATCCAATACTTAAAGTAAATCCCCTGTAGAATTACTGCGGGGGATCCGGTTCTGTAACCGGCTCGTAAAATAACGAAACGATCAATTCTTCCAAAGCAGCCTCATCTATGTAGAACTCTTCAAATAAATTCCCCTGCACGGTTTCCCCTTTCAGGGAATACAGGCTGTCAATATTAAAATCATAATCCAGTGCTTCTGTTGCCAGATAGGTAAAGCTGCCCAGGTCAATATCTGTTACCATATACTTCTGCACTGTCTGGTACAGCCTTACGGCCACCCGGATATCAGCCATGGACTGGTTTTTTGCCTCCGCCGCAAAGGTCGTCAGGTATTGTTTCTGTCTTTGCAGGCGCAGTTCATTGGAATTAAATACATTTTCATTCCGGAGCCGCACATACCAATAAGCCTTCTCCCCGTTCAGAGTGACCATATCCCCCTGGTGGAGATCCATGTCATACTCCGGGTAGATGATATCATCCAGCACTTCCACTGTTATGCCGCCTACCGCGTCATTCAGCGCCGGGATGGCATCCATGCTGATTGCAGCATAAGCATGGATGGGAATGTTGTGGAACATACGGGAAACTGTTTTCACCTGCCTGATGCAGCTTTCTTCCCTGCCGTCCCCATAGCCATGCTGCAGTGCTACCTGTTTTTTGAACCTGCCCACATAGTTCCCTTCCTGGTCAAATACATCCACATCCACCATGGAATTGCGGTTAATGGCAATTACATATACATTTTTGTCGTGAGGGTTTAAAACTGCCAGGAACAATGCATCCGCCTGCCCCCCTGCATATTCTTCCGCCTCTTCCGCACTCCAGCTCTGGCCGCCTACTGTCTCCACCGTCTCCTTATCAATTCCCATAACCAGGATTGTGATCAAATCTGTATTCAGCGTATAAGGCTTTCCTTCGTATAGAATCTGGTTTTCATCCAGTTGGTGGCTCTTTTCGCCGATTTCCGGCCCCGCCGCTTCTGTGTCCTCTGTGCCAGCCACCACAGTTGCCAGATTATTTTTTCCGATCATCCTCATTACAAGAATAATCCCGAAAAACACGAAAACAATTGTCAGGATGGTGGCTATGGTCATAGCGCCTATTCCAATTTTCTTCCTTTCAACTGTTTCCTCTTTGTCCAGCATGGCAGCCTCCTCCCTTCTACGAATTCCGAAGCACACCCACTACCAGGAAACGCAGGCTTGCGTCATGGTCGGTAGTACAGGTTGACAGGGTAATGATCTTATCCTTTTCTGTCACTTCTACATCATGGCGTATATTTGCCACCCTCGCCTGTGTATTGTCCATGTTCAGAACATCTTTAATATACTGGGCATAGACATATTCATTGGACAGGTCATAATTCGCCAAAAGATGTATGGCGGGAAATTCGTATGCCGCGAATATTTCATAAGTAAATACCCCTGATTCTGTATAGATATAAATGTAATGGGGTTCCTGTAGCAGTTTGTTCTTTTCAAAATTATGGAGAGTGGAAAACATGGTCTTATCTTTTAGATTGTGTCCGTACAGCACTGTATGTAAATCGGAAAAATCCTTGCTGTTATAATTCTCTGTATAGATACACCCCGGATATCCCTTTGAACCATCCATATTCCTGTTTAAATAATAGGCATTACTGGTAGGATGCTGGAGCACCGGATAATCCACTGTAGTGCCCGGAACTGAAATCCAGGCATAGATATCCGCGTTTTCCTTATGCAGGGCATCCCAGTCAAGATTTTTACCGGTCACGGTAACATCCGGTTTTGAGGATGCTGGGCCCGTCTTCCCGTCAGGGCGCTTTGCCCCTGCATTCAGTTCAACAGATTCCGTAAACCCTTCCTCCTGGCCTGCCGGACGCGCATTTGCCATTGCCGCAGAGCCATTTCCCCAATCGGTTCCTGATCCATCCCCCTGGAGTGTATTTTCTTGTGCCCCAGCCTCCTGGGAAGCCCCATCTGTTAGCATTTGTGCACTTCCGCCCTCACTGCCCTGGCTTTCTTCTGAAGGCGCACTGTTTACAATCGCCTGCAGTTCTTCATAGGTTTTATTGGCTTTCTGCCTGTTCAGATATCCTGTTGCCGAAAAAATTCCCCCAACTGTAGCCGTTACTGCAAAAACGCCAAACAATAACAGCCATATATTCTTTTTCTTCATTCCATCATTCCCCATCTGAAAATTCGCATAATTTTACCCAAAATGGGCATGCTATTTTAATAAAGGTATTTTCGCAGATTAACACAATCTGCGAAATGTCAAAAGATTAAAATCACCATAAAATCCCTGTGATCTATGTACTAACCTACGTGAAATTATACTTGTTAAATGAAGATTTGTCAACAAGATATAAATTTTTGGTTAATATTGGATAATACAGTCTCAGTTTTATGTCGCGTACTGTAAAAAAAACTGTATTATTTCAAGAATTGGCTCTATTAGGGGTCAGAAAAATGGTCAGGAGGTTATAAAAAATGGCAAGACGCGGAGAAAACATCAGGAAGAGGAAAGACGGCAGATGGGAGGGGCGGTATACTTTGCCGGACGGAGAATCCGGCAGGAATGTAAGCCATTCTGTTTATGCCCGCACTTACCGGGAGGCAAAGGATAAGCTTTCAGAGGCAAGGAAAGAGGTAGAAAGCATCAGGGCAAAAAGGGCAGCGCCGGGGGAGGTTCTATGGGGTACAGCGGCAGAAGAATGGCTTGCTTCCGTGGAAGGCAGAAAAAAATATGCTACTTATATGAAGTACCGTTCTGTATATGAGAAGCATATAAAAAAAACACTGGGCAATATTCCCCTGTCTTTGGTAGACGAGAATACCCTTGCCAGGGTTTTCGGGGAAAAAGGCAAAAATCCAATGTCCGACAGCATAGGCAGAAGCATCTCCTGTGTGCTTGGGCAGATTATTGCCTATGCTTCTGCCCATTACTATACAGAAATGCCCAGGTACTCTTTCCGTAAACCCAAAGGGGCAAACAGCCATGGACAGGCGCTGAACCAGACAGAGCAGGCAAAGCTCCTTCAATGTTTATATGAAGGGATGGATATCCACAAGCTTGGGATTCTGCTTTGTATTTCCACCGGCTTACGGCTGGGGGAAGTCTGCTCCCTGAAATGGCAGGATGTGGATCTGGAAAGGCAGGTTTTGCATGTGAACCGTACGGTACAGAGAATAGCCGTTGATGGCCAGCGCAAAAAGACTACCCTATTAGAAGGGGAGCCGAAAAGCATCTTTTCCCGCCGTGAAATCCCTTTGTCGGATGAAATTGTAAAACTGCTCACACCCTACCAGGATATAGAAGAAGGGTATGTGTTCAACGGAAGCCGGCCCATGGAACCAAGGACTTACCAGAACAAATTCCAGCGATATCTCAAGGATGCAGGAATAGACAAAAAAAATTTCCATATCCTTCGCCATACCTTTGCCACGAATTGCATTAATAACGGGGCAGATGTGAAGAGCCTGAGCGAGATACTGGGGCATTCGGATGTAAAGATTACCCTGAACCGCTATGTACACCCAACCATTGAAACCAAACGGCGCCATATGAATTCACTGTCCGCTATTTATGGTCAGTATGTGGGTCAGAAGAAGCCATAACAGGGATAAATAAAAGGGGAAAAGGAGACATTTCGCAGATTGTGTTAATCTTAGATAATTTTAGAAAATCAGATTAAAAAAGGTGCAAGACGGATCGCCCTGCACCTTTTTTTCTATTCGCTGGCCCACGGAGCGTGGCAGCGTTTGTTAAAACAAGCATTTCCTGTAAGTATAAGCCCTTCCCCTATTCTGGCACCGCTCCACCACATTAAGATAATTTAAAATATGAAGCATTTTTCCGGCGGTTTCCCTTTTCTCATTCACCGCCTCACCCAATTCCTTTGCCGTGAAAGGTTCCGGCAAATCCCCGGGGATCAGCATTTTGTAATCCTCTGCCTGCTGGATCCGCACTTCCCCCAAAAGAGACACTGGGATCCTGTCATAACGGCAGGAACCTCTTTTCTTATCCCTGCTCCAGCCGTTTAATAGCCTGTATTCCTCTATTTCCAGGAGGGGGAAACACAGGCGCAGGTTAGGGTCTTTCAAATAGGGTTTTATTTTGTACAATTCATAAAAAGCCCTGTAAACAGACCCCCGCACAGGGCTTTTCCTTGGTTTGGTACGCTCCCCTGTCTCCTCGTCTATCCAGCTTAAATATTTCACCTTTGGGATAGGATAAACAATGGTTACCAGGTAATCGGCAAGAAAGCAATCCAGCTTTCCCCGCATTTTATCAAAATTGCCTGTCTGGATCTCAATGATTTCTTCCCCGGTACAGATATCAGCAACATATCCTCCCACAGGGATTTCCTGCATTGCCTTATCCGGCGCGTAATAATCCTTCAATACGGCATGCAGGGTTTTCTCTTTCAGGGTGCCTATGCCGCAGCGTTCTCTCTGGGTACATATAATGTTATTTTTGATATCTTCAAATCGTTCCGTCCCTGTCATTTATTTTCTTTCCAGAAACAGTTTTCTTGAAATAAAGTTATATACCATCACAACACCTGTGGCAATGATTGCACTGAGCTTTACCACCATGGTTTCTTCCAAAAGCTCCATAAGGGCCGCACTATGCCTGAAAATACCGTCTATGCAGATGAACATTACGATCTCGTTGATTACAAGCCCTACTGCCGACAAAATCAAAAATACACTAAACTCCTTTTTCCTGTCCATCTCCTTTTTTCTGGTAAAGACGAATTTAATGCTTAATATATAATTGACAATCGCTGAGACTACGAAGCCAATAAACTTTGATATCAGGTAGTGGACTCCCATATTGTTGGTAAGGCCAATGGTCAGCCCATAGTCAATAAAAAAGCAGAAAAGCCCCACCAGGCCAAATTTTAAAATCTGATTGAATAAGTTTTTCATTTTTCACCCTTTTCCTCCATATTGTGTGGATGCCATAAACCTTTTCTTTATGGCATTTCCTAATATTATAACATGGCATGTCTTAAATGAAAAATAAAATTATTTTAAACCGCAAAATCCCCTTTTACCTGGTTTCACGCAAAGATGGAAGATAGTAAAAGCAAGTCTTTTCAGGAATTCTCTCATGTAAAATAATTCCCTCTTCTGTTTCCCTATCGGTGTATTCTGTGCAGGAGGCCAACACAATCCTGCCGTCAGGAAGTACACAGGCTAAAGCCCCTTCTACATGGCAGGGCGTCTCATAAGCAGGCATGGCAACAAAAGCCCTGTCCTCTCCCTTATTATAGGAAAAGATCCCGTCATACCCCCAGAAAACAAAATCAGCGTCATAGCCAGGCGCTATCAGGTCCAGGCAAAGGGTAGTATCAGGAACAATCCCCATATAGATTTCCTCCAAACATCCTTCCTTGGGATTAATAGATGCAATTCCCATACGTTTCTCCCCATCCTGTACCATGGTATAGGCTTTGCCATCTTTTCCAATGCCGATCCCTCCCAGCATGCTGGAAGTATAGTCCCCGAAAGGAACCCGTGCTACCAGGCCGCCCTGGGTATCTATCACCAGGAGGAAATCCTCGTCTGTATAGCCTGCGCCTTTCAGATACAGGTTGCCCTCCCGGTCTGCCGCAAGCTGCCTGATAAAGCCGTCGCTGCTTATCCCCCCAAAGGTTATGTTCCTTTGCCGGAAGGCAGAAAGGTCGATTTCCCTCAAAAATTCTCCCTCACCGCTTAGTACCCATAAAGCGGATTCCCAGCCATCCTCCCCATACTGCATCAGCCCCAGGTAAATATCCCCCCTGGCATCCTGGCACAGGGCGGTAATTCTGGTCTGCCTGCCAAAATTGTTAAAAAACATTACGGATTCATTGCTTCCAAATTCCATCTTGTGTATAGCGTTCCAGCCAGTAAGAAAAATACAGTTGTTTCCGGCTGCCATATACAAAAGGGACAAATCTCCCTTATAGGGAACCGTTAGTTCCTGGCCTGGGCTTAAAGCCGCACCGCTTTGCAGGAAGTCCTCCCCTGCAGGCTCCCCTGGCGTCCATTCCACCTGTGGGATTTCTGTTTCTCCCTGCGCTGCCATCTCTGTCATTTTCTGTAAGCTATAATCCCTCTTATAATAAAAGTCAATAATCTGTAAAAGCTCCTCGTCGCTCATTTCCTTTTCCGGGAAAAAGAAGGTGCTGGTATCTTTTAAAAAGGCAACCCCTTTTCCCTTATAGCTGCCAGCGCTTTCCATCATGGTAATCTCCCCTTCCGGGAACCTGGCCTCCTCCTGGTAGGCTCTTTGCAGCTCTTCCATCCGGCTGCGTTCTTCCTCTTTATAGGGACGGTTGTAATTGTCCGCCGGAACTTTTGAGGTATAAACCTGGACAAAGTATTCTTCCAGCTTTTCCCTGTTCATAGCCTCCATTCTTTGGCGTACCATCCCTGTTGCCGCTGCTGCCGTTATCGAAAACAACATCGCCAGTGCCGCTGCCAGGGGCATCCACCTCCGCAGGTGCCTTGGGGATTTCCCCCGGGGCTTTTGAAGGTTTTTCAGCTTTTCATCTATTTTTATTTCCAGGGATTTTGGCAGGCACATTCTCTCTTCTTCTGCCATCAAAAATAATTTTTCTTCAAATTTATCCGTCATTTTCTGCGCTCCTTTCCGGTTATAGCATTTCCCTAAGCTGTTTTTTCCCCCGGGACAGCCTTGATTTTACAGTACCCTCCGCAATGCGGAGAATTCGCCCAATTTCCTTTATGGGCAGGGCTTCATAAAAATACAGAATAATAACCTCCCTGTAAATCACATCCAGCATCATTACTGCGTCCCACAATTCATGATGGTCATCCACAAAGGCCGGTGCCATTTCCTCCACCTGCTCCATAACGGCTACCCTTTTCGCCTTTTGGTAGATTTTTCTTGCCTCGTTGGCAGTAATCTGCATGATCCACGGCCGAAAACGTTCCGGCTTTCTCAGCGTATGCAAATTCTCATAGGCCTTCAGGATCCCTTCGCCCACCGCATCCTCGGCGTCCGCTTTGGAATGGAGAATCCCAAATGACAGCCTGTACATATTGGGGGTATATTCTTTGACCAGCTTACAAAATGTTTCCTTGTCTATGGCAGACATCCACTTCACCTCCCTGCTTGTTTCTGCTTTTGTTATTTAATTAGATAGCCGGAAAAGGCAAATGGTTCCATGAAAATTCACAATCGTGGAAAAACAACGGGCAGCACGCTCCGCGTGCCAGCGTTTGTAAGAAAAGCCAAAGCTATGAAACGTACTGGCATTGCCCTTTGACGTTTCATAGCTTTGGCTTTTTGCTTACCTGTTTCCGGCCTGGTTAATATAATTCACCAAACCTTCCGCATCTATAATTTTTTGCATAAATTCCGGAAATGCCTGGCCTTTAAACTGCGTTCCCTTAGTCAGGTTCCGGATGATGCCGGAATCAAAATCTACTGTAACCTCATCTCCTGGCTCAATCCCTTTGGAGGCCTCCGGGCATTCAATAATGGGAAGCCCAATATTGATGGCGTTTCTGTAAAAAATCCTTGCAAAGGTTTCCGCTATCACACAGCTAACCCCGGCCGCCTTGATTGCAATCGGGGCATGTTCCCGTGATGAGCCGCATCCGAAGTTTTTATCCGCCACAATGATGTCCCCCTCCTTCACCTTTTTTATGAAGTCCTTATCAATATCCTCCATGCAATGGGATGCCAGCTCCCCGGGGTCGGATGTATTCAGGTATCTGGCAGGGATAATTACGTCGGTGTCCACATTGTCCCCATATTTAAAAACAATTCCTTTTGCCGCTTTCATATTTAACCTCTTTTCTGTTTTCCATGAATCTGTCTCCAGTTTTCCTTACCTGCACTGAAAACGCAGGCTCCCTTCAGATTTTCCCTTAACCTCAAAGCTGGCAGGGACAGGAGATTTTTCCGGTAATGGCGCTTGCTGCCGCAACTGCCGGGCTTGCAAGATAAATCTCTGACTTTACATGTCCCATACGTCCCACAAAATTGCGGTTAGTGGTGGAAACGCATCTTTCCCCCTCTGCCAGTATCCCCATATAGCCTCCCAGGCAGGGCCCGCAGGTGGGGGTACTTACCACTGCCCCGGCCTCTATAAAGATTTTTAAAAGCCCTTCCTCCATTGCCTGCATATAAATAGACTGGGTTGCAGGGATGATAATGCAACGCATTCCCTTTGCCACATGCCGCCCCTTTAAAACCTCTGCCGCAATACGCATATCCTCCATACGCCCATTGGTGCAGGAGCCAATCACCACCTGGTCGATCTGGATATCTTCCTTAATCTGGTCAATGGCCTTTGTGTTCTCCGGAAGGTGGGGAAAGGCAATGGTGGGGCGCAGGGTACTTAAATCAATGGTGTATTCTGCATCATAGACAGCGTCCTCATCGGCTTCATAAACCGTATAAGCCTTCCTGGAATGTTCTTCCATATAAGCAGTTGCCAGGCCGTCTACAGGAAAGATGCCATTCTTCCCACCCGCCTCTATGGCCATATTGGCAATGGTGAAGCGGTCGTCCATGGTCAGGTTTTGGATCCCCTCCCCTGTAAACTCCATGGATTTGTACAAAGCGCCGTCAACCCCGATCATGCCGATAATATGTAAAATCACATCCTTGCCGCTGACCCATTTACCAGGCTTTCCCACCAGGCGGAATTTTATGGCAGAGGGGACTTTAAACCACGCTTTCCCGGTAGCCATCCCGGCCGCCATATCCGTGCTTCCCACTCCTGTGGAAAAAGCCCCCAGGGCACCATAGGTACAGGTGTGGGAATCCGCGCCAATGATCACATCCCCGGCCACGGTAAGCCCTTTTTCCGGGAGAAGTGCGTGCTCAATTCCCATTTCCCCCACTTCAAAGTAATTGGTAATCTCATTGCGGCGTGCAAATTCCCTTACACACTTACAATGCTCTGCCGATTTGATATCCTTATTGGGTACAAAGTGATCTGGTACAAGGGCGATTTTGTCCTTGTCAAATACCCCTTCCACCTTCATCTTTTCCATTTCCTTAATCGCCACCGGGCTTGTAATATCATTCCCCAGCACCAAATCCAGGTCCGCTTCAATAAGCTGCCCGGCTTCCACCTTATCCAGGCCCGCATGGGCTGCCAGTATCTTCTGGGTCATTGTCATTCCCATAATGATTCCCTCCGTTTCCGTTTTGTAGCCACTCTCACAAGCGCCTACGGTTTCCAGTTCTGTCTTTTTCTCTATCTGATATTATCACAAACCCGTGCTTTTGGAAAATAATATCTGTTCATAAATTTCATAACTTATAGTTATAAAACATTATTTGGCCCTGGAAACACCCAAAACTGGCATAGGAAGATACCCGTTAAGAATAGCAGGAATTCCCGTCAATTCCAGATCCCATAACTTGTAATTATAAAATGTTAATGGTATGATTATAGGCAGTTATTATAGTATCCTTAGCCAGGAAAGCCACCTGGCAGACATGGGGCGGAAACCGGAAAGGCAGATAAATGGAACAAAATCTTAATTTATACCAGATTTTTTATGAAGTGGCAGGCTGCCGTAACTTTTCCGTGGCAGCCAAAAAGCTGTATATCAGCCAGCCAGCCGTAAGTAAATCCATCGCCAAGCTGGAGGAAGGGTTACATACTGTACTCTTTCACCGTTCCTCCAGGGGTGTTACACTGACACCGGAAGGGGAACTTCTATATCAATATGTGGAACAGGCGTTATCTTCCCTGAAATCCGGCGAAGACCAGCTCCATGCGTCTGCCTCCTTAAAAGTCAGCCATCTTTCCATTGGTGTAAGCGCCACCCTCTGTAAGTATGTGCTGCTTCCCCTTTTAAAATCCTTTATAGAGGAAAATCCTGCTATTAAACTGTCCATTTCCTGCCAGTCTACTTTTGATACCATTTCTGCCCTGTTAAACGGCACCATAGATCTTGGGCTGGTAGGGATTCCGCCCGCAGGGCCGGGGGCGGGAACATCCGGCAATGTCCAGGGGATCACCTTTCTTCCCCTGAAAACCATTGAAGACATTTTTGTAGCCACTGATGCCTATCTTGCCCCCTTCCAAAGTAAATATAAAGGGGAACTGTACAAAAATCAAAGCTTTTTCCAGGAGGCATCCTTTATCATGTTGGACAGGGAAAACATTTCCCGCAAACATGTTGATACTTTTCTGTCCTCACAGGATTTTATCCTTCATCATGTGATAGAAGTCAATAACATGGACCTTTCCATTGAATTTGCCAAAGCCGGGCTAGGTATCGCCTGCGTGATTGGGGGGTTTGTGGAAAAAGATATCAAAAACTGCCTCCTGCGGGAAGTGAAATTAGGGCATAAAATCCCCAAACGCCAGATTGGGTTTGCCTATCTTCCAAAAACACCCATATCACAGGCAATGGATATTTTGATACAATATTATCAGGTCCATTATCTGTAAATTAGCCCATGGATAAAACATTACAATGGATGAAATGCTTATTTTATGGATGAAGCGCTTCCAATCAGGACCCTCTTCCCACAAAAGGCAAACCCATACTTCCGTATACGCTCCTTTGAAATGCCTTTTGCAATAAGGACCGCCTGATATTTCTTTTCCTCTATCTGCCGGAGTGCCTCCCTTACTGTATCGGACAATTCTTTTTCCCCCTCATCCTGTACTTTAAATTCCAGCAAAATTGCATCATCTTCTATATTCCTTGGCTCCAACATGACATCATACCGCCCTAAACCACTCTCTTTGTTTGAAGTTACTACATATTTATCAATAAGCTCTACCATCAGCCCCAGTACAAAACCATGGTAAAACCGCTCCGGCTGTCTTTCAGAAGGCTTATTTCCCACATCAAAACTGCTGAATATTTCCAAAGACACTTTGTTCATATACCAATTCATTGTCTTGATATCATCAGCCATCAACGCCCTGATAAAATCGTTATATTCGGATGATACGCTGTCAAACCATCCCTTTACCATATTAAAAAACATAATCCTGGTTTCCAGATTTGTCAGGGCAAGTTCATATTCCTCCTTCCAGATACCATATTCAGTCATAAATGCCTGATAGTCTTTCACCTTTAAATAACCTCCAGCAAGCAAAAGGCTCCATATGGCATTCTTTTTCACGGAAAGCTGTCCGTAATTAACCTGTTCGTCAATTTCTATCCGGATACTTTCCCCCTGGATCAAATGTTCAAATGTTTTCTTAACCTCCGTGTTACCCTCCTGTATTAATTTTCCCACAAGGCCATTAGTGCTTGTATTGACCCAATAAGTCCCCACCTTTTTTTCATCCAGAAAGTTAATAACAGACCATGGGTTATAAATGTCCGTCTGGTTTCCAAAAGTAAATCCATCATACCAATCTTTTACCTGCTGTTCCTGGCCAGACAGACCATACTCTTTCAGCCCTGCAAACACTTCCTCTTCAGTAAAGCCAAAACAGTCTTTATATTTATCCGAAGTTGTTGTTACTACTTTCAGGTTATTTAAATCAGAAAAAACCGATTCCTTGCTTACCCTGGTAATGCCTGTCATAATGGCGCGTTCCAGATAAGGGTTCGTCTTAAAGGTGGAATGGAACAGGCTTCTGGTAAACCCAACCATCTCCTGCCAATAACCATTTACATAGGCTTCCTGCATGGGGGTATCATACTCGTCCAAAAGTATGATAGCTTTTTTTCCGTAATATTTCATTAAATAGCCCGATAAGGCGTTCAGGGAATCTGTTGCAACATAATTTTCCATATCCGCCGATACTTTCTGGTAAAATGCTTTTTCTTTTTCATTCAGTTTGCCGCTGTCTGCCAAAAAATCAAATTGATTATAGAGTTTCGTAATATTTTGGCAAATTACTTTTCTTGCGTCCATATAAGATGTCTCCTTAACGTTTGCAAAACTTAAGAAGATCACCGGATAGGTGCCCTGTAACTGCCGGTAACGCTCTTCCTGCCATATAGAAAGACCTTCAAACAATTCCCCGCGGCCTGCATAATTTATTGAAAAGAATTTTTCCAGCATACTCATGTTCAGAGTCTTTCCAAAGCGGCGCGGGCGGGTAACCAATGTCACCTCATCCCCGGATTCCCACCACTGACGTATAAATTCCGTCTTGTCTATATAGAAATATCCCTGCTTTTGGATTGTCTCAAAATCCTGATTCCCAATACCAATTTTCCTCGCCATACCCTCTTCCCTTCTTAGAATTACGCTGTCTTCCCGCCTTACGATAACATGGTTAAACCCATCCACATTTTATGCAAAGAATCCTCTATATAAAAACTACCGGAAAGATATTCTCCTTCCGATAGCTTCTGGTTCTCTATAAAGTAACATTTAATTGTTTATCAGCTTGTCATCTTCATTATTCCAGCTATAAAGCTTGCGGATTTCCTTGCCCACCTGCTCTGCGGGATGTTCAGCGGCAAGCTTCCTCATAGCCTTGAAATGCGCCTGCCCGCCTGCCGGTGACATATCCAGAAGGAAATCCTTTGCAAAACTGCCGTCCTGAATATCTTTTAAGATTTTCTTCATGGTCTTTTTGGTCTCTTCTGTGATAATCTTAGGGCCTGTAATATAATCGCCATACTCTGCGGTATTGGAAATGGAATATCTCATTCCTTCAAAACCGGACTGGTAAATAAGGTCTACGATCAGCTTCATCTCATGGATACATTCAAAATAAGCGTTCCTGGGATCATAGCCTGCTTCTGTCAAAGTTTCATAGCCTGCCTGCATCAATGCGCATACGCCCCCGCAAAGGACTGCCTGTTCGCCGAAAAGATCTGTTTCTGTCTCTGTGCGGAAAGTAGTCTCCAGGACCCCAGCCCTTGCACCGCCGATTGCCAGCGCATATGCCAGCGCTTTGTCAAGAGCCTTTCCTGTCGCATCCTGATGTACAGCTACCAGACAGGGAACGCCTTTGCCCGCCTGGTATTCGCTTCTTACCGTATGTCCAGGCCCCTTGGGCGCAATCATAGTAACATCCACATTCTTGGGAGGAACGATCTGCCCGAAATGAATGTTAAAGCCATGGGCGAACATTAACATATTGCCTTCTTCCAGGTTTGGCTCAATGTCTTTCTTATACATAGCTGCCTGCAATTCGTCATTGATCAGGATCATAATGATATCTGCCTTTTTTGCAGCTTCCGCTGCTGTAAACACTTCAAAGCCCTGGGCCTGTGCCTTTGCCCAGGATTTTGAACCCTCATAAAGGCCAATAATTACATGGCAACCGGATTCCTTCGCATTCAGCGCATGTGCATGTCCCTGGCTACCGTAACCGATAACCGCAATTGTTTTTCCTTCCAGCAAGGATAAATTACAATCCTGCTGATAATAAATATTTGCCATTTCGACTCCTTTCCATAGAGGCACCGCCTAAAAGGCGGTACCTTTTCCTGTGTTTTTATTTATACCTACTGTGTTTTACAGATAAGTAACGTTCTCCGTCCCTCTTCCCAGGCCGGCAATTCCCGTCCTTGCCAGTTCCAATATCTCATAACCGCCTTCCAGAAGGCTGATAAAAGCGTCAATTTTGGCCTGGTCCCCGGTAAGCTCCACAATCAGGCTGTCAGAAGCCACATCAATGATCTTGGCCCGGAAAATATCCACAATGGAAATAACCCCCTGGCGCTGCTCGCTGTCTGTCCTTACCTTAATTAAGGCAAGCTCACGGTAAACGCTGGCCTCCGGTGCCAGCTCCTTAATATCCCTTACATCCACCAGCTTCCCTACCTGCTTTTCAATCTGGTCAAGGATTTCATCATCCCCTGATGCCACAATGGTAATCCGGGTAAACCTGGGGTCTGCAGTAAGCCCTGCCGTGATACTTTCAATATTATAGCCCCTTCTTGAAAAAAGGCCTGAAATCCGGCTCAAAACACCGGAAGTATTATCCACCAAAAGCTGAAAAACTTTCTTGCGCAATTTTTCGTCCTCCATTTTAGTACCGCCCAACAATTAAAAAACATTTTAGCAATATAAAGCGAAAAAGTCAAGGGTGCCTTAATCCGTCTCATTGCACTTCTGAAGGGCAAGGGTCCCTGTACGTGCCACCTCCACCACGCTGATGGAATTGAACATGCTGATCAGAAGCTGAATCCTCTCAGGGGTATCGCACATCTGTATAAGCATCATATTTTTGGACATATCCACAATCTGAGCCTTCATGATCCCGCAGATTTCCATGATATCCCTGCGGTTACTCTTATTATATTTTACTTTCATTAAAAGCAGTTCCCTGCTGATGCTGCCCATCTCGTCAAAAGTCTTAACCTTAATCACATCAAGCTTTTTGTTAAGCTGCTTTTCAATCTGTTCAATGGTCCGGGCATCCCCGCTGCTGACAATGGTCATGCAAGATACCGCCGGGTCGTCAGTCTCCCCCACTGCAAGGGAGTCAATATTAAAGCACCGCCTGGAAAACAACCCCGCCACCTTGCACAGTACGCCGGAACGGTTTTCCACCTGTACTGAATAAATTCTTTTCATAGCCCCTCCTGTCTTTTAATATTTCACATCTGTTTACCTTACCAAGTCCATCGGATCAATGATACACTCTAAAAGCACCCTTTCATCCTCTTTCAGGAATTCATCCAAAACCTCTTCCAGCCTGTCCATATTTTCAAGGCGGAGGAATTTCATATCATACGCAGAAGAAAGTTTCTCCAGGTCAGGGCTTCCTGAAAGATCTACAACGGAATAATTGTCCTTGTAGTTATAATGCTGGAACTCTCTTACCATGCCCAGATAATTATTCTTAAGCACTACAATTTTAACGGGAATGCCGTGCTGGCGCATGGTGGCAAGCTCCATCATGGACATCTGGAAGGAGCCGTCCCCACAGACAGCAACCACCTGCCTGGACTTATCCGCCAGCTTTGCCCCCATTGCCGCAGGGATGGAATAGCCCATGGTCCCCATACCGCCGGATGTAAGGAACCGGCCTTCCCTCACAATATGGTACCCGCAGGACCAGATCTGGTTCTGCCCCACATCCGCCACGTAAACCCCGTCTGCCTCCATCTTTTCGGAAAGCCTGGTGATAAAACCGGCCGGATCCACATATGCCGGATTGGGATTTCTCTTTTCCACCATGGTGCGTCTGTACTCATTCAGCGTTTCAAGCCATTGCCTGTGCTGGCACTGGAACTCCTGGGCAAGCAGATCCTCAAAAATGTGCCTGGCATCTCCCACCAGGGGAATTTCAGGCCCCACATTTTTGCCAATCTCCGCCGGGTCCACATCAATATGTATCAGTACCTTATTGTTGGTAATCAAATCCGGCTGGCTTACGGCCCGGTCCGCCACTCTTGCCCCCACCATGATCAGAAGGTCCGATTCATTCATGGCACGGTTCGCATAAAATTTCCCGTTATTCCCCACCATGCCGAAATAAAGGGGATGCTTTGTGGGCATTGCGCCAATTCCCATCATAGTGGAAACCACCGGTATTTCATGTTTTTCTGCAAACGCTAAAAGGCCTTTTTCCCCGCCGGAGAGCAGGACGCCGCCCCCTGCACAGATAATAGGGCGCTTTGCCCCTGCAAGCTCCGCCGCAACCTTTTTGATCTGCACCATATTCCCTTTCACTGTGGGCTTATAGGTACGCATGGAAACGCTTTCCGGGTAAGCAAATTTTTTCAGCTCCTTATTTTGGATATCAATCGGAACATCAATAAGCACCGGGCCTTTCCTCCCTGTGTTTGCAATGTGGAAGGCTTCCTTAAAGATCCGGGGAATATCCTCCACATCCTTAACCAGGTAGCTGTATTTCACAAAGGACTCCACCGCCCCGGTAATATCCGCCTCCTGGAACACATCGCTTCCGATAAGCTCAGAGTTGACCTGCCCTGTAATGCAGACCAGGGGAATACTGTCTGCAAAGGCAGTGGCAATCCCGGTGATCACATTGGTTGCCCCGGGGCCTGAGGTAACGGCGCACACACCCGGCTTTCCCGAAACCCTGGTAAGCCCGCTGGCCGCATGGGCGGCATTTTGTTCCGTCCTGATCAGTATGGTCTGAATGGGGGAATTTAAAATACTGTTATAAAAAGGGCAAATGGCAACGCCCGGATACCCGAATACATATTCCACTCCCTCTTCTTCCAAACATCTTACAATTGCATCTGCTCCTATCATCTTTTATCCTCTCATCTTTCTAAAACAGGTTAAAAAACTTTGCCAGGGGAGCCACCACATCTCCCAGATTCTTGATGGCATTGTTTAATCCCTGGAAATCCACCGCCTCTATCTTCTCCATTACTTCTGCAACTGTCTGGGCATTTTCCGTTATGAAGCTGTTCATGTTATCTCCCATCTGGGCAATAGAACTGCACATGGCAGTGATATTTTCTATGGCGGCATCTGCATGGGAAACCATCTGAAGCACCTGGGGTACCGTCATGTAAAGGGATCCCCCGATAAAGGCCACGCCAGCAGCCATCAGGAAGGTTCTCACCCGTGCATAAAAAAGCTGTTTCCGGGAATTTTCCACTAACTGGGCTAATAACTCTCTTTCACTCATACCCTACACCTCCATGCCAAGAAGTTTTTTGGCTACCCGGACTGCCTCCGCCGCATCCCTTGAATAGGCATCTGCACCAATCTCTGCAGCATATTCCGGTGTAATCACTGCGCCTCCAATCATTATTTTGGCTTTCACCTGCTTTTCCCTGGCATATTCCACTACCCGCTTCATCTCCTGCATGGTAGTCGTCATAAGGGCGGACAGGGCAATGACCTGTGCCTGGCTTTTTACAGCTTCTTCCACAATGGTTTCCCTGGGAACGTCCTTTCCCAGGTCAATTACCCTGAAACCGTAATTTTTCAGCATCAGAGCCACAAGATTTTTGCCAATATCATGGATATCCCCGGCTACCGTGGCAATCACAACCACTGGCATATCTTCTTTTTCTGCGCCAGTGGAAAGAAAAGGTTCCAGATACTCAATGGAAAGCTTCATGGCCTCCGCACTGGCAATCAGCTGGGGGAGAAAATACCTTCCCTTATCAAACAATTCCCCTACCTCATTAATCGCCGGAAGAAGCAGCCCGTTTAGGATATCCGCCGCCTTCTGTCCTTTTTCCAAGGCCTCCTTTGTATGGGTCCCTATCTGCTTGCGCCTGCCCTTCATCACATCCTGGTATATCACATGCCCTGCCGTCCCCGTGCTTTCGGAGCTGTCTTTGGGGTGCAAAGGGGCGGCAGGGGAGGTTCCGGCATTGTGCCCGGCAGAAACCGGCCCCGGCTCTTTTTCCGCCACGGGCATCCTTTCCTTATATAAGGCTATCTGCTCAATATACCGCACATCCCCGGCTTCCTTGCCCATCAAAAGGTCGCTGGCAAAGGCAGTATTGACCAGCAGGTCCTGGGAGGGGTTGGCAATTGCCATGGTCAGCCCTTGCTGAATCGCCATTGTAAGGAAAGCAGCGTTTACAAAGCTTCTCTCCGGCAGCCCGAAGGAAATATTGGATAGCCCGCAGATGGTGGCAAAGCCATTCTCCCTGCAATAGCCTATGGTTTCCAGCACTTCCCTGGCCGCCCTGGGGTCCGCCCCCACCGTAGTCACCAGGCCGTCCACTATGATATCTTCCTTTTTCATGCCTAGGCCATAGGCCCTTTGGGTGATGTTGCCAATAATTTCAACCTTTTCCTCAAGGCTTTGAGGAAGCCCTTTATCTGACAGGGGAAGAAGGATGAACATTGCCCCATATTTTTGGGCAATGGGAAGGAGCTTATCCATCTTCTCCTGTTCACCGGAAATAGAATTGATAAGAGCCCTTCCGGGATACCTGCGCAGTGCCGCTTCAATCACCTCTACATGGCTGGAATCAATTACCAGCGGCAGGTTAGATGCCATAGTTACTTCCTCCAAGGCCTTAAGCATCATTTCCTTTTCATTAATACCGCTCATTCCCATGTTCACATCCAACAGGACGGCTCCTTGTTCCTCCTGCTCCTTTGCAAAGGAAAGTACCATTTCCAGCCCCCCGGAACGCAGTTCCTCCTGAAGCTTCTTCTTTCCTGTTGGATTGATACGCTCTCCCACAATCATAAAGGGGGAATGGAGCCCGAAAGCCACCGTCTTTCTCTCACTGGTAAGATACCGGAGCCCGGATGCCGTTTTCTTTGGCGGTTCCATATCCCCCGTGGCTTCCGCCAGCTTCCTGATATATTCCGGCCCTGTACCGCAGCAGCCGCCTAAAATTCCCGCTCCTGCCCTGACCAATTCTTTCATTTCCCGGGCAAAGGCTTCCGCGTCCATATCATATACCGTTTCCCCCTGGCTGTTAAGGCTGGGCATACCGGCGTTGGGCTTGGCAATTACAGGAATCGTTACCACACTGGAAATGGCTGCAATCAGCCCCGCCATCTGGTCCGGCCCAGTGGAACAGTTAGCGCCAACAGCACATGCCCCCAGTTTTTCCAGTGTTATTGCTGCCGTGGCAGGGTCTGTGCCGAACAGTGTTCTCCCTTCCGGCTCAAAGGTAAGGGTGGCCATTACAGGAAGATTGCAGGTTTCCTTTGCGGCAATCAGCGCCGCCCTGGTCTCCTGCAGGCTCATCATAGTCTCCACCACCAGGATATCCACGCCTTCATCTGAAAGCAGCTTCACCTGCTCCTTATAAACATCCACCAGCTCTTCAAAATCCATATTGCCTACAGGGGAAAGCTGCCGCCCTGTCATGGTAATATCCCCTGCCACAAGGGCATTCCCTCCTGCGGCTTCCCTGGACAGGCGCACCAAGGCACGGTTGATTTCCTTGATTTGCCCTTCCAGCCCATATTCTTTCAGCTTTATGCGGTTTGCCGTAAACGTAGGGGCGTAAAGGATATTGCTGCCAGCCTCCACATAAGCCCTCTGCAATTCTATAAAAATATCTGGATGCGCTAAAATCCACTGCTCCGGGCACACGCCGGGCTTCATCCCCCGCTTCATCAGATTGGAACCGGTAGCGCCGTCCAGATAAACCAGCCTGTTATCTGTTAATTTTTTAAACTCAGAAATATTCATCGTGATTCCCTCCGCGTACTATCTTTTCAATGTTAACATAAATTTATAAAAACGGCAATCAACAAATTATTTCGCTGTTTCCTACTATACTTCTTGATTTCACTCTATATCTATGTTACTTTAATTGTGTAGAAAATAGATACTCCGGAGGAATCATTTTGAAAACTTTGACTGTCCCAAGGAAATATATTATCGCCCTGCGGCTTCTTCCTTTTTTATCCATCCTTTTTCTCCTGTCCGGCTGTGGGAAAAATCCTGAACTTGATACCTATAAAGCGAATATGGAACAATTTTTTGAAAATATGAAAGTTTATGACTCGGCAATCAACAGCATAGACCCAAATTCTGAAACCGCCGTATCAGAACTGCTCTCACTCCTTGATTCCATGGACGCTTCCTTTGCCCAGATGGCCTCCCTGGAAGTCCCGGATGGCTTCCCCGGCGTAAGCGAGCTTGCCGATGATGCCAGTATGTATATGACAGAAGCAGTGTCCTGTTTCCACCAGGCTTACGGCGGAGAAAGCTTTGATGCCTATATGGAAGATATTGCCCGCCAGAATTACCGGTTCGCAAATGTCAGGCTGCAATATATCCTCTCCATTCTCCACGGGAACATCCCTGAAGGGCTTTTCACTTATGAGGATGAAGGCACCGGCAGCGGGGATGCCCCAGAGGACGGGCCTGCATCTTAATGTATTTAACAGCTTATCCTGCCCCTCAGCCTTTATGCCCGTTCCACCAAAAGAACCAGGATGTTGGCCAGTTTCACCAGCCACTGGGACAATAACACAAAAATAGCGGCATAGGCATAATATTCTACATGAATTCCCTGAAAGTGCCCTTTGCCTTCCTGCCTGGCGCTTCTGCGGCTCCTCCAGCAATACAGCAGCATAAAGTGCACATAAGCGCTTATCCCAAAAAGGACAATGGGATTCTGGCGGAAGCTTTCGGAAATGTTTCCTTGGAACAGGTAATAAAAGGCTCTTGTCCCGCCACATCCGGGGCAGGGAAAGCCACACATCCGCCGGATGGCACAGCTCATATCCCCCCCGTATTTCCCATATCCTCCCCGGGCAAACCAAAATCCCACAACACAAAAGGGCAGCCAGAAAATCTTTCCTACCTGATAAAAGATTTCCTCTGCCCGGTATCTATGGCTATTCTTCCTGTTAGTACAACTCGTAAAGTATTTCATCCATCATTTCTCTGTAAAAAGAGGTGCTCCTTAATATTATCGCCAAAATTACGATAGCAAGGGAAACTCCGCCTGTGGCAATGCCAGCAATCGCCATAGCTTTCCCGTCATATTTATTGGAAATGGTAATGACTCCCAGCACAATCGCCGCAATACCAAGCAAGGCACTGAACAAAGTAAGGCAGCAGCACAGCAGGGAAATGATCCCGCATACCAAAGAAGCAATGGCAAATCCTATATTCCCTCCACCCTTTTCAGCTTCTGGGTCCGCAGAATAATAGGATGCCTGCTGTGTATCATAATAGGCGTTGCTATAGGAACCACCGCTGTAGCCGCGGTCGTCGGAGCTGTAATTGATCTTAATCTCCTCCTGGTAGGGGTTGATAGCAGGTTTAACCTCCTCCGCATCTGTTATCTTCTCATATCCGGAAAAAACGCCCTCCGTGTTTTCCTCTGGCTGCCTGGACTCCAGCTTCGCGCCGCAGCTGCTGCAGAATTTAGAAGAGGCATCATTGCCGCTTCCGCACTGGGTACAGTAAATTCTTTTCTTTTCTTCGCTCATTTCTTCCTCCGTCTTAAAGCATTATCCGGAAAATCTGTTCATCTTTTTCCAACTTCCGCATTTATTCTATTTTAAAATAATAATTACCAAATGTCTATACATTTCTATCATATATATGCCCGGAATGCCTTGTCCCTAAAGCTGTAAAGCATTATTCCCCTGGCTTTGCCGGTTCCATTATGGTAATCTTCTCTTTTATTTCCACAAAATAGCATGTTCCATTATAAGCGCCATTTTCGTAGAGCCTGCATATGATCTCCCTTATACGCCCACCCATCCTATGGTACACAATTCTCTTTTCCCAGGGCAGCCCTGCCAGATATTCCCGCATCCACCCCTCCAACAGATCCCACCTGGTATCTTCCTTCTCCCAAAGCCCAAAATCCCAGGAAATGTAAGCATTTTCTTCCCCGTTCTCCAGGCATTTCCCTGCCAGATAATCAGAAAGCTTCCCATGGCTACTGTCACAAAAGGCCAACTCCCTCCAGAAAATTGGCCCGTTGTTTTCGCTGGTAATATTTATCCGCCGGAAGGTAGCCCTGCCATATTTATCATATTCCCTGACAAACTCCGTCCTTTGGGATGTGGCCAGGCTTCCTGGCTCCTGGCGCAAAACCATTCCCTTGTCAAGCATATGTTTCCATACACATTCCTGTACCCTTTGGGAAGAAGCCGGGAACGCAAGCCGTTCCCTGATCTGCTGCACAGTATAACCTAAATCCCAAAGATGCCGGATCGCGCCACCGTTAGCAGCCTCAAAGGTAAAGTCTGATAATGCATTTTTAAAATAATCCTGCCCTGCCACTGGCTTATCACTCCCCTGCTTCTTTTCCTGCCGGCTCCAAAGGCTGCTTTTAATTGCCCCTTTTCTTCAGATTATATCCTAGCATATGGAGAGGGAATTTTCAATGGTACTAAATTTTAAACTTAACAAAATACCACAATCCTTGATGGGGTTGTCTGGGGCGGAATACTCCTTGTGGTGATTGTATAATATACCAGCAGGATATTATCGGCAGGATTACAGTTAAAGTTCTGCCCGTTTGCAGTGCTGATATTGGTACTTCCTCCAATATTGAGCTGTAAAGAGCCATCCTCCGCCAGCAGGTTCCGGTCAAAATATCCCAAATTCACCTGGTCGTTCCTGCCAAGTGCGGCAATCACCTGCGCATGGTATTGGGGTGGGAAAATTAAAGGCACCGGCAGGGTACTGTCATAAAAGGCAGCTATGCGCATCCCTACCCGGAGCTGCCTGCTGTCAATTACCTGCGTCTGTCCATTTACCAGAAAGTTGGTGATGCCATTGTCTGTACGCAGGGATAACATCTGGCTGCAACAGTCGCCTCCCCTTGATATATTTATAATTGTACCTATTATGGGAACAAGATTTCTATATGACATAAAATTACCTTTTTTCTTTAAAATATGTTTTTAAAACAGGAATGTTCCAGACTCATCTTTATTCTGTATTAAGGCACCTTGATACATCTGGTGCCTTAATACAGGCCTTGTCCACAATGTTATCCGCCCGGGCTTATATGTATTTGCTGTGATGTGTTCATTCAACGCCTGACAAACCGTATATGCTAAATATCAAAAAATACTGTGGCTTTTGATATTGTTATTATAGCACACTTATCTCTGTTACATCCACATTTAATCATAATTCTTCGCAGTTCTCCTCTTAGCATATCTCTTTATACAAACTTGCCTGTGCATTCCAAAGTTCTCTGTATACTACTCCTGGACAACTTAATAAATCTTCATGTGTTCCTTTTTGTAAACTGGTGGAAATCATTAAAAATAGCCGCCTCTGAAATCGGATCAAGCGCAGCAGTTAGTTCGTCAAGTATAATAAATGTGCGATTTTATGCCTTGTGTGACTCGGTATTCCTATCGTAAAGCCGCATTTTTCAAGATAGCATTGTACTGACTGCCTTATCCAGTATTCCGCATAAGTCATAAACCGCACATTTGCAGACGTTTCATAATGCTGTACCGCTTCCCACAATCCAAAATAGGATTCTTGCAATAAGTCCTCCATAGGCTCATAGGCGGCATATGGTTTTATGAATTTCTTAATCAATGGCAGATTGCTTTCATACAGTAATTGCATATAATCCGTTACAGAATAACCGTTCCTAATTTCAGAAACAATTTGCTCATTCGTCATTGCAATGCACCTACCCCTTTGCTATAATTTGAGTAGATGCAGGATATAAAGAGAAGTCAGCCCACAAAAGCAACGACTTCTCTTTTATTTTATCACAAAACCGCCTTTTTGCATATTTTAAATATTTCAGAATGGCAGCAGGACTAAGCCTTTTTGAAAATGTCCGGCAGAAAAAGGTACTAACTACCCCTATGCGGCGTTTCCCTATAAAACCCCCACCGCATGATATTTAGAACAAAAACAAAAGGCAGCAGTCCATTATGAACCCTGCCTAAACAATCCTTATTCTGCTTTCAATTCTCTCTTATATTTATAGAATGTATTTCTTGCAAGCCCTATCAGCTTCATGCAATCCGCATCTGACAATGCACCATTAAAATCCTTGCTGTGTTTCTGTATCTGCTTCTTTGCTTCAATAGATTTCTTTGTTGTCAGCTTTGCCCCCTGCTTCTGTCCAATCTGCTTACCGTTTAATCTCGCTGTTTCTATACCCTCTTTTGTCCTCTGGTGCAAGTCCTGTACTTCTTTCTCCGACTGCTCAAAAGCAAGTCTTATCTGTTCCTTTGCAAGCGACATAAGGTACTTATTCACGCCCTCTAAGATAAAGTCAACATTTGTTCCGGTCATTGATATATTGCTTTCTAATGCTTTCTTATATGTGCTTGTGTTGATATGCGGCTCTTTCAGAAATACAAGCTCTATGCCCTTATTATATAATTCCTCATACAGACAAAAACCCTCATCCGCATTCCTGCTCATTCGTGATACACTATCAAAGATAATAGTATCTCCTGCTTTGGCTTTCTTATACAGCTTATTCCATTCTGGTCTGTCCTGCTTTGTTCCTGTATATACTTCCTGTATTATCACAGCCTTATCATAACTGCCCTTAATATTTCTAATCTGCCTGTCAATACTCTGCTGTTTTGTACTTATCCGGCAATATCCATACACACACATAATCAATGCCCTCTCTTTCAGTATTACTTCTATCGTTCGTCTGTTTTGATACTTCTATTTTACTTCTTATTATTGTTGTTGCCAATAACTTTTAATACTATTTTGTCATACATTACTTTTGATACTAAACAGACATAGAAACAATGCTTTATTTTGATATTGACATATAGTACTATATATGATACTATAGTGTAAGAAAGGAGCAGGAAAGCATGGAAGTTAAAGATTATATGAAATTGCCCTATACAAGATTAGTACAGGAAATGAACGATGAAAGCGGACACTATTTCTATGGCAGAATTTTGGAACTTGACGGATGCCAAAGTACCAGTGATACACTTGAAGAATTGTATGAAAGCCTTAATGAAGCAATGGAAGGATATATCGAAACAAAAATAGAAAACAATCTCTCTATACCAATTCCAGAAACACCAAACAATTACAGCGGTAAGTTTGTTGTAAGGCTTCCAAAATCTTTGCATCAAAGATTAGCCATTGAAGCAGAAAAAGAGGGTGTAAGTCTTAATCAGTTAGCATTATACAAGTTGGCGCTTTAATATATGATACGCACAAGGCAGGGAATCATCAACGCCCTGCCTTTGCTTATATCCTTTTAAATAATTTCCGTTAATGCAAACCGTTAGGAAAGTAATAAACTGCTGCCCTCTGTGGCTCTACAGGCTTGAAATACTCGTCCGGGTTTTCTCCGGCTTCTATCAATTCCTTTCTGCATTGCTCTATCCTCTGTAAAAGTTCTTCCCGGCTCTCCCCGGTTATCGCCATCACATCATCTAAAGAGAAATACTCATGCTCATTAAATGCAGATGCAAGGCTCATTCTCAAACCGCTGTAGATAGCTTCTAATGACAAATCATAGTTTTGTATGCCATCATCTATAATCGGCTCTAATTCTGCTCTGGTAACGCTATATTTGCCATAATTCATAAGCAGATTGTTTATAACCATTTCTCTATCCATACATTTTCTACCTCATTCTTTCCTTACTTTAACCCACCCTATCCCCTCAAATTATCATGATCTAATGGTCATATTCCACTATTGTGTTTAGCTTTGTATCTGCCAGATAAGGAAGCGTTGCATTACTACCGCTATCCTCTGCCATATTACCCAACTTTGGAAGCTGTGCGGCTGTCAAAACGTGCGTTGTTTTCGTATTTGGTATATTTTCCTCAATAGAAACTGTGTCTTTATACGAGCACCAGTTCTTTAAGAGGAATATCCCCACCGGCGGCGATACTTGACCGCTTAATGTCACTTGCTCCAAAAAACTGTCAATAAAAGATTTTGCCATTGATACAATCTCCTGCCGCTCCCTGTCGCAATCTTCCCCATTGCTCCAACGGAAAAGCGTTGTTCTACTGATATGTAATGCCGTGCAAAGTGCTTGAACGCCCGGTCTGACACTG